>Ga0265296_1000099_pt1 | contig 178435 bp, 166 predicted proteins | sample MunlanPumphouse1_FD_189073 | JGI IMG/M metagenome (GOLD analysis project Ga0265296, IMG submission 189073) | Groundwater microbial communities from a municipal landfill in Southern Ontario, Canada - Pumphouse #1 | ecosystem: Environmental > Aquatic > Deep subsurface > Groundwater | place...
GAGCGGCTTGAATCCCTGATGAGAAGGCCCCGCCGTTTCCGGCGGGGCCTCGATCTATTCAGCGGTGAGGCCGAAACTTGCTCACGCGGCCGTTGAGCGGATCTTCCCAACGTCGCCTAAGAGTCAGTGGCAGTCATTTCAGAACTGGTGCGGGCGTCCGAACTCGAACCAGCACTCCATAAGATCCGAGTTTTAAGCGCAGTGCGTCTACCATTTAGCCACGCCCGCCTGCGGGGTGCAGCCGGAAGCCACGACGAATTCATTGGCTCCGTCTCGACGCTACACAGCGAGCTCTATTCCAAATCCTTGGCCGAACCTTAGCCAGCTCACGGGAACCATTATGATTTTGTCCCGCCCCCGCTCGACTGTAGAATGGCGGAACGAGCGATACCCACGAAGGCCTCCACGCTCAGTAGTTAATGCTTGGGCGTTACGCCGCTATTGCACGGTCGGCGACGAACAGTTTCGGATCCCAACGACTGGTGGTCTGACCTACGGCGTTGCGGCCGAGCTCTATGATGTTCAGCCGGTCGCCTTCGAAGGCAGGGCTGAGTTCCAAAGCTAGATAGTCGAAGAGGGACCGCTCATGCACAGCGATGATCACCTGCCGCTTCATCTGCTTTGACAGCGTCCGGAGAAGCGCCGCGAATTGCGCGATATGGACCTCGTCCATGCTTTGAACCGGATCGTCGATCACCAGCATGGGCAACTTCGCGTCCATGGAAAGGTGGAGAGCGAGGAAGAGAGTCAGAGCAGCAGTGTTCAGATTTCCCGCGCTCAACATTGCTCGAGGGTTACCACCCTTGCCACCGCGTCTGTGGTGGGTCTCCAGAATAGCCTCAATATCTGCGGCGCCGACGTCCGGAATGGCGAAGGCGGGAATGAAAGGCTCCTCCGGGGCCAAGCGCACGAACAGGTCACGCCACACCGCGTTTAGTTCATCGTTGAACACCCGCCGGACAACGTGACCACGCGCTTCGCGGGTTTGCCTCACGAGATCCTTTCCAAGCTCGATAATGGCATCCGCCGAGCTCTTTTGATGGCGGAGGATCGTCAATCTGGCCTCGGCTTGCTGCCGGAGCTCGCCCAGTCGTTTGCGCTCGATAACGTCCTGGCTCAGGATGGACACGGCCTCTATTGCGGAACGGCGCGCGCCTTGTCGGCCAGTCAGCGCAACCTCCTTCTCGACGAGCTTGATCCGGACTGCGTCGAGCAGGGCGCTTGTCGGCATGCCGTCGAGGACGGCTACATCGAAGCGTGCCGCGAGCTCTTCTAGGCTCAACCTCAACACGACGGACGATTGATCCGCGCTTTGAACCGCTATGACAGATCGAGCGACGCGCTCCGCTTCGGAGCGAAGACCATCACCCGACTGCATCGCTGGCAACATCTGCACGAGTTGGGTGGCTACCTCGGAGAGATCCGCGGCACGGCGTTTGAGAAGGTTGAGATCCGTGTCCGCGACGACCTGGGCTGATGCGGCCACCAGTTCGCGTTCGAGCCGGTTCACCTCGGCGTTGTTTTGCGCTCGTCCCTGTACGAGCGACTGTAGCCGGCCAGACTGCTCGACCAACGAGGCGATCTTTGCAGTCACATAGGCGTGCAGCGGCGTCGTGGAAATCTGCGAAAAATCCCGGTCGCAGACTGGGCACTGTTCCCCGTGGATATGCTCAGCGAGTTCCGACAGCCCCTCCGCCAAGCCGCCATCGCTCTCGGCGGCGGCTTCAATCTCCATGTCCAACCGTGCGACACGCGCGCGAACTTCGTCGAGCTGTTGAGATATCTCGTTGCGCCGCGCGAGCGCCAGTTCGTGGCTTGAGATAAGCTGACCTACCCGAGTGAGGTCACCCGTGATCCGTGTTTCCAGAGATCTGGCTCGATCCACAAAGGACGCTTCCTCCGAAACAGAGAGGTCGGCGAATAAGCCGGCGGCGCGCGTCAGGAGGGCGTTGATCGCAGGAGCCTGCGATTGCCTCCAAGCCTCGAGATTACTGCGGGCGATTTGTTGGTCGGCCTCGGCCTTGGCCCGTTCAGCGGCTCCGGGTGACGTACTCGTTGCCGCCATGCTCGCTTGCGATACGTCAAGCTCGCGCCGCGCCCGAACCAGGTCCACAAGCTCGAGCTCTTCTGGGTCGGTCTTCAGGCGGCGTGCAAGTTCTGGAAGATCGGCGACGATGACGAGCAGCGACGGATCGACGGTCGAGAGCGTGTCCCGCAGCTTCGGCTCTGTTTCGGCCAGACGCGCAGCGATCTCATCGTCTTGTCGCCGGAGATCGGCGACGCTTTTCTCGATTACGGGAATGTCGTCTCGGGCGAGGCCATAGGCGGGCACCGGGATCTTGAGCCTGGCGATGTTTCCTGCAGAATACAGGCCGCCGATCATCGCTTCCATCCGATCCAACCCCAGCAGCTCCTTCACGAAGCGCGTCAGCGGCGAGTCCGATTTCTTGTCAGTGTGCTGATAGATCTCAAGAAGGCGACCTAGAGTCGACTGAGCGAGGTAGCTGCGCTCGCTGAAAAAACTGGCTTCAGGTTCCTGAAGAAGCGGCGCTCCTGAGATGCCGCCAGTCGTAACCCTGAACTCCCCGGAACGAATAGCGCCATCGGCCTCTGCGATCTCCAGACGGATTTCTCCGAACGGTCGATCCTTGTGGGGAAGATAGGCTAGATAATCCGGCTCTGCGCGCGACAGCGCAGGAACGCCACCCGTCAGAGCCAGTTCGATAGCCGATAGGAGGCTAGTCTTTCCGGCACCGTTTGGGCCGTGGATGAGAACGATCGGCGCATCGAGCGAGACGTCGACAACCCCGTCGATACTGCGAAAATCCTTCACGTAGAGCGACTTCAACCGATACATCAGACGGTCTCCCCGTCATCCGGATCGCCGGGATCGAAGATTTGGGATATGGCGGCGTGAAAACGGGCGCGCACCGAGTCTTCGCCGAACTTCGACGCCTCGAACAGCTCACGCGCGAGCGGGTCGTCAGGTAGCGCCAACGACTCGCCTGTTCCTAGGTCACGATCGAGCGAGAGCGAGGCAGGCAGCTCAAGCGGTAACAGGATCGCCAGCTGGTCCCTGAGGTCGGCGGGATTGGCGGCTTCCTCCACCGCCAGAACACGGCCGACCTGAGCCAGCGCTTCCAGCGCTTTACCCACAGGCCGGGGGCCGACGACGATCGTGGTTAGAGGGCGATGGGACCGCATCACATCGAGCGCTCTGGCGATTCCGTCTACCTGCAACAGAACCTTGCGCTCACCATCAGCCATATCACCGATGATGACGAGGTCCGCCGAATGATCGACACCGGTGAAGGCACCTGCCACATCGAAGGTGAGGCCGGCAATCTGAAGAGGCGTGCCGATCCGTCGGTATCCGGCGCTGACGAGAACGTCGGCCACGCGCTCTGCAGGAACAACAGCTGTCACAGCGCCACCTTGCTGCGGAAGCGTTCGAGAAGATCCTCAACCTCGGAACCTGAAGCCAGCAACTCCTCGAGGCTGACCTCTCGCACGGTCGCGAGGCCCGTTCGGCCAGGAGGCCGGCGCGGAGACCGCGGCATTGCCGGCGGATTCTCGTGACTGTGGATGATCACCGCGTCGTCATTGTCCGCAATCAGTCCATTTGTGCCGAGGCGGATCGCCGCGCGCTGACTGGCGGCGAAATAGACGCGGGCGGGTCCGCTCCGTCCGGACAGTAGAAGCGCGCCTGAAGTCGCATCCGCCGCGTCCGGCTTCTCCGCGGTCCACAGACCACGCTCCAGACCCAGGCCGATCAGGCCTGAAGCAATGGCGAACTCGCAGACGCCGCTGCCTGCCAGTGTCGGATCGGCGGGCATGCGGTCGATGGCATCCGGCGAGATCGGCTTATAAACGCCACCCGATGCGTCCGGCAGGGTTCCATCACGCAAGATGGTCATCGCGCGGCCTGAAAGGGTGAGAAGCTCGCTCACCGCAATGGCAGTCGGCTCAAGCCCTTCGGAGATATGATTGCGCGCGTGTTCGAGCCCTCTGTGCAGCTTTTCCCGATCTGCATCCGCCAGATCCGGCAGCTTGTGGGTCACCAGCATCTTCAGCTTCGCCGTGATGACAAAGAGGTACAGCGCGAGAAGTAGCGGCTTGGCGTAGGCCTGGACCAGAGCCTCGTCTTCCATCAGCGGTCGATGTTCGGGGGTGTAGTCAAGGTGGTAGACGTTCTGAAGCAGGCTTTCCTGATCGCCTCCGAGTGCATTCTCGGAGAAGGCGTACGCCGGCGGATGGGACGGCCAACGCCACGCCAGCTGAGCTTCGGCCGCAGCGAAGAGCCCCTGAATGTTTGAGTCCTGAGCCGACAGACCCAGCATGAGGGTGGGTCTGGTGACGATAAGATGAGTGAGGAACGGCGCCACGACAGGGTTGTTCGCCACCCAGCCATTGATCTGGCTCTGGCGCGCTATGAGATGCTTGCGGAATTCACCGGGGTTGTTGAGCGCAGCCAGGGCGCAGCCGTGAAACTTGTAGAGATTGGCGCGGCGCCGAGCGCTTCGGACATCCGACGGTGCGACTGCGACGCGCAATATCGGCTGTGCGCCAGCGAGCGAGCTTATCGCCCGCTCTACCAAGGGGTCCCAGTTCGCCGACGGCATTTCAGAGGCGGCGCCCTCAATCGCCAGCGCCGCAAGGCAGAGGTGTTCAGCATCCGGCTCTATCGTCGCGTCGGCGTAGATACTGGCCGCATTGAGAATGTCCCAGAGCAGATAGTCGGCCTCTTCCCCGTCCACGGTCACATTCAGCATGCGGGCGTAGTTGTTGATCAAGCGGGCGGCCAAAATATCAAACGCCGGCCACTGGTCGGGGGAGAGGGAGAAATCGATCCCCGACTGCTCATCATCGCTCGGAGTGGTGAGCGCAACGACAGCAGTAAGCGCCTTGCGGAAGCGGCAGGCGTTGTCCGCCGACACGACCCGCGCTTGCAGTTCGATCAGGATACGCTTCGCCAGGTCTCGGAGGTCAGGCATCCGCTCTCGCGAGATCCCTGACCCGAGCCAGAAGACGTAACGATCATTGGCGACGCCGTCCGCAAGTTCGCGTTTGGGTCCGTCCAGCATGTCGAGCGTGGCGCGGACCGATATCGTAGCTGCCGGCGGCGCGGGCATTCAGCTCGCCGCCCGAGATGGCGTGGAAACGACGCTTATGCATCTGGGCGCCTGCCGCCAGCTGCATGGTCCATATTCGGGGTGAAGCCGGGACTCAGTCATCCTCTCATCATTAAACAACCGGAAGGACACGTCGATGACCGTTTCGTCCTTGGCGCAAAATGCGGTCAGGTCGGAGGTGAGGCGGCGGCACCGCCTCACCTCCACATTTCGTCTACCTATGCCCAGACTTTGTTCAACACGACTGCCGCCAGCGCTGCCTTGTCCTGAGGAAGAAACCGGCCGTAGTGCGCCTGAACGGTGGCCGGCGTGTCCTGGATCGCATAGCTGGCCTGCTCATATGAGCCTGTCGTCTTCAGAATATGGGTCGCGAGCACATCTCGGACACTGTGAGGACCGTGCGGCAGGAGTCCTGGAATCGCACCCCTGCCGGTGTACGGGTTGTGAATCCCGTAGCGCTGGATGATCAGGCGCCATGCCTCATAGAAGGTGGTCTGATTGTAGGCCGCGTTTGTGGACGTCCTCTTCCGAGTCTTCACAAAAAGCGTGCCGGGATCCGAGGCTCCTGCGAGCAGGACGGCGCGGTGCCTCGCGACATAGGCTTCCAGATACAGGTAGAGATCGCCAAGGTTAGGAAGCAGGAGGCGAAACGGCTTCTTCGAGAAGTAGGCCGATCCTGCGTTCTTGAACGCGGCGCAAGGCACGAAGACTTCCCAGCCCTCGTCCCGATCGCTCCATCGCAATTCGCCGCACTTCAGCCGTTCAAGTTCGCGTTCGGTCGTCGGCGTGCGCTCCCTCGGGCACAAGAGCATTTGACGCAGATTCTTCTGGCGAAGGCCGAGGTGCAGACCCAGCCTGATCATCAACAGCGACCGAACGCTTTCGGCAGTGGCGCGCGGATAGCGTCTCTCATCCGGCATGCGCCTGAGTATCTCCTCGGTGATCTTGCGATACTCCCCGACGGGACTGGCGGCCTCAAGGATCGGCAACAGAGGCTCGAACGGGTCACGGTGGATGCGGGCAACACGCCCGATTTCCCTTGCCCTCTGCAGCGCGTGCACCTTCAGCCGTTCGCAAGCGCCCTCCCAATCGTCGCGAGCGGTATCGACGTCGTCCGCGCTGACCAGGCAATCCAGTGGAACCAGGCGATCCGCCAGGGCCGGACTCTGGCGAATCCACCCGGTTTTCTCGCGGGTGAGCGCGGCTGCCAGGAGCAGCATCTCTGCCTCCCAACCGGTAAAGAAGCCCCGACGACGCTCACGCCACTGAACGTACCAGTCCCAAACCGACGGGAAGACGAGGTGAGCGAACGAGAGGTGTTCGACATTCGCCCCGAAGCCCTTCACCTCCCCTGACGGGGACGCCGCCAGGGCACCGAACAGCAGCGCAAGGTGTTCTCCGCGCTGGGCTGCCGTTTCATCTCCCCAGACGCCGGACCGCTGATATCCAATCTCCGTCAGTGTCGAGGACTTGAACCGGATAAGGGCGATCATTTCGCGCTGGAGCTCCGGAGGGGCCACCAGCTCCACGCATCCCTTCATCCCCCGTCCGCGCCGTTGCGGAAGAACCTCGGCGTCGAAGCGGAGCGCGAAGCGGTGTTTGGAAACCGCCGAATGGTACTGGCTGTACGCGGTCCCCCCGGAGAGGACATTCGTCCTGACCCATGCCAGGATTTCCGCGCGCTCACGCGCTGTACGCCGCGTGAAGTCGTCCGGAAGATGCCAGGCCAGTCGCCTCGCTTCCGATGGCTCAATATTTGAAGGTGCCAGACCGGCTGTGGCGCGAGGCTGCGCGAGACGAGACCGGAGGTAGCGGTTCGGCAGTCGATAGCGCTCCTCGATCATATCGATGACCTTCAGGCTGGCCGGCGTCTGGGGCGTCTTTATCCCGCGTCGCCAGTCAAAGATTGTCTTGCGGTCCGTCAGTCCGCCGGCTGCCTTGAGGGCCCTGTGAAGCCGGTGGGCTGGCTCGCCGTGCCGCCGCATCTGCAGGTCGAGCGCCGCATGGAAATCCAGCGGGTGGACATCGACTGGCCACAGCGGCTCCGGATGGGGGATGATTGGAATAGGCGGGCGGCCTCTCGGCCGCTTCGTCTCAGGGGCAACACTCGGGACAGACATGGTTTCTCCGCGGATCGTCGCCTCATGGCGACGCGGAGAAGACGAGCGGGAAGCCGTGGGCCCCTAAATCAAGTCCCCCAATTCTGATCAGGTTTTCACCAGCAGCCAAAGTTGCCTGTCTGCCCGACGCAAGCCAGCAGCCGTTGGCGGGTGCGACTGTCTGCTGGCAATTGCAGGGTCTTTGCGTGCGGCCCCTGCCCCTAAAGCTCAGGTGAGCCTGGCCCAGGCCGGCATGCGCTGATCCCGGAGCTCCCTTCCGAAGAAGGTCGCAAAATCCAGCACGTTGGAGTGCCGGTCGTATTCGGTATCCTTGGACTTCTTCAAAGTCTCAGGCACGACCAGACGGATATTCATGGCGGCCATGGCTTCGATCGCGGTCGCCGCAATGTTCTCGTCAACAGTCGCAAGGAAGAGATCGGCGCCCCCTCCCATCTCGTTCTCGACCTGCTTCCAGCGCTCCCGAAGTGTGGTCTTGGCGCTCAGGATCAGGCCGCGCTCGGCCCCACTCAGCGGGCGTCTGAAATGCGGCAGAGAGGGCAGGACGAAATCAGGTCTGCGCTTCGTAGCGTCCATCACGACCTGTTTCCCGAACGGCACAGCGGCTGCAGTTAGCATCGCCTCGATCTGGTGCTCGAAGGAGTAGCCGGCGCGGGATTTTCGCTGCTGGCTGGCCGACAGCATGATGGCGTCGATCTCCGGGACCGCGTCGACGATCCGGCGAATGACAGCCTTCATACCTGGTTCACTGGGCGTATCGCCGAAAATGGAGCGGACAAGCTGGACGGCCCGTTCGCGACGCTGGAACTCGCGGAACAGATCCCACTCGATCACCCGGCTGATCTGGCGGATGGCGTCGCCTGGTTTCGCAATCACAAACGGGTCGAGCGCCTCCAGGCCTGCATCCTTCAGAAAGGCTGTTCGAGCGAGCCCAGCCAGGTCGGCCGTGGCCGGCATGATGGCCCGCGCATCGGCGAACGAAGCGATGCTCCCGCTTATCCAGGCGAAGGCCACCTCTTCCGCGAAGTCCATCAAAAGATCCCGCTCGTTCGCGGCGATCGTCGCAGGCTCCAGCACCCCCACGACGAAGTCTGCGTCGAGGCCGAGCATATCAAGCAGTTGCCCGGCGGTCTCCGAGGCGGAATCAATCGTAAGGCATTCGTACGTGGAGAGGTCAGGCGCGAGGGGAGCCATCACAAGCCATGACGCCGGAGCCAGGGCGCTGAACGCGGCCTTCGGCAGCCGGGTCATGTGGGTTTCCTCGCCCTTGCTGGTGTAGTTCACCAGCCGGGTGTCATCCTTGGCCTCTCCGGTCTGGGGCCATTCAGTGCGGACCCACGCTTCCCGGATCGGATCGGCTCCCGGATCGGCACGTGTCTTGGCGATCAGCGGCGGGAAGAATCCGCCGTCACGCTCGGCTGCCGGAATGTAGACGCCGCCCTGGTGCTTGTTCGGGTTTGTCGACCAGTCGCGATCGTTGTTCGAGAGCTTCTTGACGAACACGCGCCCAGCCCGCGCGAGAAGCGCGGTCAGGAGGGCCCCATCCGGGTCCCCGGCAGCGAACAGATCGGTCTGGTCAGTCATCGATTCCCCAGCGTTCTGACACCCGTCTTAGAACAGGCCACTGATCCCTCCAACGGCGGCCGGCTCTCCCCGGCCGTGTCCACCGGAACAGTCCGGTCCGCGCCCACAGCGGCGAATGCGGCGTCCCCCTCCAGAAAAGCCGCGCATGCGGCGAGCACCATCTCGAGGGGCTGCCGTTCCCGGCCGCGCAGGGCGCATTCCCAGACGTCCATCACCCGCCAGCCGGCGGCGACAAGTTCGGCCCGGACGCGTGCGTCGCGCGCGATGTTGCCGCCGATCTTGTCGCGCCAGAACTGCGGACGCGTGCCCGGCCAGCGAAACAGGTTGCAGTCATGCCCGTGCCAGAAACAGCCGTGGATGAAGATTACTGCACGCCGCGAGGGAAAGACGAGATCGGGCCGGCCAGGAAGCCGGCGATCGTGAAGGCGGTAGCGATACCCAAGGGCGTGGACACCTCGCCGGATCATCATCTCCGGGCGAGTATCCCGGGACCCGATGCCGGCCATCATCCGGCTGCGGACCTCGGGACTTACGACATCAGGCAACGGCCTTCAAAGCCTCCCGCGCGCGGTCGCGGGCCAGCATCTCAGTGAGAGAAGGTTCCATGTAGCGGGCGATCGCCTCAATGACCGGAACGGCGACTGCATTGCCGAATTGGCGATAGGCCTGGGTGTCGGACACGTCGGCAGGGATGGTCCACTCCCGCTGATGACGGTCCCTTCCCTCCCCCGTAACGTACTCGAAGCCCATCAGGCGCGCGCACTCGATTGGCGTCAGGCGACGGGGCCGGGGCTGCTGGTCGATCAGGATTTCCGATCCATCCTTGTGGTAGCGGGCGGACAGGGTGCGGGTGACGCCTTCAGGGCCGAACAGGCTGTATCCGAAACCGTTTCCGGCCTGTTCGTGCTTGGCGCGGTAGTCCTTCAGATACTGCCAGAGCTTTGGCGTGAGAGTGTATTTTGAGTCCACCTCATTGTGGGACTGCAGGATCGAACCGAGCTTCGGCCATGTCTTCTGGTCCGGGATCATCCGGTCGAAGCCGCTGAAGCTGAAACCCACATCTTCGCGGAAGCCCACGATGAAGATGCGCTCCCGCTTCTGCGGCACCCATGGCTCGGAGCTGATCACCCGAACATCGATTTTATAGTTGAGTTCATTTTCGAGGATGTCGCGGATCACCGCAAATGTCCGCCGTCCATCATGGCGCTCGAGATGTTTGACGTTCTCCAGCAGGAAGGCCGGTGGCCTGTGATGCTTGAGGATGTCCCGGATGTAGAAGAAGAGGTTGCCCTGCTTCTCGTCGTCAAACCCGTGGGCACGCCCGAGCGAGTTCTTCTTGGAGACGCCGGCGAGAGAAAACGGCTGGCAGGGGAAGCCCGCCAGAAGTACGTCATGGGCCGGGATCAGCGCAGGGTTGTCGCCATAGGGCCGAATGTCGCCGGCCAGAACATGGTCGTCGCCGTCGAGAAAGTTGGCTGCGTAAGTCTTGCTGGACCACCGGTCCCACTCACTGGTGAAGACGCAGCGCCCGCCGATGCCTTCGAACCCCAGACGCATCCCGCCGATGCCGGCGAACAGGTCAATAAACCGGAACTTCCCTTCAGGTCGCGTGGCGAGCCGTGCCTCCGCCAGGGCGCGAACCCGATCAGCCACCAGTTTGGGAACAGGCGCCTCGCCGGTCACGTAGCGGCCGACCTGTTTCCACGAATAGCCCAGCTCGTCCTGGACGGTTTCGGGAGTGATGCCGGACTGCTTCAGCCAGAGGGCAAAGGGTTTCTCGGTGCTCATGTCGGCCGAATCTCATAACTGGGAGTCCTGAGGACGGGATGGCACGGTCACACCCAGCCTGCAAGGCAGATGTTCCGGTTTTGTTTACGCGCGAGCCCCGGACCGGCAGGTCACCAGCAGCGCCTGGGTGGGTATCAGCTGGTGAATACGGCGCCGGTCCGGACCGGCGATCGTGCACAGCTTTCGGCGCAGTATCCTGACACCGTCCGAATCGACGAGGATGATCGCGCGATCATTGATGGATCGGACGCAGCTCCAGTGCTCCATCCGCCCCGAAAGCCGGATCAGGACCGAGCCCGGACCTTCGGCCTCCACATGGTCGGACAGCTTGCGCCAGAAAAGATCAAGGCTTTCGGGCGACTTTCCGAACGCCCTGCGGCACTCCAGCTGCAGCCCCCGCATGTGCAAAAGCCAAACGTGAGCGTCACGTGTCATGGCCTGGAAGGTCCGGATCGTCGTACCGTCCGTGAGCGCGTCAGCCAAAAGCCCTCCGTCGGCCAGAACGCCGCAGAGCTGTCTGAAAAGCTCACTGCATTCCCAACGTCGAAGGCTGAAGCCGCGGGTGTGGGCCACAGCCTTGACGCTGTTAATCACAGCGTAGACACCGCACAGGCTGTCGAGACTGCCCTGTCTGTACATGCGCTCCCTTCCGAATGCGGCCTCAGCGGCCGTCAGGCCATGCGCCGGACCGCCGCTTCAGCATCCACAAAGACCGCATCGACGATCTCCCGCAGTTCCTGGGCCGGCAGCGCCCCCAGCGCCATGATCTCATTCCGCATTCGGATGCGGATGACGGCCGAGCGCATGATGGGCTGCATTGCTGCGCGGCCGTAGCGCTCGGCGGCGGCCAGCCACCCCTCGGCAAGAGCGAGGGCCAGCGTCCGGTTCGCTGCGATGGCGGGCCGCTCCAGGATCGCGACAAAGGCGTCCTCGGTCAGACCTTCTACGAGTCCCCAGCGCTCGCCGTGGCCTGTTCCACGGTCAAGGACCGTTCCGCGCATCCACAGGCGCTGGAAGGTGTTGCGAACCCCGCCGTGATGACGATCGGGCGCCTCTGCGTATCGCCACAGGGTAATCGGCCGAAACAGATAGGCGGCCATGAAGGCCCATACGTCATCGCGATGCGCTTCACCCGACTGCAGGATCGGCACCTGCGCCAGATGCCGGGCGCAGGCGGCATCGAACGCAGCACGTGCCGCGACTGTCGTGGCAATTGGGTAGCCCGCCTCCCGCGCGACCTTTTCCACGCCCTCCTTGAGGACGATGAGGTCTGCGCCGTGCAGCCGGCTTCCGCCTACCGCGCCATAGGTGATGGCGTCAGGCAGGTCGATGACCCCCGCAGCGCTGGCGGATCCCGGAGTGCCGGACAGGAGCTGGTCCACGGCCGCGGCGCTTAGCCGGGGAAGAAGGGTGACCGCCATCGTCAGAGCCTCACACTGGCGAGAATGGCGGACCGGAACTCGCCGGGCCGGTTCTCAAGCGCGGTCTTCGCTGCGGCGACGTCCGGGAAAGCCTGCTCAAGCCAGTGCGCCACCCGACCGGCGACGGAAGCCGGTTCAGCGCTGTCGAAATCCTCATGCCAACCCGCCCTCAGCGCGGCTTCGCACATCTGCGACACGACATCACCCATGAGCGCCTGAAGCGTCAGTTCGTCTCCTTCCTGAACGCGCTCCACGAAATCCTCCTCGTCGGCGTTGAGGTAGAGGCGTGCGGCGCCGTGGAAGTCGCGCCCCGGACTGGCGGGGCTCCAGGAGAGCATCCAGGGCGCGGCTTCATGTGGGCGACCGGCGAACACGGTGGAGAAGCTTATGACCTCCATGGGGAATCGTGGATCATCACCCTCGATCCGGGTGACGCACCGCTCATCCCACAGACGGGACGCCGCACGCCGGGGCGCGAGAGGATCGCCCGGCTCCAGGGCGGATGCCAGCAGGACAGAGGTCCTCAGGCTGAGCTGCGCCGACAGTCGGGAGGGATCAACGTGGATGGCGATCGCGCAAGGCTCTCCGGGTTCCAGGGAAAGGCGCGTCTGCCGCACGACTTCCCGGGGCAGGTCGCCCGGCCCCGTGCCGACTTCGATCAGGACCTCCAGCGTGTAAGGTTCGTCAGCGAGCCCAAGTTCGGCTGCGGCCTTCAGGTGGTCAAGCGTGATGACCCGTTCGAGACTGACGGCACTGGCGTAATCCCAGTCAGGCGTGATCTCCCCGAGGGGAGCTGGCGACTGGTTACCCACGGTGATCATCCAGGGTCGGGCGACGATGGCCGCGTCCAGTCGGTTGAAGGGCGCAGCGGTCCGGCGGCTCATGCGGATTCCGCCGGAAGCAGGGAGGCCCTGAGGCCCACGGCGCAGTCATCCGGCACGGAGACGCGAACGGTGAGTTCGCCTTCGAAATCCCCGATGTCCACCAGCGGCTGGACCTGGAAGATGTCGTCGCCGTCGCCGTCAACCTCGATGACGACAGGCGGGCTGACGACGTCCAGTCCGGCAGCCGCCACGCCGCCGCCATCCATCGAGATCGTGGGGGTGAGGTCCAGCCGGGTCAGGGCTCCGCGGCCCAGGACGGTGAGGGTGAACAGGGCGGTGCGTTCGCCCTCGAACATCTCCAGCCGCTGAAACGTCGGCTGGCTGACGCGGCGGCGTCCTGACGGCCCGCCGCCGCCGCCGCCACCGCCCCGTGTTGGCCCGCCGGCGCCGACGCCTGCGAGGAAGGCGCCGAGCATGCCGGCGACCGCCGCGACCGACCCTGTCGATCCTTCGCTCCCGCCCGAGGCCGCCCCCGGAGCGGCGACTTCGCTGGCCGCCTCCTTCAGTCGGGCAAGAGCCATTCTCACCCAGGTCCGCGCCGGCCCCTTCGGCAGGGCGGATGGGTCCCAGACGTCGTGGGCGGCTGGCTCAGAGCTTGCGAAAGCCTCTTCGACCTCCTTCTGGTCGCTGGTCACGAAGACACCGGCCCATTCGGTCCGCTCGTCCGCAAGCACAGGCCCATCCATGTAGCAGACAACCATTTCCGCCGGACGCATGAGAGCGATGCACGACGATCGTTTTGGCAGGAGACCTTCGGCACGGAACGCCGGCAGGCGATCGGCGCGCACGCCCCGGCTGATCGCCAGGCGTCCGAGGAAGGTCTGGGGTCGGTAGCTTCTGATTTCACGCCCCTTCCCGTCCCGGATCTCGTTCATGGCCCGCGCGAAGAGGTCGAGCGGCGGGCAGTCTTCAGGCCTTGGAGTTTCGAGGGTTACGCTCTCGACCTCCACGGTCAGGTGAATGCGCCGGTGCTCTGGCGTCGTGCCGAGCATGCGCGGCCAGAAGTTCCAGAGCACCCGCTCCAGGATGTGGACGCCGATGTCTGACACATCCGCTGATCCTGCACTGCCTTCAGTCCCGTCCTGATCCACGACGTCCAGCCGCAGGTCGGGGTCAAGGATCAGGATCGAAGTTCCCGTCGCGCCAGCCATGGTCCGCAGAGGAGCTCCGAGGGCTTCGGAGAGCGCCGCTGCCGCGTCGCCTGTCTGCGGCTCGCCAACTTTTCCGGCGTCGTCCGCCGCTCCCTGCACGCCCCACCAGTGCCGCCCGGTGTAGCGGCTCAGGAAACCGTTGCCCTCATCACGCTCGCCGGATTCGCCCAGATGGCAGGCCATCAGTCGCCGGGCATCCGCCCCTGCGCCGGGATCCTCGGCCAAGGTGTCGACAAGGACCGTGGAACACCGGCTCGTCCGGTAAAGGGACGCCTTGCCAAATCCATAGGTGCCGCCGCCAAGATCAGTGTTCCGGCGCGTGCCGACGTTGCGCATGAAGTCGATGAAGTCGGTCCGGTCGACACCGGCCGGGATCCGGTCAGCCCGCGTGGGACCGCCGAGACCGGTCGTCCCGAAGTCGCAGATCTCGAGCACGCGAGGGGTCTCTGCGTCGAGGAAGGCCGTAAGCGCGTCTGCGGAACTGCTGATGAAAGGCAGCTCGGCCAGCACCTGATTGCGCAGCACCGCAAGCTGATCGGGCGTCAGCGTGCGAAGCCGGATCAGGATTCGCGGCCCTTTTCCGAGCTTGGCGGCGTCACAGCTGTTCTGGATCGCTTCGCGCAGCACAAGCTGCAGCCCGTCCAGACGCGGAGCTCCGAGGAGCCGTTCAAACCCTCCGTCGCCCATGTTGCCGGTCGGCGCGTAGGGCTCTGAAAACAGACCAAGACGCGTCATGGGAGGGAGGCCGCCAGTCGCGCTTCCTGCGCCTGCATCTCCGCCTCATCAACCCTGAAGGCATCCGCTACGGCCGGGTCCAGCTCATAGGACAGGCCCTGAATGCCGGCAGGTATGACCCCTGCCGTAAAGGCGGAGGCGACAATCCTCGGGAAGCCCGGCTCGACTGTCCAGGCGTCGATGGCCTCGCAGTTGAACGAAATGCGGTTCCAGTCTTCGTCATCCGGATCATGGCATCCAAGGGCGACGAGCCCGCTTCGCAATCCAGCTGAACGTCCGGAATGATGTTCGATGTCGGCCACAAGCGAGGATACGGTCGCGCCACCCTGGGTGCGCTCCAGCGCGACGCGCCAGAGCTGCAGGGTTCCACCGACTGGCGCCTCCAGCTGGTCGGCGGACGAGATGGTGACCCGCCCCGCCGTGCGGCTCGAGGACTTCACCTCGATGGCGTGTGATCCGCCGCGGAAGTCATGGCGCTCGGGAACGGGTCCGAACCAGAGCGCGGGCGCGCCGGAATGACGCGCTGTGAGCCGTCGAAGGACAATAAGCTCGGCGACAAGGCCGCGAATGATGCGGTCATCCACCGCATCGGCTTCGCGGCTGGCGAACAGGGCACCCAGATCATTGATCGCAGTGACCAGCGCATCTTTTGCTGGCTCCCCACTGACGACGCGGGTCAGCACCGCCTCCACCAGATCCGCGAACGCCCGGTCGAGCAGCGGGTCAACGCAGGTCACGACCAGATAGGCGCGACGCTGTCCTGCACCGGTCAGTGATGCGGCGCCGACTTCCAGGGCGGGTGGCGTGTCTAGGGCCGGCCGTCGCGTGCCCGCCGCCACGGGAAGGAGCAACTGGGCTTGCCCCCGCTCGTTCAGCGCAAGCGCGGTCAGGCCATGACCCGTGCCGATTGTCAGCGTGCTCACCGGCAGCCCGTCAGAAGTGGCGACGGCGCCGCTACGCAGGGAGGTCCAGCGGGCGTGGATCTCGTTGACCAGACTAGACATCGGCAGTCTCTTCGAGACCGGCGGCTTCTACCGCTTCCATGTCTTCCTGCTCCATCGCCTCGAGTTCCTCGGCGGATGGGGGCGCCAGCTCGACGCTGACGAGGTCGCCGCCGTGATCCTTGGAAAGGGGCATCACAAGCCCCAGGCCAATAATGTCGTGGACGGCGTCCATGGCGACCCGCGCCGTGCTTCCGTTTTTCGCCGGGGAGGCCCGGTCGATCGGGTAAAGAAGGAGAAGCGGACGCTCGCCCAGCGCTTCCCGACGTTCCGTTTTGAGCGCCTCCCAGTCGCCGTCACCGGCGTCTCCGGGGACATCAAAGGCAATGTCGGGACGCGACATGAGGCCCTTGATGTCGGCCAGCGCGTCGACACCCTTGAGCCGGGAGCGCCTGACCATGCTCACCGGGCCCAGATCCCCGAGGGGCTCGGCCGACGGCGTTCCGTCGAGCGCGGTGACGACCCCGACATTCCAGTGCTGTAGGGCCGGGTGATCCTGCTCCAGGAACTGCAGAAGAAGTCCGGTATCAAGATCTTGATGGGTCGGATCGATGCGATAGTCCCGGATGAACCGGATCACGGCGCTGCGCGGAACGTCGCGGAAGAGCAGGCGGGTGAAGCTGGCGTCGCGGCTGCCTTCCGCGCCTGCAGCCTCGACCAGCCGGCCGGCGGCCTTCCAGTTGGCTTCGAGCAGCTCCGCGTTGTTGCGGGCGAAGCGGATGGTCTGGAGATGTCTGCCCCAGTAGCCGATGCTGACACGACGGGCGTGCCGCATCTTGTTCCTCGCTACGATGGCCATTCCCGGTATCCTCCGGATCCGAACGGCGAAGTCCATGGGGGTCACCAGAGGCCTGCGACTGTAGCTGCCGATGTCCTCGCGGATCTCTGCTTCAACGGCGGCGAGAGACTGGAAGCGCACGCGCAGCGCTTCCGGCATCCAGAGCCGCGGCAGGTCCTCATAGCCATTCCGGTAGCCAAACCACCGCCCCATCTGAAGGAGGGTGTCGTACTGATTGGACGTCCGAAGGAAGTAACTGACGCAGAGGCCTTCGAGGGTCAGTCCCCGTGCCAGGATGCTGCCGCCCACCACGATGTAGGTGACCGGCCCTGAGGTGTAGTCGATCCGGTCATCGCTGGCGCCGTTTTCGACCGGCACGTGCAGGGCTCCCAGGACCGCGGGCACGAAGCTGCTGATCTGGCTGAAGCTCTCGGCGCCGCCAGAGCGGGCGACGCGCCCGGCCTCCTCGTTCCAGACCTGTTCAAGCGCCGTCCAGACGGCGCCCGTCCCGTTCACCAGCGCCTTGCGGTTCTCGTCCAGCCAGGCCTCGATCAGTGCGGCGACCCTTTCATGCATGACGATCGCCGACGATGTGTGGACCAGCATCGACATGTGTTCCTGCTCCTGACCTCTCGCCCGCCGGGCAGCGCAGGATGCGATGAAGTACAGGATCGCCTTCTCGAGGCTTGCGGTCATCTCAACCACAAAAGTGGCCTGGGCCTTCTGACTGGGCGCCTGAAGCCTGGCTTCCTCGTCGGCCGTCACCTCGCGCACGACATCCATGCCGTCCTCGTCCGGCTGCGGGTTCGCCGGATCGACCGGCGTGCGCCCGAACAGCTTCTGGGTCCCGAAATAACCATCGGGCAGCGGCAGGGCAGTGATGAAGTCCCGCGGATAGAGATCGTCCAGTGTGTCGGTCTGGTCGGCGTAGGGATTGATCAGGACATTGGCGAAGGGCGTGGCGGTGTAGCCGACGTAGGACACCGACGGCAGCGCCTTCAGGATCAAACGGATCTGTTCATTGATCCGGGACATGTCCATTTCCCGCGAGGCGGAGTTCACCGTCGCCTGGTCACATTCGTCATCGATCAGCAGAACCTTCAGCCGGCGCATGTCCGATGCAGGCGTTTTGGCGATCACCTTCAGCAGGCGTTCGAGCGGTGCGACGTTCTTCTTCATCACGGCGATCTGGGCGCGGTCCATGCCCATCAGGTGGCCCTGCGCCGGGATCTGGAACTCCCCCTTGATGTCCGTGGTCGTCAGCAGATGCCACAGGGTGGGATGGCGTTTGACGATGTCCGCCTCGAGCCGGCGCTGGGTCTGCTGACGCAGTTTGTCGGTCAGGCCGGCGAAGACGAGGATCAGACTGTAGCCGCGATCGACCGCCTTGGAGATCACCGCCGTCATATTGGCGGTCTTGCCAGACTGTACATATCCGACGACGAGACCGCGCGACGAGAAGGTTTGCTGCCGCGGATTTTCCAGCAGCGAGACCACCTCGCTCGACGCTTCGTCAATGACATCGACGGTATCTTCGTCCCAGCCCTTCGCCCCGGTCAGATAGGTCTTGAGCGCGCTCCAGTGGTGATCGCCCGGCTGGGGTCCGTGATACCACTCCGGCCGCTCGCGCAGGATCGAATTGCGGCGGAGAATGGTGATCCGGAACTCCTGCTTCAGAAGCTCTGCGGCCTCCGCAAGATCCGCCCACGCCGGTGTGTCGGGCGGCAACACCCCTTCCAGACTTCTGCGCACCGAGAGCACGGCTGCGTCGATATCCCCGGTCCCGGGCAGGGCATCCCGGACAAGTTTCAGGAAGTGAAGGGCCTGAGCAGACGGCAAGATTGTTTCTCCGTGAGAACAGGGTTCTGCTTGAACTGATTCGCAGCGGTCGAGAGGAGAAGGCGAACTGGCTGGGGCCGTCCCGCACCGGTTGCAGGCGACCAGCCGGCAAAAGCGTCCCGCACGAAGTCGAACAGGAGGATCGACTCCGGTCGGAGTGCGATCATAGACTGCGACGCGGCGGGCTCCGGAACGGATAGGCCCCGATCCTGAGCCGGGGGACGCATGGCGTCGGCGACGACCAGGGCTGAAGCGTCCGGCTTCCGTACAGAAGTTCCAGGCCCGCCCCCTTCCTCGTCAACGCACCAAACGGCTTAAGGAGTCTTCGGGTCGATGAGACCAGTGCGAACCGCAAAGGCGACGGCCTCGATCCGGGTCCTGACACGGAGTTTGGCGCAGGTCTTCTCGATGTAGCTGTCCACAGTCCTCGGTGACAGACCGACGATCTGGCCAATGTCGGCGGAGCTCTTGCCCCGACTGACCCACAACAGGCATTCGGATTCGCGCGGGCTCAACGGCGCCGGGTCACGGGGCTGGGGTGAGGTTCCGCATTCCATGAAAGCTCCTTGGGTGTTCATGATTCACGTTGGGCGGGAATCGCGGTTTCTGGCAACGACAGTGAATTGCGGAGCGCCCGCCAAAAACTTGCGGAGCGGGAGCGATGCGGGTTGCGACCGGGTGCGGCTTGCACATGCAGCCCCTTTGATTCATGCTTCCGTCGCCGACGCCTGCGTTGGTGGGGCCTGGAATCCCCTGTGCGACATCAAATCATCGACGACCCCGTGCGTGGCGCGGATGTCGGTTACCGACGCCTGAGGGGGCGTGTGCTGACGCGCGCGTATCCGCTCGCGCCGTCTCGCCCGGATTCCGGACCTCTTTTGAAGAGGCCGGAGAGCCGTGGTGGCAGACACGAAACAGCTGGGGGTGGAGGGGCAGGACGGTTTGAACCGTCTGTACCGTCAGTACGCCGTCTGGCTGCGGCGACGCCTGCGCGCGCGGATCGGCGCCGATGCGGCGGCCGATGTCGTCCAGGAAACCTACATCCGGGCCGCGCCGTACGCGCTCGCCGACATCCGGCACCCGAAGGCCTTTCTCCTGCGGATCGCCATGAATCTGTTGCGCGACGAGAGCCGTCGGCAGGGCCGGCACCAGCGTTATACCGAAACCACGGCGGCCCCGGAGAGCGAGGCCGCGTCACAGATTGACGCGCTGCTGCTATCGGAGATGATCCGTTCGATGCCGGCGCTCTACCGGAACGTCTTCGTTCTCAACCGCTTTGGCGGTATGACCTATCCCGAGATCGCCCGGACGCTCGACATCAGCGTAAAGACCGTGGAGTGGCGGATGGCCCGGGCGCTCGAGTACTGCGCGTCTCGGCTGGACCTTTAGGCAGGACGGATGACGATCGAGGCGGATGCCGACATCAGGCGCAAGGAAGCCGTCGAGTGGTTCGCTCGGCTCAATCAGCGCAAGGTCACGACGGCCGACGTGCGCGGTTTCAGCGACTGGCGACGCGACCCCGAAAACGCGCGAGCCTTCCAGAAGGTTGAGACGATGTGGGAGGCGGCGGGCGCCCTCGCCGGCAATCCCGACATGGCCGCCCTGACGGCCGAGGCGGTTCGCAGCGGCAAGGGGCGCAGACGGGCGACATCCGGCCTCCTCGTTCCACTAGGCGTGGCGGGGGCGGTGGCGGTCTGCGTGGTCAGCCTCGTCTGGTTTCAGCAACGCCCAGCATCCTACACGACGGAGATTGGCGAGCAGCGAACCGTCCAGCTGGACGACGGCTCGCGGATCGTTCTCGATACAAACTCGGCCGTCGCGGTCCGATACACGCGGGAAAGCCGCTCGGTCACCCTGACGTCCGGCCAGGCCATGTTCGAGGTCGAAGGCGATCCCCAGCGTCCTTTCATCGTGGCGGCGGGCGACACCCGTGTCACCGCCTTGGGTACGAGGTTCGACGTCCGTCGATCCGGGTCCGGGGCGCGTGTCATTCTCGTCTATGGTCGCGTGGCCGTTCGGCAGGAGGTGGCGCGTCCTTCCGGGTGGTCCCTCGAGCCGGGCCAGCAGGTGACCACATCGGCCGACAAGCCACGCGTGATCGAGGCCAACGTCCCCGCCGCGACCAGCTGGACGGTGGGACGGCTAACCTTCGAGAGCACGCCCATCTCGGTCGCCGTCGCGGAAGTGAACCGTTACAGCCGCGAGCCGATCGAACTGCGCGACCCCCGAATCTCTGAAATCCGGGTCAGCGGTGTCTTCAACGCAGGGGACATCGACGGATTCGTCGCCGCACTGACAGATCTCTATCCGCTTGAGGCGACCCGAAGCCCCGACGGTCGTATCGTCCTGGCTGGCGGCACCTGAAAAAATAATCTGCCCCCGGACTTAGGGGAAAGCCCGCGACCCAACGTCTCCTCCCCGCCCCGCAAGTTCGCGGGTAACTAACGGGGGAAACCATGGGCCACGGATACACTTCAACCGCGCTTGCCGCGCTGATGATGGCAGTCACGACGCCGGTCATCGCACAGTCGCCGGACAGCGTCCGGCGGTTCGACATCGCTGCCGGGCCGCTCGAACGCACCCTGCCCGCCTTCGGTCGCCAAAGCGGGCTTCAGATTCTGTATCCGAGTGCGCTTGTCGCCGGTCGCCAGTCCCCGGCCGTCAGCGGGGACTACACGCCGGAGGCAGCTCTCCAGCTGATCCTTCGGGAATCCGGGCTGACCTACCGGCAGAGCCGTCCCACAGTCTTCGTTCTCGTCGATCCTTCGTCCCGCGCCGAGACCGGTCCGACGACCGAACTGGATGAGGTGGTGGTCACCGGCACCTATCTGCGCGGCGCCGACAGTCCCTCGCCTGTGACGATCGTCACCCAGGCGGATGTCGACCGGCAGGGGCGCGGCACAGTCGCCGAAACCCTGGCGGCCATGCCTCAGAACTTCACCGGCGCGGCCCATGAAGGATCGACCAACACCGGAGCCGATCGCTCGGGGCGCAATGTCGGCTCTGCAACCGGCGTCAACCTTCGCGGTCTCGGTGCGGATGCGACCCTGGTCCTCGTCAACGGCCGGCGGGTCGCGGGAACCGGGAACGCTGGAGACTTCGCCGATATCTCGAACATACCGTCCAGCGCCATCTCCCGAGCGGACGTGCTTCTCGACGGCGCATCGGCGCTCTACGGCGCGGACGCCGTAGGCGGTGTCGTCAACATCATCCTGAAGTCCCGCTTTGAAGGCGCCGAGACCCGTGTCCGGGTCGGCGGAACCAGTGACGGCGGAGCGGAGGAAATCCTCTTCTCTCATGCCGGGGGGCTTAGCTGGGGGAGCGGGAGCGTGGTGGCCGCCTACGAGTATCACGAACGCGGCGAGCTCAGGGGGGCAGACCGGGACGCGACTTCTGACGCCGATCTGCGGCGGTTCGGCGGGACCGATCACCGGCCCCTCATGGCTTCGCCCGGAAACATCGTCCGCCTCGATGTGGCCACGGCGACTTATGTGCCCCTTTTCGCAATCCCGGCCGGACAGGACGGTGTCGGCCTCACCCCCGGAGACTTTATCCCAGGTCAGGTAAACCGCACCAACCAGCTCGAAGGTCAGTGGTTCCTGCCACGGCAGGAGCGCCAGAGCCTCTTTCTGGCCGCCCGACAGGACCTCCCCGCCGGATTCAGCGTCGACGGAGATATCCGCTACACCCAACGTGACTTCTTCCTGAGCACGAGTGCAGACGCGGGAACGCTGACTGTCACGCGCGCCAACCCGTATTTCGTCTCGCCGAACGGCTCGGCCTCCCATGACATCGCCTACTCCTGGATCAACGACCTCGGACCAGGTCGCTCGGATGGCACCTCGACGAGTTTGGGCGGCGCGCTTGGCGTCTCCGGCGAACTGGTCGGATGGAACATTTCCGCCTACGCCAGTGGTGCGGAGGAAACGACTGGCCGTCGTCTTTCGAACCGGGTCCAGACCACATTCCTCCAGGAGGCTCTGGGAGCTCGGGCTGACATCCCCACCACGTCTTTCACGACAGCGGCAGACGGCTTCTTCAACCCCTTCGGTGGCCCGGCCGCGAACTCGGCGGCGATCCTTGCGCACATTGGCTCCGGCTACACCGACACCGAATGGGTGAGCACGGTCGCCTCGTTCAACGTCAAGGTTGATGGCACAATCCTTGATCTTCCCGGCGGTCCGTTGCGGGCCGCATTCGGCCTGGACTTCCGCGCTGAGCAGTTCGAGACGGGGGGCGAAAGCTTTCTGTCAGGCACCGCGCCTCGCGTGACCGCGCCGGTGTCCTACGAACGGGATGTATCGTCGGCCTTTGCCGAACTCCGGATCCCGTTCGTCGGTCCGGAGAACGCACGCGCCGGCATCGAGCGACTGGAGCTGTCACTGGCTGGCCGGGTGGAGGACCATGAGCGGGTCGGGAGCACAGGCAATCCCAAAGTCGGTTTGTTGTACGGCCCAACGTCCGATCTGCTGCTGCGCGCGTCGTGGGGTACGTCCTTTCGCGCGCCATCCCTGAGGGAGCTGCAGAGCACCTACCAGATCGGCCCGTCGTTCCTGAGCAGAGGTGGGGGGAACGTCCTGACGCTCATCCAGTACGGCGGAAACCCCGACCTCCGACCGGAGACTGCGGAGTCCACCACGGCGGGCTTCGTCTGGACACCGGCGGCTTATGAAGGCCTCCGGCTCGAAGGAAGCTGGTTCAGGACGCGGTTCAACGACCGTATCGGCAATCCCATCATCCAGAATCTCGCCAATGCCCTGAACGATCCGTCCCTTGCGCCCTTCGTTCGAAATGTCTCGCCCACGACGTCCGCCGACGACCGGGCGCTCGTGCAGTCGCTGCTCGATCATCCCGGCAACTTCAATCCGACGGTCTTCCCGGCGACATCGTATGGCGTGATCGTCGATAACCGCTTCGTCAACGCTGCAGGTGTCGATGTTGAAGGTCTGGACCTGTCGGCGCGTTACCGCTTCGAAGTGTCGGACTGGCAGGCAACGATCGACGGAACGGTCACTCATCTCCTGACCAATGACCGCAAGGTCACCACGGCCGCGCCGGTTGAAGACCTTCTCGGCGACCCGAACTTTCCGGCGCAATGGCGCGGTCGCGTCGGGACCCAATGGGTGCGGGGGCCGCTGAGCCTGGGATTGATCGCGAATTACGTCGGCGGGGGCCGCGACCCTCTGACCAACCGTCAGATCGACGACTGGACCACCTTCGACGGTCAGGTCCGCTACGACTTCGCCACAGATTGGGGCGAAGGACTTTCCCTCGCTCTGAACATTCTGAATGTCGCCAACGCGACGCCGCCATTCTACGATTCGCCCAACGGGGTCGGTTTCGACGGGGCCAATACGAACGCGCTCGGGCGGCAGGTCTCGCTCCAGCTCACCAAGCGCTGGTGATCGATCATGCGCATCACGCTGATCAGCGCGCTGAGCGCGCTTGCCCTGGCCTGCCCGTCGTCGGTGCTTTCTGAACCCCTGACGCTCGAAACCCTGCTCGGCCTCGAGACCTTCGGACGCATCGAGATTGACCCTTCCGGCTCCGTCGCCGTTTTTGAGGAACGCCGCGCGAGAGGCGATCTTCCACGCTACGATCTGCAGCCCGAGGGCGCTGTCCGGTATGCGAGAATTTACCGGTTCAACACTGAGGCCCCATCGGAGATCCGCCCTCTTCTGCCGATGGAAGACGACGCGGGGTACACCATGGGGCCATTCTCCGCGGACGGTTCCCGGCTGGTTGTCTTTCGCCTTCAGGACCTGACGTTCCGGCTCGGAATCGTAGACCTGCGGGCTGGCACCGTCACCTGGAGCGATCTTTCGCCTGAGAGCGGCGCATGGGGGCGATCGGTCCAATGGATTTCGGACAACGAGCTTCTCGTACTCGGCATGCCGGACGGCGCCTTGCCGCCCCGTCTCGCGATGCAGAACGCCACCCAGACCCGCCTCCCTGGTCTCTGGGCGCAAGCCGCTCGAGGAGAGCCTGCCTTCGTCTCGGTCGGACAGGGCGCCTCGGCGGAGGTCCGCGAGACCCGCATCCTGTGGCGAGTGAACGCCGACACGGGGGATGCAGTCGTTCTGACACAGGGCGAGTTCCTGGATTTCGAAGCGTCGCCGGACGGAAGCCAGGTCGCTGTGCTGAGAGACGGTCCCTTGGCGCCTCCCCCCGGGCTCGACATGTCGACCGAGCTTCGCAGGGGGCGTTCATTGCGTCTTGTCGACACGCAGACGGGACTGTCAGTCGATCCTCCCGAGGCCGCAGACATTTCCACCAGCCTGCTCGGCTGGTCTGCGGATTCCTCGGCTCTTCTGGTGATGGACATCGGCGCAGCGCCCGCCCGTCTTCTCTCAGTCACCCCTTTGGGCGCGGTTCAGGATCGGACGCCGGCCGGGGTTACGCCTGATACGACAGTCGATGTCTTCGCAAGCCCCACGGCGCATGCCGCCTGGCTGGGCGACGGCGCCGTCGTTCGCGGAAGACGAAACGGACGGTTGGGCTGGTGGACTCAACGGGGGACGGAAGTCGCCGCTGTCAGAAATCTGAGTGAGGGCGGCCGGGTGTTAGCACAGGGTCAAGAGGCTGCTCTTCTTGAAGATCGCGGCCGTATTCTTCGCCTTCGACCCGATTTGTCATCGGAAGACCTCGGCCCGACAGGCAGCCTGTCACGCCCTTTGGGGATCTTCGGACATCGGCGCGCGACAGATCCAATGGGCGCCGACCAGGCGGAGGTCATTGCAGAAGGCGGCCGTCTGTGTCGCGTCTTCGCGGACGCCCAACCCTCACCGTCCACGTGCGTCGCCGCGTCGCCCGGCGCCAGCATCAACTGGGACCGCCAGATCAGTGTCGGCATTGGACGGGAAGGCCGCGCCCTCGACCGTCTTGAAATCCGCAGAGATGCAGGATCGGAGATCATTCGACGTCTCAATCCGGAGCTGGAGAATGTATATGTTCCGGAGCCCCACCTGATCACGGGCCCGACCGGAGCGCGAGGCTGGCTTTATCTGCCCGAGACCGCGACGGGCGAGCCCCCGCCGGTGATCGTCATTCCCTACCCGGGCAAGGCCTACCCCACCGCCCCTCGGGCCATGAGTCCCCAGGCGGTCCAGATGACACTGAATGGGGGGCTACTGGTCGCAGCGGGCTATGCGGTGATCTATCCGGATCTGCCCACGAACGCCGAACCGTCGGCCGGCCTCGCGGAGCGGATCCTGGCCGTCGTCGATGCGGCCGCCACGGATCGCTTGATCGATGGCGATCGTATTGGCCTCTGGGGCCACAGCTTCGGAGCATGGTCAGTCGTGATGAGCGCCGCGCAGTCCTCACGTTTCAAGGCGGTCGTTGCAGTCAATGGCCCCTACAATCTGCCGCTCTTTCTGGCCGGCATGTCTCCGCACCAGAGAATGCAGGGTGGAAACACCATCGACGCTATCGGGGGTGCGCGGTGGCTGGAGACCGGCCAGGCCGGGATGGTTCAGGCCTACTGGAGTGATCCGGAGCGTTACAGACGGGGCAGCCCTTTTGAACACGCCGACCGGATCACAGCGCCTATCCTCCTGTTCCATGGTGAAATGGACATCGCGCCCGTACAGGCAGAGCAAATGTATGCCGCGCTTGTGCGTCTCCAGCGACCGGCAGCCCTGACCTACCTGTTCGGTGAGGATCACAGCATCCACAATCCGGGCAACGCCCGGATCTACTATGAGCAGCTGACCGCCTGGTTCGACCGGTACCTCAAACCCGAGACGACGCGATCCGGGCCTGCCATCGCCGCAGCCACGCTTCCGTCAACGCCAGAGTGAGCAATCGCGAGAACCCGCCTCGCCAGACCAGGGCCTCGCGCGTCATATCGTCCGCGAGACCCTGCGGCAGGAGTCCCGCACCGGCCAGCTCGCCGTCGAGCAGGTAGTTTCGGAGGAAGTCGAGGTTCCGGGCTACGGCTTCACCATAGAAGGCGCCCAGCTCTCCCTTGGATCGCCGGTTGAAGATGGAGGGCGGGATAACGTCGGCGTAGGCGGCTCGCGCCGCGTAACGGTCTCGCCCACCCCACGTGAGATCAACCGAGGACCAGGCCAGACCGGCCTCCATGACCGGTTGGCTCAGGAGGGGATTGACGCATGGCCCGTGCCGGCTACGCACGGCGCCTCCCTGATAGGCTTGGCCCTTGACCAGCCCCAGTATCTGCATCGCCTTCGCGGGGGGCACGCCCTTGAGGTCGTCGAGCCAAGGGTGTTTCCGGTCACTCATCAGTGTGTGATGGGCTCGGCGGGCCCTGAGCCAGGTCTTCGGCCACAGCGACTGGCCCGTCCAGCGCGCCGCGCCATGGAGAACTTCCGCACGCGCTCGCAGACCCCTCTCCTGCACTTCGTCGAACGCGATCAGGAAGGTCGGCATCTGAAAGAAGACCACGTCGCCACCCTGCCCCGTTAGAGAGCCCCAGGCGCCCGAACTCTGCACCCTGGCCGCAATGTCATCGTTGTAGTCGGTGTCGAGGTCGTTGACCGGTGGCCGAAAACTGTCGGCCGACTCCGCGAGGCGGGGCGCCGAAAGCGTCAATCCATCCCGTCTCACCTCCGTGAGCCGGTAGCCGTATCGCTCGACCACAGGGCGCGCGAACTCGCGTTCGTCTCCTTCCGGGTCGTCCACGAAATGATTGACCCAGTGCGTGACCCGGGCCCGCTGGTGATCACTGAGCGCGCCTGCCACGATCGCCGAGTCCAGCCCACCGCTGACTTCTGCGACCCAGTTTCGGTCCCCCGCCAGTGCTTGCACCGCCCGATCGACCACCTCGCGAAGATCTGGTCGACGCCGATCCCGCGCGGTCCGGTAGACTTCGGATGGACGCCAGATTTGTCGGGACCGGACACCGGCTGGACCGATGCTGAGCAGTGCGCCGGAGGCCACCGGCGTGAACCCTGACAAAGCCAGTTCGTGGCGATAGCCGCCGCTCCTTCGCATGAGCCCTTTCACCGAGCCCCAGTCGATGGCGAGGTCATCAGGCATAAGACAGTTCAGGGCGGGCGGGGCGTTCGGCGCGATTACGCTCACGCCGTCCTTTCGCCAGGTCACCGCCTCGACGGCTCCGGATGGATCGCGCAGGATCGCTACATCGCCTGAGGTCCGACGAATGAGCACGTAGCGGCCCCAGCAGGAGGACACGATGTCCGTCGCGCGGTCTGCGTCGAGAGCGCGGCAGGCCATGACGCCCCTCTCGGCGGTCGAGAGCGGTCGCCCGGCGTGATCAAACATCTCGCCGATGATGGCGCCGTGGCCGTCGAGAGCCGCCACAATATCAAGCCTGGAGGTAGAGGGCGCATAGACCGCGATGAAGGGGTCGGCCACGCGGCGGCTCCACCCTGCCCCGGCGAGGCGGCGAGCGTTGGACCGGGACAGCGCCTCCAGCGCTGCGGCATTGTCCCCCACCAGAACGACATAGGCGTCCGCGGTCATGGTCAGATCGCCATGATGGGACGGTATATCGTCAGGGTATCCGGAGCCTGGCTCACGCAATGCTCGCCCACCTGGAGCCAGCAGTGCGCAAGGAACGGCCACACCCTGACGCCGAAGACCCACTCTGCATCCAGGTCTGCAGCGTTCAGGAACCGAAGCAGGAGTTCAGCCTGAAACAGGCAGGCGCCGACGGCCGGCGCATAGGGAAGCATCTGACGAAACAGGCCGACGCGCGAAGAGAGGGCCATGAGGTCATCCCGACGGCCACGTCGCCCGTAGACCTGGCGTGAGAGATCCTGAAGCGTCGGCTTGCGTCGCACCGTGTCTGCCCAAAGGATGGCGAATGTGGCCATGTCCCCGGCAGTGGGTCTGCCAACCGGCGCCTCCGGAAGTCGTCGAAGCGGAACTGACGGCGGCGGCAGGCGATGACGTTGCGTCCGGCCCGACTGGAGAAGCTCGCCGGCGGCCAGATCCAGCATCAGATCCATCGGTGCCTGCAGGTTCCCTCCCTCGACACGCACGTCGCCGCACTCCGGGACGAGAAGATAACCGTCCGTCGCCAGATCGAGCAGGACCAGATCCGACCCTACCTTCACCGCGTGAACCGCCTCGTCGAGCTCTCCGCGCTCGAGATGATCCTGGAATGGATTTGAGATGGCGGTCTGCATGTGGTTGTCCCGAACGAGATCTGACTGTCATTGGGCTTCGCGGGAGGGGGGCAGATCGGGCCGTCAACGATGACGGCCCGTCCGTAGTCAGCCGACCGGCATGTCCCACTTCATGTGGGAGTTGAGCTCGACCAGCTCGCCGTCCAATGCGGCGCGTGTCAGGCGTCGCGCGTGACCCAGCCGCAGCACTCGGTTGGTGGCTTTCATCGCCATTCTCCGTGTTGTCGTGACACCCCTCATGTTCGACGCCTCGTTCGGGGCATTCCGGGCGTCCGGGCCGCCCTCGCGGACGGCCCTCTCCGTCAGGCGCCCGGCGTGATGTCGTAGCGCTCGATGCCGTTCAGTTCGACGAACTCGCCTTCGACGCCAGCGCGGGTGAGCTGGCGAGCGGCGCCCAGGCGAACGAGGCGCGAGATGCTCTTGGTGGTCATAGTCGTCTCCTCTTTCTGAAGGTCGACAGAAGGTCGACGACGGACCATCAGCGCCCGATCCCAAATCGATTCAAACGATATTGCGCGTATATTCCGAGTGGCCGGGATCGAGCCGGCGGACGCGGGCGGCCAGCATGCCGGCAGCGATCCGCCACCGCGCGTAGTAGGCGCCCAGACGATCGTCGCTCTCCGCGGCCGCTGGTTGCGCCGGCGCCTCGCCGAGGCGACGCAGGGGCGCCAGCCGGCTGCGGACGCGCAGGAGGCTCTCGATCAGCGGCTGGCTTTCGCAATGCGCCATGACATCGGCGATCCACAGTTCAATCGTCGGATCAGTCGCGTCGATCGGATCGGCCAGTCCGGTGTCCCGCGCAGCAAGTCTGACATGGATGGCTTCCAGGTCCAGAAGGCCGAGGATGTCCTCGAGCGGCGTTGGGCGGGTGAAGTAACCAAGGCCTCTGCGATCCTCGACAAGGCCCTCGCCGCAAAGCCGTGAAAGCGCTTCGCGAACAGGACTGGTGCTGAGGCTGAGCGAAGCGGCGATATCAGCCACCGACAGGTGTTGGCCCGGCGCGAGACCGCCCTCGATGGCCGTGCGCAGACTCGCCAGCGCCATGCCGAAGGGATCACGCTGTCTCACCAAGGCCTCGCAACGTTCGGCACAGGTCCCCGTAGACGGACGACCGGCGGATTCGGGGGCACGCACGCGGGAGAGTGGCGTCTATACTGGTCTCCGCAAGAATATTGCGTCATGGCCGCAGCTTTTATGCTGTTGATCTTTATAGGCTTTCATTTGACGCAGGTCTGAGGCATTTTTCAACCTGTAGGGGTGCAGAGGTATTGATCGCGTGTTGTGGATGACGGGGGCATAGATCGACAGATGGACTCCCGGCACCGTTCATCCCCCAACGCCGTCCTCTCCTCGAGCCTGCGGCTGATCCGAAGCCATCGGCGCATGCGTACGATCGACGTCGCCCAGGGAATGAACATGGCGCTCCGGTCCTACGAGCATTTCGAGTCCGGGGCGGGCCGTATCAACATCGAACGTATCCACCGCTTCGCCGAGGTGACCGACAGCGATCCACACGGGATCCTAGCCGCACTCGCGATCGGATCGCCCGCCTTCGCCTTGCGGTGCGCCGACAACAAACTGGCGACCATTATGGCCGTGGTGCTGCAGGAGTTTGACGAAGAAGCGGGCGACGCCATCATCGATCTCGATGCCCGCACCCTGATCAACACCTTCACCAAGACCCTGAAGGATCTGGCCGTCCAGTCCGTCCATCGCGACGCCGAGGCTGACGCCTGGCTCGAGGAGCGCCGGGCGAAGCTGATGCGGCCCGTGCGGGAAGACGGCAGCTGAGGTCGATCCGCTCCACCGTAGGCCTTCGGTCGTAAGGTTGCGGACTTTTCGCCGACCGGTTCCGCGCGGTTGGATGGTCCATGACCCGCGTCCCGATCCCCAAGGGCTCGACGTCCTCCCTCGTTGACGCCCTCTCGGACCGCCAGTTCGAATGCCTTTGCCTGGCGGCGTCCGGCCTCGCCTCCGCCGGCATAGCCGAGCGGATCGGCATATCCCCTCGCACGGTTGACGAGCATCTGGCCGCCGCCTGCGAGGCGCTCGGCGTTCGCACCCGCATCCAGGCGGTCGCGCGCCTCGCCATGGACGCCCGCGCCGCGGGGGAGCCCCGAATCTTCCTACCGTAGATCTCCGACGGAGCGCTCACGGGTCGCAGGGGGCGTCGCGCATCTGGTGAGGTGGAGCCTGCTCGCCGGAGGACCCGATGCTCGAACTCGCCGCCGTTCTCGCCCTTGCCCAGGCCTGCGCCCCCTCGGTGGCGCCTGAAACCCTGGCGGCGATCGCTCACGTCGAGAGCCGCTTCGACCCGCTTGCGATCGGAGTGAACCGCGGCGGACAGCGGCCACGACGCGCACGCGACGCGGCGGAAGCTTCGCGGGTCGCCCGGGAGTTGCTGGCCCGTGGCGCGAACATCGATCTCGGTCTGGCGCAGATCAACAGCAGCAACCTGTCCTGGCTGGGCCTGTCAGTCGAAGACGCGTTCGACCCGTGCCGCAATCTCGAAGCGGCCTCGACGGTCCTGAGAGCCGGTTATCGCGTCTCTGGCGACACAGCGGCTGACCGCCAGTCCGCGCTACGGATCGCCCTGTCCCGCTACAACACGGGCGACGCCGGCAGAGGCTTCCGGAACGGCTATGTCGGACGGGTCGAAGCGGCGTCCGTAACGCTGCGGCTGGCCGCGCCCCCAAGGCCACAGCCGCAGCCGACGCTCTTTGCCGTCGGTGCCCAGCCCGCCCCAGTTCCGTTCACGGTCGCGCCCTCGCCGGCCTGGGACATCTTCGGCCGCCCCGCCGCCGAACTCGTCGTCTTTTCAACCTCAGTCGAACGGTGAACCCGATGACCTCCAACGTGCATGCTCGCCGGCCGGCCCGGCATCTCGGGGCGCTCGTTTGCATCGCCCTCGCCACAACGGCCATCACGGCCCAGCCGGCCCTGGCGTCGGCGAACGTCGAGGGCCTGCTCCAGAACGTGGTGGACATGCTGACGGGCAACACCGCCCGACTGCTGGCGGTCCTGGCCGTCGTCGTCGTCGGCATCCTCTGGATGTTCGGTCTTTTCGACCTCAGACGCGCGGCGATTGTCGTCCTCGGGATCGTCGTGGTGTTCGGTGCGGCCGAGATCGTCAATCTGATCACCGGGGGCGCCTGATGCCGACCCCTGCGGCCATCACTCTTGGAACGGCGACCCTGGTGGTCGTGGCGCTCGGCCTGGCTCAGTTCCTTGGGCTGATTTCGCCGAAGCGGTTCGCCCAGCTGCTCGGCGGCGCGGCGTGCGGCCTCACCCTTGTCTGCACGGGCGTCTGGCTCGCCGATGGAGGCGGCCATGGGTGAGGAACGGCTGACCGAGGATCCCCTCTTCCTCGCCTGCACCCGCCCGGCGATGGTGATGGGCGTGCCGATGGAGGCGATGGGCGTCAACGTCATCGTCTCCGGCGTGGTCTTCCTGATCGGAGGAAGCCTGCTCTACCTGCTGGTCGCGCCCGCACTGCATCTGGTGTTCCGCGCCATCTGTCGTGCCGACCACAACGCCTTTCGTCTTCTCTTCGTTTACGTCGACACCAAGGGACGCAGCCGCAACGCCGCCCTGTGGGGCGGCAGTTCCGTTTCCCCTCTGCCGCTGGTGCGCCGTTACCGTCCTGCGGAGCTCATCCGTGGCTGACGACAGCATCTCCCCCGCCCGCCTGCGACGAGAAACCGAGGTCCGCTCCCAGCTTCCCTATGCGCGGCATTTGAACGACCATGTCGTCGCCCTCGACAGCGGCGCCCTGATGATGGTGTTTCAGGTCGGTGGCGCAAGCTTTGAGACGGCCGACGCCCGCGATCTCAACGACTGGCACGTCAAGCTGAACCAGGCCTGGCGCAATCTCGCAGACGACCGGCTCGCCGTCTGGCACCATATCGTCCGCCGGGAGGTCGCTCCCACGACCTCCGAGGGATACCGGTCGGCCTTCGCCGCCGGACTGGGCGCCGACTACGAGGCCCAGATGGCGGGCCGCCGCCTCTGGGTAAACGAGCTGTTCGTTACCCTCGTCCTGCATCCCGGACGAGACGGCGCAGACCGCGCCGCCGCCCTTATGCGACGGCTGCGTCAGGCGCGGCGCGATGATGGAGAGCTGATGACGGCCCAGGTCCGTCGGCTGGAAGAGGCCGGCCGTGACCTCGCCCAGTATCTGGACCGCTATTCGCCCCGGCGGCTGGGGCTCTTCGAGCGGGCAGGGCTTTGGTTCTCCGAGCCTCTCGAGATCATGGCCCTGATCCTCACAGGACGGCGTTCCCCCGCCCCTCTGGTTTTCGGCCACCTCGGCGCCGCCGCCTACACTGTCCGCGCGATCTTCGGACGCGAGACTCTGGAGTTGCGGGATACCGCGGGAGAACGGTTCGGCGGCATCCTCGCGATCAAGGAGTACCCGGCCACGACGCGGCCCGGTCTCTGGGACGCCCTGCTCAAGGCGCGGTTCGGCTTCGTGATGTCGCAGTCGTTCGCCTTCCTCTCCAAGCCGGCCGCGCGCGCCGTCATGGAGCGCAAGCAGAACCAGATGGTCTCGGCGAGGGACCGGGCCGTATCCCAGATCGCGGGCCTGTCGGAGGCGCTCGACGATCTCGTCAGCAACCGCTTCGTCATGGGCGAACACCAGGCGTCGATTGTGGTCCACGGCGACACGCCGGCCGATCTCGCCGATCATCTTTCGAAGGCGCGCGCCGTTCTGGCGGACTCTGGCCTGGTGGTCGCCCGCGAAGATCTCGGCCTGGAAGCCGCCTTCTGGTCCCAGTTCCCCGGGGTATTTTCGAAACGGACGCGGCCGGCGGCGATCACATCCCGGAATTTCGCCGCTCTGGCGCCCCTGCACGCTCATCCGGTCGGCAAGGCGGAAGGCAATCACTGGGGACCGGCCGTCGCCCGGCTCAGAACCACGGCCGGTTCGCCGTTTCATTTCAACTTTCATGTCGGCGACCTCGGCCACACCTTCATCTGCGGCCCGTCGGGCTCAGGAAAGACGGTGGTCCAGAACTTCATGCTCGCGCAGCTCGAGCGGTTCGGAGCCCAGCAGCTGTTCATCGACAAGGATCGCGGCGCCGAGATTTTCGTCCGCGCAAGCGGCGGCGCCTATCTCGCCCTGCGCAACGGGGAGCCGACCGGTTTCGCCCCCTTCAAGGCGCTCACCCCTTCCGCCGGCAACCGGGCGTTCCTGATCCGGCTGATCCGGACCCTGGTGACGCGCCCGGATGAAACCCTGAGCGTGGCGCAGGCGCGGGCCATCGACGAGGGCGTCATCGCCCTCGAGGCCCTCCCCCGCGAGCGCCGCTCGATCGCGGCCCTGCGAAGCCTGCTGGGCCAGGCGGATGCTGGAGGGATCGGCGCGCGGCTCGAGCGTTGGCAGAAGGGCGGTCCCCTTGGCTGGGTTCTCGACAACGACGAGGACGCGATCAGCCTCGACACCCGCTTCGCCGGCTTCGACATGACCCATGTGCTGGATCACGACGAGGTCCGCACGCCGGCGATGCTTTATCTCTTCCACCGGATCGCCGAGCGCGTCGATGGGCGCAGGCTGGTTCTCGACATCGACGAATTCTGGAAGGCGCTGGGCGACGCGGCCTTCACAGACCTTGCGCAGGACGGGCTGAAGACCTGGCGCAAGCAGAACGCCTTCATGGTCTTCGGCACCCAGTCGCCGGCCGACGTTCTCAGGTCACCGATCGCCCACGCGATTCTCGAGCAGTGCGCGACCAAGATCTTCCTGCCGAATGCGCACGGACAGGCGCGCGAATACGTCGAGGGATTCGGACTGACCCAGGAGGAATTCCGGCTCGTGCGCGAGGAGCTTACGCCCGAGTCGCACCGCTTTCTCGTCAAGCAGGGCCACGACAGCGTGGTCGTCGAGCTCGACCTTGCAGGTCAGGAGGACGTCCTGGCGATCCTCTCCGGCCGCGCCGAGACGGTCGCCCTGCTGGACCGGATCCGCGCCGAGGTCGGCGATGACTATGCGCAATGGCGCGCCCCCTTCCACGCCCAGAGGAGACTCTTGTGACCCTCCGTCATCTGGCGGCGTCAGCCGCACTCGCTTCCGCTCTGCTCTTCGGGGCGCCCGCCGCCCACGCCCAGTACGTCGTTCATGATCCCCGTGCGCTGGTCCAGATGATCGAGGATGCGCGAACCAGTCTTGAGCAGCTCCAGGCCCTGCAGGCGCAGATCGAGGAACAGCGCGCCCTGTTCGACAGCCTGAATGACCTGTCGGATGTGAATGGCCTGGCGATGGCGCTCGGCCTGCCCGAGGTCCGTAATCCCCTGCCCGACAGCCGCGCCCTGCGCGCCGCCGCCGACGGTGATCTAACCGCCCTGGGCGCGCTCGCCGACCGGGCCGGCGCGATCCGGCGCGAGACCCGACTGTTTACCCCCTCGTCCGGCGAACTGTCCGAGGCCGACGCCTATTATCGCGACAACCTCGAGCGGGCCGGCGCCCGGACCGCCCGTGACCTCGCGATCGGCGAGGCTGTCGGCGAGGCCTCCGACCGACGGCTGGAGGGCCTGGAGACCTTGCGGCGGGCGCTCGACACCGCTCCAAATGCACGGGCGGTGATGGACCTTGAGGCGCGTCTCGCCGCCGAGCAGGCGCTGATCCAGAACGAACAGCTGCGTCTCCAGGGCCTCGCGGTCACCCAGGCGGCCGAGGCCCGGCTTGAGGAACAGAGACACCGCGAGCGCGCAGAGGCGGCTCGCGCCGCCCGCCAGGCTACCTACGAACGGGCATTCCAGTGAACCGCGGCCCGGTGCCTGGACTGTTCTGGCTTTTGAGCCTCGCTGCCTGCTCCCCTGCGGAACGGGACGCTGCAGCATTCGCCGCCGACCCCGAAGCGGCCGTGCGCACGACCGCGGACTGTGACGCTGGCGAGCGGCGTCGCGACTGCACAGCCGCGCGCGAAGGTCTGGCCGAAGCGCGCCGTCGAGAACGCATGGACGCCTACGCCCGGACGTTCGGTGAGCCCTGATCATGTCCTTCCGCGTCTTCGAGCCCAGCTACGACTTCATCGACGAACGCCTCAATGTGTTCCTGGGGGAGCGGCTCTCGTCGGTCATCGCCGAGGTCGATGGCCCGTTGCGCGTTGCCCTGCTGCTTTATGTGGTGCTCTACGGCATCGCCATTCTGCGCGGGGCGATCAGCGAACCCGTGATGGATTTCGCCGTCCGCTCCATCAAGCTGGCCCTGCTCTACGCGCTCGCCACGACGCCGGCCTATTCGACCTTCGTCACCGAACCGCTGTTCACCAGCATGCCCAACGCCCTGACCCGTGCGGTGAGCGGATCCGAGACGCCCAGCGTCGGGGCCGCCTTCGACCAGTTCTTCGCCTACGCCGCCTGGCTCGGCGAGGACATTTCGCGCGATGCCTCGGCCTTCAATCCCGCGCCCTATATCGTCGCCGCCGCCGTGTTCATCATCGGCGCCCTAGCGGCGGCGCTCGGATTCGGCGTGGTTCTGATCGCCAAGCTGGCCCTGGCCCTGCTCGTCGCCCTCGGCCCGATCTTCATCGCCTGCGCCCTGTTCGACGCCACGCGCCGCTACTTCTTCGGGTGGCTCAGCCAGGCCGTGAACTATCTGGTCCTGTTCGCCCTGATCATCGTGATCTTCCAGCTGGTCCTGTCGCTGGTGCGCGATCAATGGGGCACGATCCAGGGATCCGATCCCATGATCGGCGGTCTGATCTTCATCGCCCTGTGCCTCCTGGGCGCGATCTTCTTCCTCCAGACACCCGCCATCGCGGCCGGCGTCGCGGGCGGCGCCAGCGCGGGTCTAGCCGACTTCGCCAATGCCGCCGCGCTGGGCTCTGGCTCGTCCGGACGCGCCCGGGGTCCCCTGGAGGCCAGCCGTCAGCCGCCGAAAGGCGGCGGGACCATCCGACCCAATGGAGCCTGACATGAGCCTTCGCCTGCTTCTGATCCTGAGCGGCCTGCTCGGCGGTTGCGCCACCGCTCGCGGAGACGTGCCGCCGACCTGCGACGGCCGTGATCGCCGTCCAGCCAATCCTTACGGATCGGTCCTCCTGCCGTCGCAGTCGGCCACCCCGGTCACGCCCGCTCCGGTCGTTCCGGCCTCGGGGGGCTGCGCATGAGTGGCGTCCCCTCGGACGAGTTGAAGCGGTATTTCGCCGACGCGAGACGCTGGGATCAGGACCGTCTCGCCAGCGCGCTCCGGTCGCGCCGGCTGGCCTGGGTCGCCGCCGGCGTCGCAGGGGCGCTGGCCATCGCGGCCACGGCGGCCGTCACCTTCCTGACGCCCCTGAAGACGAGCGAGCCCTTCGTCATCCGCGTCGATCAGGCCACGGGCTCCGTCGATGTGGTCCGGGGTCTCTCCGCTGACGACGGACCGCTCCAGTATGACGAAGCGGTCAGCAAATACTTTCTTGGCCAGTACGTGAGGAGCCGGGAGGGCTATCTCGACCCGGCCGCCGAAGACGCGTTCCGCCAGGTCTCGATCCTGTCGGGCCCGGGCGAGCAGAGACGCTGGGCAGATCTCTATCGAGGCTCGAACCCGCAAAGTCCGCAGAACCTGTATGGACGGGACGGCGAGGCCGTCGTGTCGATCCGGGCCATCGGCTTCATCAACGACGACGTGGCCAACGTGCGCTTCCGCCGAACGGTGCGACGCGCCCAGCAGGTCACCGACAGCGACTGGATCGCCACGATCGCCTTCACCTACACCCGCGCGCCGATGGCGGAATCCGATCGCCTCAGGAACCCGCTCGGCTTCCAGGTGACATCCTACCGCGCCGACCCGGAGGTCATCCGATGAAAGCCTTCACCGTTCCAGTTGCTGTCGCCGTTCTGACGCTGGCTCAGCCCGCCCTCGCCCAATCCGGCGCAGGCGGGCGCATCCAGGAGTTTACGTACGCGCCGGAGGGCGTCTACCAGGTCTCGGGCGCCTTTCGCACGGCGACGCAGATCATCTTCTCTCCCGAGGAAACGATCCGCCATGCCGCGATCGGCGACAGCGTGGCGTGGGAGATCGCTGCGGAAGGTTCGGTCCTATTTCTGAAGCCCCGCGAACGGCATCAGTCCACCAACCTTCTGGTCGTGACCGAGCGCGGCGGCCTCGCCCGGCACTATGTCTTCGAGCTGCTCGCCCAGGATCGCACGGCGCGCACGGCCGCCTACCAGATCCGCTTCCGCTATCCTGCGGATGAGCAGGCGCGCGCCGCCGCGAGTCTGGCGGCCTCCGCCCAGGCCGCCGAGGAGCGCCTTGTCGGACTGGAACTTCAGGCGGGCGCGGTCGAGGGCCGGCGCAACCTCGCCTATTCCGTCCAGGGCGACGCCCGAGTTCAGCCGAGCGAGGTCACGGACAACGGCCGTTTCACGGTGATGCGCTTTCCCGGCAATCAACCGATCCCGGCCATCTTCGAAGTGGCGAGCGACGGTTCGGAACGGCTCGTTCCCTTTGACGTGCGCGGCGAATTTGTTGTGATCCACGGGGTAGTGGCGGGTCTTCGGCTCCGCCACGGCGGGACGGTTCTCTGCGTGTTCAACGACGCCTTCGATCCGCGCAGCGCGGCCACCGGGACCGGAACCGCCTCGCCGGTCGTGGATCGCACGGTGACGGGAGACCGGTCGTGAGCGCCGAGACCCCGGCCCCGCCCTCCCCGCCGGAGGAGACGCGTGATCCCGCACCGGCGCATGACCGCGGCGTCTCTCCCATCGCCGGCCGTATCGGAGGCCGTCAGGGCCGGATGGTCACGCTCGCCGCCCTTGCTGCCGGCTGCGGCGTGTTTCTGTTCGCGACCTGGGATCGGGGCGACGCGCGCGATCGGGAGCGACCGGCCGATGACACGCCGCCCCGTCAGCTGGCGCCGTTCGAGCCCGCCCGCCGATCGGACCCGCCCCTGCTGGAGACGGCGCAGACCGATCCGCTCGCACCGACCCTGGCGGACGAAGGAAACGCTGTTCCCGCGATCGAGCCCTCCTCGTCAGCGTCTCCGTCCGGCCCTACGCCGGCCGAACAACGCCGGGCGCTGGCCGAGAGCGCGCAACGCGCTCCCGTCCTGGCGTACAGCCGGCCGGGCGCCGCTCCGGCTGGTCAGCCTCGCGCCGAAGCCCCCCTCCCCGTCGCCGCCAACGGCGACGGCGCCGGTCATGCGCTCGATGAGTTGCGCCGGGTCAGCCCGATCGGAGAAGCGCGGGCGGGTCGCCTGCCAGACCGGAATCTTCTCATCACCGCAGGGGCGAGCGTGCCCTGCGTGCTGCAGACGGCGATGGACAGCAGCACGCCGGGCTATGTGAGCTGCCTGATTTCCCGGGATGTCTATTCCGAGAACGGCGCTGTGGTCCTGATGGAACGCGGGACGCGCGTGCTGGGCGAGTACCGTGGGGCGGTTCAGCCCGGCCGGGGTCGACTCTTCGTTCTCTGGACCCGCGCGGTCACGCCCAATGGCGTCGCCATCGCCTTGGCCTCCCCGGCGGCCGATGCGCTGGGCCGCGCCGGGCTGTCAGGGTCGATCGACACCCATTTCTGGGATCGCTTCGGCGGCGCCCTGTTGCTGTCGATCGTCGATGACGCTGCCTACGCCGCAGCCGGCGGTGGCCAGCAGCTCCAGTCTACCGCGCGCGTCCCCTCCGACGCCGCAGCGGTCGCCCTGCAGGGCTCGATCGGAATCCCGCCGACCCTGCGGAAGGCTCAGGGATCAGAGGTCTCGATCTTCGTCGCACAGGATCTCAACTTCGCGGATGTCTACCGCCTCCGGCCGAGATGATGCGCGACACCTCCGTCATCGAACACTATCTCGCGCCGCTGCGGCCCTTCCTCGACCCGCCGACGGTGACCGAAGTGGTCGTCAACCGGCCGGGCGAGGTCGGCGTGGAGGGACCGGAGGGCTGGCGCTGGCATGAGACCCCGGAGCTCACCGAAGGCTGGTTGCGAACCCTGGCGGTGGCGGCTGCCGCATACAGCGGACAGGATGTCGATGCGGAACGACCGATCTGTTCGACGGTCCTGCCCGGCGACGAACGCTGCCAGATCGTCCTGCCGCCCGTCGTTCCAAACGGCACGGTGTCGCTGACGATCCGCAAGCCTTCAGGTCGACGCATGGGTCTGGACGAGTTTCATGCTGCCGGTCTGTTCGCCTCTGCCGAGATTGTCCGGGGCGGCGAGACGGATGAGACCGATGCGACGCTAATTCGTCTGCGCGAGGCCGGCGACTGGGTCGCCTTCTTCCGCCTCGCGGTCGAGAGCCGCCGCAATATCCTGATCTCCGGCGCGACCGGCTCGGGCAAGACGACCTTCGCCAAGGGTCTGGTGGAGCTCATTCCTGAACACGAACGGCTGCTGACGATCGAGGACACCCGTGAGCTGATCCTGCCGCAGCGCAACGTCGTACATCTCCTCTATTCGAAGGATGGTCAGGGTCTGGCAAAGGTCGGTCCCAAGGCGCTGCTCGAGAGCGCCTTGCGGATGCGGCCCGACCGCATCCTCCTCCAGGAACTGCGCGACGGCACCGCCTTCTTCTTTCTGCGCAACGTCAACTCAGGGCACCCCGGGTCAATCACTACGGTCCACGCGGATTCCGCGACCCTGGCGTTCGAGCAGCTCACCTTGCTGGTGCGGGAATCCGAAGGCGGGCGTGACCTGCCGCGCGACGACATCCGCACCATGCTGCACCTGATGGTGGACGTGGTGGTCCAGATGAAGAAGAGCGGCGGCCGCTTCCAGATGACGGAGGTCTGGCATGACCCGCTTCGCAAGCGCCACGCCGGAGACTAGGGGGAAACTGATCGCAGCCGGGCTGGTGGCCGCCGTCGTCCTTTTCGTCGTCGGCGTGCTGGTCATCGCCCTCATCGGACTGGGCCGCTTCTCGGGCGACATCGACCCGGCCCGCGTCCCGGCCTGGTTCATCTACTACCGTCATGATCCGGAGGTGCATCGCTGGCTGGCGATTGGAGCCGGCGTCATGGCCCTTTTCCTCCTCATCCTCGCCACGGCTGTCGCGCTGGGAATACGTCGCCCCCTGCACGGCGCGGCCCGCTGGTCGACGCGGGCGGAGCAACGCCGTCACCGGCTAAGAGCGCGGACCGGAATCCTGCTGGGCGAGACATCGGACGGCCTGCTGGTCGCCGACGGCCCCGACCATGTGCTTCTCTACGCCCCGACACGGACCGGCAAGGGTGTCGGGGTCGTCATCCCCAACCTCCTTGCCTGGCCGTCCTCCGTCGTGGTGCTGGACATCAAGCGAGAGAATTTCAACGCCACGGCAGGCTTTCGTGCGGGCGCGGGTCAGACCGTCCATCTCTTCGACCCGCTGGCCCCGGAAGGCCGCACCGCGCGGTTCAACCCACTCGGCCACATTGATCGCACGGCGCCCGTTGTCGTTCTGGACGAACTGCAGCGGATCGCGGGCATGCTGTTTCCCGCGCACAGTCATGCCGACCCGTTCTGGGCTGAAGCGGCCCGTACCGGCTTCATCGGTGTGGGCGCCTATGTCGCCGCGACCCCGGACCTGCCCTTCACCCTGGGCGAGATCTACCGCCAGCTGACCGACGGCGACCCGCGCGACCGGCTGCCCAAACTGCTGGAGCAGCGCCGCAAGGAAGGCGATCCCCTGCCCGCCGGAGCGGTGACGGCCCTGAACGACTTCTGCAGTTCGGGCGAAAACACTTTTGCATCGATCCGGCAGTCGATCACCACCCGCATGGGGCTCTGGCTCAATCCGCTGGTGGATGCTGCGACCAGCCACAGCGACTTCGATCTGCGCGGGATCCGCGGCGGCCGGCTGTCGCTCTATCTGGCGGCCTCGCCCGAGAACATGGATCGGGTCGCTCCGCTGTACGCCCTTCTGTTCCAGCAGCTCGTCGATCTCAACAGCCGCGCCCTGCCTGACGCGAGCGATCCCCAGACCCTGGTGCTGCTGGATGAGTTCGCGCGGCTCGGTCGCGCGCCTGTGCTGGCGCACGCCTTCGCTTGGGTTGCCGGATACGGCCTGCGTCTGCTGCCGGTCATCCAGAGCCCCTCCCAACTCCGGGCGCTTTATGGTCCCGACGTGACCGAGGATATTCTCACCAACTGCGGGCTGGAGATCGTCTTCGCGCCCAAGGAGCTCAAGGTGGCGCAGGAGCTGAGCGAACGGCTCGGCTACTACACCTACCGAGGACGCAGCCGCAGCCGGCCGATGGGACTGGGGCAGGGCCGGCGAAGTCTCACCGATTCCGATCAGAAGCGCGCCCTCATGCTGCCGCAGGAGCTGATGCAGTTTCCGCAACACGCCCTGATCGTGTTGAAGGCGGGCCTTGCTCCGACGCGCGGACGCAAGCTCGTCTACTTCTCGGACCGCCGCTTCACCGCCAGGCAGCGCCCACCGCCGGATGTGCCGGTCGCGCCCACGCCGCCGCGTTCGACAGCGACCGTCCCACCCACAACGATGTCCTCAGATGGGGAGACAGACATGGATTTCGACAGCATCGTTCGCCGCTTCACCACCGAAGGCCTGACGCCCCCGCCGCCCGGCGCCTCCGAGAAGGACGTGCAGGCGTGGCTCGATCGGGTAGTCACCGCTCCGGCCGCCGCACTCCCCTCGCGGGGGCGTAGATCGTGACCGCAGTTCGTCCATCGACATCCTCGACCAACCGGATATCTCCGCGAACCACCGAGCCCCGCGAGCGGCGCTCGCTCGACAAGGGTGACGTGCCGGCCCAGCTCCTGGATCGCTATCTGATAGAGCGGGATCGGCAGGGCCGCCCGGAGCGCTACTACCGCGATCACAAGACGGCGGACCCGGCGTTCCGGGATCATGGCCGCGCCCTGTCTTCGCCCCAGGCCTATCCGGACTCGGTCGCGGCCATGTTGCGGATCGCCCAGCACCGCGGGTGGACGAGCATCAAGGTGGCGGGCGACGACGCCTTCCGTCGCGAAGTCTGGGTGCAGGCGCGGACACTCGGCCTGGAGGTCGCTGGGTACAAGCCGACCGAGCGAGACCGCCAGGCGGCCAGTGAAGGGTCTAAGCGAGACGCCGATCGCCGCGCTGCCCGCGCGAATGAGCCCTCGCACGACGACGTGAAACGGCGCCTCGCAATGGCCGCCGTGGTCGTCCGAACGCTCATCGCTGACCCAGCGGCTCAGGCGCGGCTGATGGAGCGGGCCTGGGTCCGCGCGCGACCGGAAGCTGACCGGACGCGCGAACGACCTGACAGAAACCAGAACATGCGGGCGGAGCGACGCCGGGACCGCTAGGGTCGTCCAGCGCCACGGTGGAGTCGCCTTTTGTCCAAACGGATCATCGACGTTTGGAACGTCGCCACCTTCGATCCCGCGCTACAGCGGATCCTCGACGACCACACCGACCTTCTGCGAAATTACCACGCAACGGCGCGCGAGAACCTGATCCAGCGGGAGCTGTCGGATCGCACCGGCCCCTATCCGGATAATGCGTTTGCCGGAGATTACATCGCGCTGGTGGAGTCCCTGATGGAGGTTATGAACCAACGCACCATCCGGGGCTGGCACTACAGCCGCATGACGGATGTGGAGGTGGAACAGTTGCGACGGGACGGCATCTGCATGCCCTCCCCAATCTCGATCCGCATCCGTCTTGACGCCCAGGTCGCGGCAGGAGCTTTCACCGCCGCCCAAGCCGACGCCCTCTACGCCGCCAGTCCCTTCCAGCGCGGACAGTCCGAGATCCGGTCGGGACGGTTCTGGATGGTGTCGCACCCGCTCGAGATCGAGGATGGCGGAGTGGAGCTTCTGTTGGGCAACTGGGGCGGTGAAGGCGTCTATTTCTGGCTCTCCGACGAAGCGCTCAAGGCGCGGGTCGCCACGCTGGGCCGACCCCGGGCCGTGGAGGTCGCCGCCCCGCTTTCGAAGAGCCCCCACGGCTTCTACGCCGCCGAAGCCGTTATGGCCGCCTTTGCGCGCTCGCTGGGGTGTTCGGTCGAGTCGAAAGCGTTTGACCTGTATGTAACTGAGCCACTGGGGCTCGAGGCCGTCCTCGCCGTGCACACGGCCGGAGAGCCGCCTTTCCACCATCTCGCCCGCGGCTATCCGGACACCTACGTCGATGCGGATCTGGGTCGCTGGGACGAGATCGCCGCCGAGATCGACCGCAGACGGACCTAACGGGATCGCCCCATGGGCGCTTGTGGCTTCTCGCGATCGACAGCGAGCGCCCGGGCAAGGATATCCCGCCGCGTCGCCACCGGCGGCAGGGTGCGGATGAAGTGCTCCAGGTCCTGTCCCAGCTGGCGGTCCTCCCCCGCCCTGGATGCCTGGAGACGTAACGCTTCGACGACCAACGCCCGTCGGATGGACGCCTGCTTCTCACGTAGCGGGGTCTCCCACGGCGGCTCGTCGGCGCGGGGCTTGGCTGCCGACTCGAGCGCCCCCTTCAGGGTTTCCGGCATCGCTCCCTCGCCGCGTTCGAACCGCTCGCGGAGTTTCCTTACCGTCGTCCGCTCGGCCTTGCGCACGACCCCGCGCGCGCGCCGCGGCGTCGCCTCGGCCTCGACGCCGCGATCCCGCAGCGCCGCCGCGAAGGTCTCCCGCCACAGCTGAAGATCCGCCTTGCGCGGATTGAGCCGCTCGCCGTCGCGTCCGAGCGCCCTTACCGTCAGATGGACATGGGGGTGGCGATCATCCGTATGCAGGGCGAAGACATAGGGATGCCGATCCCCGAACAGGGTGGCGGCGAAGGCGCGGGCCGCATCATGGACCCGTCCGGGATCGACGCCTGCCGGCATGCTCAGAATGATCGAGAAGGAAACCGGCGCGTCGCGACGGGACTTCACCACCGCCAGTTCGGCACGCCAGTCCTCGGCCAGCGCCTGCACCTCCGGACGGCCGACCAGACGTTCACCGTCAGGCCCCTCGAGGACCAGTTTTCCATTGCGCGTGATGTAGTCGAGATGACGCTGGAGGTGGCCTCCATCTCGCGTCCGGCCGGTGATCTTGACCATGACCTCGGGCGTCCGACGCACAATGCGTTCGAGCTTCGCGCGGGCCGTGCCGGCCTCCCCACCCCGGCCGACCCGCAGCACGGCCGGGGCGAGCCTTGCCCGGCGCATTCGGACCGGCGGACGCAGGGCGTCCTCAAAACCGAACGGCACGCGAAAGTCAGTCATGAGCCTGGCGCCCAGTAGGCGAGATTGCCTTCGAAGGCGTCCCGAACCCCGACCAGATGCGCGCGGATTTCTGTCGAATAGGCGGCGAGCTGGGCGACCTCCAGGTCCAGCACCGCCCCCTCCATCACGGCGGTGTTCACCGCCCGGGCGATCTGGTTGATGTTGACGCCGATGCGTCGCAGCTCGCGCTGGACTTCGACGAAGGTCATCGCCTCGTCCCGGTTTAGCTGCGGGCGGCCATGAATGCGCGCGCGGATCAGGGCGACCGCCCACTGCGTTCGGGACTGCCCCCTGGACGCCGCTTCGCGCTCCAGCACGGCCAGGTCGGCGAAGGTCAGCCGCAACCCTAGTTTGGCTTCAAGCCTTCCCGATGGCGCCTGCAGCGGCTCAGGAAAAGGCGCCTTTGCAGCCTCTTCCATCAGCCGCCGGAGCAGCCGCGAGCGGCCGCCCTTCGAAGCCGCAGCGGCGTCGAAGCGGCGGATCAGATCGGGCGGGACGCGGAGGGTGAGGCGATCCATGAAGGTGTCGGTCTGTCAGACATTGCCGGCGCAAAGCCTATCCTGCCCTAGACTGTCACCCCCTTCGCCCCGTAGGCCTACGGGGCTGCCCGCCCTCCCCTCGGCGGCCCGTTCCGGCCGCGCGCCCACCGCCCTGAAGGGCGCCCCCAGCCGGGCGGTCCGCAGTTCTGCGACCGCTTGGTCATCGGCGACAGAGTCGCGCCTTGCCTCACGAAACGAAATCTGATTTCATTTTTGCATGAAACTCATCGATCTTTTGCCCGTCGTTTCCGAGACCCTGGGCCTCCCCTTGGCGTCGGTCCGCGTCCTCGCCATGAACCTCCGCAAGCACGGCCTGATCTCCAGCGGCGGGCGCGGTCGCGGCGGAGCCGAGATGAAGGCGAGCGACCTCACGAACCTTCTGCTGGCGGCGATGTCAGGCGGCGCGGCGAAGGATGCGCACACTGCCGTCCAGCGTCTGCGGGAGGCCTCGGTCGATCCGACGCACACGCATCACGGGGAAACGGCCCGCCCGATCGAGGACCATCCGATGTTCATGCGTCAGCATGCGCTCGGGGACGCCCTTGACGCCATCTTCCTCAGCTATGCCTCCGGAGACGAGCTCAGCGACGAAGGCTACGGCTTCCCGATCACCAATCTCTTCCTCACCGTCCACTCCCCGCACACCCTCAACTATGCGGCTGACCTCTGGCTGGACAACGGCAGCGAGGACTGGACGCTTCGCTACCATCGCAACCATCCGGCCTTCGATGGCCTCCCTCAGGCGAAGTGGTCGGAGACGGCGCGCGGTCTGATGGCCGGCAATGGGGACCTCGCCTACACCGCGCGCGTCACCTCGACGACCTTCTACGACCTCGCCGACGCGCTGGGGCAGGCGGCCGACGCGGACGCGAAGCAGCAGCTGAAGGCGACCCTGGGGAAGGCCCGCGCCTCGTCCGCGCCTAAAGCCTGACCTGTCGGAAACCCTCGCCCGTCACGAACCCCTCCTCGAAGCAGGCCCGCCGGACAAACCCGGTCCGCGTTCCATTGTCGAGGGCTCGGGCGTCCCGACGCACCGCGAGGAACCCCGGCCACCGCGCGGGTCGAGGGCGTAGGATCTCGGTGTGGATCAGAACCTTTCGCCCGGCGTCGGGGTCGATCTCCTCGAGCGGCGCGACGGCGTAGCGGGTGTGTTGGCCGACGGTCCGATCCTGCACCGCATAGGTGGTCCGGTGGCGTCGTTCGGGTCGATCCTGCGCCGCCGCACGAACTGCCTCTGCGACCTGATCCCGACGCGCCCAGTCCTGGAAGAAGACATTGGCCGCGCAGTTGAGGATCTGGTGTGTGTTGAGCGCTTCGGCGTCACGATCGCGATCGATCGTGACGACGCCTTGGCGATGGGCGATCGTATAGACGTCGGGATCATGAAGCATCGCCAGCACGCGCGGCGACAGCGGCAGCAGCATCACCAGACCCGCGTGCCTCAGGCTGAAGGGCCGATATCGCCCTTTGGGATTCTGGAGATGCCACCGGTTCGTCAGCACGGCGGGATCGTCCGATGTGATGAAGGGCGTCCGGCTTTCGTTGCGGACCACCGTGACCCGAAGATCATCGACGATCCGCATCTGCCGGGCATAGATCAGCATGGCCTCTTCGACCGCGACGCGCATGGCCTTCTTGACGTCGAAGTCTTCGCCGGGCGGCAGGACGCCAGGCAGCTGCGCCATCGCGGCCAGGACCTGGCTCGCGCTGGCGGCGGCCGCTTCGGTCCTCAAATGTTGGAGCAGGATGAACCGCCGCAGCACCGTTCGGTCCAGGGCGTCGGGGAGCGCGCCGTTGGGAAGGACACGCGCGAGCATCTGACCATAGGGCCCTTCGACGCTCTGGATGGCGGCCTCGAGCTGCGCATCCTGGCCGTAGAAATAATCGCTGGAGCACTGGTTGCGCACCGGGGCGTTCGGGATCGCGCGGTCCCTGTCGAGGTTGAACAGGTGAATGGCCTTGCCCCCTCCCTCCACCGAGAAGGGTTTGAGATGGGCCTTCGGTACGAAATGCTGATTCTTGTTGTCGGCCATGATCCCGCGTCCTCACCGAGGCTGCCCCGGAGAAGACGCAGGCGCCAGTTCAAACTGGCTGGAGCCGATGCAGATGATCGACGGCCTTCTGCGCGTGAGACGCCGCTGAGACGATGAACCGCTTGTCGTCCTTGAGCACCTGGAGCCAGTGACCGATGTAGGCCGCGTGATCCTCGCGCGGTTCGAGGGCGAGACCGAGATCCGCGCAGAGGAAGGCGGCTCCGAGTTCGGCGACCAGTTCCTCGCGGGCGTAACCCGGATCGCCGAAGCGCTGGCGGCCGAAGTCCCGGTCGAGGCGGGTGGGGTGACGCGTCCAGTGCGTCATCTCATGGCCGAGGGTGCTGTAGTAAGCATCGGCATCCTCGAAGCATTCGAACGACGGCATCTGCACATGGTCCGGCGCCGGGGCGTAATAGGCGCTCCCGCCGCCGTGACGGATGTCCGCGCCGCAGTTCCCGAAGAAGGCGTCAATGCGCGCGATCCGTTCGTCGGCATTGATGTCCTGGACTTCGGGTTCGCCGTAGCGATCCGGCAGCCCCTCGATCTGATCGACGTTGAAGACGGTGTAGGCCTTGAGGAACGGGATACGCTGTTCGACGCCTTCGCCGGTCTCGTCTGTGTCCTCGCGGACGATCTGGTTTGCGTAGACCACCGTCGCGCCGCGCTCACCCTTGCGAACGTGAGCGCCGAGCGCCAGCGCCTGACGGAAGGTCATCCAGGTCGACCGGGTAAACCCCCGACCGGCCGCTTCGGCCCAGAGCAGGACGACGTTGATGCCGTTGTAGGGCGTGCCGTCATGGCGAAGCGGGCGGCTGACCGAAGTGGCGCTCTTCCAGGGCTGGGCCCATGGACGGACGCCGGTTTCGAGCTGGGCGAGGATCTGTTGGGTGATCCGGGTGTAGACGTCCGGGCGTGCGGGATCGGCGGGGCGCGTCATGGCGGCCTCCTCGAAAGGGATTGTGGAAAGAAGGAGCGGCGGCGCGGTCCCCGCGCCGCCGCGGCTCTTGGGTCAGCGGGACCAGATCAGGCTATGTCCGCCCTCGACCTCCACCAGGGAGGCATAGATCGGCGCCGGGAAGCTGGGATCGTCGAGCTTGACCGAGAGGTACTCGCGGTTTTGCTGGCTCGTCTTCTTCCAGGCGGCGCCGAACTCGGTCTGGCCGGCGAAGATCCGGAAGTCGGGGGCCTTGTCGTCGGTCTTCTCGTTGGGCCGCAGAACCGCCGCCTTGACGTTGAGGGTGAGGGTCTTGATCGAACCGGTGTAGCCGTCGCCTTGAGCGGTGAAGGTGCCGATGGTGGCCATGTCAGTCTCTCCTTTGCTTCGGGCCACGCCTGCCGCGGCCTCGATGGCGATCGGGAGACCGGGGCGCGGGCGGCGCGCAGGGAGAGAGAAACGAGCCCCCGTAGCGAAGCGGAGGACCGCGGCAAGAGACTTTCTTGTTTCGCGAGGAAGGCCGTCAGGCCGGGGATGAAAGTCGCGTGAGCGGTTGCGCCAGCCGACCGGGTTTCGGTCAGATCCGCCTCATCTAGAGGCCGCGCCGGCTGGCGCGAGCAAGATGCGAGACAGGGGCCGCCTCGGGATCCCCCACCGCAGTCGACGCCTCACGGTGCTCGAGACCCGCTCACAGTCCAGTGGCTCAGGCCGCGATCGGGAAGACCTTTTCGACGTCAAGGCTCCCTGCGGGCAGAGCTCGCAACAGCTCGGCCTCGGGCTTCTGAAGATTGAGCCAGGCCGCACCGTCCTCGGGGCGCAGGAGCACGATCTGTCGGTCATGATAGGGGGCGATATCCGCCCCCGGCTCGGTGGTCAGCATGGCGAAAGCACTGTCCTTGATCAGGCCCGCCACCCAGAAGAGCCGCTGGTCGGACAGGGTGAAGCGCCACTTGGTCTTTCGCTTCTGTCCCGGTTCGGGGTCGGTGAACTCGAAGAAGCCGTCCGCCGGGATCAGGCACCGGTGTGACCCTTCAAACGACCGCCCGTCCGATCGGAAGTTGAAGACCGGTCGTCCGCCCGGCCCCTTCCATGCCCAGGGCGTCATCACTGCTTCCGGCCCCTCCGGTCCCATCTGGATGATGGCCGCCCGGTCGCCGATACGAATGGAGGCCATAGGTCCGAAATTCGGCATGCCGCCCGGAAACACCAGCCGGTTTCCGCTCAGCTTGAACGCCTCGATGATGTCGTCGAACGGAAGGATGAGCTGGTATTCGTTGCACATCGCGCGACCTCCATTGACCCATTGCCGAGGATTTCACGGCTCCGGCGTCGCCGCAAATCGAAGGGGATAAGGCGACTACCGGATTGACTCCGACGCCGGCTTCGAACCAGAACATTTCAGGAACATTATAGACGCTAGGAGGAGTTCGTCCATGCCGGCCGCCGGTTCGGCCCATCTCGAGGATCTGCGCGCCCAAGTGCGCGCAATGGAGCAGGCTGACCGTAAATCGGTCGGCGTGCTTCCGTTCGAGGTGGAGGCTCTGGACGCCGCGCTTCCCGGCGGAGGCCTCGCCCTGGGCGCGCTTCACGAGGTGGCGGGCGGCGGCGGCGACGCCGTGGGCGGCGCCGCCGCCGCATTGTTCGCTGCAGGGGTCGTCGCCCGCCTGCCGGGCCCCGTGCTCTGGTGCGTCACGCGGCCGGACCTGTTCGCACCGGCCCTCAGCCACGCCGGGCTGGGGCCGGACCGCGTCATCTATGTCGAGGCCGGCGATGAAAAGGCTCTGATGGCCTGTTTCGAGGAAGGCCTCCGCCATGGCGGCCTGGCGGGGGTCGTTTGCGAGACGTCGCGCCTGACCATGACGGCCTCACGTCGGCTCCAGCTCGCGGCCGAGACGTCGGGCGTTATCGGCCTGGTGGTCCGACGATGGCGACGGGCCGCCGACGCGGCCGACTTCGGCCAGCCGACCGCCGCCGCGACGCGCTGGCGCGTAAGCGCCGAGCCATCGGCGCCCCTGCCGGTTCCCGGCATCGGGCGAGCGCGGTGGCGGATCGAACTTATGCGTTGCCGCGGCGCCGACGCGGCGGACTTCATTCTGGACGCTTGCGATGAGACGGGTCGTCTCGCTTTTCCTGCCGAACTGGCCCGTCGAGCGGTTGCGCCGACGGCTGGGCGCCGCCGCGCCGCCGCCTGACCGCGCCCTCGTCCTGACCGGCCGGCTCGGCCGCAAGCGGGTCGTCACGGCCTGCAACGGCGCCGCCGCCGCTTGCGGCGCGCGTGTCGGCATGGCCGCGACCCAGGCTCAGGCCCTCATTCCTGACCTGGACGTCAGGGACGCCGATCCGGTCGGAGACACGGACGCTTTGGATCGTCTCGCCCTCTGGGCGATGCACCGCTACGCCCCCGTCTGCCAGGCCGACCCGCCGGACGGACTGGCGATCGACATTACCGGAGCCGCCCATCTGAAGGGGGGCGAAGCCGCGCTGTTGCGCGATCTGGCGGCGCGGCTTCAACGGGTCGGGGTGACCGGCCGAGGCGTGGTCGCGCCGACCTACGGCGCCGCCCATGCAGCCGCCCGGTTCCGCACAGAAACACAGGTCATCGACGACGACGGGGTCGATGCCGCCCTCGCCCCGCTGCCGCTGGAGGCCCTGCGCCTCCCGACGGACCTGCCGGCCGGGCTTCGGCGCATGGGGTTCGAACGGATCGGCGACATCGCCCACCGACCGCGTGCGCCGCTCCAGCTGCGTTTCGGCGCGGAACTGGGGCGACGGCTCGACCAGGCCTATGGCCGGTCGGCCGAGCCCCTGATCCCGGTTGAGGCACCCGAGACGCCCCGCGTCGAACAGGTCTTCGCCGAGCCGATCGGCGCACCGGAGACAATCGCCCGCTATGCAGGGGCGCTCGTCGAGACCCTGTGCGGCCTTCTGGAAACGCGCAGCCTCGGCGCGCGGCGGCTCGACTGGCTCTGTTATCGGGTCGACAACAGGATCGAGGCCGTTCGCGTCGGCCTCGCCCAGCCGGTGCGGGACATTCGCCGGTTGACCCGATTGCTGACCGACAGGATCGAAACCATCGAGCCGGGGTTCGGCATCGAACGGATGACGCTCGCGGCCAGCGCGGCCGAACCGCTGAACTGGCGTCCGGCCGCCGCGCGCCTCGGCGCGGAGGCGGAACCGGACGTTTCCTTGCTCGTGGATACCCTGTCGAACCGGATCGGAGCCGACCGGCTGTACCGGCTGGCGCCGGTCGAGAGCGACGTCCCTGAGCGATCGATCCGGAAGGTCGCGCCACTGGCCGCCCCGACGGGGCTGGCGTGGACGCCGGAGTGGCCGCGCCCTGCGCGCCTGTTCCGCAGCCCGGAGCCGATCGAGACCATGGCCTTGCTGCCCGACAATCCACCGACCCACTTTACCTGGCGCGGCGTCCGTCGCCGGATCCGCCGGGCCGACGGCCCGGAACGGATCTTCGGCGAATGGGGACGCCGCGACGCCGAGCTATGGGCGGTCCGGGACTATTTTCAGGTCGAGGACGACGCCGGTGAACGTTTCTGGCTCTTCCGCGCCGGCGACGGCGAGGACGCCTCGACCGGCTCCCAGGCCTGGTTCATTCACGGACGTTTCGGCTGAGCGCCACCCGCCTCAAGAGCGCGCTCGACCACTGTCCTCGATCAGGCGATGAAAGGCCCATGATCCTCACGCCCTTCACCGCCGCCCTCCAACACGACGCCGGCGCGGCGCGATGAAAAAACAGTTCCCCTACTGTGACGGCTCGGGACCTTTCACCCGCGAGCACATCTGGCCGGACTGGGTCCATCGCGAGACCGGCTATGGCGTCAATTTCTCGTCACGCGTGGGCAAGGTCCTGCCGAGCGCTCTCGTCATTCGCGATGTCTGCGGCCCATGCAACAACGGTCCCCTGAGCGGGCTCGATGACAGCGCGGCGGCGCTCTATCGGGACCACTTTCAGCATTGGGTCTCGGCGGGCGAGAGAGTTCTGTTCCGATATGACCACGGCCGCCAGCTACGCTGGCTGCTCAAGGTATCCTTCAACTCGGCCCGGACCACGGGCTTGGACGCCGCCATCCTTGGTCGCTACCGGCGGGTCATCGGCAGTCCGTATGACTGCACCCCGACGTCCGTCTTCGCGGCGGTCCGTACGATCAAGCCTGCCTACAAGACCGAGAGAGGGCTAGTCATCCCGGTCCAGCCTCGTGGTGCGAGGTGCGGCCGCATCCTTGTTCCGGATCACTTCGACGACACCCGGTTCGTGGCCCGGATGGTGTCGCTCAATGCCTATTTCTTCTCGATCTTCCTCGTGGACGATGACGACATGCCTCCGGCGGAGATCGCTTCCCTTCTTCATCGCTTCGGGATTCCGCTGACGCCGGACGGCGCAACCCTCATCCCGCCTCCGACCATTGACACCCAGGAAGCCATGCGCGGCGTGGAGAACTGGCCCGGCCTCTAAGTGGGTGTTCGCTGGGACTCGTATTCCTCGACAGATGAGAACATAAGGCGAACATTGTGTCCGCCCCTCGCTATGCCGAACTTCAATGCGCCTCTCACTTCTCGTTCCTGCGCGGCGCGAGCGGGTGCGACGAACTGTTCGCCCAGGCCGCAGCTTGCGGACTCGAGGCGCTCGCGATCACGGACATCAACAGCGTCGCCGGCATCGTGCGGGCGCACGAGGCCGCCAAGGCGACTGGCGTCCGGTTGATCGTCGGGTGTCGGCTTCAGCTGACCGACGGCGCCAATCTCCTTGTCTATCCGACCGACCGGGCGGCCTACAGCCGGCTCTGTCGGCTTCTCACGCTCGGCAAGGGTCGGGCCGGCAAAGGCGCCTGTCATCTCGACTGGTCCGATGTGGCCGATCACGCCCAGGGCCTGATTGCCGCACTCGTGGCGGATCAGGCCGACAGCGCCTGCCGCCGACGGCTCACGGCCCTGTCCGGCATCTTCGGCGCGGATGCCTATTGCGCCCTGACCCTGCGCCGTCGCCCCCGCGATCAGATGCGGCTGCACCAGCTTTCCGAGCTCGCGATCGAGCTCGGAGCGAAGACCGTCGTCACCAACGACGTCCTGTTCCATCACCCCGACCGCCGCATTCTCCAAGACGTCCTGACCTGCATACGGGAGGGCTGCACGATCGACGACGTCGGCTTCAAGCGCGAGCGGTCCGCCGACCGTCACCTGAAGCGGGCGGCGGAGATGCATCGCCTGTTCCCCCGACATCCCGACGCACTGCGGCGCACGCTCGAGATCGCCGAGCGGTGTCGGTTCAGCCTCGATGAACTGGCCTATCAGTATCCCAAGGAGGCCGCCCTCCCCGGCCTGACGCCGCAACAGGCGCTGGAACAGCTGACCTGGGAAGGTGCGGCCGCGCGCTATCCGGACGGGCTGCCGGACAAGGTCCGCGCCAGCCTCCGGCATGAGCTGACCCTGATCGAGGCCCTCGGCTACGCGCCTTATTTCCTGACAGTGAACTCGATCGTCCGGTTCGCCCGCAGCCGCCACATCCTCTGTCAGGGTCGGGGCTCGGCCGCCAACTCGGCGGTGTGCTTCGTCCTCGGCATCACCTCGATCGACCCCGGCCGCAACGACCTATTGTTCGAACGCTTCGTCAGCCAGGAGCGAAAGGAGCCGCCGGACATCGACGTCGACTTCGAGCACGAGCGGCGCGAGGAGGTGATCCAGTGGGTCTATGACACCTACGGCCGCAACCGGGCGGCCCTCTGCGCCACGGTGATCCGGTATCGGTCACGCGGCGCCCTGCGCGATGTCGGCAAGGCGCTCGGTCTCAGCGAGGATCTGATCAAGACCCTGTCGTCCCAAGTCTGGAGCTACTCCAGCGAAGGCGTCGAAGACCGCCACGCGGAGGAGCTGAATCTCAACCTCCAGGATCGTCGCCTGCGTTTGGCGCTGGACCTGTCGCGCCAGCTGATCGGCTTTCCCCGACATCTGAGCCAGCATCCGGGCGGGTTCGTCCTGACGGACGAGCGTCTGGACGATCTGGTCCCGATCGAACCCGCCGCCATGAAGGACCGTCAGATCATCGAATGGGACAAGGACGACATCGACGCCCTGAAGTTCATGAAGGTCGATGTGCTGGCCCTGGGCATGCTGAGCTGCATGCGACGCGGTCTCGACCTGCTGCGTGAGCACAAGGGCGTCGCCCTCGAGCTGGCGACCATCCCGGCCGAGGATCCGAAGACCTACGCGATGATACGTAAGGCGGACACGCTGGGGGTCTTCCAGATCGAGAGCCGGGCGCAGATGGCCATGCTGCCCCGGATCAAGCCGCGCACCTTTTATGACCTCGTCATCGAGGTGGCGATCGTCCGTCCGGGGCCGATCCAGGGGGATATGGTCCATCCCTATCTGCGACGGCGCGAGGGTCGCGAGCCCGTCGACTATCCGACGCCCGAGCTGGAGCGGGTGCTCGGCAAGACGCTCGGCGTCCCCCTGTTTCAGGAACAGGCGATGCGGGTCGCCATCGAATGCGCCGGCTTCACGGCCTCGGAGGCCGACCAACTCCGGCGCGCCATGGCGACCTTCAAGTTCACGGGCGGCGTCAGCCATTTCCGGGACAAGCTGGTCTCGGGCATGCTGGAACGGGGCTATACGGCGGAGTTCGCCGAGAAGACCTTTGGTCAGCTAGAGGGCTTCGGCTCCTATGGCTTCCCCGAGAGCCATGCGGCGTCCTTCGCCCTGATCGCCTACGCCTCGTCCTGGCTGAAATGCCATCACCCAGACGTCTTCTGCGCCGCCCTGCTCAACGCCCAGCCGATGGGGTTCTACGCTCCGGCCCAAATTGTCCGCGACGCGCGAGAGCATGGCGTCGAAATCCGGCCGGTCTGCGTCAACGCCAGCCGCTGGGACTGCACGCTGGAGCCGACCGACCGCGAGGATCGGTTCGCGGTACGCCTAGGCCTGCGCATGGTGCGTGGCCTGGCCAATGCGGACGCCGCCCGCCTCGTCGCCCAACGCGACAGCGGCGTCTTCGCCTCTGTCGAGGATTTGTGGCGACGGGCCTCGACGCCCGTCGGCGCCCTGACCCGCCTCGCCGAGGCGGACGCTTTCCTCTCGGCATTCGGGCTGCAGCGGAGAGAAGCCCTGTGGGCGATCAAGGCGCTCCGCGACGCCCCCCTGCCCCTGTTCGCCGTCGTTCAGGACGACGGTACGACGACGCCAGAGACCACCGAACCGGCGCTGACCCTGCCGGTCATGCCAGAGGGGCAGGAGGTTGTGGAGGACTACAGCCACGTCGGTCTGACCCTGCGCGACCACCCGGTGACCTTCGTGCGGGACACCCTCCAGTCACGCCACGTCATGACTTGCGCCGACGCCTCGGCGATGCGCGACCGCAGGCTGACCCGCGTCGCCGGTCTGGTTCTGGTGCGTCAGAAGCCCGGCTCGGCGAAAGGCGTTATGTTCATCACCATCGAGGACGAGACCGGCGTCGCCAATCTGGTGATCTGGCCGAGTCTCTACGAACAGCAGCGTCGGGTCGTCCTGAGCGCCAGTCTGCTCGTCGTCGATGGTAAAGTTCAGCGCGAGGGAGACGTCGTCCACATCGTGGCGACCCGCCTGTATGACGGGTCTGAGCTACTCGCCTCAGTCGGCCGGCGCGCCTCATTCCCCCTGCCCCATGGCCGCGGTGACGAAGTCTATCGCGGCAGCGCCCCGGACGCCCGGTCTCTCAAGGTTCGCGACATCTACATCCCTGATCTCTCGCTTGAAGCGATCCGGGTGCGGACGCGCGACTTCAGATGAGCACCTCAGACTGAGTAGAAGTTATCCGCTTGGCTGGCGTAGCGACAAGTGATCAACAACATTGCAATCCATGACCAACACCGAACAGCCGGATGAGACGCCCGAGCCCAGTCCCGTCGTCATCGCCACGCGCGAAGATTTCGACGGCTTGGACCTGACCGCCATGATGGCCAGCATCGGCGACGCCGACGAGTGGCTCTTGCGGCGACACTTCGCTGAGGCCGCCGAGGAAGCGAAAGCCAGCGGCGCAGATGGGCACGCCCGAGCGCTAGAGTTGATCGGACATCTGATCGGGCTGCCGCTTCGTCCCGAAGATCCCTCTGGGCCATTTGGCGCCCGAAGGGTCGGCTTGGACGCCCGTAGCCACATCGCCAGCGATTTCAGGGATGAGCAGAGTCGAATCCTAGCCGAGCTCTCGCCCAACATCGGCCACTCGGTGATCCGAGCCCGGCTGGCGGATGTCGCTTGGGAGAACCATCACAGCCTGACGACTGCCGGCCAGACGGCAGTCTCGGCCTATGTTGAGACTGTCCGCCACCAGCTTGCAAACGAGGCAGAGGACGATCTTGGCGTAGGCCGACCCTCAATCGATCTCGTCCATCGCGCCATGCAGATTTCAGCGCGGCTTCACGGTCGTCGTAAGATGCCGACTATGGTGAGTGAAGCCTTCAAGAGCCTCTTAGAACTCGCGCACCGCCGAACTGATTTCAGCGCCTACAACCGACTGGCGCAGATTGGCGCGGAACACGGCGTGGTGACATGGGCGGAGATCGCACCAAATGCCAAAGCGCTAGCGTCGGCTCCAGGTCCAGATAGCTGGGCCATGGCGAGGAAGATGGCATGGGCGCTCGCAGCCGAAGCGTATCGACGCTCAGGCGACGCGGAAGCAGCGATCTCGTGCACCGAGCGGATGGTCGATCTGACCCTGCACCTCAGGGAAGATGTGTCCTTGGCGAACGCCAAGGCCTACTGGACCCAGATGGCGATCGGTGAACTCCGTCGAGGCAACGGGGACAAGGATCGCATTCGGCGGCTTCGGTCCGAACTTCGTGATCTCCAAGACGAAGGGTTGGACGAGTTTGTCAGCCAGCCGATCCCACTCGATCTCGACGACGATCGTCAGGCAACATTCGATCTTTACGCGAACTTCGACCTTGCCGAGGCGCTCCTCCAGTTCGCCCTCATCGTGGAGCCGACCAACCCTGAGGCGCTACGTGAGGAAGCGCGCAAGAATCTGAACCGCTTCGCCTTCAAACGCCTCTTCGGCAACTCCTACTCGGACCTGGAGGGTAAAACGACTTCCGAAACCAGCGCCCCGGCCGACGAGCCGAGCGACGCCTGGTTCAAGGAAGACTCGCTAACCGACCTAGACATCCACAGGGCAATCGCCGTCGGCGGTGCCATCGACCCCGCCCGCCAGGCCATCTCCGACCGGTTCCCGATCGAACAAAGGCATTTCGGCACGATCGTCGCTTCAAGTCCGTTCATTCCTTCCGGACATGAATTCCTCTTCGCGTTAGGCTTCGCGCGCTTTTTCCAAGGCGACCTCGCGAGCGCCGTCTATCTTCTGACGCCGCTTATCGAACATGGCATTCGACACGTCATGCTCAACTCGGGCATCGACACATCCAAAATGAAACCCAACCTGCTGCAGCAGGACAGGACGCTGAGCGCCCTGCTCACCTCCGAACTCCGTCCAGACATGGATCGGATTTTCGGAGCCGATCTGATGTTCGATGTCGAGATGCTGTTCGTGCATCAGCCGGGCCCCGGGCTCCGCCACCAAGTTGCGCATGGCATGCTGCCGGCTGGAGGCTGCTTTCACTACAACGCCGGCTACGGGTGCTGGCTCCTATACCGCCTGACCTGCCTGCCCCTCGTCAAACATTGGAGGACTTCGGTCGCCCCAACGATAAATGCGGAGCAATAGCTCTGATCCAATGCCGGTTTGGATTCGCACAACGGACTTTCAGGTATCGAATACGGAAAAGTCCTGCCCCTGCAGCAGGACTTCGAGGTCGCCTCCGACAGCCGTTAGAACCTCGCTTAACGTGGGCCAGTCGAGGTAGTCGGCAGGCGGCGCTAAGCTCACCATCGGGGGATAGTCATCCTGCAGATAGCCAACGCCATATCGCTCCATGATATTGCAGAAGTCGGTGATCTCCGTGCCCGATAGGTCGAATGCCTGCGCGACTTCGTTGGCATCGAGCTTCATGCTGGAGCTCCCCCTGCCACGTTGACTGGCGCCGCGCAGGCCGTGGCGAATAACCTTGATCATGAACTCGATGGTCGGCGGTGGAATGTTCGCGATGTTGTCTACGTAGATTCCGATCTGCGCAGTCACCTCGGCCAAATCCCCAGCCATGAAATGATCGGGCAAGACGCTGTCTACGATCCCCATGTTCGATGGTTTCACCGGCGACCGCTGCGCGACCCGATCAAGGATCTTCGGATCGAACAGCAAGCGCATATCGGTAAATCGGGCTTCATGCCGCCGCTTCCAGTCGCGAAGCTGGTCGGCGCTGATGGGCGAAAACTCCTGGTCGATCTCGCCGTGGTGGTTTCGGCACATCAAGACCAGGTTATCGATCGCTCTCAGTGCCTCGTCTGAGACGTCGGGATCGTAGCGCGTCCACCCCTCCTCCGCCGCATGGATGTGGCAGATATTGACAAAGCCCGTGCCGTCTTCGCGATAGAGGATCTGAGAACAGCTCGGGTAGGCGCAGAGGTTGCCGGACATCGCGAACAAGCGACTGAGAACGGAAGTCTTGATCGGTAGACGCGCCATGGGGATGTCTGTCTCGCGCTCGCTACGCCGTTAGAGTCGGCCGACTTCAGGCACCTGAACGAGGTCGGCAGGTCGTCGTGTTTTGTAGAGGCTCTGGAACTCCGTATCGCTCCAGGAACCAGGCCCGTAGTCGTCCTTATCGGCCACCACCATCTCTGGCTCTAGGGTCTGGATCAGATGGTGAGGCCCGACGAAAAAGCAGTTGGGAATAAAGTAGGTTCGGACAAACGGGTCTGTTTCGTACTGTTTCGCGATGAAGCAGGTGCCCTCTGCCTCAGGAATGAACCAGGGTCGCACGGCGAACGTCGAGAACTGCAGATCCAGGATGTCGCGGATCGCGATCACCGCCGCCAGAGCATCCTCCCGAAGCCGGGCGTAGGTCCCAGGATCGAAATGGATCGACCGATTCCTGAGTTTAGCCAGAGCACGGTAGTGTTTGATCGCCTCGGGAAGCAGCAAGCCCCATGCCTCAAGCGCATCAATCGCAACGGTCCAGTTGTCGAAGGATTGTTTGCGGGCAACCTTTCGGTACTCCGGCGTCGCCACGTAGAACTCGCGAAGATCGAGTATCAAATGGTTCAAGACTCGCTCGCCCAGCGCGCAAGCACCGACGAGGGCCGGGTAGTACGACCCGACCACGAACGCGTTCCGGACCTGTCGAAGTAACGCATTATGGTAGGAGATGATCGACATCGACAGCTGCCCGATGGCGATGAAATTCTCCTCCTTGCGTTCGGAAGCGTAACTGCCGAACTCGGCTATCAACCCCGAGCGGATACTTGCCTTGATCGTCTTCCACTGCTCGATGACACGAGGCTCCCAATCAGGGAGGATCTCGATCGCAAGGCTATTGACGCGGACATCGAAGTCGTCCGCCTTGCTCATGTAACGTCGGCGCCCGGCGTCCGGCAGGGCCGCGTCCGCGCTCTGGACGGCCACGCCGCGTTGACCAGGCGTCGGATCACTCACTCTCGCCGCCAGCCTCTTCACGCAGTTGGGCCAGGCGCTCCTGACAGACCGTCACTGTCAGCCCGCGCAGCACCTCAACCCGGTCCGTCAACCAGTCGAGTTCCTCGGCGGTGATCCTGTAGTGGTCGGCGTAGCGCGCCTTAACGTATGCCTCACGCAACAGCTCGAAACAGCGGCGCTCGAACTTGGTCTCTCGCGGCCAAGCTTCGGCCAGACGCATATCGATGGCCTCCGATTTCTTGCGCAGGAAAGCGAGGTTGTGAGCTTTTCCGCTGTACAGCGTCACGACAAGCAGAGTGCAGTGGTACAAGTGCTCGGCGGCTTGGTGCAGCATAAATGCTGCCCAGTTGGGTTCATCTACTTCGGTTGAGTGACGCGCAATACTCTGGGCTCCAGCAGCACTGGTCGTCCACTTCTCGAAGTATTTCTCCGCCTCAACCAGCGCGGCCTTGGCCTTGATGGTCGCCGGCTTGTGCAGCTTCGCGCCGGGCGTGTCGTAGAGGACGATCCCGTCTCGCAGAATGTCGGCAAAGAAGTAGCGCCCTCGATCCAACTGATCGTTCACGTCGTCCAGGGCGTGCACGACGATGCTGACCGGCGTTCGAATTTCTCCCTCACCCGGCATCGTTCGGTTTGTCGCGTCAAACCAGAACTCGCCGTCAGTCAGGTCCTCATGATCGACGATGAACAACAAGTCGAAATCGGAGAAGTACCGGCCGACCGGGTCGTGCACCCAATCGCCTCGAGCATACGATCCGTAAAGAACGACCTTGAGGATCTTGCCGTTCTTCAGCCGCTCCGCACGGCGAGTCGCGATCGCCTCTTCGAACGACGTGCGGATCACATCGACGACGTGACGCAGTTCGGACTGCTTGGGCAGCGGGAGATGATCGAGCGTCTTCTTCACTCGGTGAGTCTCCCCGATGACCCGCCTGCGAGCAAGGCATGATTGTACATTGCGCACATCAAAGCAGCCGCTCGCCAGCGGGCTCTATTTCGCGGCAGAAGCTTCAGCTGCCCGCGCCTCTTCTAAATTCTAAAAGCCGCGCCCGATGTGACGGTCGATGAACTGCGGTCGGGCGAAATCCATCGCCGATCTGTCTCGCTTTATCCAACCATTTGCCTACCCGGGAGAAAAGCCGCACGTGGGGTTGTATTGCCGCATCCACTGGAGCCTTGAGCTTGCCCGCCTCCACCCACCTTCCGCCCGCCAAGCTCGATCGTCGCGTTATCAGGAGCGAAGCCGCCGAATCCTACGGCGGAACGACACGCATCAGTGATCTTGCAGAAACCGCGCGGTGGCTCCTGCTCGGCGAGCCGGGAAGCGGCAAGTCCACCACCTTTGAACAGGCTGCGTTTGCCCACGGGGTCGAGGTGGTGACAGCGCGGAGATTCGTCGCCGGCGCGCGACCGGCCGGGACGGTGGTTTTCATCGACGCCCTGGAAGAATTTCGGATCGGTGAAATCGGTCATGATCGCCTGTCGGACCTCACTGACCAGATCGCCGCTGCCGGATACGTCAACTGGCGTCTGACCTGCCGCTCCGCCTCGCTGTCGAAGGCGGACCTCATCCACATCGAAGATGAGCTTGGAGATTTCGAGGTGTGGAACCTCGGCGCCCTCGACCGGAAAGAGCAGTCGGCGGTGCTCACGAGCTTGGGCGAGGCGGATCCGCAAGGCTTCCTGCGCCGTGTCGATGATCTCGCCGCTGCACCGCTCATGGGTAATCCGGCGACCTTGAAGCTGCTGCACGGCACTCTGAATGACGCCACCACCCGCCTGGAGTCTCGTGGCGCGTTGTTCCGCCAGGCAACCCTCGACATGGCTCATGAGATCAATAGCCGCCGCGCAGCGCGGAAGGACCGATCGACACCTGAAGCGATCATCTCGGCTGCCGAAAAGGCGTCGCTGGTTCTGATGCTGTCCGCGCGCTCGGATCTCTGGATGGGCGCGACCAAACCGCCGCGCGCCGAGCTTGTGACCATGGACGACCTGATCCCGGCCGGCGTTGACACCAAGGCGCTCCACGACGCGGTCGACACGCCGATGTTCCGGGGCGAGGCCGACAGCTACCAGCCGACCCATCGGATGGTGTCGGAGTATCTGGCCGGTCGCGCACTCGCGGCCGCCGTCTCCAGCCGCGACGGTCGGCCGCCTGCGCTCGGCTACGATCGCGCTTTCGCCTTGCTGTGCGGCGACGACGGCAAGCCAACACCGGCGTTGATGGGGACGTTCGCCTGGTTTGTCACGAGCCTCGCCGAAGGCGTCCACGCCGACCGCGCCCTCGCGCTGGTCAAGACGCATCCGGAGGCCATTCTGTTCCAAGGCGACGCTGCGATGCTGCCGACGGAACATCGGCGCGCCCTTCTAGATGCGACCGGGCGGGACGATCCCTGGTTCCTCGGTTCGGCTCGCGGGTCGACGGCCGTCGGCGGACTGGCCGGACCCGACCTCGAAGCGGAGTTCCGCAAAATCCTTCTCGATCCGTCCGAGACCACCCATCGCCGCGGCCTTATCCTCGCAGCCTTGGCCGCTGGCCGTCGCGTTCCCGCGCTGGATGCCGACGTCGTGACCTTCGCGTCCGACCCCGCGGCGCCGGACTGGCTCAGGCGCGAAGCGATTGAAACCATCGAGGCCCGTGCCACGAGGCCTCTGGTCGATCTGCGCGTCATCGTGACTGCGCTCGACAAGGAGACGTCGAAGAGTGCTGTGACGGTGAGGATGGCCGCCTTGGCCGGCCTCGTTGCACACGACGTCACCGCCGCTGAGGTCCGCAAGACCCTCACGGACTACGCCGCCACCGGTGACGGCGTGATGGGCTATGCGTCGAGCTTCGGCGAGGCCCTTGCGGCCTCCCCTGTGTTGGGCCTGTTCGATAGTCCCCTTCCCAGCGAGCGCCGAACGGGCGAGTCGCGGTCATTTGAAGTGAACGGCGTCGTCCGTCGGGTGCTTGCGCAGACCATCCTGGCCACGCCGGGGCTAAGGGCAGGCGACCTGCTACGTTGGCTCGCCAACTGCGGATTCAAACGACTTAGCGATCCCGAGGACGAACTCCGCAAAGCGATCCAGTCCTGGGTCGATCGCTCGCCGTCCCATGCGTCTCGGCTGTTCTGGGCCCTGCACCGGCAATCGCGCATACATCCTTGGGTCGCAATTTACGAGTTCAACCGCCTCACGGGTCGCGCGGTGCCGCCCGAGGTGACAAACGAAGTCCTCAATCGCCTCGACGCTGCCCCAGCCGGAACGGACGCATTCGGACTGGCGCGGACGGCGTTGAACCTCGTCGCACCATTCGAACCGGACGACAGCCGGTACTGGCGGCTGTGGGACCAGCTCGACGGCCGAGCAGACCTTGCCGAGGTGTTCGAGGCGTTGACGCGCGACCCGATCGATCACTGGCAGTCCAAGGATGCCGCCCGAAAACGCAAGCGCGAAGCGAAGATCGCTTCCGATATCAGTCGGGACCGGGCGTGGTTCGACGCCAATCTCGGCAAGGTGCGCGACGGATCGGCGTTCCACGCGCTCAGCGTCGCTGCCACGGTCTACGCTGGCCATAGTCCCGGCTTCACGTCCGGGGCGGGCGAAGCGCGGCTGGTCAACTGGATGGGCACGGATGTTGCCGAAGCTATTATCGAAGGCTGGGCGGCGGTGATGGCGACCTTCCCCATCACCTGGCAGGCGCAGGCCCGGCAGGAGAGCCGGAATCGAAACTTTCGAGCCAACTACATTGCCGCGGCTTTCGCCGATCATCTGATCCGCACCAGTGCCCCGGTCCCCGTCCTGTCTCTAGACGCGGCCTTCGGCATCCTGCGCGGCTACTATGTGCTCGCGGACAATGAACACCGCGACGCGGCGCAGGCCTTGGGGATCGCGGGTGTGCTCGCGGACCCCGACGGTATGCTGACCGTGCTGCAGTATTGGCGGCTCGCGGTCCGGCCGGGCCTGAACGAGCTGCCCCATGCCCGGGAGTTTGAGAAAGCCGGCGATGTCGCGGCGGCCCTGCTCCCGTTCCTCAGAAACCGGCCCAACCTGCCGGCTGACGTTCTGCGTAGCGCGGTGGCTATGGCGGCCCGCGTCCTTCCGGTCGCGACTCTGGCGGCCCTCGTAGAGTCAGCGCTCCGGAAGACCCTGATCGACGAGGCACGATCGATCTGGGCGTTCGCCGCCTTCCTTCTCGATCCGCTCGCCCGCGAGGCCGAGTTCGCCGCTGAGGCGGCCGGCTGGCCGCCCGGCGTCACGCGCCTGCCACATGGCACTCTCATCGGAGACTTCGACAATGTGACAGGCTCATCCACCGCCCGCCGTCGCGTCTTCGTCCAGCATCTCGGGCCGATCCGCGGCCCATCCAGCAACTTCGGCGATCGCGACACCTTCAGCGAGATCGTGGCGGGCGCGATCAAGGGTCTCGGCGAAACCCCGACCTTGGAGGCGACCGATGCGTTGGCCGCCCTCGCCGCGCTGCCCGCGCTTAAAGCGTGGCGCGACACGCTACAGCATTATGCCGTCGCGCAGGGCGTACTGCGACAGCAGGCCGAGTTCCAACCGCCCTCGCCCCGTCGGGTCGCTGAAGCATTGAACGCTGGCCCCCCGGCGACGGCCGCCGACCTCCGTGCCGTGGCGCGTGAATGCCTCGCCGACATCGCGAACGACATCCAGAACGGCGACACCGCTGGGTGGAGGGCTTTCTGGAACTCACCCGGAAACGTCACCGCGCGAACGCCTCGCGAAGAGAATGACTGCCGCGATCTTGTGCTCGACCGGTTGCGCGATCGATTGATCCGGTTCGGCATGCGGGCTCACCACGCCTTTCCGGAAGCGCGGAGACGCAACGACAGGCGCGCCGACATCCTGATGATAGGCGAGGAGGCCGCAAACCTGCCGGTCGAGGCGAAGAGGCATATGCATCCCGCGCTCTGGAAGGCGGCCGGCTCGCAGTTGAAAGATTACGCCCGGTCGCCGGGCAGCGCGGGTCAGGGCGTCTACTTGGTCTTCTGGTTTGGCCCGGGAACACCGCCCACGCCGGCGCCACCAGCCGGCATCGCCAGGATCAGCGACGCCCAAGGCTTGAAGGACGCCCTCACCTCGCATCTGAAGCCAGCTCTGCGCCCTCTGACCGACGTCATCGTCATCGACGTGACCCCACCACCGCCTCGCAAAAGGGCGACCTCCAGCAAGAACTCGGCAAAGAGCGGCCCGCCGCGTCCATGGTAGCGGCTCGTCTGCGTCGTCAGGAGAAAGCTTTGTATGCGGTGAGATCCCAATCACCGAGATAGTCCGAAAAATAGCCGGCCGTCGGAACCGGAAGGTGGGCGATCACGGCCATCTGGATCAAGCACCGGGCCAGATGAGCGCGCAGTTGTTCGAGCGCATCGAAGTAGGTCTGGCGAACCTCGACAGCCCGATAGAACTCCCCGGTGGACCTGGGAGGCTCATGCTGGCGCGAGAGCTTTTGCTCGAAGGTCAGGAACTGGCGGATCGGCCCGAGCATGAGATCGATGAGACCGGAGAGCACCTGATCCTCACATCCAAGCAACTGCGCCTGGACGTCGCCCAGATATGCCCGGATTTGTTGAAAGGATCCGATCGCCTCGTCGATGCAGTTGTCGCAGCATTCGTGCGAGTTCAGCACGCGGCGGTCGCTCAGACGGCGGAGGATCTCCGACGCCAGCCTACGGTCGCCCTCCCCCGGGCTGGTGAGCACTGTGATGAAGGGTAGTGATACCTCAACGGCGTCTTTGCGCGCCGGGGGTGTCCTCGCCAGCTTCTCCACCGCAATAGAGATGTCGAACTGGAATGGAATGGCGCCAGATCTCATGACGGCAGGCTAGGATACCGTTCGGTTTATGTACAACCCGTCTTGGGCGGAAACAGGCTCGAATGAACAAGTCGCGATCCATCGAAATTCTTAAGCGCCAACACGAGATCTCGGCGACGGTGACCTCGCTTTCGACGAGCGACCCCGGTTTCAAAAAGTGGCAGCGAGATACGGAGGTCGCGGTCGAACGGATATTCGGACGGGACAGCCGCCATCTCGCTGAGTTCAAAGACATCCGATACTCGCCGGGCGTCTTCATCACCGGGATGTCGAACGACTCCTACGGGCGCGCCCTTGCGAACGGCGTGAAGAGCGCTGGCGCGATGCTCGACTCGATGATTGACGAGATTAGCGAGTACGGCCTTGCCGACGATGCCCCCGAAGACAGCCCGGACGTTCTGAATCTCCTCGAAAAAATTTGCCTGAAATTCCACGCAGCCGCGCGGCAGCTTCAGCATCGTCACGCCGATCGGCCCACCATCTCCATCGACGACGAGTACGATGTCCAAGATCTGCTGCATGCGATCCTGAGACTTCATTTCGAGGACGTCCGCCCCGAGGAATGGACGGGCAGCTATGCAGGCCGTGCCTCAAGGGTCGACTTCCTGCTCAAGGCCGAGCGGGTTGTCGTGGAGGTCAAAAAGACCCGGCCATCGATGAAATCAGGCGATCTGGGCGAGCAGCTGATCATAGATCGCGCCCGCTACCAGACTCATCCCGATTGCGACACCCTAGTGTGTTTCGTCTACGATCCCGAAGGCAGGATCGGTAACCCGGCTGGTATCGAGCGAGACCTCGAAGGCGTGCAGGCCGGGCTGAGAACACGGGTCATCATCGCACCACGCAGTTGATCTTCGGTTCGCCCCGATCCTAATACTCGCGAGCCAAGGGCCGACGTTGAGCTTCGCCGCAGGATGACGCATGCCCTGGCAAGCCGGAACTGTCAGAACGGCTCGAGGTTGAAAGGCCGCGAGTTGGGGGTGAAGCCGACGTCCACCCGTGCATTGACTACGATGCGACGGTAACTCGCCACATCGATGTTGGATGAAGTCCGAACGAAATTGGAGCGAACCGTGCGCTGGGCTTCGCTTTCGGTCCGGGAGTCGCCGATCAGGATCAGAGCGCCGGCGGGCTGAGTGATCCGTGGGATGCGTGCGTGGCTCCTGATGGCGTCGATGTACTCCCGGAAGTGGGAGAGGTAGCCAGCCGCTTGGCTGACCGCCTTGTGGCCGGAGGGGCTCATGGCGCCACCCTGAGCGTCCGCGAACTGGGTATCGAACCGCTTGAGCTCGACGATCCACCAGTGGTCCCCCAGCGACGACCGCGTTACGGCGAGGAAGTCGGGTATGAGACCGGGCTCGCCCGTGGCGGCTTTCGGCCGGATCATCTGCTTGGGATAGACCCAGGTGCCGTGATGGCCGGATTCTCGAATGGCGTACTGCACGAGGTAGGGATTCTCGGTCAGGCAGATCTGGATCGCCTCTTCCGATCCGGCGTGGAGGGCGTCCTCGAAACGATCCACCACCTTGGCCGTCAGGTCCGGTCGCATGCCAAAGGACGATCCCGGGAACTCGCGCTCCGCCTCGGCGCGGCGCTCCATCCAATAGGCTTCGTCCATGTGGGTCAGCTTCATGCCGACAGGTCTAACGCAACCATCCGGCGAAAGGGAATGACTCAGTCGGCGCGGTCGCGGCGACGACGATGTTTGGACGCCGGTTTCGCCCTTTCGTTGGCCCTCGCCGCCGCTTTCACGGCAGCCTTCGCAAGCTTTGTATCGATCTTGAAGATCGGCAGACCGGCTATAACGTCGCACATGGCGGCGTTCTCGGCCCTGTAGAGATGGTCTGCTGGGATCGCCCTGATCTCCTCGATCGCGTCCTTGTAACGCCGCCGCAGCCAGAGAAATTTTTCCTGCACACCGGGATCGTCATGGCGGAGGCCGTCGCGGATCAGCGAACTGAGACAACCCAGGTAGTCGCCGTACAGTTCGTTTGTACCGCCGGTAATCGCGACGACCGACCGCCAAGACACGTAGTCGAAGAAGTACCGCCCGTCGGCGTCTCTGGTCATGAAGTCGGAAACGTAGCCGGCTTCGTCCTCGGGGGAATGCTCTGAACGACGCGCGGCGCTCGCGACGTCGAGCACCTTGTGATCGATGAGCACCCGAGGATGTTTCGCAACTTTCGACTCCAGCCGATAAGCTTCGTTCATCGCAGGGCCGACAACGTGGCGTTTGGAATGGTAGAGCTTGCCGGCCGTCACACCGCCGCGCACCAGGAAACCACGCTCAGCCAGATCGACAACGCCAAAAGCGATTTCGTTCAGGAGCAGGAACACAGCTGACGGCTCCGACACCTTGTACGAGACGACGATGCTGTCCGAGAACTGGGTGACCTTCTGGCTTTTCAGAATGGACTTGTGGGAGGCGCCGATCTCTCCGACGACGTCCATGGCAGCGACCAGCCGGGCCAGATGGGCCGGCTCTCGCGCCGAGCGCTCGACGTGCTCCTTGAACCCGAGGAAGTCGAGAAACAGGACCAGCCGCCTCTGATAGCGGGGCTTCTTCTTTTTGGGTTTCGCGTCGTCACCAGTCATTGGACGAACATAGTTGCGCGTCAGCGTTTCGCCATCGCCTGACGCCTATGTCGTGGCGGTCTCCGAGACTGGCGTCCCGCCGCTGGCCATCCCAATCCTTGCGCTTTGTGCGACTCGCGGCATTCTGTGCGTTGGGTTAGGCGCCTGTGACCTGTCGCCGGGTCAAACGTCTCGTTGCTTGCTTCCCCATCCTCGGCCCCACGTTTCCTCGTGTGCCGCAGTGTAATCGGCGACCTGCGCACGCATTGAGGCAAACGCCATGGTCGAACTCGACATCATCCTGACCCCGCTCACCCTGGACCGCATGAAGTCCGGGCTCCGCTTGATCGCTCAGACGATCAAGTCCTCTCACCGCGCCGACGCGCTTGCGCGCGGACTTGGCTTTCAGTCCAACGCCGAGTTGCGAGCTCGCCTCGGCGACGACGGCGTCTGCCGACTCGATCCCTCGGCCTTCAACCTCTATCTGGCGGCCCGTGGCTTCGAGGCACCCGCATCGTTTCTGTTCCGCGCCGCCGCACACGCCATCACCCTCACGGCTGTGGACGGCGATGACCGCCTCCATATGTGGGGTTGGGGTTTCGGTCGGGCGGAACGAAGGGGCGACGGTCGATGGGAAACCCCTCGCGAACAGTACGACCGGGTGCAGAGATATCGGGATGAATTGAAGGACATTGCGGTCGCCGACCAGGTCCTCCGAGCGCTCGCCATGCTCGCCAGCGTGCCCGCCACCAAGACCGTCCGTCCTGACACCGACAGCTATCGCCTGAAGCACATCGCGGAGAATTTCGCCTGCGCCTATCCCGATGGAGAGACGCTCGGTCCCGACTACGTGGCAAATGGCCCCTTGATCATTGCGGCGATCCACCTGGGCTTCCGGTACAAGACAGCCCGCGACAGTGAAGGAAACGAGTGGCCGAACGTCACCTTCAACATGTCGCAGTCGCACCTGCTGGAACTCGATATCGCCTGTCGTCCCAATGGCGCCCGGGCGCAGGACCGCCGCCGCAAACAGCAGGCTCGGCAATACGGCTCATTGTGGCCGCAGATCAGAGCCGCCTGAGCACACTGATCGCTGCGACCGGTTCCTTGGTCGGCCAGACAAAAAAGCCGCGCGCCCCCAAAGGGCGCGCGGCGAGTTTTCGGACTTGCCGTCGCCTATTCGGCGGCGAACCGATAGGCGTCGTCGTCAGGCTGCGGCAGTCCGGTCACCTCCCCTTCCGGCTCCGGGGCGTCCGGATCGACCGCCGGGTCGGTGCGCAAGACGGACGGAAGCCAGCCCTTGCCCTCTACCAGCCGCTCGGCGGCCTCGGCCATGTCGCCCTTCTTGAACCCGGCGATCCGCCCGGCCTCCTCGGGCGTCGTCGCCTCGGTCACGGCTTCCAGCACCCGCGCCTTGGACACTCGCGAGAAATACGATGACGCCGTGGCAGACCACGTCCCGGTCATATCCAGACCGGTGACGGTCGCCAGCACCTCGGCATGGGCCAAGGCGTCCGGCTTGCGGTCATGCGGATCGCGCACGGCGTAGAGCCCGACCCCCGCGCAGCAGGCCATCAGGTCCAGAAGCTCCGACGGCGGCAGGGCCATCAGGACACCCCAGCAGTCGCGGGCCTCTTCCGGGAGACGCGCGCCCCACGCCTCCAGCCGGTCAGCCACGCGCCGCCCGGCAGGGCTGTCGCTGACCCCCGGCGCCAGCCGCTCCAGACCCGTCACAGTCATCCGCAGTTGCAGGGGCGTCCACGTCCCCCAAGTCGGATAGAAGACCTGCAGGGCCAGCGCGTGGACGACCACCGTCAGGGCGACGTTTTCGTCAGCCTGAACCGCGTCGCGCAGCCCCATGGTGCGGTGAGCGGTGAGGTCAATCATCAGCCGCTCCGACAGGGGCGCCAGCCCTTCGTCGGCCTCGACTTCCGGCGCGGGCGGCGCCTCCCCTTCCCGCTCGTCACCTTCGGACCAACCCTCCGGCGCTTCGGGATCGGGACGCTGATCCTCCAAGGCATCCTCGGCCCGCACCAGACCTCGCTCGAAACGGGCCAGCCCATCATGACCCAACAGGACCATGACCCCGGCCCGCGCCTTGACCCCGGTCGTGTAGTCGAAGTCCGGGCCGAAGACCTGGAGGGCCTTGTCAATTTCCTCCAGCCGGGCGTCCACGGTATCCGGGAGCACCTCCTGCCCATCCGATCCCGAGACGAGCGCGTCATACTCCTCGGACAGGACCGCGATCTGCGCCGCGTCGGCCTCGGAGCGGACGACCTCGACCGGATAGACCCGGCCCAGGGCGCTCACCTCGGCATAGTCGGACACGGCCTCGGCCCATTTCCAGCCCTCGCGCTGGCGCGCCTCCTCGGCCAGACCGGCCAGCCTGTCGCTGACCATCCGGTCCAGCAGGGCCGGGTCTTCCAGCCAGCCGCCGCCGTCCTCGGTGAACAGGTCGCGCAGCACCGTCCCGCCCTCGGCCTCATAGGCCACGACGCCGACGAAGATCGCGCGACGATCATCGGTCCGCACCTTGGCCTCGGTCATGGCGCGACGGATGGCGTGGACGGGGCGGTAGTCGCCCATCTGTTCGAACACCTGCCGCTGCCGGTCCTGATCGGCGCTGACGCAGAAGGCCATCAGCTGATCGAGCGCCATCGCTCCGTCCCGGTAAGCCGCCATCAATTCCGGCGCCGCCGCGCCCAGCCGCAGCCGCTGACGGACCACGGTCGCCGTCACTCCGAACCGGGCGCCGATTTCCTCGGGACCGTAGCCCTTTTCGTCGGCCAGCCGCTTGAAGGCCTCGAACTGGTCGGCGGGGTGCATGGCCTCGCGGGTGGTGTTTTCATCGAGGCTGATCTCGTGGGCGTCGTTCTCGGTATCGACGATCACCTTGACCGGATGGGTCCGCTTGATCTGCTTGCGCTTGGCCAGCAGCCGCAGCCCCTGACGCCGCCCCTCCCCGATGGTCACGAGGAAGTTTCCCGTCGCCGCGCCGTCCTCGCCGCGCTCGATCTCGACCACGGGCGGCTGCAACACCCCCTTGACCTTGATGGAGGCGGCAAAGGCCTCGATGGTGGCCGCGTTGTGCGGCGTCTTCCGGGCGTTCTTCGGGGACGCCTTCAACCGGTTCAGCGGAACCACGATCTCCGCGCCGTGAACCGGCTCCTGATCCGCTCCGGGCGCGGCGGCGTCAGCCGCCGCAGGGATACGGGCTTGGGTGGATTGAGCAGTCATGTCTGCCTCCTTTGGGCAAGGGTTGCAGGCACGCGGAAGGCGCGCCTGAAACCCTGCCCGTCGGCGAGACCGGGGTAGCAAGGGCCAGGGCGGATCGGCCGGAGGGGGATCGCCCGGCCTGCACAAGCCTCTCACCGATCGCGGACATCGCAGACGTCGCCGGCGCGGAAGGCCGGGGAGACCGGCCGATCCGGCGGCGAAGCCGCTTTACCCTGACCCGCGCGAGGGCGGAGCCCTTAGGCTCCTTTGCAACGCAGCGCCGTTGCCGGAGAGGATGTCTTCGAGCCGGATGGGAGGGTTGGCGGCGTCGGTGATCCAGGTCTCCGACCACAGGATCCCGGTCGCATAGTGCGAGCTGCAAATCCTCTCGCCGCCGACATCGAACCAGTGGGTCGCCTCCGGCAGCAACGCATGCGGTACGGGATGGTGAGCGAACGGATTATGGAAAACCTCCATCTCCGCCGACCAGGGCTCGTAGCCCTGAGGCCATAGGGCGCGATAGGCTGCGCTGGCGACGTCCAGGCAGAAGTCGTTCCCCTGAAGCGCGCCCTCGGTGCGGTTGAAGAATTTGCCGATCCGCGTGTACCGCATCCCCTTTGGGTCGGCGCCGGCCGACACCATCACGCGGCTGAGTTTCGACATCGCGCAGGCGTTGGAGAAGATGACGGCCGAAAGCTCCGCGTGGTCGGCGTTTGCAAAGAGACCCGCAGGGAATCGGGAAGGACCCCGGAGATGGGTCGCATGCGTCGCGCGCGCGACGGAGCGTCCATTCTCGATGACGACCTCAGCGCCTTCGCCGTAAAGATAGCCCGCGAGGCCCTCCCGGCTCCAACGCATCGAGCCGGCCGCGTGGAAGTCCGAGACAGCGAGCATGAAGGGCTTGCCCCGGACATGCGGCAGCTGGTCATAACGCCGCTGGAGCTTGTTCCCGATGGTTTTGGCGAAGCGTAGCGCCGCCGGGCCGAAGAACAGGGCGTCCCGGTCGGCTGGCGGCGCGACCCTGGGCGCGTTGAGGTGGTCGAAACGCTTTTCAGGGTTGGCGGTCACGGCCTCGACCCAAGCCTCGCCGCCGTGGCGATTGCGAATGTGAAAGTCCGGAGACTCGAACGGCTGGGTGACATGCAGACCCTGCTCTCGAAACGCCGCCAGCAATTGGGCTTCCCACATGCGGGTATGGAAATTTCCGGTCTGGCAATCTCCGGCCCAGTTCCGGTCCGGATTGGGGAGAGCGAGGTAGAGCTGGTTCAGTATCCACGCTGCCAGATGATGCGACGGCGTGCGCAGGGAGGCGAAGATTGGACTGGGGGTACGGCCCTGAAGGTCGTGAAGGCCTGCCCGTGGGGCGGTGTTGGGCGGCAGCGGTTCGGCCGGCGCGCCGATGCGCAGCAGGACTCCAAGGCGCTCCTGCGCATGCTTGAGCGATCGAAATCCGAGCTCGCGCGCCGTCTCGGTCCAGACGTCATCGACGCGACGCCGCATGGCGATGACGCCGAGTTCGCCGGTCTCGGCATGCCGCGTCACGATCCCGCAGGTGGCTCCCTCAGGATCGCCCCAAGCGCCGACGGGCACCCGGTCGCCGAAACCGTGCCCGGCCGGCAGGGCAAGGGCGATGATGCGGAGCATGTTCTCCGGAATAAGATCCATTTCCGCATTATGACGCGAAGGTTCGACAGGAGGGCAGGATGAACTTCGAAGCGCTTCTCGGCAAACCATTCCGTTGGCCACAGGCCGGTGATCGACTGTTCACGGTCTCACCAGACTGGGACGGCAACGCCACGCTCGTGAAGCCGCCTCACAGCCGGATGGTTCTGATGATGACCGGCTACAAGCGGGCGGCGGAGCTGATGGTAGCGCACGCCACTGACGACCGCTGCGATCGGGACACGCTCGTGTTTCCGATCCTGTTCAACTACCGCCAGTTCATCGAGCTGTCGCTGAAGTACCTGATCGCGACCTATGGCCCCTCGGTCGAGGTCGAGGCGATCTGGAAATCTCACGACCTCTCTGTTCTCTGGACGCGGTTCAGGACGGTCGTCGAGGGCTTCGGCGTCGCCGACCCCGACGGCGCCGACGAGGCGGTCGGCCGCATCGTCGCGGAGTTCGCGGTCGTAGATCCCGGCTCGTTCTCTCACCGCTATCCGGTCGATACCAAGGGCCGCCCGATCGCGCTCGCCCTGGACCATGTTGACCTTGTCGCCCTGGCCGATGTCATGAACGCCGTAGATGGCTATTTCACGGGCTGCGATGGCTACCTGGATGCGCTTGAAAGCGCGGCTCCCTGATTGCTGCGGGACCTCAGCCGGTGATGCGAACCGAGATCGGGCAGTGGTCCGAAGGATGCTCAGTCTCTGCGATCCCGCCATAGCGATACTCTTCGAATGACTCCGGCTCGACGCGTGCGGTCGCGATCGATCCGGTCGCGATGAAGTCGATGTATTCACGATAGCGGGCCTTGCAGCCCGCTGGCCTGTCGCGGGAGGCCAGCGTAAGCGTCGATGCGGCCGGTTCGCCGTCGTTCAGACCGGCCAGGAAGGCGTCATTCCGACTCGCGAGACGGCGATTCCAGTCTCCAAGCACGACGAAGGCCTCCCCTTTCGCAGCCCGCGCTTCTGTCCATCCTTCCAGCACCGGGAGCTGGTCGAACAGGACAGGGCAGTCAAGATCTGTCGGTTCGCGGCCAGAGTTGCAGCCAGATTTGAGATGCACCGCCAGCAGCCGCACCGGCCGACCGCGAGACACGGTCACATCCACGCCCCAGCGCAGGTCCGGACTTCCGAGCGCCAGCGCGTTGAGGTCGGGGTGGCGTGTCCATGGCACGCCCTTGCGGATCGCGAAGCCGACGGCCTGGTTCTGGATGAACAGGCCCGGCTGACCCCGGCATTCGCTGCCGCGCGTGCTGGGCGGGCGGCCGGACATGACCAGGTCGTAGATCGCCGGGTCGAACACCCTTTCCGCAGCGGCCTTGTTCTGAACCTCCTGGAAGGCGATCACATCGGCGTCCAGTGCGCGGACATGATCGCGCAATCGGGCATAGTCCGCCTCGGTACGGGGGCTGCAGCCCTCGCCGTCACGCTCGGCGAGGTGCTCGATATTCCAGCTCGCGACCTTGAGGCTCCCGCTATCGCGGTTCGGCGTCATGCCGATGCATCCGGACAGGACGATAGCCGAGAGTGAAAGCGCGATGAGGGGTTTCATGTTCGGTCCTCGCCGGGAATGGTGCGGCCCGGCCGACGGCGGGTCGGCGCGGACCGCGGCCGGGCGCGAAGTCGGTCGCGGTCCGACGGTCTCGCCTATCGTATCAAACCGATTCCCGCGATGCGTCATTCAGGGCCGCCCCGTCGATTGCGTCGTAGCCACGACCCTGTAGGCTGGCCGCGACGGGTTCCGGAACGATAGGGGCCGACCGAGAGCCGGGGGACGCTTGGCGTCGGCGGCGGCTGGTCCTGAAACCCCGGGCTTCCTCGCAGAAGTTCCAGGCCCGTCCCCCATTCGACTGCCCGTCAACTCAAGGGCGCGTTCACTGGCAGGCCTCAGCCTCTGAGCCCAGCACGGAGAGGGCTCATGAAAAGAGCCATCCTGCTGCGCCACTCGGGTCTGGGTTTCATGGGAGTGCCGGTGGCGCGGATCTATTGAACGCTTTCACGTCCCTTAAGTCGCCAGACTTGACGACTTAAGGGCTTCAACAGCCACAAGTCGCCATCTATGACGAGTTAGAAGGAAAGGACTTCCTTGTTGTAAGTCGCCATTGTTGACGAATTAACCGCTTAAAGGGTATATAAGTCGCCGAAAGTGGCGAATTATGAAGATTACCAATCTTAGCACGGATCACGCGGTTCTGACCGAGGTCGGTCGCAGGATGGCGGACTACCGCCTGCAACGCCACATGACCCAATCGCAGTTCGCTGAGGCCGCAGGGGTGTCGAAGCGCACGGTAGAGCGCCTTGAGGCCGGAGACTCTGTCCAACTGATCAATCTGGTTCGCGCGCTTCGGGTGCTGGAGAAGCTGGACGGTCTCGACCGGTTCCTTCCGGATGCGCCGGCCAATCCGATCGACCTGCTGGAACGGCAAGGCAAGGTTCGCCAACGGGCCCGGCCCGACGCGCGCGCGGACGACGACGTGACCCAGCCCTGGCGCTGGGGTGACGAGGCATGACTGTCGCCGCCGTCAATCTGTGGGGCCGCCGGATCGGGGCCGTCTCGCTGGCCGAGGGCGCCGACGTCGCGACCTTCGCCTATGAACCTGCCTTCCTGCGGTCGCAGATAGAGGTGGCGCCGCTGTTCATGCCGCTGAGCGACCGAATCTACAGCTTCTCCGGCCTGAACCCCGAGAGCTTCTACGGCCTGCCTGGCATGCTCGCAGATGCCCTGCCCGACCGCTACGGCCACACGCTGATCAACGCCTGGCTGGCGACGCAGGGGCGAACCCCGGACAGCGCCGACGCCGTTGAACGGCTCTGCTACATGGCCTCTCGCGGCATGGGCGCCCTGGAGTTCACGCCCGCCGCCGGCCCACGCACGCGCAAGTCCGAGCGCGTTCACATCGAGACCCTCGTCGAACTGGCCTCGGAAGTGCTGACCAACCGCAACACCCTGCAGGTCTCGTTCGGAGACCCGGACAAGGCCGACGCGCTGCGGGAAATTCTTCAGGTGGGTGCCTCGGCCGGGGGCGCCCGCGCCAAGGCGATCATCGCCTGGAATCCAGAGGCCAACGAGGTCCGGTCCGGTCAGGTCGATGCCGGCGACGGCTTCAGCTACTGGCTGCTCAAGTTCGACGGCGTCAGCGACAACCGCGACCGCGGCCTGGCCGATCCGCAGGGGTTCGGCGCCGTGGAGTTCGCCTATTCAGAAATGGCCAAGGCGGCCGGCATCACCATGACCGACTGCAGGCTACTGCCGGAGGGCGGCCGAAGGCACTTCATGACCCGCCGCTTCGACCGCACGGAGACCGGCGGCAAGCTGCACATGCAGTCATTGGCCGCCCTCGCCCACTACGACTACTGCAGCCCGGACAGCTACACCTATGAGCAGGCCTTTCAGGTCATGCGGCAGCTGAACCTGCCGATGGACCAGATGGAGGAGCTGTTCCGACGCATGACGTTCAACGTCGTCGCCCGAAATCAGGACGACCACGTCAAGAACATCGCCTTCCTGATGGACCGCAATGGCGTCTGGTCCCTGTCCCCCGCCTACGACGTGACCTGGGCCATGGACCTGACGAACCAGTGGCTGCGGCAGCACCAGATGTCGGTGAACGGCCGGCGCAAGGACATCTCACGGGCGGATCTCGAAGCCTGCGCGGCCACCGCCTCGATCAACGCCACCCGCGCGCGCGCCATCATCGACGAGGTCGTCGCGACGGTCGCCGACTGGCCCCGGTTCGCCGAGGCCGCCGAGGTCGATGACTTCATGCGGAAGTCGATCGACCCCAGCCTCAAGGCGGATTTCTAGCGACAGGCGACGGGCACCGCTGGCCCATTTCAGGAGCAGCCTTCATCGGATTAGGTTTGGTGCGGGCGGCCGGGGTCGAACCGGCATGGGCAAAGCCCGACGGATTTTCATACCACTTCGACTTTCGTCGCCGCGCCGAAGCGCGTTCGTGGTCTGGACTATCCCTTCGTCGTAGCCCGAAGGCCTTAGACGCCGCCCGTCTAGTCTCTACACCTTCCCGTCGGGAGACGGGCTTGGCTCGGGATCGCCATTTGACAGGGTTCCCCGACTTTGAGCGGTTCTACGTCCGGGATTTCCCCCGGCGCACTCAATCCTCAGCTTAAGTCCGTTGCGTCTACCAGTTTCGCCACGCCCGCGGGCCGAACCGCTCTATAGCCGCGTTCGATCGCTATCGCCAAGGCGAGTTCAGTCGACGTCCGTCGCCAGAGCCTTCGCCACCCGCCGTTTGGCGGGCTTTGGCTTGCGGACATTGATGGCCGATGCGTCGAGTACGTTCTTGATGTGGGAGGCGTAATATTTCTCGATCATCTCCACGCTGGTGCGGCAGTTCTTGGCCACCTGGTAGATGTCGGCGCCCTCCATCAGTCTCATCGAGATGTAAGTATGACGCAGGCTATAGGCCGTCCTTGGCTTGCCATCCCGATCCTTCTTGAGACCTAGTTCGTCCAGGATCGCGTTGAGAAGCTCGCGTTGCACCAGCCCGAAGACGAGATCGGTGGGCTGACCATTCTTGCGTTTCAGCACCCGCTCAAAGGGGCGTACGGCTCCCGGCATGCTCTTGCAGTAGCCGACGCCGCGCTTCCCACGCACCTCGATCTCGAGGATCCGTTCGCTGGTCGCCTCATCCGTGACGATCGAGACATCTCTGAACTCGAGGCGCTGCGCCTCGTCGGGACGCAGCCCGGTGTTGACCATGAACAGTACGAAGTCGTGGAACTGCTCGCACTCTTCGCGCCAGCGCTCCTTCTTCGGGTTCTTCGCGCGTTCCCGGGTCGCTTCGTAAAGCCGCTTGTATTCTTCGGGTGAGAACCAGGCCCTGTGGCTCACCTTGCCGGAAGCTCGATAGGGGTTGCTCATATCCGGAAGCGCCGAAATCCATCCTTTCCGATTGGCGGTCTTCAGAATCTGCCGCAGGCAAACCATCTCGTTGTGGAGGGTCTGGCGACTCGGCCGTTTCCAGACCCTGGCCTTGCCGATCCGCTCCTGACCATCCGAGACAAAGCGCACCCGCTGCGGTTCGTCGGGAGGCGTGACGCGGTGCAGCCGGTAGTCCTGGATCCGACCGGCGGAGACTTCGGAAATCGGTAGATCGCCAAAGAACGGATTCAGATAAAGCCGGATCACCCGCCCCTTGCCGGCGACGTAGTGGGTGTTCCGCTCACCAAGCGTCATCGCCTCGAACTCCTTTTCGAAGACGGCCGCGGCCTCACGGAAGGTCTTTTCGCCCGGCCGTTTCGGCGCGGCTCGTGCGGGAATGACGACAGACGCCTCCGGAGCCGCCGGCAGCTTCCCGGACTTCCGAAGACGATCCTCGGCGACCCGGTCGAGGTACCACTCGCGCGCAAACTCGCGCGCGAAAGCGATGTTCGTTTCCTTCGTCGATTGACGGTAGTTGCGACCGCTCAGGTAGGTCGCGCACTGCCAGTAAGCGCTGTTTTCGCGACGATAGACATGGAGCTTACCGTCCATGAGGGAGTGAGACTCCGGCACATGACCTCCTTGCCGCACGCGGCAAATGTGTAAGGCATGTGTAAGTGTCTATCCCTTGTAACCGCTTGATTTAGATACGTAAATCTACGGTAGTGGGTTTTAAGTCTGCTGCGTCTACCAGTTTCGCCACGCCCGCGGCCGGACCGGCTGTATAGCCAGCCTGTCCGTCGGGGCCAAGCGGGCTTAGCGAGCGGCGGGGGTCGCCGGCTTCATCGCCCTGAAATCCACGTCGGAATCGGCGATCAGCCACAGCAGGCCGGCCCAGGCGGCGACGTTCTGGTTCAGTTGCGCCGGGTCGATCTTGTCCAGGGTGTCGTTGGCGGTGTGGTGCAGGTCGAAATAGCGCGTGCCGTCCTGGGCCAGGCCGAAGAAGGGCACGCCCAGCGGTCCCATCGGGCCGACATCGACGCCGCCTTCTGTCTCGCCCCGGTCCGAGGCCAGGACGCCGATCGGATAGAGGACGCGGGTCGCGGCCTTCTGGAAGTCCGAGCCCTGGGCGCCGGCGGGCAGACGCAGGGCATAGACGCGGTCGGCGCCGAAATCGCTCTCGCCGGCGATGATGTGCTTGTCCAGCGCCGCGCCCTGGCCGCGCGCATAGACGCCGCCGCCGTTGCCCGTCTGGGGCGTCGGCTGGGAGACCTCCTCCGAACCGTAGAAGATCACGCGCAGGGTGCGGGCCGGGCGGCGGCCGCTGTCGGCGATGGCCTTTGCCGCCGCAACGGTGATGGCGCCCCCCGCCCCGTCGTCGATGGCGCCGGTGCCCAGGTCCCAGCTGTCCATATGCGAGCCCAGGACGATGATCTCGTCCGGCCGCGTGGCGCCGGGCAGGTCGCCCATCACGTTCTGGCTGGTGGTCCTGTAGGTGCGGGCGGTCGAGGTCAGGCGCACCCGCACCGGCTGACCCAAGGCGACCAGGCGGCTGACCTGATCGGCGTCGGGCGCGGCCAGGGCGAAGGCGGGGATGGTCGGTTTGCCGTCCACATAGCGGGTCGTGCCCGTGTGGGGCATCCGGTCCTCGTCAGAACCGACCGAACGCATGACGAAGGCCGATGCGCCCTTGGCCGCCGCCACGCCGGGGCCGGCGCCGCGCACGCGGGTCTGGGGCCCATAGCCGGAGCCGTCCTGCATCGGATGCATCTGGCCCAGATCGACATAGACGATCTTGCCGCGCACGACGGCGTCAGGCGCGGCTTGCAGGTCTTCGAAGGTGGAAAACCGCACGATCTCGGCCTCGACGCCGTTGCGAGGCGTGGCCGGCGAATGGCCCAGCGCTGCGGCGACCAGGGCCTGGGCGTTGTCGCCGACGATGGCGGCCGAGCTTTCGCCCCGCTCCCATCCGACCAGCGGAAACTCTTCGATTCGGACGTTCTGGAAGCCGTTGGCGCGCAGATAGTCGGCGGCCCAGGCGGCGGCCTGCTGTTCCGCGCGCGAACCGGCCGGGCGCGCGCCGAACCGCGTCGTCAGCTGGGTGACATAGTCCATGGCGATGTTGGAGCGCATCGCGGCGTCGCGCACGACGATGGCCTGTTGCACCGTCGCCGCATCCTGGGCGTTGGCCACAGGCGCGAAAGCGACGAGGCCCAGGGCGACGGCGCTGGCGGTCAGCAGGCGGATGGACATGGGCAGGCTCCGAGCTCTGAGAAGAGCCGGAACCTAGGTAGGTTCAGTCGTTCTGGAAATAGGGTTCGACGGTGCCCTGCAGTTTGACGGTCAGGGCCTTGCCCTTGCGATCGACGCGGTTGCCAAGGGCCAGACGCACCCAGCCCTCTGAGACGCAGTATTCCTCGACATTGGTCTTTTCCTCGCCCTTGAAGCGGATGCCGACGCCGCGTTGCAGCATCTCGGCGTCGTGATGGGGGCTGGAGGGATCGACCGAGAGGCGATCGGGAGGCGTGTCGGACATGGTCTTCGAGCGAGCTCAGATTTTCGGCAAGGCGCGGTGATAGACGCGCGCGCGCCTGATGCCAATCCGAAACCGGGCGGCGGCGTGCTTATGGCAGCAGATGATAGTGCTGGGCCACGGCGGCGATCATCGCGGTTCCCGCCGTCGGAACGGCCAGGATGATGGCGCGGCGCAGGCGATGCGCGACGTAAAGCAGTTCTCCAACCATGGCGTCATCCTCGATGTGGTCGCTCTCTGACGGAGCGTTCGAAGATCATTGGTCAAAGTGTTTTCACTGTCGAGACGAAACATCCGTTCAGGGATCACACTTAACGTTACTGCACAGTTTGGCGCGGCTGGGCGTTGGCGGCGGCCGAGGGCTGATAGGCCTGAGGACCGGCGGGCGGCGTGGCGGCGGGTGTCGCCGGACGGCGTGCAGGCGTCGCAGCCGGGCGACGGGCGGGTGTGGAAGCAGGACGAGAGGCGGCCGGGCGGGGCGTCGGACGGACCGCAGGCGGCGTGGCGGTCGCGGCGGCCGGCTGAGCAACCGGTGTCGGCGCAGGCGTCGCGACGGCGGGCGTCGCAGCGGGCGGAGGCGTGGCTTCGGCGGCAGCGGCGCGGGCGGCCATCTGCTGGGCCTGGAAGCGGGCGGCCAGCTTCTCGGTCAGTTCCTTGGCCTGGGGCGCCGTCATCTGGGCCATGATGGCGGCCAGCGTGCGCGGACGCATGGCGGCGGCGACCGGCAGGCGCACGCGGTCCTCCAGCGTCGCCATGACGGGGGCGGCCTCCTTGGGCCGCATGGCGGAATAGACCTGGACCAGGCGGTCGATCTCGGCCTTCTCACGCTCGTCCACCTGGCCGAGCATTTGCTTCATCTCGGTCTTCAGGGCGGCCAGGGCCTGGATCTTGGCCTCCAGTTTCTGTTCGGCGGCGACCATCAACGGCAGGGTGGTGGCGAAGTCCTGATCGCGAGCGTCCAGCGCCGCGCGGCGCTGCGACAGCGACTGGATGATCTTCAGTTCGGCGGGCGAAATGCCCGCCTGCTGGGCCAGTTGCTCGGGCGACAGGGCGGAGCAGGTGCCCGGCAACGCAGGCTTGATCGGCGCGCCGGCTGCAGCCGGCGCCGCCTCCTCGGCCCAGGCCTTGGCGCCGTCGAACAGGCCGGGCGCCACGCCGATGGCGCGCACGGCGACCACCCCGCCGATGGCGATGGCGATCAGGGGCAGAAGGCGGGGTAGACGGGCCATGAAATGGGGTTCCGAACTCAGGCGGCGAACAGGTCGTCGTCGAGATTACGACGCGCGGCGTTGAGGCTTTGTTTGGCGGAATGGTTAGCGGAGCGTCCGGCCGTCAGGGCCTGGACGATGGCGGCGACATTGTCGCGCCCGGCCGGGGCGGCGCTCGCGGCGGCGCGACGGCTGGTCGAGGGGCTGGCCAGACCCTGGATACGCTCGGCCAGAGCCGCCATGCGCTCGGCGCGTTCCTCGTCTTCGGTCGCGGTCACGGCAGGGGCGGCGACGGCGGCGGGCGTGCGGCGCACCGGCTCGTCCTCGACGACGCGAACGTGCGCGACGGCAGGGGCGCGGGCGATCAGGGTTTCGAGCTGGGCCTTCACCTCGCGCGCCTTGATGATGCGGTCGTGCAGAAGGTCTGTCTCCTGGCCCGAGGCGCGCAGGGTCGCCAGCGCGTTCTCGGCCCGACCGGCGGCATTGTTCAGCTCGCTCACTGCCTGGGCGAAGGCCAGTTGTCCGGCGCGCAGGGCGGCCAGCTTGCGTTCCAGCTTGATGCCGTAGCCGACCGCCGCGACCAGCAGCAGCATCAGCACCGCATCCATGATCATTCCGGCCATCAGACATTCACTCCCAGGCGGGCGGCGGCTTCGGGATTGACCGGCCCTTCGACGCGTATGGCGATGTGCTGACCCTTGCGACCCATGCGGCCGGTGGTCAGGGGGATGGAGCCGGCGCGGATCGAGACCTCGGAATCCGGCGTCGCGTTCAGCATCAGGGTATCGCCGACCTTGAGGTTCAACACGGTCGAGAGCGGCATCTGCTGCTCGTCCAGCACGGCGCGGACCTCGGTCTCGGTGGTCCAGATCTCGGTGGCCAAGTGGCCTTCCCAGATGTTGTCGCGGCCGAACTTCTCGCCCATGAACTGCTGCAGCAGCATCTTGCGGATCGGCTCCAGCGTCGCATAGGGCAGCAGCAGTTCGATCCGGCCGCCGCGATCCTCCATGTCGATGCGCAGCTTGATCAGGATGGCGGCGTTGGCCGGGCGCGCGATGGCGGCGAAGCGCGGATTGGTCTCCAGCCGATCCAGGTTGAAGTGGACAGGCGTCAGGGGCTCGAACGCCTGGCGGGCGTCGTTCAGCACCACCTCGACCATCCGCTGCACCAGCACGCGTTCGATAGTGGTGTAGGGTCGGCCTTCGATGCGCAGCGCCGCCGTGCCGCGACGGCCGCCCAGCAGCACGTCAACGATCGAATAGATCAGGTTGGAATCGACCGTCAGCAGGCCGTAGTTGTCCAGCTCTTCGGCCCGGAACACGGCCAGGATGGCCGGCAGCGGGATCGAGTTCAGATAGTCGCCGAACCTGATCGACGAGATGTTGTCCAGGCTGACTTCGACGTTGTCGGAGGTGAAGTTGCGAAGGCTGGTCGTCATCAACCGCACCAGGCGGTCGAACACGATCTCCAGCATCGGCAGCCGCTCATACGACACCAGAGCGGAGTTGATGATCGCCCGGATGCCCGAGCGTTCGGAGCCGTCGTCGTCGCCCAGGTCGAAGCCCAGCAGGCTGTCGATCTCGTCCTGGTTCAGGACGCGTTCGGACAGGGCGTCGCCGGGATCGCCGAGACCACCGAACGGGTCGAGCTGGGCTGCGTCGGTCATGCCTATTGCACCAGCATTTCTTCGATCAGCACGGCGTCGATCTTGCCCGGCGCAGCGATCAGATTGACGCGGCGCAGGATCTCGGCCCGCAGCTGATAGGTGCCGGCTGAACCGCTCAGGTCCTCGGGGCGCAGCTCGCGCACGAAGCCGGTGAACATGTCCTGCAGGCGCGGCATTTCTTCCTGCAGATGCGTCGCCACCTCGGCGTCGTGCATCTCCAGCGTCAGCTTCAGCTTCAGGAAGGTCGGGCGACCGTCGGGCGACTGAATGTTCATGACCATGTCCGGCAGGGTGTAGAAGGTGACGCCGTCAGGCCCCGGCGCGATGACGCCCAGCGACGGGTCCGCCTCGCCGCCCTCGGCGCCGCCGCCTTGACCGCCGGCTTCCTTCTTTTCTTCCTTGCCGCCCTCAGCCTTCTTGTCCGACTTCTCTTCGCCGTGACCCGCTTCGGCCTCGGCGCCGTGCGCCTCTGCGGGCTTGGGCTTCAGCATGAAGAAGGCGGCGGCCCCGCCACCGCCCAGCACAAGAAGCGCGACAGGCGCGATGATGAACAGCAGCGGCAGCTTCTTTTTCTTGGGTGCGGCGGCGTCGTCGCCTTCGACGGCGGCCTCGCCCTCCTTCATGGCAGGCAGATTGGCGTCCGCGGCGGGATCACCCTTCTTCTTGCCAAACTTGAACATGCGCGCGCCCCGGAGACTCTCTCATGACGAGGATCGTCGGGTTTGGTTAACGCGACGTTTACAATGGGCAGGATTTGCCGGGTCATCTGGGTGCCGATGGCGCTCAAACCCGCATTCCGCCTGGATTAGCCCTGTTGGCACGGCCGTTGCGAGGGGATGAGGCGAAGGAGCACGCCTCTCGTGGAAAACGCCGCCTATATTGGACTGTCACGCCAGATGACGCTGCGCCGCGAACTGGACATCGTGGCCAACAACGTCGCCAACGCCACCACGACCGGCTTCAAGGTCGAGCAGTTGATGTTGGGAACCGAGATCGGCCAGCGCGCCCGCAACGACTCCATCCGCCCCTCGGCCAGTTTCGTGCTGGACAACGGCGTGGGACGCGATTTCGGCCAGGGGTCGATGCAGCAGACCGGCCGCGCCCTGGACTTCGCCATCGCCGGCGAAGGCGCCTTCTTCAGTGTGCGCGACGGCGCGAACGGCGAGGCCTATACTCGCGACGGCGCCTTCACGATGGACCCGGAAGGGCGTTTGACCACCAAACAGGGCCAGGCCGTCCTTGGCGGCGGGGCCGATATCGTCCTGAATCCCAATCTGGGCGCTCCAAGCGTGGGCGAAGACGGCACCATCACCCAACGGGGCCAGGTCACCGGTCGCCTGTCGGTCGTGCGCTTCGAGGCGCTGGGCGTGCTCGAAAAAGGCGGCGACAGCCTGTATCGCAACAACTCCAACACCCGCCCGATCGAGGCGGCGGACGCCCGGGTCCATCAGGGCTCGCTGGAATCGTCCAACGTCAACTCGTTGACGGAAATCACCAATCTCGTCGAGATCAGCCGCGCCTATGAGAGCATTTCGCGCATGATCGAAAACATCAATGACCTTAGCCGTCGCGCCGTCGAGCGTCTTGGCAAGGCCGCTTAAGGGAGCCCCTCAAGTCGCGAGACGCCGAGCGTCGAGCGATAGGGAGAAAAACAATGCGCGCACTTCGCACCGCCGCCTCGGGCATGGCCGCCCAGCAGCTGAACGTGGAGGTCATCTCCAACAACATCGCCAACATGAACACGGTGGGCTTCAAGAAGCAGCGCGCCGAGTTCCAGGACCTGCTCTACCAGAACGTCGAGCGAATGGGGGCCCAGTCCTCGGCCGCCGGCACCGTGGTTCCGACCGGCATCCAGATCGGCGCGGGCGTCAAGGCCGGCGCGGTCTACCGCGTCACCGAACAGGGCACGCCCCAGGCGACCGGCAACCCCTACGACATGGCCATCGACGGCAAGGGCTATTTCCAGATCACGCTGCCCTCGGGCGAACGGGGCTACACCCGCGCCGGCAACCTGCAGGTCAGCCCGCAAGGCCAGATCGTCACCGACGACGGCTATCTGCTGGAACCGGCGATCACCATCCCGCAGGACACCACCAAACTGTCGATCTCCAAGACCGGCCTGGTGCAGGTGACGCAGGATGGGCAGACGGCGCCGACCACGGTGGGCCAGATCGAACTGGCCAACTTCTTCAACGAAGCCGGCCTGGAAGCCATCGGCGACAACCTGCTGCTGGAAACCGCCGCCTCGGGCCCCGCCATCGTCGGCACGCCCGGCGACATCGGCTTCGGCCAAGTTCTGCAAGCCTATACGGAGTCTTCGAACGTGGACGCCGTGTCGGAAATCAGCGCCCTGATCGTGGCCCAACGCGCCTATGAGATGAACTCCAAGGTCATCAGCACCGCCGACCAGATGCTGTCGGTCGCCTCGCAAGTGAAAAGCTGAACCATGACCCTGATCCGCTCTCTCCTGATCGCCGCCGCCGTCAGCGCCGTCTCTGGCGCGGCCTTCGCCGGTCCCGTCGTTCTGCGCGCCAATCCCGTCGATGACGACGGCCGGGTCACCCTGGGCGATCTGTTCGAAGGCGCAGGCGCAGCCGCCAATGTCGCCGTCGCCGAGCGTGTCGGCCCCTCGGTCGTGCTGGAAGCCGGCCAGCTTCAGGCCCTGGCCCGCCAGGCCGGCCTCGACTGGAGCAATCCCAACGGCCTGCGCCGTGTCGCCGTGCGTCGCGCCGCCGGCACGGTTCAGACGGCGTCAGACGCAGCGTTCCAGCCTTTGGCGCAATCCGCCGTCCAGCCCGTCGAACGCGCCGCCTATCGCCCCGGCGCCGCATCGCAGGTCATCGCCCGCAACGACATGGTGCGCGTCACCTATCAGGTCGGCGGCGTGAACCTGGCCGTCATGGGCAAGGCCATGCGCAGCGCCGGTCTGGGCGAACCCGTCGCCATCATGAACACAACCTCCAACCGCATCATCGACGCGGTCGCCTCCGGTCCCGGCCAGGCCATCGCCGGCCCCGCCGGCGACGCCGCCCGCGCCAATCCCCAACAGTTCGCCGCCCGCTAGGGAATCCAAGTCATGCGTAAAGCCATCCTGATCCTCGCCGTCCTGGCCCCGCTGGCCGCCTGCTCGACCGTCGCCGAGACGGTGCGTGGTCCCGAACTGGCGCCGATCGGCTATCCTGCCGCCCTGATCCCGGCGCAGCAGGCCTATCTGCCGCCGCGCGAGACCGCTCCCGCCAGCGCCAACAGCCTGTGGCGCACGGGCGCCCGCACCTTTTTTGGCGACCAGCGCGCGCGCCACATCGGCGACATCCTGACGGTCAAGATCGACATCGACGACCGCGCCCAGACCCAGAACTCGACCCAGCGGTCGCGCTCCAACACTATCACCAGCGGCGTCTCCAACCTGTTCGGCCTGGAAAGCAGCCTGGGTCGCGCCTTCCCCGGCGGTTTCGATCCTTCCGCCATGGTCGGCATGGAGGGCGACCTGAAATCGGCGGGCTCCGGCACGGTCAACCGCGCCGAAAAAGTGTCGCTGACAATCGCTGCGGTCGTCACGGACGTCCTGGCCAACGGCAATCTGGTGATCCAGGGCCGGCAGGAAGTGCGCACCAACCGCGAGGTCCGCGAACTGACCGTCGCCGGCATCGTGCGGCCCGAGGACATTTCGTCCGCCAACGCCATCAACCACACCCAGATCGCCGAGGCCCGCATCTCCTACGGCGGTCGCGGCGACGTCAGCCGCGTCCAGGCCCCGCCTGTGGCTCAGGCTCTAGCCGAGCGGTTCAGCCCGTTCTGATCCGACATATGAACTGTTGACGGATAACCGCGTTCAGCCCTTATGCGGTGGTCTGGTCTATTGCGGTTACGGCCGGGCCTGACGACATTGGGGGCGACGCGACGATGCGCGTTGTCGGCGGGGGCTGACACATGATGCTTATTCTTTCGGCCGCGATGGCGGTCGCCATCCAGGCTGCAGCGACGGCCGGCTGGACCTGGAGCCTTTATGAGGGCGACGGCCCCTTGGTGCTGGCAAACGAAATTCCCGACACCGCTGAGCTGCGCGCCACCCTGCAATGCCAGCCGGGCTCCGGCGCCGTGTCGGTGGCGGTCTATGGCGAGGACGCGACGGCCGGTTTCGCCCGGATCACCGCCGGCGGCGTGACCGCCACCAGCGAGGCCCGCATCGGGCGCGGCGGCAAGCTGGAGACCGCGATCCCGGTTGATCACCCCGCTTTTTCGGCCTTCGTCGCGGACGGCCGTATGACGATCACGGTCGGAGACAGCGCCGATACGATCACCGTCGAACGTCCGCACCTGGCCAAGCTTCGTCGCTTCGCCGACCGCTGCGCCGGATAGGAAGCCCATGCGTCTGTCTCGCCTGATCCTGCCCCTGATCGCCGTGTCCGCCCTGGCGGCCTGCGCCACCAACGCGCCCGCCCCGGTCGCAAATCTGGAGGAGGCGGGCCCTGCCCCCGCCCCCATGCCCGGCTACGACTGGTTCCTGAACCGCGACGGGCAAGAGGCGACCCTGGCCTACGGCGTCGCCAACAGCGACGAGGTCAAACTGCACCTGCTCTGCCAGGCCGGCTCCGGCGCGCTGGAGCTGACGGCGGCCAGCGAAAAGCCCGGCCGCGAAATCCATCTCGAATCGGGCGGCGACACCGAACGCTATCGCGCCTCGTCCGAACCGGCGGGCGTGCACGACGGCGAACTGCTGACCGCCCGAGCCATGACCAAGGATCCGGTCTTCCAGCGCTTCCGCCGCCTGGGCTGGATCGCCTCCTGGTCGGACGAGGAACGCCATATCTACGCCGCCCATCCGGGCGCCAAGGCGGGAATCGAGCAGTTCTTCACCGTCTGCGGTTGACGCATCGGTCACGCTCGGCTTGCGTGCGCCCCCTAACAGGAGGGGCGTTATGAAGTTTTCCCATTTGGCCATCGCGGCCTTGCTCGCGAGCGCATCGCCGCTGGTCGTCGTGGCGCAGACCCCGCCCGCCGAGGTCGCAGCGACACCGGCCGACACCGCGCTGAACGCCGTCATCGCCGACTATGAGACCTATCTGAAGTCGGTCGATCCCTTCTCGGCCAGCGGCGAGGGTGATGTGGAGGCGATGGGTCGTGTGCCCGACCTGTCGCGCGAATTCGAACTGGCCCAGCGCGCGCCGATCGAAGACTTCGTGCGGCGGCTGAACGCCATCGACCCGGCAAGTCTTTCCCACGCAGGCGGCATCAACCACGCCTTCCTGCTCTACACCCTGAACCGCAGCCTAGAAGGGCTGGATTACGACACCAGCCGCCTGGCCTTCGACGCCGAGGGCGGCCCTGGAACCTGGGCGCTGTATGTCGGCGGTAGCACCCGCCTGAACTCAGTGGCGGAGGCCGAGGCCTATATCAAACGCATCCGGGGCTTCGGAACCATCTACGCCCAGACGACGGCCAACGCCCGGCGCGGCCTGGACACCGGCCTGATCCAGGCGCGGTCCGTGACAGAGAGCGCCCTGACGCTGGCGCGCAACGATGTGGCGATCAAGCCGGACGCCGAGCCGCTGCTGAAACCCCTGACAACCCTGCCCTCGACCGTGTCTCCGGCCGAGAAGGATCGTCTGACCGCAGCGGCGACGGCGACGGTTTCGGAAGTGATCATTCCTGCACGCCAGGCTTGGCTGGCCTTCCTGGAAACCGACTATCTGCCCAAGGCGCCGGCCGAGCCAGGCATCGGCAATCGGCCCGGCGGCAAGGAACTTTACGCCTATCTGGTGCGCGGCCACACGACCACCGACCTGACGCCGGACCAGATCCACCAGATCGGGCTGGACGAGGTCGCCCGCATTCGCGCCCGGATGGATGTGGAGATGAAGGCGTCCGGCTGGACAGGCGACTTCGCCGGCTTCCTGAACTTCCTGCGCACCGATCCGCAGTTCTATGCGACCAGCCGCGAGGCCTTGCTGCAACAGGCGTCGGAAATGGCCAAGCGCGCCGACGGCGGTCTGCCGCCCCTGTTCGCCACCCTGCCCCGCCTGACCTATGACGTGCAGCCCGTGCCGCCACAGATCGAGGAAAACTACACCACCGGCCGCTACAACGGCGGCTCGATGCAGAACGGCGTCGCCGCCCACTACATCGTCAACACGTCCAAGCTGGATCAGCGCCCGCTGTATGAGCTGCCGGCCCTGACCCTGCACGAGGCCGTGCCCGGCCACCACCTCCAGATCGCCCTGCAGCAAGAGGCGCCTGGCCAACCCTATTTCCGGCGTCAGGCCAATGTCAGCGCCTATACCGAGGGCTGGGGGCTTTACGCCGAGTATCTGGGCGAGGAGATGGGCTTCTACCGCACGCCCTATGAGCGGTTCGGTCGCCTGTCCTACGAGATGTGGCGCGCCTGCCGCCTGGTCGCCGACACCGGCCTGCACTGGATGGGCTGGACCGAGGAACAGGCCCGCGCCTGTTTCCGCGACAACTCGGCGCTTGCGCCCCACAACATCGAGACCGAGCTTCAGCGCTATATCGGTTGGCCGGGCCAGGCCACGGCCTACAAGATCGGCGAGATCCGCTTGCGCGAAATTCGGGCGCGGGCCGAGCGGGAACTGGGGCCAAAGTTCAACGTGCGGACCTTCCACGACGCCCTGCTGGTCGAAGGCCCGCTGCCGCTGGCGCTGCTGGACCAGCGGATGGATGCCTGGATCGCGGAGCAGAAGGCGAAGTAACCAAACCTGTCTCCTCCCCGCTTTGCGGGGAGGTGGCGCGGCGCTTCTTCAGCGCCGTGACGGAGGGGTTCTGCACCGCATCGCAAATGCCTGTGGGACTTCAAGCGCCCCTCCACCGCTTCGCGGTCCCCCTCCCCACAAGTGGGGAGGAGACGATGTGCTTATGCCCACTCCGGGACCGGCAAACCCTTCGACCGCAGGAATTCCGGGTTGAACAGTTTGGACGCGTAGCGCGACCCAGGATCGCACAGGCAGGTCACGATGGTCTTGCCCGGCCCGATCTCCTTGGCCAACCGCAAGGCCCCCGCGACATTGACCCCGGCCGAGCCGCCCAGCGACAGGCCCTCGTGTTTCACCAGATCGAACAGGATCGGCAGGAACTCCGCGTCCTCGATCCGATAGGTATGATCGGGTCGGAAACCCTCAAGGTTGCCGGTGATCCGCGCCACGCCGATGCCCTCGGTGATGGACGAGCCTTCGCCCTTCATCTCGCCCTTGTTGAACCAGTTGAACATGGCCGCTCCGGCCGGGTCGGCCAGAGCGATAGTCACGTCCGGGTTCTTCTCGCGCAGATAGGCAGCCACGCCTGAAATCGTGCCGCCCGAACCGACGGCCGAGACGAAGGCGTCCACCTTACCCTGCGTTTGCGCCCAGATCTCGGGGCCGGTGGTGTTGTAGTGGGCGTCGCGGTTCGCGGTGTTGTCGAACTGGTTCGCCCAGATGGCGCCCGCCTCTTCGCTGTCGTTCAGCTCGGCCGCCAACCGCCCGGAATAGTGGACGAAATGGTTGGGGCTGGAGAAGGGGGCGGCGTCCACCTCGACCAGGCGCGCGCCCAGCGAACGGATGGCCGACTTCTTCTCTTCAGACTGTGTGCGGGGAATGACGATCACCACTGGGTGACCCAGCGCCGCACCGACCAGGGCCAGACCGATGCCGGTGTTGCCGGCCGTGCCCTCGACGATGGTCCCGCCCGGCTTCAGCGCGCCGGATGCCCGTGCGCCCTGAATGATCGACAGGGCCGCGCGGTCCTTGATCGAGCCGCCGGGGTTCATGAACTCCGCCTTGCCCAGGATTTCGCAGCCCGTCGCTTCGGACAGGCGGTTCAGGCGCACCAGCGGCGTATTGCCGATCAGGTCGATGACGGACGATGTGACGGACACGTTTCAGCTTTCAGGCGAGGTCGAACGACAGGAGATCAGGCCGCGACCTGACGCCTGCCTAGGTGGATGCCGCACTCGACCTTGTCCATCCCCGACCAGCGCCCGGCGCGCGTATCTTCCCCATCCTGAACCGCACGGGTGCACGGCCAGCAGCCGATGGAGCGATAGCCCTGCTCGACCAGCGGGTGACGCGGCAGATCGTTATCGTCCAGCCAGGCCTCGACGTCGTCGCCGTCCCAGTCGGCCAGCGGATTGATCCGCAGCACCCCGTCCAGCACCTCGAACGGCTTCAGCTTGGCCCGCGTCGCGGCCTGATAGCGTTTACGCCCGGTGATCAGGGCGTTGAACCCCGCCGTCGCCCGCGCCAGGGGCCGCACCTTGCGCAAGTCGCAGCAGGCGTCGGCGTTCGTCTTCCAAAGGTCGTCGCGGGCATCCAGCGTCGCCTTCTCGCCCGCCTCCGGCGTGACCAGCCGCACGTCGGTCAGGCCCAGGGCCTTGGTCAGCTGGGTGCGATAGGACAGGGTCTGGAGGAAATGCTGGCCGGTCTCCAGAAAGACCACCGGCACGGTCTTGTCCTCGCTGGCGATGATGTCCAGCAAGGCGGCGGACTCGGCCCCGAAGGACGAGATGGCGCCGACCCGCAGACCCAGCGCCGGGTCCAGCGCCGCCTTCACGATTTCGGACGCGTCCTTGCCCGCTGTCTCGCGGTTCAGCCGATCGGCCAGCGCGTCCAGATCGCGGTCGTTGGACGCCGCGCGCCGCCGCTGCCAAATGGTCGGCGCGGGATCGACGGCGGGCTGATAGGCGCCGCTGAACGCCTGGCCCATCCGGTCCCAGGCCGAGGCGTCTGCGCCCGGCGCCAGTTCCACCGCATCGAAGCCCGAACGCCGCAGGTGCCGCACCTGATCCGGCAGCAGCTTGCCCGCCGCGATCAGACGTCCGGCATAGCCCCGCTCGCGCAGCACGGCCGCCAGCGAAAAGCCGCGCCCGTCGCGGAAGGCCTCGAACTCCAGCACCAAGGTGTCTTCATTGGCGGCGGCCGCCTCGACCTCCTCCAGCGGCGTGGTGACCGACAGGCGCAGCCCGTTCTGAATGCCTTCAAGCCGTTGCATCGAGCGTCTCGTAAATGGCGTCGCGGAAGGGGTCGGGGCCGACGCGGCGCACCGTGTCGATGAACCGCTCGCCGTCGGCGCGGATTTGCAGATAACGGTCCAGGGTCCGCTGGATCGCCGGCGCGACCTCGTCGGCCGGCAGGCTCTTGCCCACGATGTCGCCCAGGGCGGCCTGTTCGTCGGGCGAGCCGCCGACGGTGATCTGGTAATATTCCTCGCCCTTGCGATCGACGCCCAGCACGCCGATGTGGCCGACGTGGTGATGACCGCAGGCGTTGATGCAGCCGCTCATATTGATGCGGACTGGCCCCAGCCGTTCCTGATAGTCCATGTCCGCCAGCCGCTTGGACAGGGCCTGGGCCACCGGGATCGACCGGGCGTTGGCCAGGCTGCAATAATCCAGTCCCGGACAGGCGATGACGTCGGTCGCCAGGTCGGCGTTGGCTGTCGCCAGGCCCACGTCGTGCAGCGCCCGCCACAGCGCCGGCACCTCGTCCAGCTTCACATGCGGCAAGACCAGGTTCTGCTCATAGGCGGCGCGCAGTTCATCGAACGAATAGCGCTCGGCCAGGTCCGCCACCGCGTCCATCTGATCCGCCGTGATGTCGCCCGGCACGCCGCCGACCGGCTTCAGCGACACCACCACCGAGGCGTAGCCCGCTTGGCGGTGACGGCGAACGTTGTTGCGGGCGAAACGGGCGAAGTCGGGATCGGCCAGCAAGGCGCGGTCGAACGGGCCGCTGGTCTTGGGCAGGGTCTCGAAGGCGGGCGGCGCGAAATAGGCCTGGATGCGCGCGGCCTCATCCTCGGGGATGCGTAGATCCTCGTGGCGCAGGGTGGCGTAGTGTTTGTCCACCTCCTCGCGGAAGGCCTCCAGCCCGACCGAGGCGACCAGAATCTTGATCCGCGCCTTGTGGATGTTGTCGCGCCGCCCCAGCAGGTTCCAGGCCCGCAAAATAGCGGTCAGATAGGCCAGAAGGTCCGCCGCGGGAACGGCCGACGCGATCTCCTGGGCGATGTGCGGCAGACGCCCCTGCCCGCCGCCGACGAAGACGCGGAACGCGGTTCCGCCGTCCTCGCCCTTGACGATCTGCAGGCCCACGTCGTGGGTGCGGATCGCCGCCCGGTCCTTCTCGGCGCCAATCACCGCGATCTTGAACTTGCGCGGCAGAAAGGAGAACTCGGGGTGGATGGTGGACCACTGGCGGATGATCTCGCACCAGGGGCGCGGATCCTCGATCTCGTCGTCGGCGGCGCCGGCGAAGACGTCGGTGGTGGTGTTGCGGATGCAGTTGCCGCTTGTCTGGATGGCGTGCATCTCGACCTGGGCCAGATCGCGCAACATGGCCGGCAGGTCGGTCAGGGCCGGCCAGTTGTACTGGATGTTCGTCCGCGTGGTGAAATGGCCGTAGCCCTTGTCATAGGTGCGGGCGATATGGCCCAGCCGGCGCATCTGGCGGCTGTTGAACGTCCCATACGGAATGGCGACCCGCAGCATATAGGCGTGCAGTTGAAGATAGACGCCGTTCATCAGCCGCAGCGGCTTGAACTCATCCTCGGTCAGGGCGCCGGATGCGCGGCGCGCGACCTGATCGGAAAACTCCTCGACCCGTTCACGCACCAGCGCATGGTCGAACTCGTCATAGCGATACATCAGCCAACGCCTCCCGCGACGCTGTGGCCCACCGTCGGCCCGGCCGAACGGATATGCTCCTTCAGCCGATCACGGCCCGACGGCGTATGGCCCTCCACCTCGACGGCGTATGGATTGACGAAGACATCGGGTCGTCCGACGACCTCGGCCAGCACGATCTCGGCCGTGGCCTCGTCCAGCACCGAGGCCTGGTCGATGCGCTCGACCGGCTGGTTGTCGACGCCTGCATAGATGACGCGGCCGTCCGACAGGCGGTTTGCGGTGACGATCTTCACGCCGCGAACTCCGCCCGAACATCCAGCTGCGCCGCCGAGAAGGCCGCCGTCTCGCCGACGAACAGCAACGCCGGCCCCGTCAGATTGGCGCCGCGCACCAGGGCGCCCAGCCCATCCAGACGGCCGGTCAGAACCCGCTCGTCCGGTCGGCTGCCGTTCTCGACGATGGCGACGGGGGTCGAGCCCAGTCGCCCGGCGGCGATCAGCTTTTCCGCCGTCTCCTCGGCCCGGTCCGATCCCATGTAGATGGCCAGGGTGTGGTTCGGCCCGGCCAACCGCGTCCAGTCGGCGTCGCCCCCCCCCGGCTTGGCCTGGGCCGTCACGAAGGTCACCGCCTGGGCGTGGTCGCGGTGGGTCAGGGGGATGCCCGCCGAGGCCGCGCAAGCCAGGGCCGCCGTCACGCCCGGCACCACGAAGACCGCCACTCCCGCCGCCCGCATGGCGTCCAGCTCCTCCCCGCCGCGACCGAACACGAAGGGATCGCCGCCCTTCAGCCGCACGACCCGGTGGCCGGCGCGCGCCTCCTCGATCATCAGGGCCTCGATCTGGTCCTGCGGCACCGAATGTTCGCCGCGCGCCTTGCCGACATACAGCCGCTTGGCGTCACGGCGCGCCCGTTCCAGCACCGCCTCGGGCACCAGACGGTCGTGGATGATGACGTCGGCGTCCTGCAGCACACGCAACGCCTTCAGCGTCAGCAGTTCCGGATCGCCCGGCCCGGCCCCGACGATATGGACCACGCCCTGTTCCGGCGCAGCCGAGTTCAGCAGGCGCAGCATCTCGCGTCGCGCCTCGGCCGTCCGACCTTCCGCCGCCAACGTCGCGGCCGGACCGCGGAAGGCCTTTTCCCAAAACCGGCGGCGCGCCATGAAGTCCGGCACACTGGCCTTTACCGTGTCGCGCAGTTCGCGCGCCAGCCGCGCCACATTGGCAAGCCCGGCGGGCAGCACGCCCTCGATCGCCGTGCGGATGTCGCGCGCCAGGATGGGGGCCGATCCGCCGGTGGCCACGCCGATCACCACCTCGTCCCGGTCGATCAGAGCCGGCGTCTGGAAGTCGCTCAGATGGGGCTTGTCGACCACATTGACCTGGGCCCCCGCCGCCCGCGCCAAGGCGCCCAGCCGCGTCAGTTCGTCCGCATCGTCCAGCGCCATGAAGACCAGCCGCGCGCCCGCCAGGTCGCCAGCCTCTGGCGTGCGCAAGACCGGCTCCGGCGCGCTCAGCGGGATTTCCATCCTGGGCGGCGCGCCGTCGGGCGCAAACCACACCACCTCGGCCGGCGTGTTGAGGAACAGTCGCAGCTTCGCCAGAGCGGGCTCACCGCCGCCGATGATCACGATCTTTGCGGCCTCCAGCGGAATGGAGGCGAGGAATACACGCATCGTCTTGCTTTCAGGGCCGTCGGGAGAGGAAAAATGGACGACGGCAGGGCACGAACCTTCGTCTTCCCCGTCCAGAGCCGCAAACCAGATTGCCTTTGTCTCGCTGATAGGATTTCTATCCGCGATGGTCCGATCCCTGCTCCCGCTCAACGCCCTTCGCGCCTTCGAGGCTGCTGCGCGGCATCTGAACTTCTCGCGCGCCGCCGACGAACTGTCGGTGACGCCGGGCGCGGTCAGTCAGCAGATCCGTCTGCTGGAGGACATCGTCGGCGGGCCCTTGTTCGTGCGCGAGGCGCGGGGCCTGCAACTGACCGACCTGGGCCGTTCGTCCGTCCCGCTGCTGCGCGAAGGGTTCGAACGGCTGATGGACGCTTCGGCCCTGCTGCGCGAACCGCCACGCAGGAAACAGGTATCGATCAGCGTCGCCCCCGGTTTCGCCTCCAAATGGTTGATGCCGCGCATGGACGACTTCCACACCGCCCATCCCGAGATCGAGCTGTGGATCTCGGCAGATATGGAGCCGGCGGACCTGAGCGAGGGCAAGGTCGATCTGGCGGTGCGCTATGGCCCCGGCGACTATCCCGGACTGACGGTGGATCGGCTGATGACCGAGACCGTCCTGCCGGTCTGCGCCCCGTCGCTGATGGACGGCGACAAGCCGATCCGCAAACCCGCCGACCTGATCGGACACACTCTGCTGCATGACATGTCCAACGACGGCGATCCCAGCCGTCCTGACTGGGCCATGTGGCTGAAGGCGCGCGGCATTCGCCACCCCGACCCGCGTCGCGGTTCGCGCTTCAACCAGTCGGGCCTGTTGATCGAGGCCGCCATATCGGGACGCGGCGTGGCCTTGGCCAAACGCACCCTGGCCCAGGCGGACCTGGCGTCGGGGCGGCTGGTGGCGCCCTTCCCCGATGGATCGGAAGCGGTCGGGTTCGCCTATTACGTCGTCCAGCCCCGCGACCGCCCGCCGTCGCCCAGCGCGACCGCCTTCGTCGGCTGGCTGAAGAAACAGGCCGTGGATCACGACAATACAATGGGTCAGCTGTAGGCTCAGGGCTCATATTGAAAAGGACATCCGCCAATGGCTGACGAAAAGGCCCCTCGCCTCGCGGTCCTGATCGATGCGGAGAACGCCTCCGCCCGGATTGCAGAGGCGCTGTTCAGCGAGATCGCCACCCTGGGCGAGGCCTCAGCGCGGCGCATCTATGGCGACTTCGCCAGCCCGCAGATCGCAGGCTGGACGCGGGTCCTGGCCCGTTTCGCCATCCAGCCCCAGCAGAATTTCGCCAACACCAAGGGCAAGAACTCGGGCGACATCGCCCTGGTCATCGACGCGATGGACCTGCTGCATTCGGGGCGGTTCGACGGCTTCTGTCTGGTGTCGTCCGACGCCGATTTCACCCGACTGGCGGCCCGCATCCGTGAGGAGGGCGTCGACGTCTATGGGTTTGGCGAGCAGAAGACGCCCGAAAGCTTCCGCCAGGCCTGCACCCGCTTCATCTATACCGAGAACCTGATCGCGCCGGTTCCGGTCGACGCCGGCGCCAAGTCGCCAGTGGTCGAGGCGCCCGCAGCCAAGCGCAAGCCGTCCGAGGCGGCGCGACTGATCGCCGCCATCATCGCCGACATGGACGAGGACGGCGACGGCTGGGTGGCGGTGGGCGGCATCGGCAACCGGCTGCGCAACGCCCATCCCGACTTCGACCAGCGCACCTATGGCTACGCCAAACTGTCGGACCTGATCCGCGCGACTGGCCGGTTCGAGGTGGAGACCGGCGAACGCGGCGCGATGCGGATTCGCGACCGCGCCTAAATCAGGCCCAACGTTAGGCTCTGGCGGCCTGACTGGCGGACACGCCCAGGGCCTGAAGCGCGGCGGCGGCGATATGTTCGGCGTTCAGGCCGGCCTGGGCGTACATGGTGGCCGGTGCGTCCTGATCCTGGAAGATGTCGGGCAGGTTCAGGGTGCGGATCTTCAATCCGCCATCCAGCGCGCCCTTCTCGGCCAGCAGTTGCAGCACGAAGGCGCCGAAGCCGCCCATCGCGCCTTCCTCGACCGTGATCAGGGCCTCGTGCTCGCGCGCCAGGCGCAGGATCAGGTCGGCGTCCAGCGGTTTGGCGAAACGGGCGTCCGCCACCGTCGCCGACACGCCCTTGGCCGCCAGCATGTCCGCCGCCTTCAGCGATTCCTGCAGACGGGTGCCCAGGCTGAGGATGGCGACCGAGGTTCCCTCGCGCACGATCCGGCCCTTGCCGATCTCCAGCGGGGCGGCAAGTTCGGGGATCTCAACGCCCACGCCGTCACCGCGCGGATAGCGGAAGGCGCTGGGCCGGTCGTCGATGGCCAGCGAGGTCGAGATCATCGCCGCCAGTTCGGCCTCGTCGGCCGCAGCCATCAGCACCATACCGGGCAGCGCGCCCATGAAGCCGATGTCGAACGACCCGGCATGGGTCGCCCCGTCCGATCCGACCAGACCTGCGCGGTCCATGGCGAACCGCACCGGCAGCGACTGGATCGCCACATCGTGCACCACCTGGTCGTAGCCACGCTGCAGGAAGGTGGAATAGATGGCGCAGACCGGCTTCATCCCGTCCGCCGCCAGCCCGGCCGCGAAGGTCACCGCATGCTGTTCAGCGATGCCGACGTCGTAGGTCCGCTCGGGAAAGGCCTGACCGAACAGGTCCAGACCGGTGCCCGACGGCATAGCCGCCGTGATCGCCACGATCGACGGATCGACCTTCGCGTGTTTGATCAGCTCGGTCCCGAACACCTTGGTGTAGCTGGGCGTGTTGGAGATGGCCTTGGCCTGTTTGCCCGACACCACGTCGAACTTGACCACGGCGTGCAGCTTGTCGGCGCTGGACTCGGCGGGAGCGTAGCCCTTGCCCTTTTGCGTCACGACGTGAACCAGCACGGGCCGGTCCTCGATGGCCGCCGCCTTCTTCAGGATCGGCACCAGATTGTCCATGTCGTGACCGTCGATGGGGCCGACGTAATAGAATCCCAGCTCCTCGAAGAAGGTGCCGCCGGTGACCATGCCGCGCGCATATTCCTCGGCCTTCTTCGCCGCCTTGCGGAACGGGCGCGGCAGGTGCTGGGCGACGGATTTCCCCAGTCGGCGCACGTTCTGATACGCCCCGCCCGACACCAGGCCGGCCAGATAGGCGCTCATCCCGCCCACCGGGGGCGCGATGGACATGTCGTTGTCGTTCAGGATGACCATCAGCTGGCCGCTGGTCGCCTCAGCCGCGTTGTTCATCGCCTCATAGGCCATGCCTGCGGACATGGAGCCGTCACCGATCACCGCCACGACGCGGTTCTTCTCGCCCTTCTGATCGCGCGCGGCGGCGAAGCCCAAGGCGGCGCTGATCGAGGTCGAGGCGTGGGCGGCGCCGAAGGGGTCGTATTCGCTCTCGCTGCGCTTGGTGAAGCCCGACAGGCCGCCGCCCTGGCGCAGGGTGCGGATGCGGTCGCGCCGCCCGGTCAGGATCTTGTGCGGATAGCACTGGTGCCCGACGTCCCAGATCAGGATGTCCTTGGGCGTCTCGAATACATGGTGCAGCGCCGTGGTCAGCTCGACCACGCCCAGACCTGCCCCCAGATGGCCGCCGGTGACGGACACGGCGTCGATCGTCTCGGCCCGCACCTCCTGCGCCAGCTGTTTCAGCTGGGCGATATCGAAGGACCGGGTGTCAGCCGGGAATTTGACGGTGTCGAGAAGCGGGGTGTCGGGCATCAGCCGAAAAACCTTGGAAAGTCTGATTGATCAACCCGCAGGTCACATCAATGTTTCGTATCAGGACCGGCGCTTTAGCACAAAGTCCACGCTGGCCCTGAGGATTTCGGCCTCGTCGCCGAACGGCTCCAAATGCGACCGGGCCTGATTGGCGAGATGCGCGACCCTGTGTCGCGCCGCTTCCAGACCCAGCAGGGTGACGAAATTGGTCTTGCCCAGCGCCGCATCCTTGCCGCCCGCCGCCTTGCCCATCTCCTCGGCCGAACCTTCGGCGTCCAGCAGGTCGTCGACGATCTGATAGGCCAGACCGACATCGTGGGCGAAGCTGATCAGGGCGTGCTGTTGCGACATGGAGGCGTCGGCGATGATCAGCGGGATTTCGAAGGCATAGGCGAACAGGGCGCCGGTCTTCAGCCGCTGCATCCGCGCCACTCCGCCCAGGTCGTCGCGCACGCCCAGCAGATCGATCATCTGACCACCCGCCATGCCCCGCGCCCCGGACGCCAGCGACAGCCGCGCCGCCAGTTCGCAGCGGATGGCCGCGTCCTCGTGCGTGTCTTCGTGCAGGATGATGTCGAAGGCGGCGGTCTGAAGCGCATCGCCGGCCAGCACCGCCGTCGCCTCGTCATAGGCGCGGTGGACGGTGGGACGGCCGCGGCGCATGTCGTCATCGTCCATGCACGGCAGGTCGTCGTGAACCAGGCTGTAGGCGTGGACGCATTCCAGGGCGCAGGCGGCCCGCAGCACCGACCGTTCGTCGATGTCGAACAGGCGCGCAGCCTCCAGCGCAAAGAACGGCCGCAACCGTTTGCCGGGGCCGAGCGCCGCATAACGCATCGCCTCGGTCAGCCGCGATTCCGGGCCTTCGGCGCGTGGCAACAGTTCATCCAGAGCGACCGTGACCAGATCGGCGACCTCGGCCACACGATCGATCACCGCCTGCTCGGGCGAGTTTGCAGCGATGACACGGTTCAAGACGACCAACCGATCATTCGAACGACGCCGCCTCTACACCCTTCGCCTGGCCGTCGGGGCCGACCACGATCTTCTCGACACGCAGCTGGGCCGCCTTCAACCGCGCTTCGCAATGCGCCTTCAGCTTGGCGCCCTCTTCGTACAGGGCGATGGATTCTTCCAGCGGCGCCTGGCCGGACTCCAGGCGGGACACGATGGTCTCCAGACGCTGCAGGGCGTCTTCGAAGCTGAGATCGGCGGGGATGGCGGCAGTATCGGTCATGACGCGGACCCTAATCGGGCGCAACCGCCGCATCAACGCCTCAAGCGGCTATCGTTTCTCGTAGCGCCGTTGAGACCAGTATTTGAAGCCCTGGTTGTGGACCAGTTTCCAGCCATCGGCCTTCAGCGCGCGGCCGACCATATGGTTGAAATAGCCGTGGGCGAAGACCAGCACGTCCTGGCCGCTCTCGGCCCGCGCGATCAGCTTGTGCGCCGCCTGATCGGCGCGTGCCTCGGCCTGGGCGCGGGTTTCCTGGCCGTCGTGGTGGTCGAAGGCGTGCCACCAGAAGCGCGACACCACGCCCCACCATTTGGGCGACAGCTTGATCCATTCCGGAATCGGCGGCGGCGGCAGGGGCGCCTCGATGAACATCACGTCGGCCATCACCTCGCGCCCGGCGGCGACGGCGGCGGCGGTTTCTTGGGCGCGCTGACGGGTCGAGGCATAGATGGCCCCGGCGCCTTGCGCAGCGGCGACCAGTTCCGGCGGGGGCGTCTGGCCGGCCAGCAGGCCGCCGATCTCGTATTTCGCCCACCACTCGCCGTACTGGCGCGCCGTGATCAGGCATTTGCGCGACAAGGCCGGCTCGCCGTGACGCGTCAGGATGATGGCGCCGGGACGCAGGGCGACGAGCGCGCCCACGCATGGCGCGGCATCGGGCGGGGACACGGACGGTTCGGTCGAATCGAGGGACAGGGCGGGGGCTGACATGACAAACGGACGGGCCTTTGGTTTCAAGGCGTTAGGCGTCCTCAGTCCTCCCCGAGCGCGGCGACGTGGGCGACCGCAGAGCGGCCTAGTCCTTCAAGGTCGTAACCGCCCTCAAGCGCCGACACAACCTTGCCCGAACACGTCCGGCGCGCGACCTCCAGAATCGCACGCGTCGCCCAAGCGAAATCCTCGGCTTCCAGCGACTGATGCGCCAGCGGATCGCGCCTGTGGGCGTCGAAACCGGCCGAGATCAGGATCAGGTCCGGCCGGAACGATTCCAGCGCCGGCATCAGTCCGCCGGCGAAGGTCGCACGCCATTTTTCACGCGCCGCATGGGGCGCCACCGGGGCGTTGACGATATTGCCGACGCCGGTTTCGGACGCCGCGCCCGTGCCGGGATAGAGCGGCATCTGGTGGATGGAGGCCATGAAAAGGCTGTCGTCGTCTTCGAATGCGGCCTGGGTGCCGTTGCCATGGTGAACGTCGAAATCCACTACCGCCACCCGCGCCATCCCTTCGGACTGAGCCACGCGCGCCGCGACGGCGACGGAGGAGAACAGGCAGAACCCCATGGCCCGATCCGGCTCGGCATGGTGGCCCGGCGGGCGCACGGCGGCGAAGGCGCGGTTCATCTCGCCCCTCGCGATGGCCCTCACCGCATCGATCGCCGCCCCCGCCGCCAGTCGCGCCGCCATGACGCTGCCGGGCGACAGGACGGTGTCGGCGTCCAGCTGATTCATGCCTTGGGTGGGGGACGCCTTCAGCAGGCGGGCGACATAGGCGGCCGGATGCACCCGCTCCAGATCCACGAGCTCGGCCTGGGACGCCGCCCGCCGATCATGGGCCAGACCGGCGTCGTCCAGCGCGTCCAGCACCGCCTTCAGCCGCTCGGGACTTTCGGGATGGCCCGCGCCCGGCGTGTGGGACAGCATGGACGGATGGGTGAAGATCGGCACGGACATCGGAACGACGATACGCCTGCCGTTCGCCCTTGTCGCCGGTGACGCGCGCGACGCCACCCTGTAGAGCCGAACCATGACCGAGATCGTGATCCGCCCTGCCTGCCCCGAAGACGCCGCCGCCCTGGGCGCCCTGGGTCGCCAGACCTTCATCGACACCTTCGTGGAGGGGTTCGGCATCCCCTATCCCGAGGCCGATCTGAAGGCCTTCCTAGGCGCTAGTTTCGACGTGGAACCGACGCTGAAGAAGCTGGCCGAGCCGGGCGCCGCCTGGTGGGTGGCGGAGCGGGACGGAGAACTGCTGGCCTTCGCCAACGCCGGCCCTAACGGCCTGCCTCACCCCGACGCAAGGCCGTCGCACATGGAGTTGCGCCGGCTTTATGTGTCGAAGACTGCCCAAGGCCTCGGCTTGGGTACAAAGCTTTTGACCCTGTCGCTGGACTGGATGCAGGCGAACACCGAGGGCCCGCTGTGGATCGGCGTCTGGAGCGGCAACGACAAGGCCCAGCGCCTCTACGCCGCCTACGGCTTCGAGAAGGCGGGTGAATACGACTACCCCGTCGGCGCCTGGCGCGACCGAGAGTTCATCTTGCGGCGCGGATAGACTATGTTGCCCGCATGACCCGCGCCGAACTGCTGGAAAAACTGCGCGACCTCAAGCCCTGGCTCGAAGAGCAGGGCATCGTCAACGTACGCCTGTTCGGCAGCTACGCCCGCGATGAGGCCCGACCGGACAGCGATGTCGACCTGCTGGTGGACTTGTCGCAACCGTTGGGTCTGCGGTTCTATAGTCTAGCCGAGGAATTGACGGACAAGGTCGGCAAGGAGGTTGACCTGCTTACGTCGAAGGGCCTCCGCAATCCCTACGTCCGCGCGTCCGCATTGAGGGATTGTGTTGAGGTCTGACCGCGCAGATCGCGGCCTTTTGGCGGATATTCGCGAATCGACCGATTTGATTGCGCGCTACATCGACGGACTTTCATCCGACGCGTTCGAAGCCGATTCTCTGCGACGGGATGCGACGGCCTTTAGACTTTTGATCATTGGAGAAGCCGCAGGAAAGTTGTCACCCGCAGTGACTGAAAAGCTTCCTGACATCGACTGGCGCGGCATGTTGGGGCTTCGCCACCGATTGGCGCACGATTACGGATCAACCGACTTCAGCGTCATCTGGGCCATCGCCAGCATCGAAGTTCCCCGTTTGGCGCAAGCGCTCGAAAACCTCTGATGCTCCTCCCCTTCTTCACCGCCCTGCGCGACGCCAAGGTTCCGGTGTCGATGAAGGAATGGCTCCATCTGATGGAGGCGATGGATCGCGATCTGGCGGGGCGCGAGATCGAGACCTTTTATCACCTGTCGCGCGCGGTTCTGGTCAAGGACGAGAAACACTATGACCGGTTCGACCAGGTGTTCGGGACCGTGTTCAAGGGGGTGGAATCGGTCGGGGCGGGCGAGGACCTGACGACCGATATTCCCGAGGACTGGCTGCGGCTGTTGAACGAGAAATATCTGACCGACGAGGAGAAGGCCCAGATCGAGGCGCTCGGCGGGTTCGACAAGCTGATGGAGACGCTGAAGCAGCGACTGGAGGAGCAGCACGAACGGCATTCCGGCGGGTCGAAATGGATCGGCACGGGCGGGACCAGCCCGTTCGGCCACGGCGGCTATAATCCCGAGGGCGTGCGCATTGGCGGGCCGGGAAAACACGGCCGGGCGGTCAAGGTGTGGGAGAAGCGCGAGTTCAGAAACCTGGACGACACGGTCGAACTGGGCACGCGCAACATCAAGGTCGCCCTGCGCCGGCTGCGCCGTTTCGCCCGCGAGGGCGCGGCGGAAGAGCTGGACATCGACGGCACCATCGACGGCACCGCGCGCCAGGGCTGGCTGGACATCCGGATGCGGCCCGAGCGGCGCAACACGATCAAGGTTCTGCTGTTCCTCGACATCGGCGGCTCTATGGACGGTCATATCAAGCTGGTGGAGGAGCTGTTCTCGGCGGCCAGGACCGAGTTCAAGAACCTGGAGTTCTTCTACTTCCACAACTGCCTTTACGAAGGCGTCTGGAAGGACAATCGCCGCCGCCACACCGAGCGGATCCCGACCTGGGACCTGCTGCACAAATATCCGGGCGACTGGCGGGCCATCTTCGTCGGGGACGCGACCATGTCGCCCTATGAAATCACCATGCCGGGCGGTTCGGTGGAGCACTGGAACGAGGAGGCCGGCGCCGTCTGGATGAAGCGGGCGCGTCAGCAGTGGGAGAAGTCGATCTGGCTGAACCCGGTGCAGGAACGCTACTGGAGCTACACCGCGTCGGTCGGCCTGCTGCGCGAGGTGATGGAAGAACGGATGTTCCCCCTGACACTGGAAGGTCTCGACAAGGCGATGCGCGCCCTGACAAGGTAGGTTCGCGTCTTGGGCGAGTTCCCGCCCGGCGAACTACATCGAGGGGCCTTGTCCATGATCGCCGCCGCCTTCGCCCTGCTTCTGTTTCAGCAACCCGCACCGACCGTGGTGTGTGAGACGGCCGCGCCAGAGCCGGTGGTCGAGACGCCGGCGACGCCGGCGCAACATTCCGTGCCGGCGTGGGGCTTGGCCGATCCTTTCGGTTTCGAGCGCGCGCGGTGCAGTCCGCTGGTGCGCGGCGCCAAGTTGATGGAGACCTGCCAGACCGAAGTGCGTGAACAACTGGCCCTGGCCATGGGACCTGACCTGCCCGAGGCCCTGCGTCCCAGCGGCATGGCGGGCGACTGTCAGATGATCCAGGCCAACGCCGGCGGCTCGGCCTAAGCCGTTCAGTGCGGGCCGCAATCGCGCGCGTCCAGCGCGCCGTCGGCCTTGCGAGAAATGGACTGCCGCCCCCGTCCGGTCGAAGGCGGATTCAGTTCGGAATGCCGCCCCGTTGACACGACGGACAGCAAGGGCCTGTCGATCAAGCTCTGGGGCGACAAGGACTGATCAAAACGCAGAAACGCCGTCCGCTTTCGCGAACGGCGTTTCATATCTTCACGCAATTCGTTGGGGCTTAGGCCTTGTCGCGGAGGCTGTCCTTGACGCCGCCGACCGTGTTCTGGACCTTGCCCTCGACCTGATCGGCCTTGCCTTCGGCCTGCAGCTTGGTGTCGCCGGTCACCTTGCCGGCGGCTTCCTTGATCTTGCCGCCGATGTTCTTGGCGGCGCCTTCGATACGGTCGTGATCAGCCATCTAAAGTCTCCGTTTTCAATAGCCGCGACATGGCGTTGCGGGTTGAAAAGGAAACGGCATAGCCGCACCCTCGTTCCGTAAGGCTCAGCTTGCCCGACGCAGCCAGACGGCGACCGCCCAGGCGTGAGAATCGTGTCTCAGCCGGGACAGGGCGAAGGTCGGATCCAGCCACACCAGGGTGTGATCATCCTCGCATTTCGCATCCGGGTTTTCGGCGGTGACGGTCGCGGTCCAGAAGCCGCCGACATTGTTCACCGGCTCCGAGGTCGAGCGCACGAAATACTGGCTGGCCTCGGCGATGCGGTTCAGTGGCGCGATGGTTAGGCCCGTCTCTTCCACAAACTCGCGTTTCAGGGCCTGAACCTCGGTCTCCTCGACATCGACCCCGCCGCCGGGCAGGTCGAAATAGGGACCGGCCTCGCGCTCCACCCGGACACAGGCGATCAGCCCGTCGCGTTCGACGATGCCGAACGCCGTGGCGCGGTGACGATAATCGGAAGCGGGTTTGCGAACGCCGAACTGCAACATGACGGATACCGACCCTAAAGGTCGAACGACAGCCGGGCGCGCACGCCCTTGTGTGCGCCGTCGAACTCGACGACCGAGCGCAGGCCCGAGGCCATGGCCGAGATGATCTTGCCGCCCAGACCCGTGCCCTTGGGCGTGCCGTCGCCCATGCCGGGGCCGTCGTCCTCGACCATCAGGGCGACCTTGTTGTCACCCTCGCGGCGCAGATGGATGCGGATTTCGCCGCCCTGCCCCGGCGAGTAGGCGTATTTGACGGCGTTGGTGACCAGTTCGGTGACGATGACGCCGATGGACACCGCCTGATCGGTCGTGACCGACAGAGGCTCGGCATCCAGCGTCAACTTGGGCGATCCTTCGCCCGGCCCGATGGACTTGGACAGTTCGTCCATCAGCCCCACCAGATATTCGTCCATCGCCACGCTGCTCATGTCGCCGGACGTGTAGAGGCGACGGTGAACATGGGCGACGGCCTCGATGCGGGCCTGCGACTCCCGCAAGGCGTCCTTGGCGCCCTGATCGGTGACGTGGCGCATCTGCAGCGACATGAAACTGGACACCAGCTGCAGCGAGTTGCCGACGCGGTGATTCACCTCGCGCAGCATGGCCTCGGCTCGGTCGCGGGCCAGGCGGATTTCTTCCTGGGCCAGGTCGTTCTCGCGCTGGAGCCGGCGACGCAGCAGGGCGTCTTCCAGCGCCGAGCGCAGCAGGGAGGTGAAGTCCTCGGACACGTCCTTGATGACATAGTCGGCGGCGCCCGCGCGCAGGGCCGCAACCGCGATCCGTCCGTCCTGCGCGCCGGTCACATAGACGACGGGCGGCGGCGCATTCAGCGCCATGATGTCGGGCAGGACGTCCAGGCCGTCGCGCGTCGGCATGTAGTGGTCCAGGGCGCAGACATCGTATTCGTGTTGCTGCAACAGCGCCAGCCCCGCGTCCCCGTCGGGGGCGCAGGTGACGGCATAGCCGTGACGCCCCAACTCCTTCTCGACCAGCCGGGACAGGCCCCGGTCATCGTCGATATAGAGCAGGCGGATAGGCTGCGGCGTCTCGATCGTCAGATCTCCGGCGCCTGGATGACCGACAGGAACAGGCCGAGCTGGCGGATGGCGCCGGCGAAGGATTCATAATCCACCGGCTTGGTGATATAGACGTTGCAGCCCAGGTCGTAGCAGCGCTGGATCTCGACCTTATCGTCCGTGGTCGTCAAGACCACGACGGGCGCGCGCTTCAGGCGATCGTTGCCCTTCACCTTCTCCAGAATGTCAGTTCCCGACATATCGGGCAGGTTGAGGTCGAGCAGGATCAGCAGCGGGCCGTTGTTCAGGATTTCGTCGCTGAACAGATAGTCCAGCGCCGCACCGCCCTCATCGAAATGCTTGATTTCGTTGTTGATGTTGGCCCGGCGGATGTTCTTTTCGATCAGCTTGGCGTGGCCGTGGTCGTCTTCGACCATGATGATTTTGACGGGTTGCGTCACAGCGCGCCTCCGGGTTCAGCTACGATCAGTCGTTTGGGGAATTTCAGCAGGAAAGTCGAGCCTTTGCCCAGCTCGGACTCCACGTCGATGGTGCCGCCGATCCGTCGCACGCTGTTGCGCACGAAGGCCAGCCCCAGCCCCTCGCCCGAACGGTCCTGTTTGCCGGACCGGCGGAACAGTTCGAAGATCCGTTCGTGGTCGCGTGGTGCGATGCCCCGTCCGTTGTCGGCGACCCGATAGACGACCCAGCCGCCCGGCACGTCCTCGCCCGACACCACGATCTCTCCGGGCCGGCTGGCGTCCAGATATTTGACGGCGTTATCGATCAGATTGCCGACGATCTGTTCCATCGAAATGCGGTCGCTTTCGATTTCCGGCAGAGGTTGCACCTCGATTCGCGCGCCCGAGGCCTCTGTCTGGTGGTGGACGCTGTCGGCGATGTTCTGGGCCATGGCCGTCATGTCCAGCGTCTCGGGCGCCAGGTTGCGGCGACCCTCGCGCGACAGCTTCAGTATGGCGTTGATCAGCCGGTCCATCTTCTCGGTCGAGGCACGGATGAAGCCGATGGCCTCTGGCATGTCTTCACGGACGGCCATGATCACGTCGGCATCGACGGCGCGCGTCTTCTCGGCGTCGGCGATAGCCTTGTCGACGACCCTGCCCGCCTGCTCCAGCTCGGAGGTATAGCCCATGACGTTGACCAAGGGCGCGCGCAGGTCGTGGCTGACGATGTATGCGAAGCGCTGGATTTCCTCGTTGGCGCGCATCAGGTCGCCGGTGCGTTCGCGAACCTTGTCTTCCAGACCGGCGTTGGCCGCATCCAGCGTGGCGCGGGCGGCCTGAAGTTCAGACACGTACCGCCGCACCATCCAGGCCGACAGCAACGCCAGGACGATCACCAGCAGGCCGGCGATGGCGTTCATCGTCACCGTCAGGACCCCGAAACGGTCGGACGCCTTCCTGCGTTCGGCGATGCGGGCGGATTTGAGGGCGTCGAAGGCGTCCACGGCGGCCCGCAACTCGTCCATATAGCGCTTGCCTTCGCCCGAGCGGACGGCCTGGATCGACTGACCGATCCGCCCCTGCTGGGCCAAGGTCACGGTCCGTTCCATCTCGGCCCACTTCAAATCCGCCAGGCGATGGATGCGATCGACCGGGGCCTTCAGCGTCGGATCCTGCGCCGCGCCTTCGTCGAGGAAGGCGACGGCCGGCTTCATCTCCTCCTGCGCCTGGCGATAGGGTTGAAGGAAATCGCTGCGGCCGGTCAGCAGAAAGCCCCGCTGCGCCGTCTCGGCGTTCAGCATGGAAATCAGGGTGGTGCGCGACGCCCGCCGCATCAGCTGGGCATGTTCTATGGTGCGGTTCACCGACGCTGTGCGCTGGATCATCACGAAAGTCGTCGCATTGACGACGATCAGCAGGCCGAAAACGAGGATCAGCATGGCCGACATCGACCGCGCGAGCGACGACGTGCGGGTGAAGTCGCGCAATCGCGACCATTGGGACCGAGGACTTGGGATCATGACGGTGGAGCTTTAGCGGCGTGGTGCGCCGCGTCAAACGTCAAACTGATTCCGCCGCGTTTACAGGCCGTTGTCAGACCTGGCCCAGTGTACGCAACCGCGCCTTGGGGTGGATCTCGTTCTGGCTCATCACCACGGTCTGGCCCCGGAAACGCTCGATGATCGACCGGACATAGGGCCGGGTCATCGGTCCGGTAAGCAGCACCGGATTCTCGCCCGTCATGGCGATCCGCTCGAAGGTGTCGCGCACGGCGCGGATGAAGTCCTGAAGCCGCGACGGCGCCATGGCCAACTGCTTGTCCTCGCCCTGTCCGATCAGGCTTTCGGCGAAGGCGGTCTCCCATTCCGGCGACAGAGTGACGATGGGCAGGGCGCCCTCGCCGTCCTTGTTCTGCCAGCACAGCTGGCGGCCCAGGCGTGCGCGGACATGTTCGACCAGGGTGGTGACGCTGGAGCTGTGCGGCGCCGCCTCGGCCAGCCCTTCAAGGATCGCCGGCAGATCGCGGATCGACACCTTCTCGCGCAGCAGCGATTGCAGCACCCGTTGCAGGGTGGTGACCGTGACCACGCTGGGGACCAGTTCCTCGACCAGCTTCTTCTCTTCGGCGCCCAGCTCCTTCAGCAGTTTCTGCACCTCGGCATAGGACAGCAGGTCCGCCATATTGTCCTTCAGGATCTCGGTCAGGTGGGTAGTCAGCACCGTGGACGGATCGACCAGGGTGTAGCCCCGGAACGTCGCCTCCTCGCGCATCCCCTCTTCGATCCAGGTCGCGGGCAGACCGAAAGCCGGCTCGCGCATGTGCTCGCCCGGCAGTTCGACCTGACGCCCCGACGGGTCCATCGCCATCAGGTGCCCCAGCCGCACCTCGCCCGCGCCGCTCTCCATCTCCTTGATGCGGATGGCGTAGCCCTGGGTCGGCAAGCGCATGTTGTCGAGGATGCGCACCTGGGGAATGACGAAGCCGTATTCTTGGGCCAGCGAACGGCGCAGAGCGCGGATCTGATCGGTCAGGCGGCGGCCTTCCAGATCGTTGATCAGGCTGAGAAGCGAATAGCCCAGTTCGATCTTGACCTCGTCGATGGTCAGGATGTTGGAGATCGGCTCTTCGACATCCTCCTTGGGCTTGGCGGCGGCGGCGGTCGCGGCGATCTCGGCCTCGGTCGGTTGCGGCCTCAGCCGGTTGCGTCCCAGCTTCCAGGCCATGAAGCCCGAACCGATAGCAAGGGCTGCGAAAGGCAGCAGAGGCATGCCGGGGATCAGACCGATCAGGCCGGCCGCGCCCGACACGACGCCCAGCGAGACCGGGTTGGTGGCCAACTGCGTGACCATGGCCTTGTCCGCCGTGCCCTCGACGCCGGCCTTGGACACCAGGAAGCCGGCGGCGATGGAGATGATGATGGCCGGAACCTGCGTGACCAGGCCGTCGCCGATGGTCAGCTGGACATAGGTGTTGGCGGCCTCCATCGCCGGCATGCCGTGCTGCAGCGTACCGATCAGAATGCCGCCGATGGCGTTGATGAAGGTGATGATCAGGCCGGCGACGGCGTCGCCGCGCACGAACTTGGACGCACCGTCCATGGCGCCGAAGAAGGTCGATTCCTGCTCCAGCTCCTTGCGACGCAGCTTGGCCTGCTCCTCGGTGATCAGGCCGCTGGACAGATCGGCGTCGATGGCCATCTGCTTGCCCGGCATGGAGTCCAGGGTGAAGCGGGCGGACACTTCGGCGATCCGGGTCGACCCCTTGGTGATGACGACGAAGTTCACCACCAGGATGATGGCGAAGATGATCACCCCGATGATGAAGTTGCCGCCCATCATCAGCTGACCGAAGGCGTTGATGACCTGCCCTGCCGCGTCGTGGCCTTCCTGGCCGTGCGTCAGGATCAAACGCGTCGAGGCCAGGTTCAGACCCAGGCGGAACAGCGTCGAGACCAGTAGCACGGTCGGGAAGATGGCGAAGTCCAGCGGCCGCTTCATCATCACGGCGGTCATCAGGATCAGCACGGACGAGACCAGCGAGATCGCCAGCAGCAGGTCCAGAAGCATCTTCGGGACCGGCAGGATCAGCAGCATGATCACGCCGATCACGCCGACGGCCATCAGCACTTCGCCGCGGTTGACCCAACCCAGGACGTCGCGCCCGGTGGGGCGCGCCATGCCGTCCTTCATCATGGTAGGCGTGTCAGTCACGGCCCAGCGCCTTCAGGGCGCGGCGCGTCGCCTCGGCGATCACGGCGTCGCGTTGATCGTCCGTCGCCTCGGGCGCGCCGGTAAAATAGGCGGCCAGCAGGACCGGCGAACCCGACAGCGGCGTCAGCATGCCGATGTCGTTGGTCGCGCCGTTGGATCCGGTCCCGGTCTTGTGCGCCACGGTCCAGCCCTGGGGCGCGCCCGCCTTGATGCGGTTCGCGCCGGTCGGCGAGGACGTCATCCAGCCGGTGATCAGTTGATCATGCTCAGGCGTAAGCCGATCGCTGAACGCCAGCTCGCGGATGTTGGCGATGGTCTGGTCCGGCAGGCAGGTGTCGCGCGGATCGTTGGGCAGGGCGGTGTTCAGGTCCGGCTCCAGGCGCGAGATGACGGTGGTGGTGTCGCCGAACGTCGGCCACCATGAACGCCATACGGCGATTCCACCCATTTCACGGATCAGGATATTGGCCGCCGGATTGTCGCTGACCTCGACCGCCGCCTGCATCAGTTCGCGGATCGTCAGGGTACGGCCGATGGCTTTTTCTGTCACCGGCGCGTGGGGGATCATGTCCGCCCGCGTGATCGCGACGGCGCGCTCCAGCCGCTCTTCCTCGCGCTGCACCCGCTCCAGCGTGGCGACGGCGAGGAAGGCCTTGAAGGTCGAGCAGAAGGCGAACCGTTCCTGTCCACGCCAGGACACCCGGCGCTGGCTGCCGACATCCAGGGCCGCCACGCCCAGCCGTCCGCCGTGGCGCTTTTCCAGGTCGTTCAGCAGGAAAGGTTGCGGGGTCTCTTCCGCCTTGGGTTCGTCGCGTCGCGGATAGCAGCCGACAAGCGCCAGCGCGCCCGCCCCGCCGATCAGCGTCCTGCGATCAAACCCGGTCGTCATCCTCAGGCCGCGTAGCCCGAGGCCGACACGCCGCTCATGGGCGCCGGGATGGCCGTGCCCTCATCGGAATATTCGTTCAGCTTGTTGCGCAGGGTGCGGATCGAGATGCCCAGGATGTTGGCCGCATGGGTGCGATTGCCCAGGCAGTGGGTCAGGGTGTCCAGGATCAGCGTCTTCTCCATCGCCGCGACCGTCTGGCCCACGAAGCTGCGGGTCACGGCGTCGGCGGCCTGGGCTGCGCGGGCGGCGATGCCCCCCTGTCCGCCATCATAGGCATGGCCGGTCATCGCACCCGCGCCTTGCCCCGACAGCGGCTGACCGTCCGGCAGGCGGATGGCGTCCACGTCGATCTCGGGACCGACCGCCAGCAACACCGCGCGGTGCATGGCGTTCTCAAGCTCGCGAACGTTGCCGGGCCAGCGGTGGGCGGCGATGGCCTGGCGCGCCTGGGCCGAGATCGGGCGAACCGGCACGCCGTTGGCGGCGGCGTATTTCTTGATGAAGTGATCGGCCAGAACGACGATGTCGCCCGGACGCTCGCGCAAAGACGGCAGACGCAGGTTCACGACGTTCAGGCGATACAGCAGGTCTTCACGGAACACGCCCTCCGCCACAGCCTTGGCGAGATCGCGGTTCGAGGTGGCGATGATGCGGATGTTGACCGAGACCGGCTTGGAGCCGCCCACGCGGTCGATGACCCGTTCCTGGATGGCGCGCAGCAGCTTGGCCTGAAGCCGGGCGTCCATCTCAGAGATTTCGTCCAACAACAGCGTACCGCCGTCGGCCTCCTCGAACTTGCCGATACGACGCGCGACGGCGCCGGTGAAGGCGCCCTTCTCGTGGCCGAACAGTTCGGATTCCAGCAGATTGTCGGGAATGGCGGCGCAGTTGACGCTGATGAAGGGGCGTTCGGCGCGGCGCGAATGCTCGTGCAGATAACGGGCCATCACCTCCTTGCCGACGCCGCTTTCGCCGGTGATCAGGATCGAGGCTTCCGAGCGCGCGACCTGGTCGGCCAGTTGCAGCACCGCCTTCATCGACGGGTCGGCCGAGATCATCGGCTTTTCGTCGTCGGCGACGGCCGACAGGACGGCGGCGATCAGTTCGGCATCGGGCGGAAGCGGGATGAACTCCTTGGCGCCGGCCTTGATCGCCGCGGCGGCCTCACGCGCATCGGCGTCGATGCCGAAGGCCACGACCGGGATGGTGATCCGCTCGGCCTCGTTGGCGGCGATCAGGGCGGCGATGTCCAGCTGGTAGTCGACCATCAGCAGGTCCGCGCCCTGTCCCCGGCGCAGTTGTTCGGTCGCCTGGTCGGCGCGCTCGACGTGGGTGACCTTGGCGCCGTGCGCCATGGCCATCTTCACCGCCGAAGCGAGCTGTCCGCTCAGTCTGCCTACCACCAGAAGACGCATCGTTCTTCTCCCTTAATCTCTAAAATCGGTCGCCGATCAGGCGCCCGAATCCTCGGTCTTGATGATTTCCGTCATGGTCACGCCCAGCCGGTCGTCGACGACGACGACCTCGCCACGCGCGATCAGGCGGTTGTTGACGAAGATGTCGATCGCCTCGCCGACCTTGCGGTCCAGCTCCAGCACCGACCCCTTGTTCAGCTTCAGCAGTTGGGCCACCGACATGTGCGACTTGCCCAGAACGGCCGAGATATTGACCGGCACGTCGAAGACGGTGGCCAGGTCGGCGGCGGTCTTGTCGCCGTGATCGTCGATCGGCGGCGGGCCGGAAAGGCTGGAGAATTCCTCCAGCGCCAGGTCGTCGGATGCCATCAGAACATGCTCCTGTCGACGGGAAGGGATTCGGCGTGTCCGGCCTCGGCCGCCAGGGCGGCCGTCAGCGCCTCGGCGACACGGTCGGCGGACCCTTTGGGATCATGGTCGGCGCGACCGTCGGCCCATTCCAGCTGGAAGGCCGTCTGCGCCATGCCCGGTTCGTCGCGGAAGGCGACCACGCCGGTGAAGCCGCTGTCGGCGCAGGCCTGCTGGATCAGGGCGCGCGCCTCATCGTCCAGGCCCGATGTCCTCACCACCAGGCGCGGCGAGGCGTCGATCTCCTGCGCCAGCATCTCCAGCGCGGCCTTCAGCGGCGCCTGCGGAAAACGCTCCAGCGCGGCCCCGCCGATGGCGCGGGCGGCCGCCAGGGCCAGGTCGGCGGACTGCTCGCGATGCGCCTGGGCCACGGCCTTCAGCGTCGGCATGGCCGACGCCACCGACTGGGCGATGTTGCTCAAGGCCATGGCGCGTATGTTCTCGATCTCGGCCAGCGCCTGCTGGCGCGCTTCCAGCCGGCCTTGCGCCACCAGGGCCTCGACCTCGGCCGGCAGATAAGAGCGCTTGGCGGGCGTCCAGGCGCCGGGGCGCACCACCGTGCCGTCCGCGTCGAACTCGGTGTCGAAGGCGAAGAGGTGACGGATTTCGGGAGACTGGGTCATGTCAGTAGATCAGCTCGTCGTCGGAGCCCTGGCCGGCCAGCATGATGTCGCCCTTGGCGGCCAGGTCCTTGGCGACCTGAACCATGGCCATCTGCGCCGCATCGACGTCCTTCAGACGCACAGGGCCCATCGATTCCATGTCTTCGCGCATGATCTTGGAGGCGCGTTCGGACATGTTGGAGAAGAACATCTCGCGCAGCCCCTCCGAGGCGCCCTTCAGCGCCAGGCCCAGCGAATCCTTGTCCACGCCGCGCAGCAGGGTCTGGACGCCGCCGGGGTCCAGCTTGGACAGATCCTCGAACACGAACATCAGGGCGCGGATGCGCTCGGCCGACTCGCGATTGCGCTCTTCCAGGGCGCCGATGAAACGGGCCTCGGTCTGACGGTCGAAGCTGTTGAAGATGTCGGCCATCATCTCGTGGCTGTCGCGCTTGGACGTCCGCGCCAGGTTCGACATGAATTCGGTGCGCAGCGTCGCCTCGATCTTGTCCAGGATCTCGCGCTGCACCGGTTCCATGCGCAGCATCCGCTGCACACATTCCAGGGCGAAGTCCTCGGGCAGGCTGGTCAGGACGCGGGCGGCATGATCCGAGCGCACCTTGGACAGGATGACGGCGACCGTCTGGGGGTATTCGTTCTTCAGATAGTTGGCGAGGACGGCCTCGTTCACATTGCCCAGCTTGTCCCACATGGTGCGACCGGCCGGACCCCGGATCTCCTCCATCAGGCCGTCGACGCGATCCTTGGGCAGGAAGGCGGCCAGCAGCTTCTGGGTCTGTTCGTAGCTGCCCATGACCGAGCCCGAGCCTGACAGACCCGAGACGAACTCGATCATCAGGGCCTCGACGGCCTCGGCGCTGACATTGCCCAGCGTCGCCATGGCCTGCGAGATCTCCTTGACCTCGTCGTCGTCCAGACGCTCCCACAGGGCGGTATGTTCTTCGCCCAGCGCCAGCAGGATGACGGCGGCCTTCTCCGGCCCCGTCAGCTTGTTGGGGTCGTCGATCGCAGCCTTCTTGTTGACCAGCTTCGCCATCAGCCTTCGGCCACCCAGGTGCGCAGGATGCCCGCGGCGTCATCGGGATGGGCCTGAACGAAGTCGGCAACCTTCTTGACCGAGGACGCCTTCACCTGACCCTCGATGCGGGCGATGTCGATCTTCTGGTCCATCTCGGTGGGTGCAGGCAGTTGAACCAGTTGCGGCTGTCCGTCCGCGCCGATCACCGTCGTCGCCACCGTCGTCACAGGCATGCCGTTGGCGCCGATGACGGCCGGCAGGTTCGCCCCGCCCGAGGCCGTCTTCAGCAGCGGACGCAGCACGAAGAAGATCAGCAGCAGGGCGACGACCGTCAGTATGCCCAGCTCGACGAAGCGCATGATGTCGTTCTTGGAGAAGTCCAGCAGCGACGACTTGCCTTCCAGGCCGCCGGCGATACCGGTGTCGTGGTTGAAGCGGACGTTGATGACCTCGATCTTGTCGCCGCGCGTCTCGTCGATGCCTGCGGCGGCGGCGACCAGCGACTTGATCTGGGCGATCTCCTCGGCGGTGCGCGGCGCATAGGTCGGCTCGCCCTTGCCGTCGGCGGCGGGTGTCCACTTGCCGTCCACGGCGACGGCGACGGCCAACTTCTTGACCTCGCCCGGCTCCTTGGTCGTGGTCGTGGTGGTCTTGGAGATTTCGTAGTTGGTGGTCTCGGCGTTCTCGGTGTTGGTCGAGCCGGCCGGGGTCGCGCCGGGCGCCGCGCCGCCGGGAATGTTGTTCGTGGCGGTGACGCCGCCGTCGGGCTGAGCGGTATTGTCAGCGGACTGCGAGCCGTTGGTGGTGGTCGAGCGGACGACCTGGCCATCGGGATCGAACTTCTCTTCCTGGGTGGTGGCGCGGCTCTGATCGATGTCGGCCGTCACTTGCACCCGCGCGGAACCGATGCCGACGACGCCTTCGACGATGTCCTTGATGCGCGCCTGAAGCTGGCTTTCGGTATTGCCCTTGGCCTCGGCGGCGGAGGCAGACGAGAATGTGCCGTCGTCGCTGCCGGCGGCCAGGGTGCGGTTGTTCTGATCGGCGACGGTGACGCGGTCCGGCTTCAGGTTCGGCACCGACGAGGCCACCAGGTTGCGGATCGCCCGCACCTGATCGGCGCTCAGGTCGCGGCCGCCCAGCCCCACCAGAACGGCGGCGGTGGGATCGCCGGCGGCGGAGGTGAACATCTCGCGGCGCGGCATGGTGATGTGGACGCGAGCGGCGGTGATGCCGCGCATCGACATGATGGTGCGCGACAGTTCGCCCTGCAGCGCGCGCTGCTCGTTCAACTGCTGCTGGAACTCGGTCTGGCCCAGGACCGACTGATTGTCGAACAACTCGTAGCCGACCGACCCCGAGGTCACGAGACCCTTCTCGGCCACCAGCATCCGCGCCGTGCCCACGTCGTCGCGGTTGACCATGACGGTCGAGCCGTCGCCCTTGGAGGTATATTTGATGCCGGCCTGATCCAGGGCGGTGGTGATCTCGCTGGCTTCGCGCAGATCCAGATTGGAATAGAGCAGCGCGTCGGGCGCCTGGCCCATGCGCAGCATGACGGCGACCAGCACGGCGGCCACGCCTGCGGCGACGCCGAGGACAGCGGCCAGACGGCCGATCCCGAACTTCTGCAACGCCGCTGTGAAGCCGCCCACGCGTCCCCGCCCCATACACGCGGGAGACCCAAACGCCCCGCTAGGCAGAAAATGCCGCCTTGATGGTAAACGTCGCGTTAAGAGACGTTTATGGACGCGCCGAAGATCGGGTTTCCAACTGCGGCAGCACCGCCGGCGCGCCCGACGGCAGGGCTGCCTTGGGGTCCTTCAGCCACGAGACCACGTCGCGATAGACGATCTCGGCGTCCAGATCGCGGTTCAACAGATGCCAGCCGTTCGGATACCAGGCCGTGCGCAACGTGCCGCCTTCAGCCTCGGCCCGTCGCAAGGCCAACCGCATAGGCCCTCTCTTCACCACCTCGTCGTGTGCGCCGTACATCAGGATGGCGTCGCCCCGGATGCGGCCCAGGCTGCGCGACGAGGTCTCCATCAGATCGACCAGCCCATAGACGGTGTCGAACCGGGTCGCGAGAATGCTCATCGGGTCGCGCCCGTTGCGGATCAGCTCCAGCGTATTGGACGAGGCGTGAATATCGCGCGTGATGAACTCGGGCGGCTCCAGCGCCACGTCGCCCAGCGCCCGCGCCGCGATGTTCAGCGCCGTGCTGTTCAGCGGCCCTTGCGTGGACCAGCCCCAGACGCCGGGCGCCAGCAGCACCACCCGATCCGCATCCGGCGGATTGTCGGAACCAAACGCCGCCGCCGTCACCGACCCGCCCATGCTCTCGCCCACCACCGCGATGACGGCGTTTGGATAACGAGCCCGCGCCATGGCGGTGATCTCGCGCAGGTCGTCGGTCATCCGCTGCTGTCCGGCCCACTCTCCCCGTCCCGGCGAGGCGCCAAAACCGCGCTGATCATAAGACCAGGTCTCGATCCCCTGTTCGGCCCACCACGGCCCCGCCAGACGGAAGCTGGCGTCGTGGTCGTTCATGCCGTGCAGCGCCACGATCACCGCCCACGGGGCCTCATCCTTCGGTCCCCAGTGCAGATAGGGCAGTTGCGCGCCGTCCGACATGACCAGAGCGCGATCCTCGACATGCGCGCCGACGAACCCGACGGGCGGCGTCAACGGCGGCTGAACATAGGGCGTAGCGCAGGCCGACAGGGCGAGCGCAGCCGCAAGCGGGATCAGTCTGGATAAGTTCACGACCATTCGCCCTTCCTACGACCTCACGACAGAACTGGATCGCGGCGTTCGCGAGACTCAGCGGATTTCAGAATGACTTGAACCCGTTCCCGCAGATAAGGCACCACCTCCGCCTCGAACCACGGGTTCTTTCTCAGCCAGGCCGTGTTGCGCCAGGAGGGGTGCGGCAGCACCAGCAGGTCAGGCGCATAGTCGCGCCACGCGCGCACCGTCTCGGTCATGTTCCGCTTGGCGCGATCCCCCAGCGCCCAGGCCTGGGCATAGCCGCCGACCAGCAGGATCAGCTCCATCTGCGGCAGGGCCTCCAGAAGCTGCGGACGCCACAGGTCCGCACACCGTGTCGGCGGCGGATAATCTCCGCCCTTGGGCGCCGTCCCCGGATAGCAGAAGGCCTGGGCGGCCACGCCGATGCGGTGATCGGCATAGAAGGTCTCGTAGTCCACGCCCATCCAGTCGCGCAGCCGATCGCCCGATGGATCGGTGAACGGCAGGCCGCTTTCGTGCACCCGCCGCCCCGGCGCCTGGCCGCAGATCAGCAGCCGCGTCTCGGGAAACACCCGCACCACCGGACGCGGCGTATGCGGCAGCACGCCCGCGCAGGCGCGGCAGGCGCGGATGTCGCTCAGTACCTCGTCGAGATCAGTCGTCATTCATCCAGATCGGGGCCCTCGACGAGCGGCGGACGACGGCTCAGAGCCTGGGCCGTCTCTTCCTCGGTGGCCTGACGCAGGCGCGTCACGCCGCGGACGTGGTCCGGGTCGACTGGCTTGCCCTTCTTGGTGATGGTCAACTTGCCCTGGCGCATCAGGCTCAGGGCGATGGCGCGGACCTTGGGCAGCATGCGCTGCCACTGCTCCGGCTGTAGCTCTTTGGCCACTTCCGCCGGCTCAATGCTCTTGCCGGGCTCCAGCGCGGCGATTTTGTTCAGGATTGCGGTTTCGATCGGATCGCTCATTGCGCCTATATGCTGCAACGCACGCCCATAAGTAAGGCCAAGTCTGCATGCCCAAGAAAATCACCATCACCGAGGGCGAGTTCGCCGGCTGGCAGACCTATGATCTGCACGACACCTTCGACACCGTCGTGGGCCCGTTCTACGGCAAACCCGATCCCGACGGTCACATGCGCTGCGCCTTCCGCGCCGAGCAAAAGCACATGAACGCCGGCGGCCGGATGCACGGCGGCTGCCTGATGACCTTCGCCGACATCGCCATGTTCCAGATCGCCTATCAGGAGATGGAGGGCGCCTCGGGCGTCACGGTCCAGCTAGATTCGACCTTCATCGACGGCGGCTATGTCGGCGAACTGATCGAGGCCACCGGCCAGGTCACCAAGGCAGGCAAGAGCCTGATCTTCGTGCGCGGCCAGATCAACACCGGCGATCGCCTGCTGATGACCTTCTCCGGCGTGATCCGCAAGTTCACGCCGCGGTAAGCCATTGCGGTCAAAGGATTAAGACCAGCCGTGTTCGATCAGCCGAACACGGCCGCCGGCATGACCCCGACGATGGCCGCGCTCATGGCCGTGGCCATGAAGCCGGCGAACAGCGCTTTCCAGATCAGGCCCAGCACTTCTTCGCGACGCTCGGGCATCAGCACCGACAGGCCGGTCACGGTGATGCCGACAGAACCGATGTTGGCGAAGCCGCACAGGGCATAGGTCATCAGCATCCGCGTGCGCTCGCTCATGGCGTCGGCCGGGATCTTGCCCAGATCGATGAAGGCCACGAACTCGGTCAGGGCCAGTTTGACGCCCAGCAGCCAGCCGGCCTGCCCCGCCTCGCGCGCATCGACGCCGATCAGCCAGGCCAGCGGCGTCAGCAGGACGCCCAGGATACGCTCGACCGTCAGCGGTTCGCCGAAGACGATGAAGCCGCCCAGCATGACATTGACCAGCGCCACCAAGGCCACGAAGACGATCAGCACCGCCGAGATGTTCAGCACGACCATCAGGCCGTCCGACGTGCCCTTCGAGATGGCGTCGATGGCGCTGTCGTATTTCAGCGCCGAGTCGTAGCTGATCGCCTGGGCGGCTTCCTTGTTGGGTTCCGGCACCATGATCCGCGCCAGCAGCACGCCGGCCGGGGCCGAGACGATGGAGGCGACCAGCACGTGACCGGCGGCGTTGGGCAGGGTCTGCGACAGGATGCTGGCGTAGGCGACCATGGTCGAACCGGCGACCGTGGCCAGACCCACGGTCATCATCAGGAAAATTTCAGACCGGCTCAGCTTGTCCAGATAGGCCTTGATGACGATCGGGCTTTCGATGGTGCCCAAAAAGATGTTGGCCGCGACCGCCAGGGCCGAGGCGCCGCCCAGGCCCATGGTGCGCTGGAACAGCAGGCCAAAGCCACGGATCAGCCACTTCAGTATCTTCCAGTGCCACAGCAAGGCCGATAGGGCCGAGATCACCATGATCAGCGGCAGGACGTTAAAGGCGAAGGTGAACAGGGCGCCTTCGTTCTGGACCGCATAGGGCTGGTCGCCGCCACCCAGATAGCCGAACACGAACCGCGTCCCCTGGGCCGTCGCCACCGCCAGGCCGTCGATGGCCCCCGTCACCGCCGTCAGGACGGCGCGTGATCCCGGAATGGCGAACAGGGCCAGGACCAGCCCGGCCTGAACCAGTATCGCGCCGATCGCCAGCTTCCACGGGAACACGCGACGGTTCTCGGAGAACGCCCAGCAGATGGCGACGATGACGACCAGGCCGAACAGGCTCTGGAGGTTCAGCAGACTGAACATGAAAGACGATCCCCGTATCCGGCGCGCCCGCCGGTCTTCATTCGCTTCAAGGACAAAGTGACGCGGCTGGCAAGCGAAACGAAAAAGGGCGGCCCCTCGGGACCGCCCTCATCACGCCGTCGCGACCGGATCAGAGTTGGCCGCGCACCAGCTTGCCGTAGTGGTCCATCAAGTCCAGCGACAAGGCGCCGGGGGTGAAACGGTATTCGCCGACCTCAGCGACCGGGGTCACTTCGACGGCCGTGCCAGTCAGGAAGCATTCGGAGAAGTCCGACAGTTCTTCCGGCTTGATGTCGCGCACCACGACCTCGATGCCCCTTTCGCGGGCAATCTCGATCACCGTCTGGCGCGTGATGCCGTCAAGGATGTGCTCGACCTTGGGTGTGTGGATGACGCCGTCCTTGATGAAGAAGACGTTGGCGCCGGTCGCCTCGGCGACATAGCCGCGCCAGTCCAGCATCAGGGCGTCGGCGAAACCGTTACGCTCGGCCGTGTTCTTGGACATGGTGCAGATCATGTACAGACCCGCCGCCTTGGCCGTCGTCGGGGCCGTCGCCGGATCGGGGCGACGCCACTTGGACCATTCCAGACGTAGGCCGCGCGCCTTGACCTCGGGGTCGAAATAGCTGGGCCAGTCCCACACGGCGATGGCCAGGTGGACCTTGTTGTTTAGGGCCGAAACGCTGGTCTGTTCCGGGCCGAGGTAGGCGACGGGACGCACGTAGCAGTCCGTCAGGCCGTTCTTGGCGCAGGTTTCCTTACACAAGGCGTCGATTTCAGCGACGCTGTAGGGTATCTCGAAGTCGAGCAGGTTGGCGGACCGCTTCAGGCGCTCCGAATGTTGCGTCAGCTTGAAGATTTCGCCGGCGTACATACGCTCACCCTCGAAGACCGACGAGCCATAGTGCAGGGCATGGGTCAGAACGTGCGTTTTCGCTTCCCTCCAGGGGACGAAATCGCCATTCACCCAGATCCAGCCGTCACGATCGTCGAAAGGAACGAAGGCCATTGAAATACGTCTCCCGCGAAATTGACGGTGTTAGAGCCTCACGAATCGCTCAGGTCAACGCCCGCAGCGGGGGAAACGTCGCATGAGCATGACGGAATCGCGCTCGCACGGCCGTTCTGGCCCCATCGCCGGCCCCGGCGTGGGCCGTCACCTGCTGATCGTCGACGACGATGACCGCATCCGCGAGCTGTTGAAGGAGTTTCTGGCGCGCGAAGGCTACCGGGTCACCGGCGCCGCCCATGCGGCCGCCGCCAAGCGGATGATGGAGCTGATCGAGTTCGACCTGGTCGTGCTGGACGTCATGATGCCGGGCGAAAGCGGGCTGGACCTGACCAGCTGGGTTCGCGGCAAGGCCGAGCTGTCCAAGACGCCGGTGCTGTTGCTGACGGCGCGCGGCGATCCCGAAGACCGGATCGAGGGCCTGTCGCGCGGCGCCGACGACTATATGTCCAAGCCGTTCGAACCGCGCGAGCTGGTGCTGCGCATCGACGCCATCCTGCGCCGCACCGGCGGCAAGCCGATCGGTCCCAAGGAGATCAAGCTGGGAACCGCCGTCTTCGACATGGAACGGCTGGAGCTGAGCCGCGACGGCGCGCCCCAGCGCCTGACCGAGGCCGAGGCGCAACTGCTCAAGACCCTGGCGCTGCACGCCCATGCTCCGGTCGAGCGGATGAGCCTGTCGCCCGACACCGCCGACATCACCGGCCGCGCCGTGGACGTTCAGGTCACGCGCCTGCGCCGCAAGCTGGAGGTCGACCCCAAGAACCCGCGCTATCTCCAGACGGTGCGCGGCGTCGGCTATATGCTGGCGCCCGACTGATCCGATGCGGCTGCTGCCCGCCTATCTGTGGCCGCGGTTCCTGAAGCGGCGCCTGCCGACCTCGCTGTGGGGTCGATCGCTGCTGATCATCGTCCTGCCGGTGCTGGTCATGCAGATGGCGGTGACCTGGGTCTTCTTCGACGCCCACTGGCAGACCGTCACCGCCCGCCTGTCCGAAGGACTGGCCGGGGATGTCGCCTGGGCCGTCGAAAGCTATGAGGACGACCCCAGCCCGGCGAACCTGGACAAGCTGGCCAACCGCGCGGAGCGGTCGATGTCACTGTCCATCGTGCTTCAGGAAGGCCGCACCCTGCCGACGGAGGAGCGGCGCGGGGCCATCGGCGTGGTGGATCGGGTGCTGGACCGCGCCCTGGACGCCCGTCTGGACCACCCCTACTGGTTCGACACCACCCGCTACCCCGCCTATGTCGACATTCAGGTGCAGGAGCCGCAGGGCGTGCTGCGGATCATCGCCCCGCGCGAGCGCGCCGTGGCGACCCAGGCCCACATCTTCGTCCTGTGGCTGGCGGTGGCGACCGTCCTGCTGATGGGCGTCGCTATCCTGTTCATTCGCAACCAGGTCCGCGCCATCGAGCGGCTGGCCGATGCGGCCGAGGCCTTCGGGCGCGGCGAGACCGTGCCCCGGTTCAAGCCGCATGGCGCGCGCGAGGTCCGGGCCGCCGCCGTCGCCTTCATGGCCATGCGCGACCGTATCCAGCGCCACATCGACCAGCGCACCGCCCTGCTCGCCTCGGTCAGCCACGACCTTCGCACGCCCCTGACCCGCCTTCGTCTCGAACTGGCCCTGGCCCCGCCGTTCAAGCGCCAGGCCGCCATGCGCGGCGACCTGGACGAGATGGAGCATATGATCGACGAATACCTCGACTTCGCGCGCGGCGAGGCGGGCGAACCGCCGAAACCGGTCTCGATCTCCGACCTGCTCAAGACGGCCGGCGAGGACGCCCGGCGTGTCGGCGCCGAGGTCGAGGTTTCGGTCCCCGAGGGCATGACGGCTTCGGTTCGCCCGCTCGCCTTCAAGCGCGCCCTGGTGAACCTGGCCGGCAACGCCGCCTCGCACGGCGAGCATGTGCGCCTGTCGGGCCGCGCCCTGGCGTCCGGCGGACTGGAGATCATCGTCGAGGACGACGGGCCGGGCATCCCCGAAGCCATGTACGACGAGGCCTTCCGTCCCTTCTCCCGTCTGGACGAATCCCGCAATCAGAATCGCAAGGGCGTGGGCCTGGGCCTGGCCATCGCTCGCGACGTGGCGCGCGGTCACGGCGGCGACGTCACCCTGGACCGCAGCGACCTGGGCGGGCTGAAGGCCACGATCCGCGTGCCGGGAACCGTCACGGTCACCGAGACCGCCTGAGGCATTTCAGCTTTCGTCGGTCAGGGTCTGGCGAAACGTCGCCGCAAGGGTCATCTTGGTTCCGACAGGGCTTGGAGATGAATTCGATGCGTAGACTTGCCTTCTTTGCACCCCTGGCCGCGACCCTCGCAGCCGCCGCCATGGCCCAGGCGCAAGCCCCAACCGTGAACGTCACGGTCGGCCCGGAACTTCAGCGTCAGGTCGAGAAGCTTGGCGACCGCGAGGTCAACGAACAGATCGCCGGCCTTCAGGCCGAGGTCGGCAAGGCGCTGGAGCAACGCTACCCCGGCGCAACGGCCAATCTGATCCTGGTCGATCTGAAGCCGAACCGTCCGACCTGGGAACAGGTGCGCCAGACGCCGGGCCTCGATCCGATCAACAGCATTTCGATCGGCGGCGCCGCCATCAAGGGCGAGATCGTCACGGCGGACGGCCAGACCCGGCCGGTGAACTATTCCTACTTCTCGCCCAACCTCGCCGATGTCTGGGGCTACGGCGTCTGGCGCGACGCAGACCGCGCCTTCGAGCGCTTCGGCAATCAGATCGAGCGCGGGCGCTTCTAACCCATTTCGCGGTTGCGTCTGACCGCCGCCGCAACCGTCTCGTCCAGCATCTCCGTCAGGCGGCCGTCCTTCGCCATGGCGTCAAGCCCGGCGCGGGTCGAGCCGCCGGGCGAGGCGATCCGGCCGATCAGGGCCTCCAGCCCATCGTCGCCCATCGAATCCGCTGCGGACCTGAGGGTTGCGCGCGCCAGCACGTCCGCCGTCGCTGCATCCAGACCCGCCGCCTGCCCGGCCCGCGCCAGGGCCTCGGTGAAGGCGTAGAAATAGGCCGCGCCCGATCCGGCCACCGCCGTCGCCGCATCCATCAGGGCTTCGTCGGCCAGAACCACGGTTTCGGCCATCGGCTCGAACAGCGCCCGCCCGATGTCCCCGGCTCGCGCATCCGCCGACCAGACCGAGGCCACGCCGCGTCCGCGCGACACGCCGGTCGTCGGCATCACCCGCACGATGGGCCAGCCGCCGATCCCCTCGGCCAGCGTCGGCGCGGTCACGCCCGCCATCACCGACAGGATCACAGCCCGGTCATTCAGGAACGGCGCCAGCGGAGCTGTCACCTCGCGCCACAGGGCCGGCTTGACCGCCAGCACGATGACGGCGGCCTCGGTCAGCGCCTCCAGCGGCGGATTGATCCGCGCGCCCTGCGCCCGCGCCGCCTCGGCGGCCGGCTTCTCCGACGGGCTGAGAACGATCAGGTCGGATGCTGCAACCGCTCCAGTCAGCAGCCAGCCTTCCAGAATGGCGGAGCCCAGCCGGCCGCAGCCGACCAGAACGACAGGACCCGTAACAGCCATCAGGCGGTGCCGACGGTCTCGAACAGGCAGGCGTCGATGGCCTCCTGCGGTTTCTTGTTCCCGCGCACCATGAAGTCGAAGGCGGGATAATAGCGATCCGAGGCCTCGATGGCGGCGTCGATCATGGACGCCGCCTGGGCCAGGGTCGGGCGCTCGCCCATCGGCAGGGCCAGCGAGTGGCGGAAGACGATCTCGCCGTCCTCCGCCCAGACCTCGAAATGGCCCATCCAGGTGCGCTGGTTGATCAGGCCGACCAGTTCATAGGCGGCGGTCTTGCGGCTCTTGGCCACCTTCAGGTCCAGGGCGCAGCACAGCTGAAGGCAATCACCCTCGGGCCGCCAGGCGAACCACAGCTCATAATCCTTCCAGTCGCCGGCCAGAGCAAAGGCCAGGTCGCCGTCGTCGGTGCGGTCGAACGGAAGATTCTCGGCCGTAAGAACATGCTCGACGACCTCAAGCGGGTCGAAGGGCACGTCCATCTCCTCTGGCCGGGCGATATCCATCAATTGTCTCGATTCGAGCTGCATCCGCGAGAATCGCGGGTGTTAACAGAACGGTAAGCCTGTTCGCAGATTCGGCTCAACCGGCTGCGTCCCCGGGTTGAGTTCCATCTGTGGACGTTCCCTTCGCGGGCTTTGCGGCCGGCTTTTTTGCTGCCTTCAGCTCTGCGATCTCGGCCCGCAGGGCGGCGATCTCGTCCTTCAGCACATCGAACTCGTCTCGGCGGACCAGATCCATCTCGGCGGCGATCCGGTCCGCCTGCCCGCGCCAGGCGGTCTTGGCCTCTTCGCCGGCGGCCTGGGCCAGGCCCATTGCGCCGGTCGTCAGCTTGGCGAACTCGTCCAGGATGGGATTGCGGGTCTGCATGGCGGCTCCGACCTCAACGTCGTTAACGAAGGTTCACCGACTATGGTGAACGAAACCTTTCTTTCTGCTGCTTCGCGGACTCCATCAAGGCGTTGTTATTCGTCTTCACAGGCGACGGACGCAGCGACGCTTGCTAAACCGCTTTTCAGAGACTGCCCTTCACAGGAACGCCCCTTGCCCTTTCCCGAATTCGATCCGGTTCTGATCCACCTCGGACCGCTTCCGATCCGCTGGTACGCCCTGGCCTATGTCGCCGGCATCGTTCTGGGCTGGTGGTACGCCGCGCGCCTGGCCAAGACCCAGCGACTGTGGGCGCCGGGCAAGCCGCCGGTCACCACGACGCAGCTGGACGACCTGGTGCTGTGGATCGTGCTGGGCATCATCCTGGGCGGCCGGCTCGGCTACGCCCTCTTCTACAAGCCAGCCATGTACGGCCAGTTGTTCACCGGCCAGACGCTGGGCGAACGGTTCGAACTGTTCCAGCTCTGGACCGGCGGCATGAGCTTCCACGGCGGCTTCCTGGGCGTGGTCGTGGCCATCGTCCTCTATGCCCGCTCACAGAAGATCGACATGCTGCGCCTCGGCGACCTCGTCGCGCCCGTGGTGCCCATCGGCCTGATGTTCGGCCGCCTGGCCAACTTCATCAACGGTGAGCTGTGGGGCCGCGAGACGACCGTTCCTTGGGCCGTGCGCTTCTGCAACGCCCGCATCGAACAGATGTACGGCTTCTGCCCCGCCGGCGACGCACCCCGCCACCCCAGCCAGCTCTATGAGGCCGGACTGGAGGGCATCGTCCTGTTCTCCATCCTGTCCATCGCGATCTGGAAGTTCGATCTGCTCAAGAAGCCCGGCTACATCACCGGCCTGTTCCTGGTCGGCTACGGCGTCTGCCGCGCCGCGCTGGAAAATGTGCGCGAGCCGGACTTCGGCATGCCCGACTTCCCGTTCGGCCTGACCATGGGCATGATGCTGTCGATCCCGATGATCCTGGTCGGCGCCTGGCTGATCTGGCGCGCCTGGAAGCGGCCGCCCGTCGCAGCATGAGCGAGGCCGAAACCCTCAAGGCCCGTCTGGCGCGAGAGATCGCCCTGACGGGTCCGATGACGGTCGCCGACTACGTCACCCGATGCCTGCACGATCCCAGGGGCGGCTACTATGCCTCACGCCCTGATCTGGGCGCACGCGGCGACTTCATCACCGCCCCCCTGGTCAGCCAGATGTTCGGTGAACTGATCGGCCTGTGGGCGGTCGAGACCTGGAACCGGCTGGGCGCCCCCGAACGCTTTCGCCTGGTCGAGGTCGGCCCCGGCGACGGAACCCTGATGAGCGACGCCCTGCGCGCGGCCCGCCTGGTTCCCGGTTTCTTGGAAGCCTGCGACCTGATCCTGATCGAACCCAGCGCCCCCTTGCGCGAGCTTCAGGCCAAGGCCCTGGCCGGCGCCGACCTGTCGCCGCGTTGGGTGCGGGATCTGACGCGGATCGAGACCGACGCCCCCGTCATCCTGATCGCCAATGAGTTGCTGGACTGCATGCCCGCGCGCCAGTTCGTTCGCACCGACGGCGGCTGGGCTGAGCGGCGCATCGGCGTCACCGACGAGGGCGACCTGATCTTCGGCCTGACCGCCATCTCCGGCGGCTTCCACAAGCCGGACTTCAATATCGCGCCGGGCGGCATCCTGGAAATCTCGGAGCAGCAGGCCCTCTTCGGCCGCGACCTGGGCCTGTTGATGAAGGCCGCTTCGGGCGCCGCCCTGCTGATCGACTACGGCCGCGCCCGGCCCGAGGCCGGCGACACGCTTCAGGCCCTGCGTCGACACCAGAAGGTCGATCCCCTCTCGACGCCGGGCGAGGCCGACCTGACGCAATGGGCCGACTTCCCCCTGGTCATGGAGGCTGCGGTCCGCACCGGCGCCGATGTCACCGGCTGCCTGCCGCAGGGCGAGTTCCTGCGCCTGCTGGGCATCCAGGCCCGCGCCGAAGCCCTGACGACCAGCCGTCCCGCAGCCGCTGCGGTCATCGCCCGCCAGCTCGACCGCTTGACCGGCGACGATCAGATGGGACGCCTGTTCAACGCCGCCGCGATCTTTGCGCCCCGATCCCTGGTCGTGCCCGGCTGGGACGCCTGATATAGGTGGGGGCATGAGCGATCTGGCCCCCATCACCCATCCGCTTCTGACCGCCGCGGGCATCGCCCACGGCTTCTTCACCCGCGCGGGTGGGGTCTCGACCGGCATCTACGAAGGCCTGAACGCCGGCGTCGGCTCAAAGGACGATCCCGCCGCCGTCGCCGAGAACCGCCGCCGCGTCGCCGCCCATTTCGGCGCCGACGCCGATCATCTGAACGGCTGCTACCAGATCCATTCCGCCGTCGCCCGCGTGGCGGAAGGCTCCTGGCATGGCGACAGACCCGAAGGCGACGCCGTCGTCTCGGCCGAGCCCGGCCTGTTGTGTTCCGTCCTGACCGCCGACTGCGCGCCGGTGCTGCTGGCGGATCCCGAGACCCGCATCGTCGCCGCTGTCCATGCCGGCTGGAAGGGCGCCCTGGGCGGCGTGATCCATTCCGCCGTCGCCGCCATGCAGGCCCTGGGCGCCGATCCCCGCCGCACCCTGGCCGTCGTCGGCCCGTGCATCGCCCCCGCCAGCTACGAGGTCGGCGTCGATTTCGAGGACCGCTTCACCCACCACGACCCCGGCGCCGACCGCTTCTTCCACCCCGGCGAGACCGACGACAAACGCCAGTTCGACCTGCCCGGCTTCGTCCTGTGGCGGCTCCAGCAAGCCGGCCTCGGCCAGGCCGTCTGGACCGGCCACGACACCTGCGCGGATGCGGAACGGTTCTTCTCCAACCGCCGGGCGTTCCAGCACGGCGAACCGGATTTCGGACGGTTGATCAGCGTGATCGGGGCTTAGCGCATAAAGCCTCTCCCTCCCCGTTCCGGGGAGGGTCGTCGCGCAGCGACGGGGTGGGGGCGACCCGATAGGGCGCACTTGCCTGATGTAAGAAGAGGTCTGTGGGGCGTCACTTGGCCCTCCCCACCCGGTCTCGCCTGTGGCTCGACCACCCTCCCCGTTCCGGGGAGGGAAAACGCGCGCTCAGCCCACCCGCGCCAGCTCCGGCACGCGCGTCACTTCGCGCCACGCATGTGGCGCAGCCAGCAGCGCCCGCACCAGACGGTTGTTCAGCGCGTGGCCCGCCTTGTAGCCCTCGTAGCGGCCCAGCAGGGGCGCGCCCAGGACATACAGGTCGCCGATGGCGTCCAGCGCCTTGTGACGCACGAACTCGCGTTCCATGCGCAAGCCGCCGGGGTTCAGGATCTCGTCGCCGTCGATGACCACGGCGTTCTCCAGCGAGCCGCCGCGCGCCAGACCCGCCTGACGCAGGGCCTCGACCTCATGGGCGAAGCCGAAGGTGCGAGCGGCCATGATGTCCTTGCGGAACGTCGGCTCGTCCACGACGAAGTCGATGATCTGGTTGCCGATCACGGCTGACGGGAAGTCGATCTCGAACCGCATCTCGTAACGGTCGCACGGCAGCAGGGCCGCGTGCTTGTCGCCCTCGGTGACGTGGACCGTCTCAAGGATCTCGATATAGCGCTGCGGCGTCGGCTGCGGACGGAAACCCGCCCGGTCCAGCAGTTGCACGAACTCCAGCGCCGACCCATCCAGGATCGGCAGCTCCGGTCCGTCCACCTCGATCACGGCGTTCGACACGCCCAGCGCGGCGAAGGCGGCCATCAGATGCTCGATGGTCGACAGGCGAACGCCCGCGCCGTTCTCGATCATGGTGTTCAGGCGGGCGTCCACGACGGCCTCGCCCGACACCGGAATGCGGTTGTCGCGGTCGGTGATGTCGGTGCGCACGAAGACAATGCCCGTGCCCGACGGCGCAGGCCGAACCGCCAGCCGCACGCGGCGGCCGGTATGCACCCCGACGCCGGCGATGATGGCCGGGGCGACGATGGTGTGTTCGTGATGGTCGTTTCTGACCGACAAACTCAAACTCGCTCTTGGTTCTGCGCGCCGCACCCTGTGCGGATTACGCCCTAGGTTTCATGTAGCGGGCATGCCGCAACTGCGAAATCAAAGTCCGGTTTCGGATTGTTTCGGTCTGGGACATATCCTGAAACGAAGAACGCCCCGGAGCCGGGCTCCGGGGCGTTCCATCGTCACTTGGGTTGTCTAGTTGGCCAGACGGCGGAGAAAGGATGGGATTTCCAGGTCGTCATCGGCCTGTCCCGCCTCCGGTTCCGATTGCTGCGCCGGTTGGACCGACCCACGCGCTTGATGCGTGGACTGGGGTGCATAGGAGGCCTCGTGTTGAGGCTGGGTGCGCTTGCCGCGACCGAACAGGCTCCAGCCGCTGCGACGGTGATCGCGGTCATCATAACCGTCGTCGGCCTGGGGCTGCGCGACAGGCGCGGCGCGTTCACGTTCGGCGTACAGGTCGCCCTGCGGCGCAACGCGAGGGGCCGGGGCGCGGGTCTCATATTCCTCGACCCACGGATCGACGATGGGGTCCAGCGGGCGCGGCTGCTGTTCGGCGACGCGGATCACCGGCTCGGGGCGCGGTTCCGGCTCGCGAGCGGCTGGGGCCTGAAAGGTCGGCACGACCGGCGCCGCCTCGATGCGGGGCTCGGGCGCACGCGGAGCTTCCGCACGGACCGGCTCGCGATAGGTATCCCGGGTCGGCTCCGGCGAACGCGACTGCTGCGTGCCGTACAGGCCGCCGGCCGAACGGCGGGCGTCATGACCGGCCAAAGGCGCGCTGGCGGCCGGTGGGGCGATGGGTTCGATACGCTTGATCTCGCCCTCGTCCATGCCGGTGGCGACGACGGAGACGCGGATCTTGCCATCCAGGGCCGGATCGAAGGCCGCGCCGAAGATGATGTTGGCGTCGCCGTCCACTTCCGCGCTGATGGCGTTGGCGGCCTCGTCGACTTCCAGCAGGGTCATGTCCAGACCGCCGGTGATGTTCACCAGCACAGCCTTGGCGCCCTTCAGCGAGGTCTCGTCCAGCAGCGGGTTGGCGATGGCGTTCTGGGCGGCCAGCAACGCGCGGTCGTCGCCCGAGGCCTCGCCCGTACCCATCATCGCCTTGCCCATCTCGGACATGACGGCGCGCACGTCGGCGAAGTCCAGGTTGATCAGGCCGGGCAGGATCATCAGGTCGGTGATCGAACGCACGCCCGAGTGCAGCACCTGGTCCGCCATGCCGAAGGCGTCGGCGAAGGTGGTGCGTTCGTTGGCGACGCGGAACAGGTTCTGGTTCGGAATGACGATCAGGGTGTCGACGTAGCGCTGCAGCTCGGCGACGCCCGCGTCGGCCAGGCGCATGCGGTGACGGCCTTCGAAGGTGAAGGGCTTGGTCACGACGCCGACGGTCAGGATGCCGCGATCACGCGCGCACTTGGCGATGACGGGCGCCGCACCGGTGCCGGTGCCGCCGCCCATGCCGCAGGTGATGAAAACCATATGCGCACCTTCCAGGTGCTGATGGATCTCGTCGGCGGATTCCTCGGCGGCGTTCATGCCGACTTCGGGATGGGCGCCCGCGCCCAGGCCCTGGGTGATGGTCTCGCCCAGTTGAATGCGGCGATCTGTCTTGGCGAAGCTGAGGTGCTGCGCGTCGGTGTTGGCCACGACGAACTCGACCCCTTCGAGGCCGGCGTCGATCATATTGTTCACGGCGTTGCCGCCGGCGCCGCCGACGCCGAACACGACGATGCGGGGCTTCAGTTCAGTGTGTTGCGGCTTGACCAATGAGAGCGACATTTCTTTTTCCGACCTGCTGACCCGCCCCTTCAAACCAACCGACCGCCCCGCCGAATCGCTTTGGTTATGAGCGCGTTAAGGATTGCGCCCATGAAGGTTAAGAGAAGGTTACGGCGATAATGTGAGTCGGCCCGAAGTGAAGCCCCTATATGGAAGCTGTGCAGCAGATTGCCGGAGAAACCCGCCGGCTTCATGACCCTGAAGGATTGGACGAGCCGAAATACTGGCGCTTGCCGATCATCGCTCGTTTTGGTTCATTGCGGCAAGATTTGGTCGGCGCACCATGCGATCGACAGTGGGGAAGCGTTCACAATGAAAATCAAGACAGTCGGGCTCTGTGCGGCGGCCCTGTTAATTTCGACGGCGAGCGGCGCCTACGCCCAAACGGCGGCGCCGGTTTCTGCGGCCCAGGTCGCAGCGCCGACCGTGCAGCAGTTTGCAGCCTTCCCTCTGATGTCGAGCTTCACGGTCTCGCCTGACGGAAAACACATCGCAGCGGTTCAGGCGCGCGGCGAAGACAGGGTCATCCTGGTCTGGGACGCGGAAAATCTGGCCCGCAATCCGACCGTGATCGGATCTTCTCAGATGAAGATCCAGGGCGTGAATTTCGTGAAGAACGACGTATTGGGCGTGTCGCTGTGGCAGCCCTATGATGCGGCCGGTGGATCGGTGAAGACGTTCCTCGGCAAGTTCATGCTCACCGACCTTCAGGGGCAAAACTGGCGCGATCCGATCAATTCCTTCCGTCCGCGTTCCGATGACGAAGCGGAATTCCTGAAAACTCAAAGTCCTTCAGTCCTCGACCCGCTGCCGAACGATCCGGACAACATTCTGATCGAAATCAACGGCGACGTCTTGAAGCTGAATGTGCGTAGCAACCGCTCGGAGCGCATCCAGCGCTCCAGCGAGCGCGTAATCGGGTACGACACCGATTTGAATGGCGACCTGCGCGTGCGGAACATAGCCGACCGCGACGCGGAAGGCCTCTATATCGCAACCCAATTTCGCAATGCCAGCGGGTCCTGGGACGAGCACTTCCGCAGCCATGTAAAGAATCGGGAAGTCTTCTCGGTCGCCGGCTTCAGCACCGACCCGAACATCGCCTACGTAATTTCGAACCGTGGTCGCGACAAGGCAGCGGTGTTCGAATACAATATTGCGGCTCGCCAGCTTGGAGAAGCCGTCTTCGAACACCCCCTGTTTGAAGCGACCGGCATGAGCATCAATCGCATCAAGGGCCCGGATTTTGGCGAAGTCCGGTCATTCACCTACAATGGTCCGCGCGAAACCGAATTCCCGATCGCTGAAGGGTACGAAAGCCTGGTCGCCGGGCTCGAACAGGCGCTGCACGTCGAACGCCACCCGCTCCGCGTAACCGACACTGCGACGGGAACGGCGCGCACCATAGCCTATGCGACAGATCGCTACATGAACGTCACGGCCGCTTCTCAGGATTGGAGCACGGTCGTCGTCTGGGCTGGAGCGTCTAACGACCCGGGCGCGTATTCGATCTTCCGCAATGGTCAGTTGACCCCGTTGGGCCAGCCCTTCCCGCAGATCAACCCAGCGACCATCGGCAAGACGGAACTGGTCTATTACAAGGCGCGTGACGGCCTCGACATCCCGGCCTTCCTGAGCAAGCCGCCGGCGGAAACCTTCGGCGCAGGCCCCTACCCGACCGTGATCATGCCTCACGGCGGCCCTTGGGCCCGTGACGAGATGACCTGGGATTACTCGTCGTGGCGCGCCATGCTGACCTCGCGCGGCTATGCGGTGCTTCAACCGCAGTATCGCGGCTCGGACGGTTGGGGCAAACGCCTCTGGATCGCTGGCGACAACGAGTGGGGCCAGAAGATGCAGGACGACAAGGACGACGGCGTCAAATGGCTGATCGACCAGGGCGTCGCGCAGCAAGGGCGTGTCGCCATGTTCGGCTTCTCCTACGGCGGTTACGCCGCCATGGTCGCCGGCATCCGGCCCGAGGGCCTCTACAAGTGCGCCATCGCGGGAGCCGGCGTGTCGGATATGACCAAGATCCGATCCAGCATGTTCCAGAACCCCTATACGCGTGAAGCGCAGCGCGACACGGTCAATGGCCTAAACCCCATCACCCGCGCCAACCAGATCCAGATCCCGATGATGGTCTTCACCGGCGAACGCGACCGCACCGTGACCCAGGACCATTCGGACCTGTTCGTGGCTCGCGCACGCAGCAGCGGCCAGGATGTCCAGTATCATCTGATCAAGGACTACGCCCACGGCCCGGCCTGGACCCGTGCCATCATGGCGGAGCAACTCGGATATATCGACGACTATCTTCGCACCGGCTGTGGCGGTTCGGGTCTCTGAAGTCTGGGTTGACCTGACACAAAGCAAAAGGCCCGCCGGACGGCGGGCCTTTTTTCTTGGTTCAGATATAACGCTAGAGGTTGTCGCGCAGCCAACCCGCGACTCGTCCGACCACGTTGCCGCGGTGGATACGCGGCGCATCCGCAGCCGTGATCTGGCGCGCCATAAGCTTGCGGGCCGACACGGCCTCGCGCGGGCCGTAGGCGGCGCGGAGCAGGACGCCGGCGGTGGCGCAGAAGGCGGGGCCGGAGGCGGCGTCGGCCAAATGTGGCGCCCGTTGGGGTTTTCCGAGGCGGACGGGACGGTCGAAGACGCGCACCGCCAGTTCGCGCACGCCGTTCAGCTGGCTGGCGCCCCCGGTCAGGACCAGGCCGGCGCCGGGTTCGAGGCCGACGCCGGCGTTCTTCAGCCGGTCGCGCAGTAGTTCGAGGGTTTCCTCGACACGCGGGGCGATGACGGTCTTCAGCATGGCGCGCGGGACGATGACCGGGCCGGCGGAGGCGTCCTCGCCGCGCGGCGGGGCTTCCAGCATTTCGCGGTCTTCGTTGGCGCTGGCCATGGCCGAGCCGTGCAGTGTCTTCAGCCGTTCGGCGCCGGCCTTAGACGTAGACAGACCGCGCGCGATGTCGGAGGTGACGTGGTCGCCGCCGACGTTCAGGCTTTCGATATGCAGCAGGGACCGCCCGCCCCATACGGCGGCGCTGGTCGAGCCGCCGCCCATGTCGATGCAGACGGCGCCCAGGTCCATCTCGTCCTCTTCCAGCGCGGCCAACGACGACACGACGGGCGCGGCGGCCACGCCCTGCAAGTCCAGGTGCGCCAGCTCCAGGCAGTGGCTCAGGGTCGTGAAGACGTTCTCGGCCATGGAGACGACCAGCAGGTCCAGCCCCAGCGACCCGCCCCGCATAGCGCGCGGATCGTGAACGCCGCGCGCACCGTCCACTGACCAGGCGATGGGCAGGACATGGATCGGGCGTCTGTTGGGCAGGCGGATCTGGGCCAGGGCCATGCCGATGGCGCGCGCCAGATCGGCGTCCCCGACCGGATTGGCGCCCAGCGACACCCGCGCCTGAACCCGGTGGCTGGCCATCTGACCGATGGCGGTCGTGACGACGACACCGGAGACCGGGCTCTGGGCCGCGCGCTCGGCGCGTTCGACGGCGTGGCCGATGGCCTGAGCGGCCTCGTCCATATTGATGATGGCCCCGCCCTTCACGCCCTTGGACTGGACGTGGCTGGCGCCGGCGACGCGGATGGTGCGGTCGGCGTGACGCACGCCGTCGGGCTTCATGATGAAGCACGAGACCTTGGACTGGCCGATGTCCAGCGCGGCGATCACGGGCGCGCGACCGGCGCGAGGGTCCATGCCCCGACCCTGATCGTTCGCCGCTCCGCGTTGCTTGGTCATGATCTTGGCGTTCCTAGGCGTCGCCGGTGGGTCGCACGGCGACCTCGTCCGGGGTTCTGAGATCGACACGGGCGAAGCCCAGGTCGAGCAGGCGTTCGCGCTGGTCCAGCGCATCGAGGCGGATCAGAGCCGCCTCCTGTTCAGTGGCGGGCAGCTGGATCAGGCTGCCGTCCTTGAGGCGCAGGTCCCAGCGGCGCTCGTCCACGCGCACCAGAGCGTCCACCATCCCCATCAGACGCGGACGCTGGGCCAGCAGCGGCAGGATCTCGCCGGCCGCGACATCGGCGCCCTTACCGACGACCAACGGCAGGGTCGGATAGCGGCGTGCGTCGGCGCCGGCGATCACTTCGCCGCGCGCGTCGATGACCTTGATCTGACCGGCCTCCTGCCAGACGGCGAGGCGGTCGTGTTCCTTGACCTCGACGATCAGGGTGTCGGGGAGCAAGCGCACCACACGCGCCTCCTTGACCCAGCCCACGCCCTGAACCCGGTCGCGGATGGCGTTCAGATCCAGGCTGGTGATCGGCTGGCCGGAATACAGACCCAAGGCCTGCTGGATCGCCGGCTCGGCCTCGGACGAGGCGCCGGTGATATGCACCCGCTTCAGCGTCAGCCCCATGCCGGCCGTCAGATTGTCCATCCCGTGCGAGACAGACGCGCCGATCCGTTCGGCGCGCGCCCCCGTGGCCAGAACCCCGACCAGCAGCAGCGCGCCGGCGCCCAGGGCGATCACGGCGGTGCGGGGTGAAATATCGACACGGCCGATGGCGGCCATCTTGCCGGGAATGGCGGACGCGTTCTTGGCCCCGCCACGCGACCGACCTCCGCCCTTGGGAGCCGCGCCGCGTTGGGGAGCCTGATTAGAACTCTGTCGCCGACCGCCGCGAACTACCGCGGGCATGAGGCGTCCTCCACCATCCACCGAACCAGATCGTCATAGCTCATCCCGGTGTAGGCCGCCTGCTCGGGCGCGAGCGAAGTCGGGGTCATGCCGGGCTGAGTATTGACCTCCAACAGGACCAGATCGTCCTTAACATCATCATAACGGAAGTCGGATCGCGACACGCCGCGGCACCCCATGGCGACGTGCGCGGCCTCGGCCTGACGCATCGCGGCCTCGAATACGGCGGGCGGCAAGACGGCGGGCAGGACGTGGACCGACCCGCCCGGCGCGTATTTGGCTTCATAGTCGTAGAAGCCCTTGGTCGGGGTGATGTCGGTGACGGTCAGGGCGCGCGGGCCGGCCGGTTCGCCCAGCACGGTGACGCACAGTTCCTTGCCGGCGATATAGGGTTCGACCACCACCTGTTCGCCATAGGCCCAGCCCGGCTCGCCCAACTCGGCGACCGGACGGTTGGCGCCCTCGCGCACCAGGAAGACGCCCACGGAAGACCCCTCTGCGTTCGGCTTGACCACATAGGGCGGGTCGATGACGTGACGGCTGGCGACCTCGTGGCGATCATACAGACCGCCGCCCGGAACCTTGATACCGGCCGCCCGCAAGACGGCCTTCGACTTGTCCTTGTCCATCGCCAGGGCCGAGGCCAGCACGCCGGAATGCGTATAGGGAATCCGCAGTGTCTCCAGCACGCCCTGTACGCAGCCGTCCTCGCCCCAGGCGCCGTGCAGGCAGTTCAGCACCACATCGGGTCGGATCAGGCCGGACAGCACATTGGCCAGGTCGCGCCCGGCGTCCACACGACTGACGCGCACGCCCTGCCGCTCCAGCGCCTGCGCGCACTGCTCGCCCGAGGAGAGGGAAACCTCCCGCTCGGCGGAAAGGCCGCCCATCAGGACGGCGACATGAAGGTCTTTGAAAGCGCGGGCCATGACGTCTCCGATTGCGGCCTACATGTTTAACAAGCCATCAACCTTCTCGCCCCCGCGATTGAAATTTTGTGGTTAGGTCGCCCGGCCGATCCGCTTGATCTCCCACTCCAGCTGAACGCCGGTCTTGGCCAGAACATCGGCGCGCACCGCCTCGCCCAGACCTTCGATGTCGGCGGCGGTGGCCTCGCCGGGGTTGATCATGAAGTTGGAGTGCAGGTCGCTGAACATGGCCCCGCCGCCCGTTTCAGCGTGCAGCTTGCCGCGCCAGCCGGCCTCGTCCACCAGCTTCCAAGACGAATGACCGGGGGGGTTCTTGAAGGTCGAGCCGCCGGTCTTCTCCCGGATCGGCTGGGTGGTCTCGCGGCGGCTGGTGATGTCGTTGATCCGGGCGGCGACGGCCTCGGGCGCGTCGGGCGTGCCGCGATACGTCGCCTCGATCCAGATGATGTCAGCCGGCGCTTGGCTATGGCGATAGGTGTAACCGAAATCCGCCAGGGCGTAATCGACCCGCTCGCCCTTGCGGTTCAGCCCCCAGGCCGAGACCAGCACGTCCTTGGTCTCCGAGCCATAACAGCCGGCGTTCATGGTCAAGGCGCCGCCGATGGTGCCCGGAATGCCGGCATAGAATTCCAGCCCGGCGAGGCCCGCCTTGGCCGACGCCTTGGCGACCATGGAATCCAGCGCGCCCGCGCCGGCCGTGATCGTATCGCCGTCCGTCGTGATCTGCGCCCACGGCCGCCCGGCCAGGCGGATCACCACCCCCTCGACCCCGCCGTCGCGCACAATGACGTTCGAGCCGACGCCCAGCACGGTCACGGGGACAGTCGGGTCAAACGCCTTCAGGAAATCCGCCAGATCGTCGGCGTCCGCCGGGATGAACAGGGCGTCGGCCGCGCCGCCCACCCGGAACCAGGTGTAGGGGCCGAGGGGTTCGTCGCGCAGCAGCTTGCCGCGCACGGCAGGAAGATCGTCACTCAGGGTCATGCGATGTCCGATAAAGGCGCCGGCGCCGAAGTCAAAGCATAGACAAACAAGTCCGCTGGCCTGCCCCATCCTGCATCGCCTAGGGTCGCATCATGAAACCCGTTCAATTGGTCAAGATTCTCGCCGTCTCGATGGTTCTGACGGCGGTCATGCTGATGGGCTGGATCGCGCTCGTCTACGCCGTAAACACCTATACTGCGATCGCCATCACCGCCGAAGAAGTCTTGAACCTGATTCTGGTCGGGTTCGTCGCCGTAATCGGCCTACCCATCCTACACGCCGCGACCTATCGATGGTTCTGGCACATCCGACGCAAGCAGGCGGCTGGCGAATTCCTGTTCGGCGAGGAGATGCCAGGCTTTGGTTCAGAGCCCACCCAGCCACCTCCACGGATCAAGTGGAGGGCGCGCCAGATCGCCGTCTACGCTCTCTTGTATCTGGTCGGAATGAGCTCGCTGATCGCCGCCTACGCCCCCTTGGGCCATCAGGAAGTACTGACGTCATTCCTTTGGCGATTCAGCGCAGGTCGGGCCTCTTTTTCCAGCCTGGTTCAACTGGTCATCGTCTTCTTGCCGATGGCGCTCTGTTTTGCCTGCCTCGTCCCATTGTTCGAAGCGGACCGGAAACGGCTTGCCGCCGGGGGCCTGAGTGAACAGGAGGTGCTCGGCATACGCGGGCGACAGGAGTGGCTGTCCTCCTTCGCCACCGCCTTTGTGATGGCTGGCTTTCTGGCCTTCATCGCGGGCAACATGATCCTCGCCCATCTCTGAGGCGCGGACAGTCAGCCGTTCAACGCCTCCAACTGCCCCGGCAGGGCATAGGCCCATGACGTGATGTCGCCGGCGCCCAGCAGCACGACCAGATCGCCCGCCTTGGCTTCGCCGGCGATCACGCCAGGCAGGGCCTCGACGCCGTCCAAGGCCTGGACCGAGCGGTGGCCGAAGCGACGAACGCCCTCGACCAGGGCATGCTTGTCCACGCCCTCCAACGGCGTCTCGCCCGCCGCATAGACGTCGGCCACGACCACCGCGTCGGCGTCCGAGAAACAGGTCGAGAACTCTTCCATCAGGTCGCGCAGGCGGGTGTAACGGTGCGGCTGGACCACCGCGATGACGCGGCCGTCGCCCTCGGCGTTCTGCACCACCTGGCGCGCGGCCTTCAGGACGGCGGCGATCTCGACAGGGTGGTGGCCGTAATCGTCCACGATCCGCACGCCCCCGACCACGCCCGTGGTGGTGAAGCGGCGCTTGACCCCGCCGAAGCCGGCCAGGCCGGTCCTGATCGCCTCGTCGGCCACGTTCAGCTCGCGCGCCACGGCGATGGCGGCCAGGGCGTTGGCGACGTTATGGCCCCCGGCCATCGGCAGATACAGGCCGTCGATCCGCGTTTCGTCGGCGTCCGCGCCCGCCCCGTGGAACACCACGTCGAACCGGCATCCGTCCGGCCCCATGTCGATGTTCTCGGCCCGCACCATCGCCTGCGGATTGACGCCATAGGTCACCAGCCGCCGGTTATCGATGGCCGCCACCAGCCGCTGCACCTCGGGGTGGTCCAGGCAGACGGCGGCGAAGCCGTAGAAGGGAATGTTCTCGACGAAATCCACGAACGCCTTCCGAACCCCGTCGAAGTCGCCGTAGTGGTCCAGATGCTCGGGATCGATGTTGGTCACGATGGCCACCGTCGATTTCAGGCGCAGGAAGCTGCCGTCGCTCTCGTCCGCCTCGACGACGATCCAGTCGCCGTCGCCGACCTTGGCGTTGGTGCCATAGGCGTTGATGATGCCGCCGTTGACCACCGTCGGGTCCAGCCCGGCCGCGTCCAGCAGGGCCGCGACCATCGAGGTCGTCGTCGTCTTGCCATGCGTGCCGCCGACCGCGATGGAAAATTGCAACCGCATCAGCTCGGCCAGCATCTCGGCCCGGCGCACCAGGGGGATGCGGCGCTCGCGGGCCGTCTTCATCTCGGGATTCTCGGCCTTGACCGCCGTGGAATAGACCACCGCCGAGACGCCCTCGCCCACATGGGCGGCGTCATGGCCGATGAATATCTTGGCGCCCAGCGTCTGAAGGCGTTCAGTATTGGCGCTGGCCTTGGCGTCCGAACCCTGCACCGAATAGCCGATCTTCAGCATGATCTCGGCGATGCCGCTCATGCCGATGCCGCCGATGCCAACGAAATGGACGGGACCGAGGTCGAACGGGACGGGGCGAAGGCGTGCGATCATCGTCGCGTCATAGACTCCGCCTCGCCGCATGCGAAGGGCGCGCCGCATACGGAGCGAACTTTTCTGAGGGCGATCACCGCGCCGCCTGTGCGCGATGCCGCACAGAACCATCGCATCCCCGCAACGTTGTGATCGTAACGCGCGCCGCACCCCTGTCGACGCCGTCGCCCCAAGGTTTCCAGATGGCCAAGACACCCACCCCCGCCGGTGCGTCCACGCTCGGCAATGCCGGCGAACTGCACCAGACCGCCTCAACGCCCGAAACCCGCACCACAACCAATCACGGCGTGCCGATCAGCGACAATCAAAACTCGCTCAAAGCCGGCCCGCGCGGCTCGACCCTGCTGGAGGACTTCATCCTTCGCGAGAAGATCCAGCATTTCGACCATGAGCGCATCCCCGAGCGCATAGTCCATGCCCGCGGCTCGGCCGCCCACGGCTTCTTCGAACTGACCGACAGTCTGTCGGACTTCACCACCGCCAAGATCCTGACCGAGGTCGGCAAGAAGACCGAGCTCTTCACCCGCTTCTCGACCGTCGCCGGCGGCGCAGGCTCGGTGGATACGCCGCGCGACGTGCGCGGCTTTGCGGTCAAATTCTATACGACCGAGGGCAACTGGGATCTGGTCGGCAACAACATCCCCGTCTTCTTCATCCAGGACGCGATCAAGTTCCCCGACCTGATCCATTCGGTGAAGATGGAGGCGGACAAGGGCTATCCGCAAGCGGCCAGCGCCCACGACACCTTCTGGGACTTCATCGGCCTGATGCCCGAGAGCATGCACATGGTCATGTGGGCCATGTCGGATCGCGGCATCCCGCGCAGCCTGCGCATGATGGAAGGCTTCGGCGTAAACACATTCCGCCTGCTGAACGCCGAGGGCGAGGCGACCCTGGTCAAGTTCCACTGGCGGCCCAAGTTGGGCACGCAGTCAACCTGCTGGGATGAAGCCGTCAAGATCGCCGGCGCCGACCCCGACTACCACCGCCGCGACCTGTATGAAGCCATCGACCAGGGCGACTTCCCCGAATGGGAGTTCGGCGTGCAGATGTTCACCCAGGAACAGGCCGACGCCCTGCCCTTCGACATTCTGGACGCCACCAAGCTTGTGCCGGAAGAGGATTACCCGATCCGCGTGATCGGCCGCATGGTTTTGGACCGCAACCCCGACAACTTCTTCGCCGAAACTGAACAGGTCGCCTTCCTGCCGACCAATATTGTGCCGGGCATCGACTTCTCGGAGGACCCGCTGCTGCAGGGCCGGCTGTTCTCCTATCAGGACACCCAGCTGTCACGCCTGGGCACGGTGAACTTCCACCAGATCCCGATCAACCAGGCCAAGGGCTGCCCCTTCCAGAACTTCCAGCGCGACGGCCACATGCAGATGGCCGTGCCAAAGGGCCGCGCCAACTATGAACCCAACAGCCTGGCGCAGGCGGGCGAGGACGGCGGCCCGCGTGAAGATCCCAAGGGCGGCTTCCGCACTGCGGACGTGCCGGTCGAGGGCGAGAAGGTCCGGCTGCGCGCCGAGACCTTCGCCGACCACTACAGCCAGGCGCGTCTGTTCTTCCGCTCCCAGACCGAGATCGAACAGGCCCATTTGGCCAGCGCTATCGTGTTCGAACTGTCCAAGGTCTCGCTGGCCCACGTCCGCGACCGCGTGCTGGCCAATCTCCAGAACGTGGACGACACCCTGGCTCAGCGGGTCGCCGACGGCCTGAACCTGCCCCTGCCCAAGGCGTCGGAACCGGCCGTCACACCAATCGACCTGGACGCCTCGCCTGCCCTGCGCATCGTCGGCAAATATCCCGACACCCTGAAGGGCCGAAAGGTCGCCATCCTGGTCGCCGACGGCTCGGACGGCGCGGTGATCGACGCCGTTCGTGCGACGGTCGAAGGCGACGGCGGATCGGTCTTCATCGTCGCGCCCAAGATCGGCGGGGCCAAGCTGAAGGGCGGCAAGACCCTGGCCGCCGACGGGCAACTGGCCGGCAGCCCGTCGGTCCTGTTCGACGCGGTCGCCATCGTCCTGTCCGAGGACGGCTGCGCTCAGTTGCTGAAGGAAGGCGCCGCAGTCGATTTCGCCAAGGACGCCTTCGGCCACCTCAAGGCCGTCGGCCACACGCCCGAGGCCCAGCCCCTGCTGGACAAGGCGGGCGTCCAGCCGGACGCCGGCGTTATCGACCTGTCCAAGGACGCCGGGGCCTTCCTCGCCCCCGCCCGCACCCGCCAGTGGGATCGCGAGCCCAAGGTGCGCATGCTGGCCTGATCGCCCCACCTTTCGTCATCCCAGGCCCTGTGCCTGGGATGACGGGACCGGGCGGATTTCAACACTGCCTTAACCGTAAGGATTCACCATAGCGGTCTCATTGTTGCGAGACCGCGTTCCATGTCCGATCTGAAGACCGACGTCATTCACCGTGGCGACTGCATCGAAGTGCTGAAGAGCCTGCCCGACGCCTCGGTGGATATGGTCTTCGCCGACCCCCCCTATAATCTGCAGCTGGGCGGCCACCTGCTGCGTCCCGACAATTCCAAGGTCGACGCCGTCGATGACGACTGGGACAAGTTCGCCAGCTTCGCCGACTACGACGCCTTCACCCGCGCCTGGCTGGCGGAATGCCGCCGCGTGCTGAAGCCGGAGGGTTCAATCTGGGTGATCGGCTCCTATCACAACGTCTTCCGCCTGGGCTCGGCCATCCAGGACCTGGGCTTCTGGGTGCTGAACGACATCATCTGGCGCAAGTCCAACCCGATGCCGAACTTCAAGGGCACCCGGTTCACCAACGCCCACGAGACCCTGATCTGGGCCGCCAAGAGCCGCGATCAGAAGCGCTACACCTTCAACTACGATGCGATGAAGGCCTTCAACGAAGACACCCAGATGCGGTCGGACTGGACCTTCGCCCTGTGCACCGGCGAAGAGCGGATCAAGGACGCCGACGGCAAGAAGGCCCATCCGACGCAAAAGCCCGAGGCCCTGCTGCACCGCGTCCTGCTGTCGGCGACCCGTCCCGGCGACGTGATCCTGGACCCCTTCTTCGGCACCGGCACCACCGGCGCCGCCGCCAAGCGGCTGGGCCGCCATTACATCGGCATCGAGCGTGACGAGACCTATGCCGACGTCGCCGCGACCCGCATCGCCTCGGTCATCCCCGCCAGCGCCGACGATTTGATGGTCACGGGCTCCAAGCGCGCCGAGCCCAAGGTGCCCTTCGGCGCCCTGGTCGAGGCCGGCCTGCTGCATCCCGGCGACCGTCTTTACTGCCCCAAGGGCGAGCGCGAGGCCCGCGTCCGCGCCGATGGCTCGCTGGTGTCCGGCTCGCTCAGCGGCTCGATCCACAAACTGGGCGCCCTGTTTGAAAACGCCCCCGCCTGCAACGGCTGGACCTATTGGCGCTTCAAGACCGACCAGGGCCTGAAATCCATCGACGCCCTGCGCTCCGAGGTTCGCGCCGCGATGTAGGCCGGTGCGACGCCGCGTCGCATCAGCCACATCAATCACTTAGCGGCGCGGACGAATCCGAAACGTACGAATCCGCACACTGACATTGGGTCAGCTTCGCTGTAAGCCACCGAAACCTATGTGAAAATTCGCATCGAACCGTGGAACTTCGCAGTTGCGAGATCATTGTTGTCCACGGCCCCCGCCATTGCGGGGTCGGAGCACAACATCATGAAGATCGCGCAGGTCACCCCGCTTTACGAGGCCGTTCCTCCAAAGCTTTACGGCGGCACTGAACGCGTCGTCGCGCACCTGACCGACGCCTTGGTAGATCTGGGCCATGACGTCACCCTGTTCGCCAGCGCCGACGCCCAGACCAAGGCGCGCCTGGTTCCCGTTCGCGATCAGGCCATCCGCCTTGATCCCGCGTCGCTGAAATCCGACCTCGCCGCACACCTGTCCATGCTGGGCGAGGTGATGGACCGCGCAGACGAGTTCGACGTGATCCACTTCCACACCGACATGATCCATTTCCCGCTGTTCCGGGAACTGGCGGACAAGACGATCACCACCCTGCACGGCCGCCTGGACATGAAGGACCTGCCCGGCGTCTACGCCCGCTGGAGCGAGTTCGGCCTGGTCTCCATCTCCGACGACCAGCGCAAGCCCCTGCATTTCGCCAACTGGAAGGCGACCGTCCATCACGGCATGCCCGGCGAACAGTATCTGTTTTCGCCCAGGTCTGAGGTCTACCTCGCCTTCCTGGGCCGGATCTCGCCCGAGAAACGTCCCGACCGCGCCATCGAGATCGCCACGAAGCTTGGCAAGCGGCTGAAGATCGCCGCCAAGGTGGATGCCGCCGACAAACGCTATTGGGAGGAAATCATCCGCCCCATGGTCGAGGGCAATCCCCTGATCGAGTTCATCGGCGAGATCGGCGACCATCAGAAGTCCGCCTTCCTTGGCGGCGCCGACGCCCTGCTCTTCCCCATCGACTGGCCCGAACCCTTCGGCCTTGTGATGATCGAGGCCATGGCTTGCGGCACGCCCGTCGTCGCATTCCGCTGCGGCTCGACGCCCGAGATCATCGAGGACGGCGCAACCGGCTTCCTGGTCGATACGATGGAACAGGCTATCGCCGCCGCCGGCCGCGCCCACCTGCTGGACCGCGAGGCCGTTCGCGCCCGTTTCGACCTGCGGTTCTCGGCCACCGCCATGGCCCGCCGCTATCTGGACGTCTACGGCGACCTCCTGGCTCGCCGCCCCTTCGCCGAAGCGGCGCTGGACAATGTGGTCACTCCCTTACGCCCCCTTGAGGAAGACCGCAGCTTCGCCGCCATCGCCTAAGCGTCACAGCCGACGATTATCGAAGAAAAACAGGCGGCGGAGGTGAACCCTCCGACGCCTGCTTCATTTCATCACTCAAGCGGCCCCTCAGCGCCGCATTCGGGTGCGACACGTTCGGCCAAGGCCTCAAACGACGGGGAAGAGACCGCATGGACGACGCCTATTCCACCCAACTGACCGCCGGCGAATCGGTAGAGGCCTCCGGCCTTGAGCAGTTGATGGCGCTGAAGGACGGCGACACATTTTTGGTTGCGGACGGCTGGGGCGACATGAAGGGCGGCGCCGACGGCCTGTTTGCCGACGACACCCGCGTCCTGTCGCGCTGGGCCATGACGGTCGGCCTGCTGAAGCCGTCGCGACTGTCGTCGGGCGTCAGTCAGGACAACGTCTTCTTCTCCTGCCACACGACCAACCGCCCGCTGCCCCCGATGGGCGGCCGGTCCGCCCCTGCCGGCGTGCTGCATATCGAGCGGCGTCGCTTCCTGTGGGGCCGACGGATGTTCGAACGGATCCAGATGGTCAACCACGGCGTGGAGGACATCCTCCTGCCGCTGGCCTTCGACTTCGGCGCCGACTTCGCTGACATCTTCCAGGTGCGCGGCACGCCCAGGGCCAAGCGTGGCACGATCCATACCCCGACCACCGACGGCCGCCGCGTCACCTTCCGCTATACCGGCCTGGACGATGTCGACCGCTCCAGCTGCCTGGCCTTCTCCGAGCCGCCCGCCCGCCTGACGCACCAGAGGGCCGAGTTCATGTTCAGCCTGCCGAAGGGCCGAGCCATGGACCTGTTCATCGAATGCGGCGTCGATGCCTGCGAGACGCCGGACGCCGGCCGTTGGCGTCGAAACGCCGTCCAGGCGCGCTTGGCCATGCGCGCCAAACGCCGTCGCGGCGCCTCGGTGCGCGGCCCGCGCAGCCCGCGGTTCAACGACTGGCTGGATCAATCGCGGGCCGACATGGCCCTGTTGACCACCGACCTGCCGACTGGCCCCTACCCCTATGCCGGCACGCCTTGGTTCTCGACCCCGTTCGGGCGTGACGGCATTATCGCCGCCTGGCAGATGCTGTGGCTGGACCCGTCCCTGGCCAAGGGCGTCCTGACCTATCTGGCCTCGCGCCAGGCCACCGAAACCTCGCTGTTCCAGGACAGCCAGCCCGGCAAGATCATGCACGAGACGCGCGGCGGCGAGATGAGCGCCCTGCACGAGGTGCCGTTTGGCCTCTATTACGGCGGGGTCGACACCACCTGCCTGTTCGTGGCCCTGGCCGGCGCCTACGCCAACCGCACCGGCGATCTGGACCTGATCCGCACGCTCTGGCCCAATCTGATCGCCGCCGCCGACTGGATGCGCGACTATGGCGACAGCAACAACGACGGCCTGATCGACTATCAGCGCGGCGCCGACACCGGCCTGTCCAACCAGGGCTGGAAGGACTCCGAAGACTCCATCTTCCACGCCGACGGCCGCTTCCCCAAGGGCCCGATCGCCCTGCTGGAAGTCCAGGGCTACGCCTTCGCCGCCTGGAAGGCGCTGGCCGACCTGGGCGAGCGTCTGCACGACGACCGCACGACCGAATGGCGGATGCGCGCCGAACAGGTCCGCGCCCTGGTCGAGGACAAGTTCTGGATGGAGGACGAAGGCTTCTACGCCGTGGCCCTGGACGGCGACGGCGAGCAGTGCCGCGCCATCGCCTCCAACGCCGGCCATCTGCTGTTCACCGGCCTGCCGTCGCTTGAACGTGCGCGCCGCGTCACCAAACGCCTGCTGTCGGCCGAGTTCCGCACCGGCTGGGGCATCCGCACGCTTGAGCTGGGCCAGGCCCGGTTCAACCCGATGAGCTATCACAACGGCTCGGTCTGGCCCCATGACACCGCCATGGCCGCCGCCGGCATGGCCAACTATGGCGAGCGCGACGCCGTCGCCGCTATCCTGGCCGAAATCTACGCCGCCGCCGCCCACTTCCACCTGCGCCTGCCCGAATTGTTCTGCGGCTTCCCGCGCGAACCGGGCGAGCCGCCCATCGCCTATCCGGTCGCCTGCCTGCCGCAGGCCTGGGCGGCGGGTTCGGTCTTCCTGATGCTGCAGGCCACGCTGGGCCTGTCCATCGACGCCTGGACCGAGACCGTCGATCTGGCCGACCCCGTCCTGCCCGCGGGCCTGGACCGCCTGAGGATCACCGGCCTGGAGGTCGGCGGCTCCGTCGTCGATCTGAACATCCAGCACGCCGGCGGCCGCGCAGTCGTCATCCCCAACCACAAACAAGGCAGGGTCGCGATCCGCACCCTGCGGTAAGCCTATGTGAACAGGTCTGGCGCGCTCGCCCGATCCAGCGCCTTGGCGAACACGGTGGGCAGGGCCGCTCGCGCCGCCTCGACCGGCATCCAGCGCCAGGGGCCATCCTCCGCCTCGCCCCGCGCCGTCATCACCGTGAGGGTCAGGCTGAAGTGGGTGAAGACGTGCTCCACCGCCCCCGCCTCGCGCCAGTCGGCCTTGATCGGCGGCTCCCCCGTCGGCGCGTCCATCGCCCACTCACTGGTCGGCAGGCCCAGCATTCCGCCCAGCAGCCCCTTGTCCGGCCGCGTCTCCACCGCGACCCGCCCCTGATCGTCGACCAACACATAGGCTTTGCCCCGCCGGTGCGGTCGATCCGCCTTCTTGGTCTTGAGCGGAAACCGCGCCGGGTCGCCGCTGACCAGACCCAGGCATTCGCTCGCCACGGGACAAGCCCCGCACGACGGCGACTTGGGCCGGCACACCGTCGCGCCCAGGTCCATCAGCGCCTGCGCCCAGTCGCCCGGCCGCTCGTCTGTGATGAACAGGCCCGCCAAACGCCTCAGCTCGGGTCGGGCGGCCGGGACCGGCGTCTCGACCGCGAACAGTCGCGCCATGACCCGCTCGACATTGCCGTCCACCACATTGGCCGCCCGATCGAAGGCGATGGAGGCCACGGCTGCGGCCGTATAGGCGCCCACCCCCGGCAGGACCAGCAAGCCGGCCTCCGTATTCGGGAAGACCCCGCCATGCTCCCCCGCAACCGCCCGCGCGCAGGCCAGCAGGTTGCGAGCGCGGGCGTAGTAGCCCAGCCCCGCCCAGGCCCCCATCACCTCCGCATCCTCGGCCGCCGCCAGGTCGCAGACCGTGGGCCAGCGCGTGGTGAAGGCGTGGAAATAGGGCGTCGCATGCGGCACCGTCGTCTGCTGCAGCATGACCTCCGACAACCAGACGCGGTAGGGCTCGGTCCGCGCCGCGCCCACGACCGCCCGCCAAGGCAGGCTCCTCGCATGGGCCTCATACCAGGCCAGCAGGTCGGATCGGATCAGGTCTATGTCGGGAGAGACGTCGGGCATCGGTCGGGCTATATAGACCCATGCGCCGCACGCTGCCCACAGATGCCGAGGTCCGCGAGATCCTGTCTCGCCGCCGCACCCGTCCGGTCCCCCGACCGGCGCCGCGCGCGGGCAAGGCCCTGACGCCGCTGATCAAGAAGCTGGACGAGCAGTTCGGACGCGGCGCCGGCGCGCTGGAGCCCCGCTGGCGCGAGATCGTCGGCGACCGTCTGGCCCGCGTCACCCGCCCCCAAAAACTGACCAAGGGCAAGGGCGGCCAGCCCGGCGTGCTGGAGCTGCGCGTCGCCGGCGCCGCCGCCCTGCTGATCCAGCATCAGTCGGAAGACATCCTGGCCCGCGTCAATCTGTTCCTCGGCGCCGGAACGGTCGATCGCCTGCGCATCGCCCAAGGGCCGGTCGCCCCGCTGAAAGAGGCCGCCTCGCGCCCCAAACGCAGCGCCAAGCCGCCGCCCCTGCCCGCCCAGGCCGAGGCCGATCTCGCCGCCTCCATCGCCTCCGCCCCCGACGATCTGCGCGCGGCGCTCGCTCGCCTGGGCCGCGTCGCCCTGTCACGTCCTAAAAGTGAAGATTGACAAAACTTCGCCGCACCTGTTCTCGACAAGTCTGGGGTGTCGTCGTTCCAGGGGAATCGCGCCACCATTCGCCAACGATCCGATCAAGGAAGTCCCATGGCCGACACTGAATCCCGCTTCGTCCGCATGAGCCGTCGTGCGGCCATCACCGGCGCCGCCCTGGCGACCATGGCTCTGGCCGCGTGCGGCGGCGGATCCAAGGGCGCGGCCGAGGGCGACATGGGTCTGGGCGCGCCGGCAGGCGCCAAGGTCACCGTGGTCGAATACGCCTCGGTCACCTGCCCCCACTGCGCGCAGTGGCAGAAGAACACCTGGCCCGCCTTCAAGGCCAAATATGTGGACACCAACAAGGTGCGCTACGTCTTCCGCGAACTGCCGACCCCGCCGGTCGACGCCGCCACCGCAGGCTTCCTGATCGCTCGCTGCGCCGGCCCGGACAAGTATTTCGACGTCGTCCACCAGTTGATGGCCACCCAGCAGGAGATGCTGACCTCGTCGCCGCGCGAGTGGCTGCTGCGCACCGCCCAGGCCGCCGGAATGTCCGAGCAGCAGTTCAACGACTGCGTCACTGACAAGGACGCCGTCGCCGCCATGGAGAAGCGCGTCCAGGCCGCCCGCACCCAGGGCGTGACCGGCACCCCGGCCTTCTACGTCAACGACACCCAGGTCATCTCGCCGGGCGGCGAAGGCGCAAGCCTGACCGACCTGTCCACCGCCATCGACGCAGCCCTGGCCAAGTAAGATGATGCGACGCGCCTTCCTCGTCCTGTCGTTCGCCGCCGCCCTGACCGCAGGTTTGGCCGCACCAGCCTACGCCGCCGATGCGCCCCCGCCCGTCACGGCCCAGGATCACGTCCTGGGCCGCGCGGATGCGCCGGTGACGGTGATCGAATACGCGTCCTTCACCTGCTCGCACTGCGCGGACTTCCACAACACGGCTCTGCCGGCCTTCAAGGCCAAATACATCGATACGGGCAAGGTCCGGCTGGTTCATCGCAACCTGCCGACCCAGCCGGCCAATCTCGCCGCCGCTGCGGCTGCAGTAGCCTTGTGCGCCGCGCCGGAACGCTACTTCGACGTGGCGGCGGTCTTCATGCGAGACCAGGCCAATCTGCGCACCACGGGGCCTCAGCCCTGGTTCGCGGCCGGCATCGCCGCCAGCGGCAAGACGCGCGAGCAGATCGAGACCTGCCTGCAAGGCCCGACCATCCGTGCTGAACTGGACGCCCAGATCACGGGCGCCAATGCGGCCGGCGTCACCGGCACGCCCACCTTCTTCGTCAACGGAACCGCAGTGACCGACCATTCGCTGGACGCCCTGTCGGCCGCCATCGACCCTCTGCTGCGCCGGTAGTCCGCCAGGGCGATGCAGTTCCAGCGCCTCCGGCTCGTCGGCTTCAAGTCGTTCGTCGACCCGGCGGAGGTGCATATCGAATCCGGCCTGACCGGCGTGGTCGGCCCCAACGGCTGCGGCAAGTCCAATGTCCTTGAGGGCCTGCGCTGGGTCATGGGGGCCAACTCGGCCAAGGCCATGCGCGGCCAGGGCATGGACGACGTCATCTTCTCCGGCGCGGCGGGTCGCCCGCCGCGCAGCCATGCCGAAGTCAGCCTGACCATCGACAATGCGCAACGCCGCGCACCCCAGCCCTTTACCGACAGTCCGGTGCTGGAGGTGTCGCGCCGCATCGACCGGGGCCAGGGCTCGACCTATCGCATCAACGGCAAGGAGGTCCGGGCGCGTGACGTGCAACTGCTGTTCGCCGACGCCTCGACCGGCGCCAACTCCCCCGCCTTGGTCCGTCAGGGCCAGATCAGCGAGCTGATCGCCGCCAAACCCCAGAACCGCCGCCGCATCCTGGAAGAGGCGGGCGGGGTCGCCGGTCTGCATACCCGCCGCCACGAAGCCGAGCTGCGACTCAAGGCGGCGGAGACCAATCTGGACAGGCTGGACGACATCGGCCGCGAGCTGGAAACGGCGCTGAACCGGCTGAAGCGTGAGGCGCGCCAGGCCGAGAAATACAAGAAGATCAGCGCCGAGATCCGCGCCCTTCAGGCCGCGCTGCTGTTCGTCCGCTGGAACGACGCCCGGTTGGCCGCCGAGGCCGCCGCCGAGGAGTTGCGCGCCGCCGATCGTGCTGTGGCCGAGACGACGACCGCCGCCGCCGCCGCACAGACCGCTGCGCTGGCCGCCCAAGAGGCGTTGAAGCCGGCGCGCGAGGAGGACGCCGTCGCCTCGGCCCTGCTGCACCGCGCCAGCCTGGAGCGCGACCGGCTCGACATGGCCGAACAGGCCGCCCGCGCCGAGGTGGACCGGCTGAAGGCCGAGAACGCCCGCATCACCGCCGATGTCGAGCGTGAAGGGAACATGGCCGCCGACGCCCAGCGCGAGCTGGACCGGCTCGACCACGAACTGACCAGACTGAAAGCCGAGATCGCCGCCGCCCCCGAACGCGGCCCAGAACTGGACAAGGCGCTGGCCGCCGCCGAGGACGCCCGCAAGGCCGCCGACGGCGAGGTCGAACGCCTGGCCGGGATGCTCGCCGCCGTCGAGGCCCGCGCCAACGCCGAGACGGCGCGCAAGCGTGACGCCGAGACACGGCTGGCGCGCGTCACCGGCCAGCACGACCAGGCCAGGCGCGAACGCGAGGCCCTGGGTCCGCTGGAAACACCCGAGCTGGAGACCGCTCGCCAGGCGCTGGAAACCGCCCAGGCCGAGCTGACCGCCGCCCGCGAGGCCGTCGAGGCGGCCGAGGCGACACGCGGCGACCTGGCCCGCACGGAGCAAGAGGCCCGCACGGCCGCCCGCGCCGCCGAGGACCGGCTCGGACGGTTGCAGACCGAGGCGCGCGGCCTGGCCCAGCTGCTGGTCACCGGCAAGCGCGACCATCCCCCCGCGCTCGACAAGGTGCGCGCCGACAAGGGTTACGAGGCCGCCCTCGCCGCCGCCCTGGGCGACGATCTGGACGCGGCGCTGGACGCTCGCGCCGCCGCCTACTGGGGCGGGGCGGACGCGCCCTCCCCGTCCTGGCCCGCCGGGGTCAAGCCCCTGTCCGACCATGTTCAGGCTCCCGAGCAACTGACCGCGCGCCTCGCCCTGTGCGGTTTCGCGTCCAAGGCCGACGCGGCCCGGCTGGCTCAAGACTTGCCTCCCGGCGCCCGCCTGGTCACGACCGAGGGCGACCTCTATCGCTGGGACGGGTTCGTCAGCCGCGCCGAGGCGCCGCGCCCCGCCGCCGTCCGCCTGGGCCAGCGCACACGCCTGGCCGAGCTGGAGGCCGAGATCGATAAGGGCAGGCCTGCGCTGGATCAGGCGCAGGCGGCCCAGAAGTCCGCCACCGACGCCTTCCGCGCCGCAGAGGAGACGGTGAAGACCGTCCGCCTGGCTCCCTTCGCCGCCGACAAGGCCGTGACCGCCTCCCGCGACCGCGTCGAGACCCTGGCCCGCGACCAGGCCCGCCGCGAAGCCCGCGCCCAGGCCCTGGACGACACTGTGACCCGACTAGCAGCCGAGGTGGCCGAAGCCGAGGCCGCGCTGGACGCCACCCAGACGACGGACGCCCCGTCCGAGACCCTGTCTGGCCTGCGCGACGACCTGACCGCCGCCCGCGCCGCCGCTGATGCGGCTCGCACCGCCGCCCAGACCGCCCGCTCGGACCGCGACGCCGAGGCCCGCGACCGCCAGGGCCGTGAACAGCGGTTGGGCAGCCTGACCCGCGCCCGCTACGGCTGGGTCACGCGGTCCAGGGACAGCGCCGCCCGCGTCGCCGCCCTGACCAAGGATGCGGAAAAGACCGCGGCCCTGCTGAAACAGGCCGAGGTCGCGCCCCAGGGCTTCGCCGAACAACGCGGCAAGCTGCTCGACACCCTGACCGCCGCCGAACAGAGGAAACAGGCCTCGTCCGACGCCATGGCCGAGGCCGAGACCGAGGCGACCGACGCCGACCGCGCCTCACGCACCGCCGAGACCGCCGCCAGCCAGGCCCGCGAGGCCCGCGCCGGCCTGTCCGCCCGCGCCGAGGCCGCCGCCGAGAAGCTGACCGAGGCCGAGACCACCCTGCGCGAGACCGCCCAGATGTCACCCGACGACCTGGGCCGTAAGCTGACCGACGACGCCATCGCCCGCCCGCCCGACGCCGCCGGCGCCGAGAGCCTGCTGTACGGGCTGGAGCGCGAGCGCGAGGCCCTGGGCGCCGTCAACCTGCGCGCCGAGGACGAGGCCCTCGAATACGGCGAGCGGCTGAACAGCATGAAGTCGGAACGGATCGACCTGACCCAGGCGATCGCCAAGCTGCGCGACGGCATCGACGAGCTGAACGCCGAGGGGCGCGAGCGGCTGGTCGCCGCCTTCGACGTCATCAACGCCAACTTCAAGAGCCTGTTCGAGGCCCTGTTCGGCGGCGGCCAGGCCGAGCTGAAACTGGTCGAGAGCGACGATCCGCTGGAGGCTGGGCTTGAGATCTACGCCTGCCCTCCCGGCAAGCGGCTGTCGGTCATGAGCCTGATGAGCGGAGGCGAGCAGGCCCTGACGGCGGCGGCTCTGATCTTCGGCGTCTTCCTGGCCAACCCGGCGCCGGTCTGCGTGCTGGACGAGGTGGACGCCCCGCTGGACGACGCCAACGTGGACCGCTTTTGCCGCATGCTGCACGAGATGCGCAGCCGCACCGACACCCGCTTCATCGTCATCACCCACAACCCCGTGACCATGAGCCGCATGGACCGCCTCTACGGCGTCACCATGCCCGAACGCGGCATGAGCCAGTTGGTCAGCGTGGACCTGCACCAGGCGGAGACCCTGGTCGCATGATCGCCCTGCTCCTGGCCCTGATCGATCCCCAACTGGTCGAGACCGGCGTCGGCCGGTTCGCCATCTACGCCGACGTCGCCTCGATCGAACGCGAGGGAGACGTGACGCGGATGCGGGAGCTGCAGGTGACCGAGGCCGGGTTCAAGGTCGGAGAGGTGACCTATGTCGGGGGTTGGTCGCGGTGGGCCTTCGACTGCCGGGCGATGACGGCTGATCGGTTGGACTTCGCCTCCTTGAGGGCGGACGGAACCGAAGGCCCGGCGACGGCCGATCCGGCCCCGGGATACGCCGCCGCGCCCGGCGGGGATGCGGCGGAGCTGCTGGCCATCGCCTGCGCGGCCGAGCGGCCCGCCGAGACCTTGTCGCTGGACGAAGCGATCAGGCGAGGACAGGCGGCTCTGGCGGATTAGCGACAACAGCTCTCCCTCCCCGCTCCGGGGAGGGTCGTCGCGCAGCGACGGGGTGGGGGCGGCCCGGCAGGGACGCAACTGCCTGATGCGAGACAGGTCAGTGGGACGTCGCCCTGCCCTCCCCACCCGGCTTCGCTCCGCTCAGCCACCCTCCCCGGCACGGGGAGGGAGAGATGCAGACCTATCTTCCCCTTGCGGCCATTCGATGCGGTCGCGTGGCAGGGCCTCGCGGCAGTCGTCGCGCATGAAGGCCATCAGCTTCTCGCGGATCTCGCAGCGCAGGTCGAAGGCGATGCCGGCCGAGCGGGCGCTGGCCAGGCAGCGGACCTGAAGCACGCGTTCGGTGATGTCGGTCACCTGCATCACCTGGACGTCGCCGTCCCAGTGTTTGGACGCCTTGACGATGGCTTCGTAAGCGGTGCGCAGCCGATCGATCGGGGCTTCGTAATCGACGTAGAAGAAGGCCACGCCGATCAGGCGGGCGTTCTCGCGCGTCCAGTTCTGGAACGGCGTGGTGATGAAATAGGACAGGGGCAGCACCATCCGGCGCCAGTCCCACAGCTTGACCACCACATAGGTGGCCGTGATCTCCTCGACATTGCCCCACTCGTTCTCGACGATGACGGCGTCGTCGAGGCGGATCGGCTGGGTCAGGGCGATCTGGATGCCGGCGACCATGTTCGTCAGGATCGGCTGAAGCGCGAGGCCCGCGATGATGCCGACGACCCCGGCCGAGGCCAGCAGGCTGACGCCCCACTGACGGAAGCCGGCGATGGTCATCAGGGCCAGCCCCACGGTGACGATGAACAACACGACCTTCGCGACCCTTTGCAGGATGCGGGTCTGGGTCAGGTGTTTCCTGGCCAGCAGATTGTCCTCGACGGCGATATTGTAGCGCTTGAGGTGCATCACCGACCACATGTCGAGCATGCCCGAGGCCAGCCAGCCCAGAGTCAGGACGAACAGGAACTGAAGGATGTTGCGGATGTCCTGAGACGGTCCGGGGTCCATCGGCGACACGGTCACGCCGATGCCGATGCCGATGATGATGATCAGGACACGCAGCTTGATCCGGGCGCGCTCGACCACGCCGCGCCAGAAGACGTCCTTGTTCCTGACCACCCGACGCAGGATGGCGAAGGCGATCTTGTGCGTCAGCCAGCCCCCGCCGACGAAGACCAGCAGAACCAGCACAACGACCGCCCATTCGGGCAGCCAGTCGAAGCGGTGCCACAGGGCGCGGATCTGGCGGGTGACGGCGATGATTTCGGGAGGCATGGGCTTCCTAACGCATCAGGGCCGAGAGGGTTGAGGTCTCCTCCCTATCGCGAAGCGATGGGGAGGTGGCGCGGCGCGTCTTCGCGCCGCGACGGAGGGGTTCTTTGCCGCATCACTGGCGCCGGTGGGACTTCAAGAGCCCCTCCACCGCTTCGCGGTCCCCCTCCCCACGATGTGGGGAGGAGACGAGGAGTCACCGCCCCGCCGTCGCCTCGACCAGATCGGCGAGGCGTTGTGCGGCGTCGGGGATGGCGACGCTGCGGGCGGCGGCGGACATGGCGGACAGTCGGGCGGGATCGGACAGGACGGCGGTCAGGGTCGAGGCCAGGCGATCGACGGTCAGGTCGTCTTCCAGAATGACCTCGGCCGCGCCGGCGTCGGTCAGGGTCTTGGCGTTCAGGCGCTGGTGGTCGTCGGTGGCGATCTTCAGCGGGATCAGGACGGACGGCAGGGCCGCGACCGCCAGTTCGGCGCAGGTGGAGGCGCCGGAGCGACCGACGACCAGATGGGCGCTGGACAGGCGTTCGGCCATGTCGCGGAAGAAGGGGGCGACCTCGGCCTCGATCCCGGCCTCCAGATAGATCTGGCGTGCGGCCTCCAGCGTCTCGGGGCGGGACTGCTGCTGCACCTTCAGGCGGCGACGCAGGGGTTCCGGCAATGCGGCGAGGGCGCGGGGCGTGGTCTCGGACAGGATGCGTGCGCCCTGACTGCCGCCCGTCACCAGCACATGGATCGGGCCGTCGTCGGCGGGGGCGACATAGGGGCGGTCGAACAGGGCGCGGATTTCGGCGCGCACCGGCGAGCCGACGACATGGGATCGGCCCTGGACCTTGGCCGGGGCCCGTTCCAGCGTCGGGAAGGACGAGGCGACCTGGCCGACATAGGGGGCCAGAATGCGGTTGGTGCGGCCCAGGACCGCGTTCTGCTCATGGATCACGGTCGGGCGCTGGGACGTGACGGCCGCGACCAGGGCCGGGGCGGACGGGTAGCCGCCGAAGCCCACGACCACGTCGGCGCCCAGCCGGTCGAAGGCCGTGCGCGCCTGGACCACGCCCTTGAAAATAGCGACGCCCGCCTTGATCAGGCCCAGCGGACCCGAGCCGGTGGCGGCGTCCAGCGCCAGCCTTTCCTCGGCAGGGAAGGCGTGGGCGTATTGCTCGCCGCGATGATCGGTCGCCAGCACCACGCGCCAGCCGCGCGCCGCCATCTCGCGCGCCAGGGCCTCGGCCGGGAACATATGGCCGCCGGTGCCGCCGGCGGCGACGACGCAGAGCTTGGTCATGGGGCGGGCTCCGAAAAAAGAGGGTCTGAATAGTGCAATTCGTCTGAAACTCAGACGGCGAGGGCGCGAAAAACACCGTCTGAATAGTGCACTTCGTCTGAAATCCGTGGCGGACGGGTGGGGTCGAGGATGCGTCGGCGACAGGATCGCACGGTTTTGGGGTGTGGGCAGGAGAAAGCGGCTGGTCGGTGTTAAGCAGTTGGGATCGTTCGGGTGTTTGTTTGAGAGAACGTTAGATGCCCCCTTCTTTCGTCATCCTCCGGCAAGCCGCGTTTTCGCGGCGCAGACCGGGGGAGCCAGCGGCGCCGAAGGCGATGCGTCCGCCTCACGATGCTGAGGAATTCACTCCGCGACAGGTTCGCGCTCTCGCGCGCCGCTGGCTCCCCCGGTCGCTTCGCGCCGGAGGATGACGAAAGGAAGTTAGAGCAACCGCCGCCGTCTGCCCGGCAGGCTGGCGCCGGGTTCGTAGGCGCCGGGGCGGCGCCGCGTCAGGGCCAGGGCGAAGCCCATGGTCAGGCCCATGGCCAGCATGGACGAGCCGCCGTAGCTGATGAAGGGCAGCGTCATGCCCTTGGTCGGGATCAGGTTCAGGTTCACCGCCACATTGATGCAGGCCTGCAAGCCGATCAGCATGAACAGGCCCGCCGCCGCCGTCTGTTCGAACGAGTCGGTCAGCTTCATCGCCCGGCGCATGCCCCGGATGACGATGAAGGCGTAGAGGCCGATCATGATCAGGCTGAGGATCAGGCCGAACTCCTCGGCGCCGACGGAATAGATGAAGTCAGTGTGCAGGTCGGGCACCCGGCGTTTCATCACGCCCTCGCCGATGCCGCGCCCCAGAAGGCCGCCGGCGCGGATGGCCTCGGACGCGCTGTCGATCTGGTGGGTGTCGGTGGTCTCGGGCGAGAAGAAGCGGCTCAGGCGGTCGCGCATGTGGCCGAAGACGAAATACAGCGACACCAGTCCCGCCATGCCCGCGCTGGCCAGCACCGCCATCCACTTGAACGGCACCCCCGCCATGAAGAAGACGGCCATGAAGGTGGTGGTGATCAGCAGGGTCTGGCCGATGTCGGGCTGGATCAGCAGCAGAGAGACCGTCAGGGCGTAGAAGCCGAAGGCGATGGTGACGCCGGGCACCCCCTGCCCCTTCTGCGCCTCGGCGAACATCCAGGCGGCGAAGACGATCAGGCCGGGCTTGGCGAACTCGGACGGTTGCAGGCTGAACGGGCCGAAGTTCACCCAGCGGGCGGCCCCCTTCACCGTGTCGCCGATGAACGGCAGGGCCATCATCACCAGGATGGCGCCGAACAGGGCCAGGACCGCGATGCGGCGCACCCCGCGCGGCGACAGCAGCGAACTGGTCAGCATCAGGCTGAGGCCCAGGCCCGAGAAGACCATCATCCGCCAGGAATAGTGGAAGGGATCGGTGATCGATTCATCGGCTAAAATGGCGGCCGGGCTGGAGGCGAAGCTGAGCGCCACTCCCAGGCCCATCAGCGCCAGGGCCGCGCCCAGCAGGCCGCGATCCACGGTCCAGAACCACTGGGCGACGTGGCTCTGGTCGTTGCGCGAGAAGGCGGGGGTGTAGGGGGCGCTCATGACGCGGTTTCCGGGACGGCCCCGAGGGCCAGGACGGCGGCGCGGAAGGCTTCGCCCCGCGCCTCGAAGTCGGGATACTGGTCGAAACTGGCGCAGGCGGGGGACAGGAGGACGATCTGGTCGCCGCCTGCGGATGCGGCGTCGGCAGATGCGGCGGCCACGGCGGCGTCCAGGGTTTCTGCGATGACGTGGGGGGTGTCAGCCAGGGTGGCGGCGAAGGCCTCGGCCGCCTCTCCGATCAGATAGGCCTTGGTCACGCGGGGGAAGAGGTCGGCCAAGTCGTCGATGCCGCCGGCCTTTGGCACGCCGCCGGCGATCCAGAAGACGCGGGGGTAAGACGACAGGGCCTGACGCGCGGCGTCGGCGTTGGTGGCCTTGGAATCGTTGATGAAGCGGACCGGGCCAAGGCGGCCGACGGCCTCCATGCGGTGGGCCAGGCCGGGGAAGGACAGCAGACCGGCGACGGCGGCGTCGTGGGAGACGCCCAAGGCGCGGGCGGTCGCATAGGCGAAGGCGGCGTTCTGGGCGTTGTGACGGCCGGGGAGCGAGCGGGCGGCGGTGAGGTCGACGATGCGTTCGCCGTTCTTCAGAACCGCGCCGGGCTGCGCGACATAGCCTTCTCCCCTTGGGGGAGAAGGTGAGCCCGAAGGGCTCGGATGAGGGGGTGGTTCCGTCGCACTGCTGGCGAGAGCGGTCTCGGGTCCGGCAGCCCCCTCATCCGTCTCGCTGCGCGAGCCACCTTCTCCCCCGAGGGGAGAAGGGAGCGTGGAGATCGTTATGACGCTCTGGGACAGTTGGGATGCGATTCCCTGCCCCCAGCTTTCATCCACGCCGACCAAAGCCACCGCGCCCGGTTCCTGGGCCGCGAAGATCCGCGCCTTGGCCGCGACATAGGCTTCCATGCCGCCGTGGCGGTCCAGGTGGTCGGGCGAGATGTTGGTCAGGATGGCGACATCGGGGGCGAAGGTCGTGGTCAGGTCCAGCTGGTAGCTGGAGACCTCGATCACATAGACGGCGTCGGGCGTCGGGGCCGGCAGGGCCAGGACGCCGATGCCGATGTTGCCGCCGACATGGACCGTCAGCCCCGCCGACTTCAGCACCCAGCCGATCAGGGCGGTGGTGGTGGACTTGCCGTTGGTGCCGGTGATGGCGACGACGCGGGGGCGCTGGTCCTTTGGCAGGGCGGCGATGGCGCGGGCGAACAGTTCGACGTCGCCGATGACGGGGGCGCCGGCCTCGCGCGCCTTGTCGACGCTCCAATGCGGTTTTGGATGGGTCAGGGGCGCCCCGGGCGACAGGACCAGGGCGGCGAAGCCCGACCAGTCGGCCGTGGTCAGGTCTTCGACCGTGAAGCCTTCGGCTTCGGCCTGCATCCGGCCCGAGACGCCGTCGTCCCACAGTATGGGGATGGCCCCGCCGGCCTGGAGCGCGCGCGCGGCCGTGATCCCCGACCGTCCCAGGCCGAAGACCGCGACCCGCCTGCCCTCATACCCAGGAACGGGGATCATCGGATCAGCGCAGCTTCAGCGTGGAGAGGCCCAAGAGTGCCAGGGCGCCGGCGATGATCCAGAAGCGGATGACGACGGTGGATTCCGGCCAGCCCATCTTTTCGAAATGGTGGTGGACCGGCGCCATCAGGAAGATGCGTTTCTTGGTCAGCTTGTAATAGCCGACCTGGATCATGACCGAGGCGGCCTCGGCGACGAACAGGCCGCCGACGATGCCCAGCACCAGCTCGTGCTTGGTGGTGACGGCGATGGCGCCCAGGGCGCCGCCCAGGGCCAGCGAGCCGGTGTCGCCCATGAATATCTTGGCCGGAGGGGCGTTGTACCAGAGGAAGCCCGCGCCGCCGCCGATCATGGCCGCGCAGAAGATGGCCAGTTCGCCGGCGCCGGGCACGTGGTGGACCTGAAGATACTGGGCGAAGACGAAGTTGCCGGCGAGGTAGGAGATCACCCCGAACGCGCCCGCCGCCATCATCACCGGCACGGTCGCCAGGCCGTCCAGACCGTCGGTCAGGTTCACCGCATTGGAGAAGCCGACGATGGTGAAGGCCGCGAACGCCACATAGAACCAGCCGATGTTCAGCAACACGGCCTTGAAGAACGGAAACGCGATCGAGGTCTCAAGCCCCGGCGAGGTGGGCGACACGGTCATCCACAGCACGGTCAGGACGCCGGCGACGACGGCGACGACCGTCTGGGCCAAGAGCTTCTGTTTCGAGGTCAGGCCGGCCGAGGTCTGTTTGGTCACCTTGGCGTAGTCGTCGATGAAGCCCAGCACGCCGAAGGCCGCCGTCACGAAGCTGACGATCCAGATATAGGGATTGGTCAGGTCGCCCCACAGGAAGACCGCCACGCCGATGCCGGCCAGGATCATCAGCCCGCCCATGGTGGGGGTGCCGACCTTGGACAGGTGCGAAACGGGGCCGTCGTCGCGGATCGGCTGCCCCCGGCCCTGTTTGGTGCGGATCCAGTTGATGAAGCGGCTGCCCATGGCGACGGCGACGATCATGGCCGTGGCCATGGCCAGGGCGACGCGCACGGTCTGGTACTGGACCAGGTTCAGCAGCGGATACTGGTGCGCCACGTCGGCGTAATAGAGATACAGAAGATAGAACATGTTTTTTCCCTACCGCAACGCGCGCGGCGCGTCGCTGCTTGAGGGGACGCCTTCGGCGCTGTTGAGGTTCGCCAGCGCCTTGGCCACCAGCGAGGCCTTGGACCCGTTCGAGCCCTTGACCATGACGACGTCGCCGGGCGCGACCAGCAGGTGAGCCTCGGTCGCCAGTTCCGCCGCCGTCGCGCGCCAGACGCCGCGTCGCGAGGCCGGAAGGGCGTCATAGAGCCAGCGCATCTCGGGACCGGCGGCGTGGACCAGGTCCAGCCCGGCGGCGTCGATGGGGCCGGCGAGGCCCTCGTGCAGGTCGCGGCTCTGGTCGCCCAGTTCCAGCATGTCGGTCAGAACGACGATGCGGCGGCCCGATGTGGCGCGCGCGCCCAGGGTCTTGAACCCGGCGGCCATGGACAGCGGATTGGCGTTATAGCTTTCGTCGATCAGGGTGAAGGCGCCTTCGGGCGTCGTGACCGTGCTGGTTTGGCCGCGACCGGCCAACGGCTGGAAGCCGGCGAGGGCCTCAAGCCCCGTGTCCAGCGTCACGTCCAGCGCGTCGAGCATCAGCAGGACGCACAGGCTGTTCAGGCCCCAGTGGGCGCCGGACTGGGCCAGGCGATAGTCGATGCGGCGACCGAACAGTTCGGCCGCCACCGAGGCGCCCTCGGCGTCCGCGTGGAAGTCCAGCAGGCGGGCGTCATGACCGGCGTCCGAGCCGAAGGTCAGCAAGCGCGCCCCGACGGCCTGGGCCGCGTCACGCAGCACGTCGGAGAAGGCCGCGTCGCCGTTCGCCACGGCCGCGCCGCCGGGAACCAGGCCCTGGAAGATAGTCGCTTTTTCGCGCGCGACGCCGGCCTCGCCGTCGGCGAAGGCCTCGATATGGACCGGGCCGACCGTGGTGACGCAAGCGGCGTGGGGGGCGACGAAGCGCGACAGGGGCGCGATCTCGCCTGGCGCATTCATGCCGATCTCGAACACGGCGCGCCGGGTCTCGACCGGCATCCGGGCCAGGGTCAGGGGCACGCCGATGTGGTTGTTGTAGCTCTTGATCGATCCGTGCGCGGGACCAGCCAGATCGAGGCCGGCCTTGATGGCTTGCGTGACGCTGGTCTTGCCGACGCTGCCGGTGACCGCGCCGCGCTTCACATGGGGCGCGCGCTCGCGGGAGGCGACGCCGAGGGCTTCCAGACCGTGCAGCGTATCGGAGACGACGACATGGGGGCCGCCCTCGACCGGGTGTTCGACCAGAGCGGTCGCGGCGCCGGCGGCAAAGGCGTCGCCTGTGAACTCATGTCCGTCGCGTGCGCCCTTCAGCGCCAGGAACAGGTCGCCGGGGACGATCTCGCGGCTGTTGTAGGTCACGCCCGTGATCGGGCGGTCGTCGCCATGCAGCACGCCGCCCGTGGCGGCGGCGACTTCGGCGGCCGTCCAGAGCGGGCGGGCGGATGTATCAGGCATTCAACGACAGGGCCTCGGACGCGACGGTGGCGTCGTCGAAGGGGTGGGTCACGCCCGCGACGATCTGCCCCTGTTCATGCCCTTTTCCGGCGATGACCACCACATCCCCGTCACGCATCATTTCCACGGCGGCCTCGATGGCCGCGCGTCGGTCGCCGATTTCGAGGCCGTCGGGGCAACCGGCACGGACCTGGGCGCGGATGGCGGCGGGGTCTTCCGAACGCGGATTGTCATCGGTGACGATGGCGACGTCGGCCAGACGTCCGGCGATGGACCCCATCAGGGGTCGCTTGCCGCGATCCCGGTCGCCGCCGGCGCCGAAGACCACGATCAGACGGCCGGTCGCGTGGGGACGCAGCGCGTTCAGCACCGTCTCAAGCCCGTCAGGGGTGTGGGCGTAATCGACATAGACCTCGCCGCGCCCTGTCTCGGCCCCGCCGATGCGTTGCAGGCGGCCTTGGGCGCCCGTCAGGCCTTCCAGGGCGGCGATCACGGCGTCGGCGGGATCGCCGGCCGCGATGCACAGACCCGCCGCCACCAGGGCGTTCGAGGCCTGGAAGGCGCCGGCGAGCGGCAGCAGGATCTCATGCACCTGGCCGCGCACGTCCAGGGTCAGGCGCTGGCCCTCCGGCGTGGCGCGGCGGCCGATCAGGGCCAGGTCGCGCCCGCGCTCGCCCACCCCCATCACGCCCAGGCCCGCCATGATCGAGGCCGAGGCGAAGGCCGAATAGGCGTCGGAATCTGCGTTCAACACGGCGGTGCGGCCGCGCGGCAGCAGGGTCTCGAAAAGGCGCATCTTGGCGGCGCGATAGTCCTCCATCGTGCCGTGATAATCGAGGTGGTCCTGGGTCAGGTTGGTGAAGGCGGCGGCCTTCAGCGCCACCCCGTCCAGACGGCGCTGGTCGATGCCGTGAGACGAGGCCTCCAGCGCGACATGGGTCACGTCCTTGGCGGCCAGCTCGGCCATCAAGCGGGCGGCCTCGGCGGCGTCGGGGCTGGTCAGGCCGGGGCCGGTCAGGGCGTAGGTCTTGTCGCCCTTCTGGCCGATGACGCCCAGGGTGCCCATGCTGGCGGACTTGTGGCCGACGCCGGCCCAGATCTGGCGGCAGAAGGTGGCGACCGAAGTCTTGCCGTTGGTGCCGGTGACGGCGACGCAGGTCTTGGGCTGAACGCCGTAGAAGCCGCGCGCGGCGATGGCGTAGGCCCGGCGTACGTCCCCCGAGGTGACCAGGACCGGCGCGGCGCCGTCCGGCGTATCGGTCGGGGCCAGGACCGCAGCGGCTCCTTGCGCCAAGGCCTGCGGGATGAAGGCGCGGCCGTCGGCGGCCGTGCCCGGCAGGGCGACGAACAGGGCGCCGGGGGCGACCTTGCGGCTGTCGGCGGTCACGCCGGTGATGATGGGATCGCTGGACACGTCGCGGCGCAACAGGTCGGACAGGTGAAGGGCGCTCACAGGCCGTCCCCCGCCACGTCTTGGTATTCCGGCACTTTTTCGCCCAGGGCCGTGCGCCAGCGATCCTCGCGGCGTTCGACGCCCAGGAAGCCGGCGATGCGGTCGGCGATGTTCTTCACGGCCGGCGCGGCGACATAGGCGCCGGTCTTGGGATAGGTCCCCGGCTCGTCCATGACGATCAGGATGGCGTAGCGTTTGCCGTTCAGCGGGCCGTCGACCGGGAAGACCGCCGCGAACGAACCGAGCGCGTGGCTGGGATCGTAGCGACCGTTGACCAGCTTATTGGCCGAGCCGGTCTTGCCCCCGACCCGCAGACCCGGCGCATCGGCGAACCCGCCCGAACCCTTGACGACGTTGCGACGCAGCAGGTCCAGAATGGTGCGCGAGGTCTCTTCGGTGACGACCTGCTGGGGCTGGGCGCCGCGCGCGCCGCCCTTGCGCAGGCTCAGCGGGATCATCCGCCCGCCGTTGGTCAGGGCGCCCATGGCCTGAACCATCTGGGCCGGGGTGATCATGATGCCGTAGCCGAACGACAGGGAGGCCAGGGTCGAGTTGTCCCAACGACGCGGCACGACCGGCTTGGCCGATTCCTTCAGCTCGATGGTCGAGGCGTCCAGCAGGCCCAGGCGGCGGAAATAATCCCGCATCGTGTCCGGCCCCATCTGCACCGCCAGTTGCGAGGTGCCGATGTTGGACGAGTGCAGATAGACTTCTTCCAGGGTCATCACGCGGTTCTGGGCGTGGAAGTCCTTGATCTTGCGGTCGCCGATCTGGAAGGCCTGGGAGGCGTCGAACAGGGTGTTCATGTCGGCCCGGCCGGTGTCGAGACCGGCGGCGACGGTGAAGGTCTTGAACACCGAACCCATCTCGTAGTGACCCGAGACGGCGCGGTTCAGCGTCGCGCCATCCGGTGCGGCGTTGCGATTGGACGAGTTGAAGGTCGGCCAGCTGGCCATGCCCAGAACCTCGCCGGTCTGGACATCGGTGACGATGCCCACGGCGCCCTTGGCCTGGGCCTTGATGGCGGCGGCGGCCAGTTCGTTTTCCAGCACGCCCTGAACGCGCAGGTCGATGGACAGGGGGAAGCTTTCGCCCCGCTGGCCCGCCGCGCGGATTTCGTCGTTGAAGGCCAGCTCGGCGCCGGACACGCCCCGCCCGCCCGTGTCGGCGTCGCCGATCAGGTGAACCGCCGAGGTTCCCAGCGGATAGGCGCGACGGTCTTCGGGTTCGAACGTGACGCCGCCCAGGGCCAGGTCATGGACGGCGGCCTTTTCCTGGGGCGTCAGGCCGGTCAGGGCGATCAGGCGGCGTTCGCCGCCCAGCACGCGCTTCAGCCGCTCGGCGGAGATGCGCGGCAGGGCGCGGCGGATCTGGCGATAGGCCAGGTCGCGATCCCAGATTTCGGCCGGATCGATATAGAGGCCGTAGTGGATGATGTTGGTGGCCAGCAGTTCGCCGTTGCGATCCGTCAGGTCGCCGCGCACCAGGGCGTTCGGATTGATACCCGAGCCGCGCCCGTTCGCCTCTGCAATCAGGGCCTTGTACGAGGCGCCGATGGCCAGGGCGCCGAAGACGCAGGAGAAGACGATCAGGATCAGGAAGATGCGGACGCGCGTATCCTCTTCCGGCCGGGCATCGGCGCGGGCGCGTTCGAACCCGTGCTCCAGACGCCAGACGGTTTCCGAAAGCCAGCGCCAGAAGGGCGACAGCCGGCCCTGAAGATCGACGCCGGGCGCGGGGCGGTGATAGCGGTGGTCCTGAACGCTCATCGCACCGTCTCCGGCGCGGGGGCGGCGTCGTCTGCGACGGCGGGGGCCGCAGCGGGGGCGACGGCGGGATGAGCCGGTGCGGTCGGGACCGGCATGGGTTTCAGCTCGGTCAGCTGGGCTTCCTTGGCCTGACGATGCACGTCCACCGGAGCCATGCCGATCTGGCGCGACAGGCTTTCCAGCCGGGCGGGTTGTTCCAGGCGGGCGACCTCGGCGCGCAGCAGGCGGACGCGCTGGCCGTTCTCGCGGATATCCTGTTCCAGCTGGGCGATGCGGCTGCTCTCGCGCGCCGCCGCGGCCTTGGCCGCATAGACGGACACGATCATGATCGCGACCAGGGCCACGCCGATGATCTCGATCCAGCGCACGCCGCGCACCTTCCAGTCGAACAGACGCTGAAGGGCGGTGCGGGAATAGGTGAAGAAGGGCGCCGTGGTCATGCGGCCACTCCCCCACCGATCTTGCCCCAGGCCGGGGCGTCGGTGCGGACGGCGGCGCGCAGCTTGGCCGAGCGGGCGCGGGGATTGGTCGAGCGTTCTTCGTCGCCGGCCTCGCGCGCGCCCTTGAACTGAAGCGTGAAGCTGGGCTTGCGCGGATCGACGGCCATGGGGGCGTGACGCGAGCCGGCGGGGCTGTTGCCCGTGCGCTCGGTCATGAAGGCCTTTACGATGCGGTCTTCCAGCGAATGGAAGGTGACGACGGCGAGACGGCCGCCGGGGGCCAGGGTCGCCTCGGCGGCCTCCAGCCCGCGCTCCAGCTCGCCCAGTTCGTCGTTCACCGCGATGCGCAGGGCCTGAAAGACCCGTGTCGCCGGATGGATGGGCGCGCCGCGACGGCCGCCCAGGGCTTTCTCGACCACCTCGGCCAGATCCAGGGTGCGGGTGAACGGCTGTTCGACGCGGCGGCGCAGGATGGCGGTCGCGACGCGGCCCGACTGACGCTCTTCGCCATACAGTTTGAAGATGTGGGCCAGGGGACCGTGGTCCCAGGTGTTGACGACGTCGGCCGCGGTCGCCCCGTCGTCGGACATGCGCATGTCCAGCGGCCCGTCGCGCATGAAGGAGAAGCCGCGCTCGGCCTGGTCCAGTTGCATCGACGAGACGCCGATGTCGAACACGGCGCCGTCCAGCCTGGCCTTGCCGCTGTCGGCGAATGCACTGGTCAGACCCGAGAAGGGCGTGCGGATCAGCTGGAACTGGCCGGGGAAGTCATGGGCGACGGCGTCGGCGTGCGGCTGGACCGTCGGATCGCGATCCAGGCCGATGACCTGGGCACCCGTCTTCAGGATGGCGCGGGTATAGCCGCCGGCGCCGAAGGTGGCGTCGATCACGACATCGCCGGGCGCAGGCGCCAGGGCCTGGATCACCTCGGCCAGCAAGACGGGGGCGTGTGGGGCTTCAGCGTGGGGGGTCACGATCCGCCTCCCGCCAGCTTCATCTGGGCCGCCAGTTTCAGGGCGCCGATCTGGGCCATGCCGGCCTTGGCCAGGGCGCGCTGCTCGGCGCGGCGAGCGGCCCACTTCTCGCGCGACCAGATCTGGAACCGGTCGTTCAGGCCGACGATGACGACGGTGTCCTCCAGGCCCGCTTCAGAGCAAAGCGCTTCGGGCAGTGTGATGCGACCGCCGGAATCATAGGCCAGGCGCACCTGCTCGCCCATCACCTGCCACTCCAGCGCCGAACGCTCTTCGGAGCCGAACGGCAGGGCCTCGATCATCTCGGCATAGACGGCGAACAGGCGGTCGCCGCCCGCTTCCAGGCAGTCCGCTTCGATGGAGGGGAAGATGAAGACGCCGCCGGCTGCGCCGTTTTCGGTCGTGCGAAAATCGTTGGGGATGAGGAGACGGCGCTTGCCGTCCAGCTGCTTCTCGTAGGTCGAGAGAAACACGCCCTGTCCAATCGAGCCTTTCGGCCCGCCCCTAGATGCCCTGACGAACGCCCGCCGCGCCCGTCTCTCAGCCCCAAATCTTGATTGTGGGATAGCATGGGATCAGATGGGCCTCAATGGGATCGAAGCCAAGATTTAACCATGTTTTGACGTGTGACGACTTAAGCACGCTCGAAGCGTCGGAACATACACGGAACAGACGAAGTATTCACAGGCTGTGAAGCGTTCTAACCTTCCTTGACCAGACAATAGGTTAACGACCGCAAACCTGCGGGACCGCTGCCAGAACGCTGAAATGCGGGGATAATCCGAACTCGGACCAAGGCATCGCGCGAGCCACCACCGGATGGGCGGGTGGAAAGCCCTGCTAACGGACCTCAAGTAGGCCAAAGGCCGATAGGCCCAGTAAAAAAGTATGCCAGACGGCCTGTAAGCCGGGTTTTGTTCCGTTCCGAGGCTTAAAGCCTTGGATCGGCGACGATCATTCCTCTGGACCGTCCATTGCTGAACGGTTCTCGCGACCTACCCGGACATCTGAGGCGGTGAGCCCCGCGAGGCGAACCTCGCGCGATGTCCCTATTTGGTCTTGCTCCAGGCGGGGCTTGCCATGCCGTCCCTGTTGCCAGGCACGCGGTGGGCTCTTACCCCACCCTTTCACCCTTACCGGCCTCGCGAGGCCGGAGGTTTGCTTTCTGTGGCGCTATCCCTCGGGTCGCCCCGGGCGGAAGTTATCCGCCGCCTTTTCACCGTGGAGCCCGGACTTTCCTCGACAAGGACGAACCCTGCCGCGACCGCCCAGCCGTCTGGCGCGCGCTAGATGCGCCGCCGCGCCGCCGAGGTCAACCAACGGATGCGGCGGCAGGTGAAATGGCGTATGGTCTGCGCATGGCCGAACCCGCAGCGAACATCGCCAGTCATGAAACACCGGAGCAGCGTGAGCGCCGCCTCGCTCATGAGCGCTGCCTGCTCGCCGAAGCCTATGCAGACATCGCCGCCGGACGCTTTATCGAAGGCGAAGAGGCCGAGAAATGGCTGGAAGCTGAAATCGCCTGGGCTAACGCCGCCTCTCGCTGAATGCGTCGCAACACTCTGATCGTCACCGAGCGGGCGCGTCGTGACCTCGACCAAGCCAAGACCTGGCTGACCCAACCCGGTAGCGGTTTACGTGGCCGATCACGCTACGCGGCTCTACTGGAAGCGATGAATGGTCTGAAGGCGGCGCCCAACCGCTGGCCTTTTGGTGACAATGCAAACGTCCGCGAGCGAGTCTGCGAAAGCTACCGCTTTTTCTATGAATGGAGCGAGGAAGCTCGCATCGTAACGATCTTGAGAATCTACGGCCCCTTCCAGGACCGCGCGGACCTCTAGTTCAGCACGCCCGTTACGCTCTCGGCGCTGGCGAGTTGGAGCAGGCCGACCAGGCGTGCGCGGGTTTCGCCGTCGGCGACGCCGTCGACGCGGCTTGGGCGCCAGTGGCGCTGGAAGGCGCGGACGGCGGTTTCGGTCTCGGCGTCGTAGTCGCCGCCGGGTTTCAGCCCGTAACCCAGACGGTGCAGGCCGGCGCGCAGGACCATGGCGCCGATGCCTTGATCTCCCTTTTGCAACAGGCCGCCCAGGGCCTGGATCCGTTCGGGGGCCGGTTCGAACCACAGGCCATGACCGGCCTCGGCCAGTTGCTTCCAGGGGAAGAGTTCGCCGGGATCGGTCTTGCGATCGGGCGCCAGGTCGGAATGGGCGATGATGCGGTTGTCGGGGATGGTCCAGCGGCTGCGGATGTCGTCGATCAAGGCGATGACCGCCGCGACCTGAGCCTCGGGAAAGGCGCGATAGCCGAACTCATGGCCGGGATTGACGATCTCTATGCCGATGGAGGCGGCGTTGCAGTCGTCTTCGCCTTGCCAGAGGCCGCGACCGGCGTGCCAGGCGCGGCGCTCCTCGGGGACCAGCTGGAAGATGCGGCCGTCTTCCTCGACCAGATAGTGGGCCGAGACCTTGGCGTCGGGGTCGCGCAGGCGAGCCAGCGCGGCCTCGCCCGTCTGCATGCCGGTATAATGCAGCACCAGCATGTCGGGCGGCGCACGGCGCGCGTCGAAGTTGGGCGAAGGCGCGTCGATGTAGGAGGTCATGGGAGGGGCCGGCTCAGCGGCCGTTGCGTTCCCAGCCATAGGCGACCCAGGCGCCGTCCACCTTGTGCGCCTCGATCAGGTCGGGATCGCCGTTGCGGCGGCGCGGCGTCGTGTTGCGGCGGGTGCGCATGACCAGTCCGACCAGGAAGACCAGCACGCCTGCGATCAAGGCGATCACGGCCACCGCTGCGGCAGTGACGACGGCCAGCACCGCGCCCACGGCCATGGCGCAGACGGCGGCGATCATGCCGGCGACCCACATGACGGAGGCCACGAGGCCGTTGGGACGGCGGCGCGCGGTGAAACCGATGGTGGCGAGACGTTCAGGCTGGAACATGGATCATCCTTTCAGGCGACCCGAGGAACGCCTGACATGCAATGTCGGTCCATCGGGGCCTGCGGTCAATGCACCGCGACGCACGGTCGCGTGTGCCGCGGACTTGGAGCCTGATGGGCATCAGGCTACAAGATTCTTGCCGGAGCGAAATCTGAGCCGAGTTGAACTGCATCCAACCCAACCGATTTCGCCCTGTTCAAAACATCGGCTGATCGGCCAGGACCACGGCGCCCTCGCCGCGCATACGGTCGCTTTCGACGCGGCGCATCACGGCCTGGGCCTGGGGATCGGCCATGACGCCGCCCAGCATGACCAGGGCCTTGGCCGCCTCGGTCTGGACGCCGAACATTTCCGACAGGGCCTCGAACGGCGACTGCTGCTTGGGGAAATGCTTGAAGCGGACGGGTTCATTGGACGGGATCTTCGCCAGTTCGCGCGCCTTGTTCACCGCCTCGGTGACGCCGCCCAGCTGATCGACCAGGCCCAGAGGCAGGGCCTGGGCCCCGGTCCAGACGCGGCCCTTGGCGATTTCGCGCACGCGGTCGGGCGACAATTTGCGGCCCGTCGCGACGCGGGCGATGAAGTCGTCGTAGATCCGGTCCATCGAGCCGGAGAAGGCCGCGCGCTGCTCCGGCGTGAACTCCTGCGTCGGCGAGAAGGCGTCGGCGTACTGGCCGCCCACCGTCAGCTCGCGCATGTCGACGCCGAAACGGCCCAGCGCATCGGCCAGCACGAACTTGCCGCCGAACACGCCGATCGAGCCGGTCAGGGTCGAGGGCTGGGCCACGATCCAGTCGGCTTCCGAACTGACCCAGTAACCGCCCGAGGCGGCGTAGGCGCCCATGGAGACCACCACCGGCTTGCCCGCCGCCCGCGCCGCGCGCACGGCGGCCAGGATCTGTTCCGAGGCTTCCGGCGAGCCGCCGGGCGAAGAGACGCGGAAGACGATGGCCTTCACACTCTTGTCCTCGATGGCGTCATAGATGGCCTCGGCCGTGTCGTCGGAATGGATGGTCGAACCGCCGCCGAAGCTTCCACCGCCACCGCGACCGGTGACGATGGCCCCCTCCCCGCCGACGATGGCGATGGCGTTCTTGCCCGAACCGGTCCGCTCGCCCTGCTGGCTGGCGTATTTGCCGAACTCGACGATCTCGGCGCCCTTGCCGGCACGCGCCTTGACGGCGATCTCGGCCTCTTCGACCTGGCCGACCTTGTCGATCAGACGGTTGGCCAGGGCCTCGGGCGCCGAATAGGGGCCGGCCTCGATGATCGTCTTCAGCGCCGGAGCCGTCGTCTTGCGATCCTTTGCGGCGTTGGCCAGGGCGCTGTCGTAGATGGACGTCATCCAGGCCGTCATGGCCTCGCGGTGCGGGCCGGTATAGTCGCTCTGGGTGTATTCGTTGACGGCGTTCTTGTACTCGTAACGCTGTTCGAAGTTCGGTTTGACGCCATATTTCTCGAAGGCGCGACCCAGGAACAGACTGTCCGCCGAGAAACCCGTGGCCTGGAAGCCGGCGGTGTTCTGCATCCATAGTTCGGACGCCGAGGCCCCGACCATATAGGTGGACATCACCGCGCCCGACGGCGCGAAACCCTGGCTGTGGGCGATGACCGGCTTGCCGGAGTTGCGGAAGCGGTGGATGGCCTGGCGCAGTTCATCGGCGGTCGCGGGCGTCATGCCGCTTTCCGGCAGACGGATCAGCAGGGCCTTGACGCTGTTGTCGCCCTGGGCCTGATGCAGGCCGTCCACGACCTGGGTCAGGGCCAAGCCCGAACCGCCGAAGGCGGCGAACGGATTGGACGACGGCTGGTCGCTGATCCCGCCGCGCAGGTCCAGTTCCAGCACCGTATTGGCCGGCGTCGTCGGCTTGGAAGACGAGGCGATGGCGACGGTCAGCAGCACCACCGGAATGACGACGACGAACAGGATCAACCCGGTGAAGACACCAAGGACCGTCAGGAAGAATTGCTTCATCGGTGGGGAAACGCGCGCTCGCAGGCCGGAAATGGCCGATCCAGCATAGGGGGACGCGGGCCGTCGTCAAATGAAGCTCGCGCAATATGCCCGCCGCGGCCCGTTCGCACCCGCAATGCGTTTGCTGCGGCGCGGTGCCCCGATTGATGCAGGCCTCGAAAATCCCTATATGAGCCGCCTGAGAGCGAGGGCCTGCGCCCCGCGTATATTTGGAGACCGGGCAATGCTGGTCACCCTGATGAAGTCCAAGCTGCACCGTGCGACGGTGACCCAGGCCGATCTCGATTACGAGGGATCGATCGCTATCGACATGGACCTGCTGGACGCGGCGGGCATCTATCCGCACGAACAGGTCGATGTGCTGAACATCACCAATGGCGCGCGCTTCACCACCTACGCCATCGAGGCCCCGCGCGGCTCACGCGTGATCGGCGTCAACGGCGCCGCCGCCCGCCTGGTGCAGAAGAACGACAAGGTCATCGTGGTCACCTATGGCCAGATGCCCCAGGAAGAAGCCCGCCAGTGGAACCCCAACGTGGTCCTGCTGGACGACGCCAACGAGATCAAACACGCCGGCTGAAGCCCTCTCCTCCCCATGAAATGGGGAGGGGGACCGCGCAGCGGTGGAGGGGCTCTTTCCGACCCACCGACCAACTAAAAAAGGCCCGCCGTCGCCGGCGGGCCTTTCTTCGTTTAGGCCGATGGGATCAGCGGGCGATGTCGTAAACGCCCGTGATGTCGATCCGCACCGTCAGTTCGCCGGCGGCGACCGGTGTGCTGTCGCGGCTTTCCATCGACATGGCGCGCGCGGCGAACATCGGCATCGGCGGCTGGGGCGTATAGCCGCCGCCTTCGGTCAGGTTGCGGATGCCCGACAGCTGGACGTTCAGCGACTGGGCGTACAGCTGGGCCTTGGCCTGCAGGTTGCGAACGGCCAGCTGGCGCGCCTGGTTCTCGGCTGCGGTCGGATCCTTCAGGCCGAAGCTGATGCCGTCGATCTGGTTGACGCCGGCGGCGACCACGGCGTCGGCCGTCGTGCCGACCTTGGTCAGGTCATTGATGACCACCGTCACGCGGTTGACCGCCTGATAGCCGCGCAGCTTGGGCGGTTCGTTCTGCACATAGTCGTATTGCGCCGACAGGTTCAGGCCCGAGGTCTGGATGTCGCGCTCGGCGATGCCGGCGCGGCGCAGGGCGGCGACGACGCGCGTCATCTGCGTGGCGTTGTCGCGCATGGCTTCCTGAGCCGTGACCGCCTCGGTCTGGACGCCGAAGGTGATGGTGGCCATGTCGGGCGCGGCCTTGACCTCGCCATAGGCCGACAGGTTCAGGGACGGCGCGGGCTGCATCATGTGCATGGCTCCCATCGAGGGTTCGGCCGTCTGGGCCATCGCGCGCGGCGTGGCGGCGGCCAGGAAGGCGGCGGCGGCGACCGCGCCGCCCAAGGCGATGGTCTTCAGCGACACGGTCTTCAGGGGGGCGGCGGCCAGGGTGCGGGTCATGCGGTCTTCTCCGTAAGCGATCAAGGACGGCGCGTTCGCCGATCCGTTGCAACGACCTTGGCCGTTCTCGCCTGAACGAACGCCCGTGCGCCCTGGCAGTTTCCGTTCATCTTCGTGAATTCGTCGAAAGATCGCCTTCTTGCCCGCCCCCGCTTGGCAAGCCGCGCCCGCGCCTGCTAGGCGAGACCCCTTCCGCCGAGGCGCGCCTTGGGGGCCTGTAGCTCAATGGTTAGAGCCGACCGCTCATAACGGTCTGGTTGGGGGTTCGAGTCCCTCCGGGCCTACCACTCCTATCGTTTTCCTAAGTGAAAACAATGCACCTAAGAGGTTTGACACTCAGGGTTTGACACGGGGTGTTCTCTTTTCGGCCTTTTGCAGCTTGGCGATCGCGGCGTCGGCAAGGCGCGTCTGTCCGCCGACTGCACATAGGTCTCGACCTCGTCCAAGCTGATGTGGCCCAGGACGGCGGCGATTTCCTTGGTCGTGGCGCCCGCCTCGGCCAGGCGCCGGCCGGCGGCCTTACGCAGGCCGTGGGGGGGGTGCGACCGGGGACGCCTGCGAGCGTCGCTCGCTCGACGAACCAGCTGGTGAAGCCGGCGGCCGAGAAGGGCTTGCCGTACTGGGTCAGGATGAAGGTCATAGCCTTGCCGTGGCGGGCGATCTCGGCCTTCAGCTTGGGGTGGATTGGAATCCAGATCGGGACGTCGGTCTTTTCCTGCATAACGGCGATGCGGCCGTTCTTCACATGCTGCTGGCCCATGCCGACGACGTCGGACCGACGGACACCCGTATAGAGCAGCAGATAGAGGGCGAGGCGTTCGCGCGTCCCCTGCCCCCAGTGATCCTCGAACCTCTGAATCTCGACTTCCGACCAAGGAATGAAGCCCTTGGACTTGCGCTTGCGGGCCTTGGTCTCGCGGACGGGGTTGTCTTTGCGCCAGCCCAGTTCGACAGCAACGGCGAAGGCCTTCATCAGCCGCTTGCGAAGATTACGCTGGGCACCCGGCTTGTCGGCCATCTGGTGGAAGATGGCGTTCAGATGCTGAGGCTCGATCGCGACGGCGGACCTGGCGCCGTATTTCGCGCGGAAACGATCAAGGATGTTTCGGTAGGTCTTTTGGGTTTGGGGTTCCAAGTCCAGGAAGTCGGCCGAGCGATAGTATTCGACCATGAGGTGGTTGATCGATCGCGGCTGAACCTTGGTAGCCGGATCAGGTTTGGGGACGCGACCGTGGGCCCGAGCATAGACATCCATGAACTCGGCCGAGCCCGGATCACCGGGCAGGCGAACAGTGACGTAACCCTTGCGCCGGTAATAGTGGCGGATGCGTCCGTGGCGGTCCTTGAACCGCTCGACATAGGCCAGTTCGATGGTCGCCATGTCGGTCATTGGGGCAGAACGTCATCCCATTCGTTCCGCCTGTCCCTCCCTGCCGCATCGACGTCCAGCCGCTCGCCCAGCACCAAGCGAAAGCCACCCTCCTTGGGGAAATCAACGGCAGCGACCTGATGGCCGCACTTCTCCATCACGACCATGGCGCGCTTGATGTCCGCCGCGGAGAAGGCCGCGCGGACCGTCATCCCAACACGGCCTCTGTGCTCGCCCCCAAATACGGAGGATCACATTCTGGCGGACGCTTCATCTAACAACTCCGAATTAGACCTTCGTTCCCGCCAGAACTTTCTGGCGGAGGCCGATGATCCTCCGATGTCGTCGTCTTCTCCCTACGCGAGAGGCATCCGGCTCGCAACAAGAAAAATATTCTAACTTGTTGTTTTATGTAAAGGAATTATCTGCGCAATCGATCCGCCCTCTAGAAAAATGCGTCTAGGGACAGGCCGAACTTCGACGTTCGTCTCCACCTTGCCCGCCATGGCTGCCTTGGCTGCGCAGGTCCATGTGCATGGTTCCTATCGAAATGTTCGGGCAAGCCGAGCGCAACCCTTCCTTGCTGGAGCGCATCGTTAGCCACAGTCGCCTTTCTCGAGTTGGCGACGCCCCAATCGTGACTGACGAGCGATGTGCGCCATTTCCCTGCACGCCGGAGAGCCCGACGAGAGTCACGTTAGTCATTCAAGTTGATAGTTGGCTGAAGGCTGAAAACCCGCTGATCGAGACGATCCGACAAATTTTTATCCAACAATACCAGCAGTTAGCGTCCACAGTCTGCCCCTCTCCAGTTAAGGGCGGACGTCGATGGATGCGTCCTGATTGACGCTGCCGGCATCGGACCAGGTCCGTTTTGATGTTGGAGTCATCGTTGGTGGCTATCGTGACTGAGCAGTCACGCCGATGGGTATCGTGACTCCAGCAATCCCGACACCGTCCGTGGGGACCGGCGACTGACATAACCTCAGTTGTGGAGGGTCGCGGCCCCAGCTAGTTATTGACGTATATGATGGGCGCAAATCGAGCCTCTGGGGGAACCACTTCGCATGACCGACGCAGCCGAAAGACCCGTCCTTATTGATCGGGTGGCGATCCATCGTCGGATTGAGCGGCTCGAGGCGTCCGCCGACATGAAGTCTCTGCTTGCTTCGCTCGTCGACAAGACGGTCGTCGTCGCCGGGAAACTCATCGACCTCGGCGCACGTGTCGTCGCCTTTGTGTTCGAGTTGGCCAAGGCGTACCCTGGCGTCGCCTTCGGCGTGGTCGCCGCCCTGGTGCTTTCCTATCTGATCGGCTCCATCCCCGGCATCGGACCGGTGCTTTCGCCGATCCTCACGCCATTGTTGCTCATCATCGGCATCAGCCTCGGCGCGCTCGACGACCTGACTGATGGCGGCATGCGCCATCGCCTGCAAAAACTGAGCGACGGCTTGCGCACCTCGGGGATTGCATGAGCAGGAAGCGCGCAGCGGTCCCTGAGATCGAAGTCTTCGGCGACGGCCTCGACTACGTCGTGGCCGACACGCTGAAGTTCAAACGCAAGCTGCGGATCGGCGAAGACGCCTACGCGCTCCTACGGGCGAAGAACGGCATACAGAGTCTATATGACGTGGGCGGCGTCGCCATGACCGCCGGCGCAGCCGCCGCCTCCCCCATTGTGGCGGGCACCTTTTTCGCCTCGTCGGCGGGATGGCTGTCGATCATCGGGATCGGCGCAGCGACAACGCCTATTGGTTGGGTGATCGCAGCAGCAGTGGCGACCGGCGGCGCCTACTATGGCGTCACCCGGCTTGTGCGGAAGCAGACGGACGCGATGGTCGACACCATTCCGCGCTTCATCAATACGCCGATCGATCTTCTAGGCATGGAGTTGTTCGACCTGATCGGCGCCTTGGCGGTGCGCGTCGCCTCCATCGACGGCGAAGTCGATCCGGCTGAACGCGAGGCCATAGCCCGCCATTTCACCGAGGAATGGGGATATGACCCCCTCTATGTTTCCGAGGCGCTCGATGTTCTGATCGCGAATACGGGCGACGTGTCGATCAAGGCGATCACCAAGTCTTTGGCCGAGTTCCAGGCCGCCAGTCCCGATTGTAACGGCGCCGCGATGCAGGCCGAGTTGCTCGTCTTCCTGCGCCAGGTCGTCGAGGCCGGCGGTCGTTTGGACGAGCGCGAGGAACTGGCGATGGATGGGATCGAGGCGGCCTTCCGGGCAGAACGCGCCCTCACCTTTGACAAGGTGAAGAAGTCCATCTCCGACATTGGCAGCCGCACAGGAGCGGCCGTCGCTCGGCTCAAACTGAAACCGGCCAACCGCCTGACGTAGGCCGTTTTCCGTATCCGGCTGAGCGCGATCGGAGATCAGGTTGAGAAGCGAAGGCACAACTCGAACTCACTTGGCGTCTTCGAGCCCCCCCACAGCATCAAGTTGGATCGGTTGGTTGCGGAGCGGCTTTTTCGGTGTGTATCGTGCTGCAGAAACTGCCCGGCCCGTCCGTTTCTGCAGCTAGTGTTCTCTGAACACGCCCCTCACGGGGCGACTAACGTCGCTCACATTATAGTGGCCAACGTTCCGCCTCGTGGCAGCGAGGCGGAACATTCTTAGGCGATTGACACGACTGACAAATTAGCTTCAACGCAGACGAACTGGTCGGAAAGAGATTTCGGCAGTAAGGATGCCGGCGCAGAAACTGCCCGGCCTGACCGTTCTGCGGCGAGTGTTCTCGAACACGCCCCTCACGGGGTCGCTCCGCTTCTGACGTGACCCCCGTTTCTCATCCAGCCATAACGAGAGTCCTTTGGTGATCTGAACTGGGGTTGGTGGGGTTGGCAAGAGGCCGGTCAGCGCAGCCTTCAACCAGCGCAGCGGACCGGCCGATTTT
>Ga0265296_1000100_pt1 | contig 176840 bp, 173 predicted proteins | sample MunlanPumphouse1_FD_189073 | JGI IMG/M metagenome (GOLD analysis project Ga0265296, IMG submission 189073) | Groundwater microbial communities from a municipal landfill in Southern Ontario, Canada - Pumphouse #1 | ecosystem: Environmental > Aquatic > Deep subsurface > Groundwater | place...
TATAGGCGATCATCTTGATGGCCAGGGCCATCCCCAAGACTTCGCCGGCATTGGCCCCGGCCAGATCATGCGCCAGCAGACCCAGCGCCACCGTCGCCATGCCCGTGCCGAGCAGGGCCGCGACCTGAGCCGTAAACAGGTGCCGATAACCGGCATGTCGGAGCGGGGAAAACATCGAAGATCATCCTGCGGGTCGAGCCAGGGGGCTAGCCTTATCCCCTCCGGGGGGATAGCATCTTGCTATGGCCCACGTCGTCCATAAATCCCATCCCGAGATCGTCAATCGGCTCAAACGCGCCGAGGGACATCTGCGGAAAACCATCGCCATGATCGAGGGCGGCCGCACCTGCCTCGACCTCGCCCAGCAGCTTCACGCAATCGAGAAGGCCGTGGCGGCGGCCAAGAAGGCCCTGATCCACGATCACATCGACCATTGCCTCGCCCATGCGGCGGAGGGCGATCCGGCTGAGGCGCGGCAGGCCATGGCCGAGTTCAAAGACATCACCAAATACCTGTGAGACGCCGATGACTCCGTTTGCGGACCTGCTCGCGCAGGGCTCGGCCCATGCCTGGCTGTTCATTCCCTCGGCCCTCCTTCTCGGGGCGCTTCACGGTCTTGAGCCGGGGCATTCCAAGACCATGATGGCGGCCTTCATCGTCGCCGTGCGCGGGACGGTCTGGCAGGCGGTATTGCTCGGGCTTTCGGCGACCTTGTCGCACACGGCCATCGTCTGGGCGATCGCCCTGACCGGTCTTTACTTCGGTCAGTTCTTCGACATCGAAGCCTCGGAGGGCTGGTTCCAACTGGCCTCGGCCGTGATCATCCTCGGTGTCGCCGCATGGATGCTGTTGGCCACATGGCGCGAGCAGAACGCCGTCCATAACGAGCATGATCATGACCACACCCACGACGAGACGCGCTGGATCGACACGGGCCATGGCGTCGTCAGCCTGAGTATCTTCGAGGACGGTATTCCGCCGCGCTTCCGGTTTGCCCCCGATCACGGTCCTGTCCCGAGGGCCGGCGACATCAAGGTCGCCACCACGCGCGCGGACGGCTCCGTCCAGACATTCCACTTCGAGACACGCGACGGCTATCTCGAATCGGCTGACGTCATTCCCGAACCCCACGCCTTCACGGCGCGGCTGGTTCTGGGCCACGGCAATCACACCCATGACTTCGACGTCGAGTTCGCCGAACACGATCACGAGCATGGTCATGACCACGGCGGCCTGGATGTCTCAAACCCCGGCCACCAGGACGCCCATGAACGCGCCCACGCCAACGACATCAAGAAACGGTTCGCCAACCGCAAGGTGACCACCTGGCAGATCATGCTCTTCGGCCTGACAGGCGGCCTGATCCCGTGCCCGGCCTCGATCACCGTCCTGCTGCTCTGCCTGCAGCTGAAGCAGGTGGCCTTGGGTGCGACCCTCGTCCTGTGCTTTTCGATCGGATTGGCGGCGACCATGGTCACCGTCGGTGTCGCAGCGGCGATCGGGATGCGGCATGCGGAGAAGCGCTGGTCGGGAGGTTTCGCGGCTTTTGCGCGGAAAGCGCCCTATTTTTCAGGCGGGCTGATCGCCATCGTCGGCCTGGTTCTCACCTGGCAGGCCGTCGTGGCCCTGGCCGGGTAGTTCCTTCATGACCGGCACGCCCTGTATCGATATCTGCACCTTCGACGGCCGCTCGGGTCAGTGCGAAGGCTGTGGTCGAACGCGCCCGGAGATAGCGGGCTGGCGCAAGCTTAGTCCCTATCAGAAGAGAACCATCGAACGGGATCTGCCGCGTCGTCTCGCCAGGCTTTCAGCCAACCTCACACCGAAACCGACGGTGTGAAAAGAGACGTGAGGCCGTGGCCATCGCTCCGGTCCACCTTGCGGGTTACGGCGTTTGAGACCCGACGACGTCTCATTCTGACCGGCGCTGGCGAGATAGCGGTCGAGAATGAACTGGTCGAGAGGCACGCCGACCGCCCATCTCGGGAGCTGTTTCGTGCTTCATCCTCGAACGCTATGCTTCCGCTTCTGGGTGCTTTTGCGAGTGATGCCGGTTCTTATCTAGCTGTACTGTAAGCCTTTTTGGAACCTTGAAGCTTTCGCGCGATTAGCGTTCGGGTCGCAACCGATGCCGACCGGAGCGAACCTCGATGCCGGCTTCCGCCAAACTTCTCTCCATCGCGACCGCAAACGCGCCGAATGTCATGACCCAGACGGACGTGGTCCGGGTCGCTCAGGCGCTGTTTAGAGACCGGTTTCCCGGAATCGACCGGATGCTGCCCGTGTTCGACACTGCGGGGATCAGGACGCGGCAATCGGCCATGCCCCTGGATTGGTATCTCACTCCACGGAGTTGGCCGGAACGGACCCAGGCCTATCTCGACATCGCGGTCGGCATGTTGGCCAGAGCCGCGGAAGCGGCTCTCGATCAAGCAGGCCTGAAAGGTTCCGATGTCGACGTGGTCATCACGGTCTCATCGACGGGCATCGCCACGCCCAGCCTTGAGGCCCGCGCCATGGCCCGGATGGGATTTCGCTCCGATGCAGCGCGGGTCCCGGTCTTCGGCCTCGGCTGCGCCGGCGGAGCGACGGGCCTCGCCCTTGCGGGAAGGCTGGCCCAGGCCTCGCCGGGGGCCGTGATCCTTGTGGTCGTGGTCGAGCTCTGCACCCTTTCGTTCCGGATGGAGGATCTGACCAAGGCGGACATTGTTGCGACGGCGCTGTTCGGCGACGGGTCGGCCGCCTGTGTGGTGCGCTGCGGCGAGGCGGGCTTCGCCTCGATCGAGGCGGCGGGCGAACACACCTGGCCCGGAAGTCTGGACGTCATGGGCTGGCGCGTCGGCCCGACCGGTCTGGGCGTGATCTTCGACCGCGCCATTCCTCCGTTCGCCCGCGAAAACCTTCGACCGGCGATGGTCGGGATGCTCGAACGCCAGGGCCTGGAGCTTGAGGATGTTGATCGTTTCATCTGTCACCCGGGCGGAATGAAGGTCATCGACGCCCTGGAGGGATCCCTGTCCCTCGATCAGGGCAGTCTGGATCACGAACGGGAGGTTCTGGCCGACCACGGCAACATGTCCGCGCCGACGGTCCTCTACGTCCTCGACCGGGCGAGACGACGGGGCCTGCCGAACCGGTCGGTCGTGACCGCCCTGGGGCCAGGTTTCACCCTCAGCACCGTGACCCTGAGGGCGGCGGCGTGATGTTGTCCATCGTCGTCCTCGCCCTGGTGACCGCGCAGCGGCTCGGGGAACTGGTTCTGGCCGAGTATAACACTCACCGTCTGCGCGCCCAGGGCGCCGTCGAGACGGGCGCGGACCACTACGTCTTCATCGTCCTCCTGCACGGGGCCTGGCTTCTGGGACTGTGGGCGTTCGCGTGGGACAGGCCGGTCAACCTTGCCCTGCTCGCCGTCTTCGTTCTGCTCCAGGCAGGCCGGGTCTGGGTGATCGCCACTCTCGGTTCCCGCTGGACGACCCGGATCATCACCTTGCCAGGCGCGCCGCTGGTCACTCGGGGGCCTTATCGCTTCGTCTCCCATCCCAACTATGTCGTGGTCGCCCTCGAGATCGCGGTCCTGCCGCTGGCCTTCGGACTGGTCGGCTATGCGATCATATTCAGCCTTCTCAACGCAGCGATGATGTGGGTGCGCATCCGCAGCGAGGCCCGGGCTCTTTCGGCGGCAACCGCCGGAGCGCAGCCGGGATAGGAGACCGCTCGAGGCCTTCCTGTCGTGTCAGCAGGCGCGGATCCTGGCGGTGAGCTTAGCAACTCTGGTGCGAAGCCCCGTCCACCAGCCAAGCGGCTTTTTGGTTTTAGGCGGTCCAGCAAGTTCGCGGCGCCTGGCTCAGGGCAGTGTGAACACCGTCTGGATCCAGCCGCTCGTCTGGGCATGTTCGAGCAGCTCGAAGATCGGGATCGCAAACAGGAAGATCAGGCCATTCCTGAGGGTGACCAGAAAAAAGATGGGGCGGACTTCGAGGGTCTCGGCGTCCCGCCACTTCGAGACGTCTGGCCAGAAACGAGGCGTGGCCGGCGAGCATGAGGAGCCATTTCAGGAGCCAACCTGACGCCCGCGGCGTACCTTGCCAACAGTGAACCGGAGAAAAAGGAAGGGCGGAGGCGGCCGCCCCGAGCGGGGGTGGAACAGTCCAGGAGCCCGTGATGCGACCCTTGCCCTCATCGACGCCCCAGCCCTCCGATCGTCTCTCGGCGTCGCTTTTTGATCTACCGGGAGCCCTTCAGCCGGAGTTGGACGACGCGTCCCTACTCTCCCTGCTGATGACACGCACCTTGCCACAGCGTGACATTCCCCGGGCCGTTGAGACTTTGCTGAAGGTCTTCGGCTCGGTGGCAGCCGTCGTCGCTGCCGACCCGCCGGAACTCGCCCGGGCCGCTTCACTGAACGCGACCACGATCACCGACCTCAAACTACTGCAGCAGTTGAGCGTCCGTCTGGCCCGGTCGGAAGCTTGCCGACGTCCCGTCGTATCGTCCTGGTCATGCCTTATAGCCTATGTGCGCTCAGCGTTGGCCCACGCACCCCGGGAGCAGTTAGGTCTGTTCATCGTCGATCGCGTCTTCGATCGCGCCGAGCTCAGGCTCGGCGATCGTCGCCCCCAGACCGTTCGTATCCGCCGCCTCCAGGGACCCGCCCGATGACCTCGTTCCAGGATAGCCCCCACAATCCCGACGACGTCGCTTCCTCGGCAGGGTCCGGCGTCGGCCCTGAGGTCAGGCCCGACCTGACCAGCGCGGCAAAGGCGCCGCCGCCCGGCCTGTCGATGCGGGCGCCGCGGCCGCCGGTCACCCGGCTGCGCAAGTCGGTCGTCCAGACGATCGTGATCGGCGGCGTGATCCTCGTCTCCGGCTCCCTGGCCTGGGCCTTCGTCGTCCAGCCGGAACTGCGCGACAGCGCCCGGCTCCGCGCCGTCGAGGGCCGGGAAGAGCAGGCCCGGGGCTCCGTTCGACCCTCCGAAGCGGTCACCGACCAGCCCGCGACCTATGACCGGCTGCCCGAGCCGCGCACTGGAGCCGAGGCAGAGACGGCTAAGCCTGGTGTCCCTCCGCCGTCGCCCGCGCCGGGCCGGTACAGCGCCGATTATGCGCCATCGCGGACGACCCGGGCGACCGGGCCCAGTCCGGGCGAACAGGCGGCGCGATCGGGCTTGTTCTTCGAGGGGTCGTCAACCGGGGCCGGTCCTGCCGCGCATGCCGGGGCGGGTCCAGCGACAGCCGGCGCCCGTTCGGGCGCTGCGGACGTCGGCGCCACCTATAATGGCCACACCCTGACGGCGCCGCTGTCGCACTATGAGCTGAAGGCGGGCGCGATCATTCCTGCGGTCCTGTTGACCGGGGTGGACACCGCGCGCGCCGGGCCGGTCGTCGCGACGGTCTCGCAGAACGTCTATGACACCGTCAGCGGCCGCCATCTCGTCCTGCCCCAGGGGACCCGGCTTATCGGCCGTCATGAGGGCGAGAGCGCCTATGGCGACCGACGCGCCTTCCTGACCTGGGACCGGCTGATCCTGCCCAACGGCAAGAGCCTGGTGCTCACCGGCGAGCCCGGCGTTGACGCGCAAGGCGCGGTCGGGGTTCGGGGCCAGGTCGACCGGCGGCTATTCCCCCTCCTGATCGGAACCCTGTTCGCTGGCGCGATCACCACCCTCGGTCAGATCGCACGCGACGGCGATGGCGAGGGTTCAGGCGGCCTGCTCGGCGACGCCGGGGACGCCGCCGCCATCGAGGGCTCCCAGGTCGGGGGGCGGCTCGTGGACCGGGAGCTGGACGTCCGGCCGTCGATCCGTCTGCGCGCAGGCGCTCCGGTCCGCGTGATGATCACCCGCGACCTGATCCTGGAGCCGTACCGGCCATGACCTGGACACCTCTCGATACTGGAAACCGCTGGGCCGTGCTCGGCGTCACAGTCTTCTTCCTCACCCTGGGCGCCCTGATCGCCGAGCAGACGCCAGCCCTGGCTTTGGTCAACGAGAGCCCCAGCGTCCCGCGTGGCCTCTATCTGCGACAGCCTGGCGGCGCGGTGGAGAGTGGCGCGATGGTCGCTCTGCCCCAACCCCCGATCGCCCGGCGCTATCTGGGCGCGCTCGGCATGCCGGACGAGGTCCTGCTGATCAAACGGGTGGCTGCGGTCGGCGGCGATCAGGTTTGCCGAGTGGGCGCCGTGGTTCGGACTCCTGACAGGGTGGTTCCCGTTTTGGATCAAGACCGGCGCGGAATGGATCTGCCCGGCTGGACCGGATGCCGTCGGCTGGCGCCGGACGAGCTCTTCCTGCTCGGCGACACGCCGGGGAGTTTCGACAGTCGCTATTTTGGCCCCGTCCGAACCCGAGACCTGGAGGGGGTGTTTCGGGAGACACTGACATGGTGAGAACCCTCGTGGCCGCAGCGGCCCTGGTGTTTGCAGCGGGTAACGCCGCCGCTCAAACGGTCGACTGGCGCAACGCCGGTGGCGATCTGTTCGGCCGTCCCACCGCGCAGCCTGTGTCGGACGTGGCGGGCGTCGTCGACCTCACACCTAGACTGCCGCCCCTGTCCCAACCCTTCATGGAGGCGATCGCCGCCGCCGCCGAGCGCCATGGGATCGACCCCAAGATGCTCCATGCCCTGGTGATTGTGGAATCCGCCTATAGGGTCGATGCCGTGTCTCCCGTCGGCGCTGGCGGCCTGACCCAGTTGATGCCGGGAACCGCCGCCGATCTCGCCGTCAGAGACCGGTTTGATCCGGTCGAGAACCTGAATGGTGGGGCGGATTATCTGGCCCGGCAATTGCTCCGCTTCGGGGACGTCAGGCTTGCGTTCGCCGCATATAATTCTGGGCCGGATCGTGTCGCCAGGCTCGGCCGCATTCCGAATATTGCAGAGACCCAGGCCTACGTCGCCGCAGCCGTTGACTGCTACCTCGCGCTCTCGGCCGGGAGGGGCGCCCGCAATTCCCGGGACTGTCGGGTGCGGGAGCCGAGCCGATGACCCCGGCATCGGTACCGGTCATCTCGCCGACAGGGGCGACCGATGAGGACCTGCTGACCCGCAAGGAAGCGTCCGCCTTCCTGATACAGTTCGGTATCCGCATGAAGCCCGAGACCCTCGCACGGCTGTGGTCCACTGGGGGCAATGGCCCTCCCTGTCTCCACGTTCGGCATAGGCCCTATTATCCGCGTGGCGTGCTTCGCGCCTGGGCTCTGGACCAGGTCAGTGACCTGCGAGCGTCTGCACCGCCGGCGGCACGGGGGCGGCGTCATGGCTGAGATGTGTTTCGAAGGGTTCAGGACCGAGTGGGCGCCCACGGTGGCGGATCTGTTGATCGACCCCGCAGTCAGCTTCGCCCTCAAGGACGTTCTTAAAACCTGGGAGGTCCGCGATCCGGTCGACGCGGCGCGAGACGCCCGGTTGCTGGCCGAGGTTCTGGAGCGCCGGGCGGACGAGGCGGTGTCATGGACCCTGTGAGCGAGCCGCCTCCGTTCGACGCGTTGGAAGACAGGATCCTGCCCTGGTCGCAGGTCAGGGTGATCTGTGGTCTGAGCCGGACGACGGTTTGGCGCATGCAGAAGAGCGGAGACTTCCCGGCCTGCGTCCAGGTCTCTCGCAACCGGGTCGGCTGGTGGCAGAGCGAGTTGCTGGCATGGAGACGAGCAAGGACGCCCCGGCGTCTGCCGGAGCCGCGGGCCGTAGTATCGGCGCAGGAACCGGTCGAACCGGTCGAACCGCCACAGATCAGGCGAATCCAGGAACAGGCAAAGGGAGCCGCTCGACCAGAGGCCGTGATTGACCCGGATCCAGGCGCCAAGACCCGTCGAAAACGGAAAGCCGCCGTTGCGGAAAACCAGACGGCGTTCGATTTTGGCGGTTAATGCGCGGGATGTGGGGCTTTGACCCGATTGAAACGCACACGGTCAGCCCCAGCGATCAGAAGGGCGTCGAAGCCGGCGTCGCCCCAGGCCCGACGCTGAATTTGGGTCGTGGCCGGATCGGCCGTGCTGGCCCACCACTGCGGCAGGCTCGCGCTCTTGGGCAGCATATAGCCGATCTTGCGTTCCATCTCGACGAAGGAGAGTTCGAGCTCATCCGTCTTCTGTCTGCGGAGATAGTCTCGAAGCGGATCGTATTTGCCCATCGCTTCAGATGACCGGACACGGGGGTTCAGCGCAAGTCGAGCCGTCCTCAGAACAGCGCGGGCGAACCCGCCGCACATCCGGCCGGGGGTGGGAAATCGCTGGTGCGGCTCTAACCGACGGCGGATAGCCCGGCTCGGATCTCAACGACCTCATCGAACCGATCATCATTGAGGCGGTGGCGCTCGCGCGGTCTTGATCGACGTCATGGGACAAGGACAGGAAGCTGGCTTCAGCTGTATGTCGAGACCGCGCTCATACCGGTCGGGAGGCTCTCTGGCTCAGGGCGAACCGCTACGACCTGGGCAAGGTGTGCTACTGCACCGCATCCCGATGGCTTTGATCTCGATCAATGACGGCCGCGCCGAAAGAGGCGCTTTGAGCACAACCTCATGGAGCGGAAGTCTTGCGTCTAATCGCGATCACCGGATTGTTCTTGTTGACGGGATGTACGACCGATCCTGTCTATCGTGAAGCATCACGCACTGCGGAAGCAGCGCGATACTATCCGGTGGAAACGCTGGATTTCGCCTCCATCGCTCGGGGGAAGGCGCTTGTAGAAAGCCGCTGTGCAGCCTGCCACTCCGTCGGACCCACGGGGGAGAGTCCGAGCGCCGCCGCGCCGCCGCTGCGGCACTTGGGGACCCGTTATCCGGTGGCGGACCTTCAGGAAGCTTTTGCCGAAGGCATTACGAACGGCCATCCGGAGATGCCCCAAATCACTCTGGAAAGCGACGAAATCGCGGATCTGATTGTCTATCTTCAGGACGTACAGAACCATTCGAAGCCGTGACCGGGATGCGGGGCCGGCCGGCCCCTCTGGGTCGTCCGGCCTGATCCGGCCCGGGCTCACAAACCATTAGGGTTTCGAGCTCGATTGGGTGAGTGCGCGCGCTGTCAAAGCTGGCGAGTATTCAGGCCGATCCCCGTGTTTCCCGGGCAATCAGAAGCGGCAGCGGTCAAGGCCGAAGCCGATCAGAATGTTTTTCGGTCAGCGACGCTGGCCGGGGAGGCGGCGCGGTGCGGGCGGCTCCAGCCGCGCCGGTCGAAAGGAAGACCCGATGATCGAACACGAACGGATTGTGATCGTTGGCGCAGGCCACGTCGGGGCGACGGCCGCATATGCCCTGATGCTTCGAGCCCTGTTCGAGGAGATTGTGCTGATCGACAGCGATTTGGCGCTGGCCGAGGCTGAGGCGGCCGACCTCTCCGATGCGAACGCGCTCGCCAGGCCCGCGCGCATCTGGGCCGGAAGCTACGCCGACGCGGCAACAGCCCGGATTGCTGTCATTACCGCAGGGGCGGCGACGCACGGCTCGGAAAGTCGCCTGTCCGTAGCGTCCCAAAGCGCCATGATCGTCACGACCTGCGTCGGAGAGCTGGTCCAGGCCGGGTTCGCGGGGATCATCCTTGTCGCCGCCAACCCGGTGGACGTGATGACGCTAATGGCGCTGCGTCGCTCGGGCTTTGCGTCGGCAAAGGTCATCGGCACGGGAACACTGCTCGACACGAGCCGTCTCAAACAGACGCTCGCCGAGAGCCTGCAGGTCACGCCCGGGTCCATCGACGGGCTTGTTCTGGGCGAGCATGGCGACAGCGAGGTAGCAGCGTTCTCGACCGTTCGTGTCGGAGGGTTGCCGCTGAGCGAATTCTGTCCGCCGGGGCAGGAACTCGACCAGGGCCAGATCGCCACGGAGGTGCGCGACGCCGGCTACCGAATTGTCCAGGGCAAGGGCTACACATCCTTCGGGGTGGCGACCGCGATCGTGCGGATATGCGAGGCGATCTTGCGCAATGAGAGGGCGGTGCTGCCAGTCTCGACGCTGCTGACCGGACAATACGGTATCGCCGATGTCTGTCTCAGCCTGCCGTGCATTCTTGGCGCAGGCGGGGTCGAACGCATTCTGTCGCCGGCACTCACCCCCTCGGAGACGGCGGCATTGAACGCGTCGGCGAGGGCGTTACAGCAGGTGCTTGCGCATATGGATCTGGCCATCTGATCGCGAGACGTCGTGGCGGGCAAGGTTCCGTCGACGCCACACAGCCTCTGTGCCGCCGACGGCGGCTCGATGCCGGCGGTTCGTTCCGTGGCGTGGAGACCGAAGGAGAAATCAGTCGTTGACCTCGGCGAGGCTGATGCCGCCCGGCCCCCTTCCGACCGGGATGGTGCGGACAAGCCGGCGGGTCCGGGGATCGAGCACGGACACCGTGTCGGCGAAACTATTGGCGATATAGACCCGGTCGCCATTGCCGCCGACCACGACGCCGTGAGCGCCCGCGCCGGCGACGATCGTGGCGACGACAGTTTGACGGGCGGTGTCGATCACAGAGACGGTGTTGCCTGGACGCGCTTCTGTCCCCTGGTTGGCGACATAGACCTCCCGGCCGTCAGGTGAGGCGAAGACCTGAATAGGTCCGGGTCCGACCGGGATACGGGCGACCACCCGTCGGCTTGCGGTGTCGATCACGGCCGTGCCGTTCTCATCTCGCAAGGTCACATAGCCGAAGCGTCCATCCGGCGTGAATGCGACCTGGACCGGGCCACGGCCGACTGGAATGCGCTCGACTTCGTCCAGATCGACGGCGTCGACGACGGAAACCGTCCCATCGCCAGTATTGGCGACATAGAGGGTACGACCATCCGGGCTCATACGCAGGCCGTGGGGCGATCGCCCGACAGTGATGTTGCGATCCACTGAGCCCGACTTGAGATCGACGACCGTGAGCATGTTGTCTCCCGCGCTGGTGACAAACGCCCGCTCGCTCCGCGCATCGACGACGACATGCGCCGGCATCCTGCCGACGGGGATAGTCGTGCTGGGGCCTTTTGAAACGGCGCTCGCGTCGAAGATGAGGAGGCGCCCCGGTCCATCCATTTCAGCCTCTCCGTCCGGGCCCTGAGGTGCTGAGGCGCCGACTGCAAAGAGGGATCGACCGTCGCTGGAGACCTGAACGTTGTGAGGGGAAACGGCAATACGGGTCGTCTCGACCTGGCCTGTCTCGGGATTGATGACGGAAATCGATCGGCCCTGTTCGTCGGCTGTAAACAGGATCGGGCGAGTATTCCGATCCTGGTTTTCACACCCGGCCAACAAAAGGGCTGCGGTCGCGCTTGCCGCCACCAGGACGACTCTCTTGACGTAGGTTTTGAGAAACATCTGCTGTTCCGGTTTACGGGACGGGCCGATAGCGACCCCAGGCTCCATGACGCTATCCGGCGAATTCGCGCATTGATCCATGTCAGAACTGGGCGGTGGGCAACCTCATCCATCACCGGGTTCAACCGGTTGCCTGATGTCGGCGACAAGGGCCTGGTCGAGGCTGACGCTGTGGGGTTCTCCGTAAACCGCGATGATCATCGGCAGTCCGGATTCCAGCGAGACCTCGAGTGTCCGGTTGGTCTGGTCGATCCTGATCGCGAGGCTCCGGTTGCGCCATTGGAGGCTGAAACTCAGGCTGGTCCAACTCGCCGGCAGCTGCGGCGCGAGGGCGAGTCCGTCGCTCCGTAGCGCCAGTCCGGCGAACCCAAAGACCGACATCATCCAGAGGCCGCCTTGAGCCGCGATGTGGACCCCCCCTCCGATCGCGGACTTGGTGTCGATCAAATCGATCGCCGCAGTCCTGTGGAAATAGTCGAGCGCCCTTTCGACATCTCCCAGCCGCGCGGCCACGAGGCCGTGCATGGCCGTGCTCAAAGAACTGCCGTGCCCGCAGCGGGGCTCGTAGTATCGGAAGTTTTTCAGGTCCGCGCCGGCGTTGAATTCGCCAGGCAGCAAAGCCAGCAGGGCAACGACATCGGCCTGTTTCACCACCTGCGACTGCTGGGTGCGTTCACGCCCGAGGATGACGTCCATTGGGACGGTGCGGCCCGCATAGGCCGATAGATCCACGTCCTCGAGATCGAAATAACCCGCGAACTGCTCGTACAGGCCGGTGGCCGGATCCAGACCCGTCGCCAACGTCTCCGCGACGTCGGACCAACGTTTCAGCTCGGCCTCGTTCAGGTCGAGGTGGCTCGACAGGGCTGACCATCGATCGGGCCATCTTTGGCGCAGCAGGCCGGCGACGTCGAGCGCGCGGCGAATGTTCCAACGGGCCATGACGTTGGTGAACGCGTTGTCGTCGATATTCTCGTGATACTCGTCGGGGCCGATGACGTTGCGGATGTGGTGCAGGCCATCGGCTTCGGGCTGGGCCCGACTGGCCCAGAAGCGTGCGGTCTCGAGCAGTATTTCCGCCCCGGCCTCGATCAGGAATTCGTCGTCGCCTGTCGCCTGCCAATATTGCCAGACGGCATAGGCGACGTCGGCGCTGATGTGTTGCTCCTGCACGCCGGTAAGGATGTCGACGATTTGTCGATCCGGACCGACCGCCTGCTCAGGCGTGGTCTCCAGACCGGTATCCGTCGACTCCCAGGCGTAGAACGCGCCGCGCCATCCTCGATCCGCAGCCTTTGCCCGCGCCCCGTTCAGGGTGTGGAACCGGTACATCAGCAGGGACCGGGCCGCCTCCGGCCAGGTCACGATATAGAAGGGCAGGAGGAAGATCTCGGTGTCCCAGAAGACGTGCCCCCGATAGTCGGCCCCTGTCAGCGCCCTGGCGCCGATAGAGACACGCGGGTCGTCCGGGTTGGCGGCGCTGTTCAAATGGTAGATGGCGAATCGAAGCGCCTTCTGCGCCGCGGCGTCGCCTTTGAGGTCGATGTCGCTGGACGACCAACGATGTGCCCAGGCCGTCTCATGCCGTGTGAGCAGGTCTCGCCACCCTAAATCTCGACCGGCCTTGAGTTCATTCAGAGCCTTGACGCCGGCGTCCGGACCGGGAACCGCGCTTCGCGCCACCCCCATAATGCGCTCAAGGCAGATGATCTGTCCGGGACGGCTTTTCCAGGTCCACGACCATTTGAACGGGGCGAGCACGACCGGCGCCATCTCCAGGCCGTCGATCCGCAACGCCACCGCTGCCGCGATTTCCAAGCGCTTGCCGGAACGGCGGGTGCGCCATACGCCCAATTCGTTGTCGAGCCGCTCCGCCATGAGGTCGCGATCGAGGCCTTCGAAGGACGCTTCGAGCGTCATCTCGGACTCGCCGCGCTCAACCTCCAAATGATGCATTTGCAATCCCAGGGATCTGCGGTCCTGTGACACCAGGTTCAACCGGACAAGGCGGGCGCTCACGGCGGATCCGTCGACCAGGCGGCATTCCGAAAGCAAAAGGCCTCGCCGCATATCGAGCGTGAGCGCATGCGATGGACCAGGGCCGAAATGCTGGACAAGCGGCCCCCCAGGCAGGCTGATATGGACCTGCAACCCGTTCGGGACAGGGATCAACTCAGGCACTGCCCGGTCGCCATCGGGCGTATCGAACAGTCCGGCGACATAGGTGTTCGGTGAACCGACGCCCTGCGGTGATCGATTGACCGTCTGGGACGCTCGTACGCCGAGAAACCCGTTGCTGATCGCGAACCGAGTGGCGCGATCGCTCTCGCGGAGCGGATCACAGCCATCGTCACTCAGGACCCATGAGGCGTCGGCAGTCGGCTCCAGCGCCTGTTTCATGGTCTTCGGATCCTTCACAGTGTCGGGCCGACCAGCCGGCCAAGCGCAAGCTCGGTGATCACGACGTCGTCCAGGCTTGTGACCACCAGGTCCGCGCGCGCCGCACGCAGCATCTCGGCGTCGCCGAGGCGTGCAACGCCGATAGCCGCCATGCCCCCGGCGCGGGCCGCTTCAATCCCCGCTGGAGCGTCTTCCGCCACGAAACACTGCGCGGGCGCCACGCCCATCTCGCGGGCCGCGATCAGAAAAAGCTCCGGATCCGGCTTGCCGTGCGTGAGGTCTCGACCCGAGACATTGACGCGGAAGATGTCGAGCAGGCTCCGGCCGGCCCGCAGCGGGATCGCGCGCATCATGGCGGTGGCGTTCCTGGAGGAGGAAGCGGCCGCCATGGGCCAGCCGAGGGCGGCGACCGCCTCAACGAAACGCAGCGCGTCCGGAAAGGCCGCCACGGCGCCTGTCCGGATCAGCTCCTCCAGCCGCGCCTGCTTGCGTTCGGCATAGGCGACCGCGTGGCGGTCGGCGTTGCTCACACCCAAGGCCTCGAGTGCGGACCGGGCGCCGTCGAGCCGTAGCTTTCCCGCGACATGGGCTTGATAAATAGCCGTCGTGAAGCGGTCCGGCTCGGCAAGCCCCACGAGCGCCTCGCGCCACGCCCTCTCGTGGGGCGAAGCCAGCAGGACCCCATCGACGTCGAAGATTGCAGCGGCCAGCATCACCGCCGCTCGACCCTGCGGTTCGTCTCTTCTGGCATCTGCGCCTCGGCTCCGCTGTCCTTCGACATCGACCGAGGATGACATGCACCGGCGCGGCGAGCTTTGATCCAGATCAATGCGCGGATCCCGCATCGTCTGCTTTCTAGGCCGGAGGAGACGTATGTATGACCAGGTCGATACGGGTTGCCGTGAATGGTTATGGCGTGATCGGCAAACGCGTCGCCGATGCCGTTAGGGCCCAGAGCGATATGACGCTCATTGGCGTGTCCGACGTCGCGACGGACTGGCGAACCCGTGTGCTTCAGACCAAGGGTGTGCCGCTTTTTGCCGCCACGGCCCCGGCAGAGGATGCGTTCCGGGCCGCAGGCGTTCAGACGGCTGGCCGCCTGGATGATTTGCTTGGCGAGGCGGATGTCGTTGTCGATTGCACCCCCAAGCGCGTGGCGGCGGACAATGTCCCCCAATACCGCAAGCGTCAGCTCAAGTTCATTCTTCAAGGGGGCGAGAAGCACGGCATAACCGGGCATTCCTTCGTCGCCGAGGCCAATTTCGAGACGGCGATCGGGCGTGAATCGACCCGAGTGGTTTCTTGCAACACAACCGCGACTGTGCGGACCTTGAGCGCACTCAAGCGCGCCGGTCTGCTTGGACGCGCCCGGGGAACCCTGCTTCGCCGCGCGACCGATCCGTGGGAGAGCCATCAGGGCGGCATCATGAACACCCTGGTTCCTGAGCCCGAAATCCCCAGCCACCAGGGTCCGGACGCCCGGACTGTCGATCCCGACCTCGACGTGGTGACCATGGCGGTCAAGGTCCCCGAGACGATCGCCCATCTGCACTACTGGTCAGTCCAGTTGACCCGTCCCGTGGACAAGGAGGAGGTGCTCAATGCCTTCCGCTCGTCGTCACGCATCCTGTTGATGAAGACTGAGCACGGTCTGGATGCGCTTAACGCCGTCAAGGAACTGATGGCGGATCGGGGCCGCTCCCGCAGCGACCTTTATGAAGTGGCGCTGTGGGCCGACATGCTCACGGTGCAGGGCGATGAGCTCTTCTACGCCTACATGGTCGACAATCAGGCGATCGTCGTGCCCGAAACGATCGACGCCATCAGAGCGCTCGATGGACGCGAGACATCCGGGCGGCGCTCAATCGCCGCGACCGACTCGGCCATGGGCATCGAAGGCCGACTCTTCGCCGAGGCCGGCGCCCGGACACCCTAGACGCCCGCGCTTAAAGACGTGACCGCTCCAGGACCATTGCCGACCGGGAGGGGCGCAGACAATCCAACGGAGCGTCACTCGGGCTCTCCCTCACCAGTCGGAGAGCATCAATGACCACCCGGACGCTTGAAGTCGGTAATCTCTTCTCCGTCCTTGGGGCGTCCGGGATTGAACGACAGCTGCGTCGCATCGACGGCGTCGGCCGCGTTTCCGTCAATCCGGTGTCGGGGTCCACCACGGTCGCCTACGACGCGGCCAAGACCAGCCTGTCTGAAATCAGGGCGGCGATCGAGGCCTGCGGCTTCCACTGCGCCGGCGAGGCCCTCCCCAACCATGTCTGCCAGAATCACGAAGCGCCGGCCAAAGGCGCCCCGGAGCCGGTCGGGCCCGCCGACGCGCATCGAGGACATTCCCGCGAGACATCCAAGGCGAAGTCGGGCCTCATGAACGGGAAAGACCCGGCCCGGGGCAAGGCGCAGAAGGACGCCATGGCCCACGAAATGGGCCATGGCTCCGGAAAAGACATGCAGTCGATGGTGCGCGATATGCGCAACCGCTTCTGGGTCGCGCTGGGATTCAGTCTGCCGATCTTCGCCTTCTCGCCGATGGGCATGGACTTCATCCGGATTCCGCCTCCGTTCGGCATGAGGCTGGACCTCGTCCTGTTCATCCTTGCGAGCGGCGCCATCCTCTATCCGGTCTGGCCCTTCGTCGTTGCCGCCTGGCGGTCATTGCGAAGCGGCGTCGCCAACATGGCGGTGCTCATAGTTTTGAGCGTTGGCACCGGTTATCTCTTCAGCGTCGGCTCCACCTTTATCTACGGCGGACAGCAGTTCTACGAAGCGTCGGCGATTCTGCTGGTCTTCATCCTTCTCGGTCACTGGCTTGAGATGCGCGCCAGGGCCGGCGCATCCGAAGCCATTCGGGCCTTGATGGATCTGACCCCGCCCAAGGCGACCGTTTTGCGTGACGGCAAGGAAGTGGAGGTGCCCACCGCGGAGGTGGTGTCCGGCGATACGGTCGTGATCCGGCCCGGCAACAAGATACCGGTCGATGGCACCGTGCTGGAGGGGGCGTCGCTCGTCGATGAATCCATGCTGACCGGCGAGTCGATGCCGGTCGAGAAAAAGGTGGGCGACACCGTGATCGGCGCGACGATCAACAAGAGCGGCACGTTCCAGTACAGCGCCACCAAAGTCGGTGCGGACACAGCACTCGCCCAGATCGTCAAACTGGTTCAGGAGGCCCAGAACTCCAAGGCTCCCTCGCAGCTGCTGGCCGACCGCGCGGCCCAGTGGCTTGTCTGGGCCGCGATCCTCGTAGGCCTGCTGACCTTCGTGGTCTGGTTCTGGGTCATCGGCCAGCCCCTCCTGTTCGCCGTCAGCCTGACCATCACCGTCTTTGTCATCGCCTGTCCAGACGCGCTGGGCCTGGCGACTCCTATGGCCATCATGGTCGGGACCGGACTGGGCGCCATGAATGGCATCCTGTTCAAGAATGCGTCGGCGCTCGAGGACGCCACCAAGCTGGACGTCATCATCTTCGACAAGACCGGCACCCTGACGATGGGCCAACCCGAAGTCGTCGATCTGGTGACGGCGGACGGCGCCACGGAGCATCAGGTGTTGGCCGCAGCCGCGGCCGTGGAGGCCGGATCTGACCACCCTCTGGCCCAGGCCATCCTGCGCAGGGCCGAAAAGGTGAAGGCGCCCAAGGCGAGCGGGTTCACCAATCTCGAGGGCAAGGGCGCTCAGGCAAAGATCGGCGGCAAGACGGTGTTGCTCGGCAACAAGCGGCTGATGACCGAGAACAAGATCGACCTCGGGGAACTCGGCGCAAAATCCGAGGCGTTGCAGGGCGCCGGCCGGACCGTGGTCCACCTGGCCGTGGCCGGCAAACTGGTCGGTCTGATCGCCATCGCCGACGCGGTGCGGCCCACTGCGATCGAGGCGGTCAAGGCCCTGCGCGCTCGGGGCGTCGAGGTCATCATGCTGACCGGGGACAACCAGGGTACGGCCGAACGGATCGCCAAGGGTCTCGGCATCGATCGCGTGTTCGCCGACGTTCTGCCCGGCGACAAGGCGAGCAAGGTCAAGGAGCTGCAGGCTCAGGGCAAGAAGGTCGGCATGGTCGGCGACGGCGTCAATGACGCCCCGGCCCTGACCCAGGCCGATGTCGGCTTCGCCATCGGCGCCGGCACGGATGTCGCCATGGAGAGCGCAGACATCGTCTTGATGAAGAGCGACCCGTTCGACGTCGTCGGCGCCATCGAACTGTCCCGGGCGACGCTTCGAAAGATGCACCAGAACCTGTGGTGGGCCGTCGGGTACAACGTCATCGCCTTCCCGCTGGCCGCCGGCGTGCTCTATCCCTTCCTGCTTGGACCGAGCATCGCCGCCATCGCCATGTCCGGGAGCTCAGCGCTCGTGGCGATCAACGCCCTGATGTTGAAACGAACCCGCCTGACCGGCATCCGCCGGACCGGCGAGGCGGTCGTAGCGGAGCCGACGCTTACCGCGACGGCGGCGGTGTGAAGCGTAACGCCAGATTGACCCTGCCACCGGTTGCGATGGCTGTCCTGATGGCCTCGGTGTTCACGGTGTCGATGGGCTTCGGCGTCGTCCTCCCATTGCTGCCGTTCCTGATTGAACGGCTGGTTGGCGAAAGCGCCTCGGCGGGAGAGGTCTCCCGGTCGACAGGTCTGCTGACCGGCCTCTATATGCTGTCGTTGTTTCTCTTCGCACCGATGTGGGGCCGCCTTTCGGACAGGCATGGACGCCGCGTCATCCTGCTGATCGGCCTGACGGGTTTTGGCGCCACCATGCTGGTCTTCGCCTTCGTCGAGAGCCTCGTCGCGGTCTACGCGGAGCGGATCCTGAGCGGTCTGTTCGCCGCTGCGGTCACGCCGGTGGCGCTTGCCGCCGTAGGGGATCTGGCGGCGACCGACGAGGTGCGCGCGCGCCGATTGACCTTCGTCAGCCTGGCGGGGGTCTCGGGATTTCTCCTGGGACCCATGTTAGGCGTGTTCATCGCGCGCGCTGCCGCAGACGTGCTGTCGATCACCAATCCCATGGGGTCGTTGGCGTTTCCGCTGGGCGCGACGGCGGTTCTCGCATTTTCCGTGGCCGGCGCAGCCGTCTTGGCGATACCACGAAGCCGGCGCAGGGGGCGGATGGGCGCGCCCGACCCGACCGCTTCGTCGACAGGCCGCTGGCTGATCCCAAATCTGCTGATCCTGGGATTCATCGTCGCGGCCGGTGTCGGTGTTTTCGAGGTCGGTCTGGCGCTTCGCGGCAAGCAGGAACTGGGCATGACCCCGACTCAGATCGCCCTGATGTTTACGGAGTGCAGCCTGGTCATGCTCGTGGTTCAGGCCATTGTCTTCTCGCCCTGGATCAAGCCCTCGGCGACCCGCTGGCTCATAGCACCGGCCCTGGTCGTCCTGGCGACGGGATTGTTCCTGCTTCCGCGCGCGACGGATTTCACCCTGATGCTCGCGGTGATCGGCGCCGTGGCGGCAAGCGCCGGCATTCTCGCGCCGATCCTGACCTACTGGACCTCCAGCATGGCCGGTCAGGCGCAGGGCGCTCAACTCGGCCGGCAAACGGCTGCCGCAAGCTTGGGTGCGGCCGTCGGTTCGGCCGGGGGAGGCCTTTTATACGATGTCGCCTGGTTGCCCGATGCCTCGTTCATCATCATGGCCGTATTGACCGGGTTCGGCGTCGTTCTCGGCATGGCCATGCCTCGCATGCTGACCCATGCCCTCCCGATTGACCGTCAAAGGCGCGCTTCAGCTGAAAACTAAACCACGGCGCCGCTGCGTGTTGAAAGGTCAGCGGCTTCGGTCCGGACGTCACGTTTGGTTGGCGGGCGACAGGATCCGAAGCACCCTGGCCGGCCAGGGGCGCAAGCATCGCCACGCCTGACCTCGGCATTCGGGGGCCTAGACGACAAAAACGGGAGCGAAGCCGCCGCCCGGGGTTCTGAAATTTGTCGTCTGGCCCTGATAGACGCGGGCGGCCATCTGGAGAGGCTGGCCTTGATAGGTGTAGAGGCGGACATCGAGCTTCAGAGACTGGATCTCTCCGTCGATCTTGATGCGACGTTCACTCGGCTTTGCCAGTTCCTGGGCGATATAGCCGCCTCGCTGGATCTCGGCCCAAACGCGCCGGGTGAGCTTGTCGCCGCGATAGACGGCCTTTCCACCATGACCGCCAGCGGGCTTGAAGAAATGCCGGCTGCGCTCCGCCCACAGCCTCTCCGCGTTTTCGGCCGTCACGAGGGCGGTGTGGGGGATCGCCGAAAGGCTTTTCAGTTGGCCTGGCGTCAGATCCCAACCGGCGACCATGGCCGGGTCCGACAACAGGCTGAGATTCCGTTTGTCGGCGAACAGGGCATGGTTGCGGGGGTTGGGCGTCAGAACGACAGCGCCGTGGAGATAGGCGTCTCGCAAAGCTTCGTGGCCTGCGGCGTCGAGGGAAAAATCGACGAGGCGGTTGTAGACGAGGTCCACGGTCTGCCCATCATGTTCCAGGCGTCCCCCGGAAATCCGGAGTTCGGAGGGATCGACGACACAGGCCTTCACGCCGCGCTGTTCGAAGAACCGCTGGGCCAGCAGGAACTCCGGGTAGAGGAACTGATCTTTCGGGCCGTCTTCGACGATGGCGATCGTCCGTGGCTGACCGACGCGACCCTGCAATTCCCATTCGTCGATAAACATTTGCCACACGAGCGCTTCGAACTCGCCAGGCGCGTTTGCGCGTCTGGCGTCACTCGCTTGGCGGCAACAGGCCTCTTGGGCGCGGGCCAGCAAGGCGTTCAGGAAGGCGCCCCCGGCATTCGTATTCACTTCGATCAGCTTGGGGCCGCTGCCGCCAAGATGAAAATCATAGCCCATGAAAACGCCGCGGGGGCCGAAGTCGTGGCGGGCGATCGCGGGAGCCCAGCCAAGCACCTCTTCCTGATAGGCCGTGTCGCCGGTCGCCGCTTCGATGGCCGCGACGACGTCGAGCATGGCCTTGACGTCGTGCGTGGAGATGAAGACGGGCCCGCCGGAGAACAGATTCGGCCTTGAGGCGAGCAGCGCGCCAACGAGGTCCGGATCCCCGGCCTCCGCACGGATCGCCGCACTCAAGCTGGATCTGTCGAGCGTGATGCAGAAGCAGTCTCTGTTGAGCACAGCGTCGCGGGCGCTGTCCCCGATGCCGCCGGTTTCACTCATCCGCTCTTCCTTTTCCGACGGCGGCGCGAACGGCGGTTTCGCCTGCCGACCGGCGCCGCCTGGGCAGACTATGGAGCGTCAAGCCTGCGGGCATCATGTCGGCACGGAGCCGACCGCGCAGTCGGGCTCACGTCGACCCGTCTTGAAGCCTCCGCCGAAAGCCATCCAGACGAGGTAGAGAGACATCAGCGCTCCGCCGAAACAGAAGACCGAGACATAGGCGTAGGCGAAGAAGGCGTAGGTGACCGCCATGACGGCGAACACCAGCAGACCGAACACCTTGACGTTGCGGTCCCACGACAGGAGGAGCGAGCCCGCCACGATCGCCATGTAGATCACGTAGGTTCCTTCCCGCCCTATGATGAAGTCCAGAAGCTCGGTGCTTTGATAGACGATCGCGTTCGGCAGGAATCTCACCGTGAGCCAGCCTTCATGCGCGAAATAGGGGACATACTGCAGGCCTCCCAGCATCCCGCCCAGGACCGCCATGACGAGAAACAGGGGTTTGCGGCGAGAGCCTTCTATGAGGAAGACGGCGACCGGCACCCATACGGGCCAGGCCAGCCAGGAGAAGAACATATAGGCCAGGGAGTACCGGGCCACCGCGACCTGATCGTCGAGCCCGCCGGCGGTCCAGACCAGACCCTCGAACATCTGCTGAAGGCCGAACAGAAGGGGCAGGGCGAACAAGGCGGCATAACGCCTGTCCGTCCGTAGTCCCCGAACCAGGGTGACCGTGCCGACCGGGATCAGCACGACGGCGGCGGCATAACTGACGGCGGCTGAAAGGCAGATGGCTTGCGTCCTGTCGCCGGGTCGATCCGGTGCGTACGACCTGCGGCTCCTTGGGGGGACAAAGCAAGCCTGCGGATCACGGTCGGGTATTGATCCCGATCAATGCACGGACCGCTGGGGGCTTCAAAGTGGCCGCCACCGTTTATCCAGGAGCTCCCGATGAATCGCCGCCGCCTCCTCGAGGGCAGTCTGCTGGGCGCCACGGCGCTCGCTTTCGCAGCCCCGCAAGTTTCGTGGGCCAAGAGCTTCATGGCTCGGCCGGCGACCGTCCCCGTACAGCTTCGGATCGCCCGGCGAACCATCGAGGTCAACGGAAGGGCGGCAAGCGTCTTCGGGTTGCGTCAGCCGAATGGAACGCCCGGCCTGGCCTTGCGGGAGGGGGACGCATTCAATGTGATGCTGGAGAACGATACGGATGAGGCGACCATCATTCATTGGCACGGCCTGACACCGCCTTTTGCAAGCGACGGGGTGGCGGGCGCCGCTCTCCCGCTCATGGCGGCCCGCACTGAACGGAGCTTCGATTTTCCGGTGGGTGCGGCGGGAACGCACTGGATGCATGCCCACACACTGCAGGAGCAGGCGTTGCTGGCGGCTCCTCTGATTGTCCGAACCCTGGCGGAGGAGCGGCGCGACGAACAGGAGATCATCGTTCTCCTGCATGATTTTTCGTTTTCCTCCCCCGAGGAGATCCTCGAAAGGCTGAAATCACGCGGCAGCCCGGCGCCCGATCATGCGCCGATCGCCGGCATGGCGCCGACGACCGCCTCGACCGACGGCGTCGGGATGGCGATCGACATCAATGACGTCGAGTACGACGCCTATCTCGCCAACGACCGAACCCTCGGCGACCCTGAAATCGTTGCCGTCGAACTCGGCGGACGGGTGCGGCTACGGGTTATAAACGGGGCGACGGCTACCGCCTTCACCCTGGATCTGGGTGAGGTCGACGGGGAGGTGATCGCCGTCGACGGGCAGCTCGTCCAACCGGTCAAGGGCCGGCGCTTTCCTGTGGCGATGGGGCAAAGGCTCGACGTCCGTCTACAGTTGCCGCGCGAGGTCCGGTCGTTTCCGGTCCTTGCTCTTCGGGAGGGCGCCAGGCAACGGACGGGCCTGATCCTTCAGCCCCCGGGGGCGACCGTTTCCAGACTGCCTGAACTGTCCGTCGATGACGCTCCCGTGCTGGATCTGGATTTTGAAGCTCGCTTGTCCGCTCTGGTTCCGTTGGAAAACCATTCGGATCACAGGGCCTTCGATCTGGCGCTGACCGGATCGATGGCGACCTATGGCTGGGGTCTTGAAACCGCTGAGCCGATGGTGGTGCGCCGGGGTGACCGGATCGAGGTCACCATGCTCAACAAAAGCATGATGTCCCATCCGATGCACCTCCATGGCCATCATTTTCAGGTGGTGGCGATCAATCGTCAGCGGTTTTCCGGCGCCATGCGGGATACTGTGAACATCCCACCCCAGCGGTCGGTCACCATCGCATTCGATGCCGGCAATCCCGGTCAGTGGGCTTTCCACTGCCATCACCTCTACCACATGGCGGCGGGAATGATGACGCAGCTCTCTTATTCAACCTAGACTGACGTCGTCGAGCGGCGAACGACCACACTCCGGGCATGGCCGCAGGCCGTCGGAGGCCGTGGGTCTTGCCTGACCGCTGGAGCCGCCGACCGGGCGCCGGTTCAACACGACGATCGCCACCAGCGGCCGCGGGCCATGCCCTCGAGGTCGCCTGCGCCGGGGTCAAATACTGTTTGCTGAGCGCGTCGGGTGGCGGCGGCGCGAACCCCAGCGTTTGACGGGATAGTGAGCACCGGGGCGGCCTCGCCGGTCAGGACGGATTCCTCGACGCTCAGCCGCTCTCCGTCCGCGGCCCAACCCGTGTGGAGCAGGACCTTGGGGCCGGCGATTGCCGGCCTCCATTCAAGTCGCTCCTCACTCGCAGCCCTCGGAGTATTTCACGCGTGCATGCGAATTTCGTTGGCGTGCGGCGGATAGGGGGCGACGGGAAGCTGATCGATCGCCGTTCCGCTCAGCGTGCTGGCGAAGCCGTGGTTGACGTCCCGGTGATGGGCCTCGTCGGCCCGTACCATCAGCACGACGTCGCGCAGCGTCGCGTCGGCTGGCAGCTTCCAATAATGGATGGCGATGTCCGGCGCCGGAACATTGGGCGAGCGGCCCTCGTCGATCTCCTTCAGATACAGGGTGTAGCTGATGACGGCCTCCTCCTCGAAATATCCGACCACCCGGTGGGCCGTGCGCGACGAGATCAGGTAGAGCCCGAAAAAGCCGATGTAGAACACCGCCTGGGCCAGCTGGATCACCAGCCGCTCGAACCATGTCGGCTGGGCCACGGCGATGAAGGTCATCAGATGCATCCGCTCGTTCTCGGCCTCCTCCATCAGGGTGCGGATCCAGCCGTCGTCGTCCTTCATCTGTCGCAGGCATCTCAGGTGAGTCAGCGTGGCCCCGACCATGCCGGGCACGGCGGCGACGGTTTCCAGCACGATGGCCCGGTGACCGTATTTCTTGGCGAAGAAGGTGTCGGCGCAGACGCGCAGCAGTTTGGTGAAGCCGAGGGCGAATTTATCAGAAAAGCCTCGCGGCACATGGTGGACGGCGGGTTCGGCGACCTTCTCCTCCGCCAGGGCCCGGTCGTCCGGAGCGAGAATTCTATTGACCATCTGCAAGTCCTTTCAGGACGCCGTTTGTGGTTAGGGGAGACAAATGATGGATACCCGCGTACCGGGCCGCGCGTCGGCGAGCTCGACGCGAGCGCCCAGCTGACCAGCAAGAGCCTGAATGATCCCGGTGCCCAGACCTGGCTTGACCGTCTGGGATCCGCTGGGCATGCCGACGCCGTTGTCGGTCACGCTGAGGATCCAGCCATCGCCTCGGGCGTGGTAATCGACGACGATGTCGCCGTTTCGGTCGTCGGGAAAGGCGTGCTTCAGCCCGTTGATGACCAGCTCGGTGACGATCAGACCCAGGCTTACGGACATGCCGGATGAAGCGATGCTGTCGTCCACGGATACGGTCAGCGCCAACTGGTTGTGGTCTCTGATCATCGAGTCGCCGATGCTCCGACACAGGTCGGTGAAATAGGCCCGGAGTTCGACGTCCCCCGTCGTGGATCCGGCCAGGTGCCGTTGCACGGCCGCGACGGACAAGATGCGCTGATGGGCGTCTCGCAAATGGCTTCGGCTCTCATCCGATCCGACCGTTCGAACGCCCTGCATCAGGACGCTGGCGATGATCTGGAGACTGTTGGCGACCCTGTGCTGCACCTCCTGATACAGCAGCGCGTTCTGACGGATGAGTTCGTCCTTCTGACGATCCTTCGCCCTGGGGATCGTCACATCCGTGATCGTCAACAGGAGCCGCACGCCCTGATCCGGCCCTGGGCTCAGGCGACGCGCATGAAAGATCAGATGCTTGGGTGGCCGATCGGCGAGCACCAGATCCATCTCGTAGGCACGGATGTCAGCCTTGCCATAGGCGGTCGCTCTCAGCAGAGACCACAGCTGCGGCACATTCCATTCGCCGGCGCCCAGATCCGCCAGCCGGCAACCCGGGATAGCGTTCGGGTCGATGTCGAAATCCTCGAGGAACGACTGACTGGCGGCCACGACCTCGAGTTCACCGTCCAGCAGAAGCACGGGGGCGACCGAGGCGTTGATGAGCGACAGCGCGAGAGACATCGATATATCGGGCACGGGCACGGGCACGGTCGATGTCGGCATGAACGATCCCTGTTGAATGTCGCGGAGCCGGCCGGGCCCACGCCTTGGGCCGACCGGTCAAGGCAGGCTAGCCCTGCGGGCTGACAACTGCCTTGATCCAGATCACGGGGGCGCTGCGACCGGCGTTTCGAACGGCGGGAAGGCGATCAAATCAAATGGCATCCGGGCGGGTGGCGTCAGGCTCTCGGCCGCCTGGTCCCGCAGGTTCGCCTAGCGAGAAACATTCCGTTCGGCTTCGGCCATCGACGGCCGAGATCGCGCAGATCAGTTCCGGTTTCACATGGATGATCGCCACGGAACTGGTCGCCGGGCAGTAGACGCTCACCATCGGCCAGCGCTTGAACATCATCTGGTTGAGCCGTTCGACTTCGCCGGCGTCCGTCACCTCGGTCGCGTGCGCGGCCATCGAAACCCCGACGGCGCCGCCCCGCTCCGCCAGCGAGTGGATCGAGACCGAAACACGATCATCGGCCTGGAGATTGGCCAGTTTCTGGCTCTCGCGGCCGCTGACGAAATACAGGTTCAGCCCGTCATTCAGATAGCCGACGGTCGTCACTTGGGGCCAGCCGTCGGGTCGATTGACTCCGATGCTCATCAGCCGTTCACGATCGAGAAGTTCGACGATGGTTTCGACCGCGGCCCCGTTGATCGGCGGGTAGCGGTCGATATTTGAGTCAGCGTCCATGATGCGGTCCTCCGGGTCAGCGGTCTCCCGCCTACCCTCCCGGCCCGCCGGCTGCCTTGATCTGGCTCAACGGTCCGGCGTCAGAGTTCTCCGCAGGCGTGCGCGCGCAGCAAGTCCGGACGTTCGACGATCAGCTCGCTCTGGGAGGGCATCGAGATGATGCCTTTGGCCTTCATGCGGGTGAGCACTCGGCTGACCGTCTCGATCGTCAATCCCAGATAGTCGGCGATCTCGCCACGTTTCATGGGCAGTCGGACATGGCCAGGGGCCGTCGGACGGGCGGGGTCGTGCCCGGGCAGGTCGAGAAGAAAGGACGCCAGACGCTCGATGGCCGTCTTGCGCCCCAGCAGAAGCATCTGGTTCTGAGCGGCGGCCAGCTCATGAGACGTGCGGTGCAGGAGCATATGTTCCAACGGCGAGCTGCTCTCGACCAGGGCGCGGAACGGTCCTTTGCGGAACCTGCAGACGGTCGTCGGCTCGATCGCCTCGGCGGAGAACACATAGACCTCACCGATCGCCAGGCCCAGGAAGTCGCCGGCGAACAAAAAGCCCGTGATCTGGCGCCGACCGTCGGGCAACAATTTGTAGACCCTCAGAGATCCCGACGTGATGTTGAAGACATGGGGCGCGGGTTCGCCTTCCCGCGTCAGAACCGCCCCGGCTGCCAGCTTGACGACTTCAGCCAGGTCTCCCAGGCGTTTGAGATCCTGATCGGCGACGCTGCCGCAGACGCTCAACGCCCGCGCGCCGCAACTGTCGCAATCGTTGACTTTGGGCCGGTCGACGCATCCGTGAGGAAGCGTTCGCGGCGCAAGCATGGGCTTCGTGGCAGCGATCATTCGCTAAAATGCGCGCCGGAGCCCCGAACGCCTAACGAAATCGTTGATCCAGATCAAATGCCGCAACCCGTAGCGATCTATTCGGCGTTGAATTACTCAGATGACGAGGAGTAAAATTCAAAAATCGTTCGGTGTGACATAGACGAACCCTTGTATTCGCCAAGGTTTTTGCAACCGTAAAGCTTCGTCCGTTATTTGGTCGCCGGGAGCTGACCCGCGCCGGGATTAAGCTCGCCTTGATCGGCGCCGGCGCCGTCTTGGCCTCCCGAGCCGGTCGGCGACTGGATCGAATTCAAATATGCGATCAGGTCTCGGTTTTCGTCGTGCGACAGGACGAACTCCAGCGTGGCGGGAAATGCCGCCCGGAGGCGGACCGCGACCCGCCCCCGGAGATCGGCGGGAGGTGAGTTCCGGGTTAGCTGGTGACGACCGTCGACGCGTGAGCCGAACGTCAGGTCGCCACAGGCCTGGTCCGAGGGCCATGGAGGTCTGGCCCGTCTGACCGCCCTCCCACCAGATCTCTGAGGATGCGTCCGTTTCAGCTAGGCGGCCAGGAGCGCATCATAAACATCCACGTAACGCAGGGCCATGGCGGTGGCGGAGAAACGCCGCTCGAATTGGGCGCGAATGGCCTGCCGGTCGAGTTGCGCGGCCTGTAGCGTGGCCGCGACGGCCTGGGCCATGGTGTCGACCAGAAAGCCCGTCATTCCGTCCTCGACGATTTCGCTGGTCGAACCGCAACGGAACGCGACCACGGGCGTGCCGCACGCCATCGCCTCGATCATGACCAGGCCAAACGGCTCGGGCCAATCTATGGGAAAGAGCAGGGCGTCAGCGCCGCCCAGGAACTCCGACTTCTGGTGATCGCCGATCTCGCCGATGAACTCGATCAGCGGATTGCTCTCGATCAATGGCCTGATCGTCTCGTCGTAGTAGACGCGATCGGCTGCATCCACCTTGGCCGCGATCTTCAGCCGCTTTCCCAGTCTCGTGGCGATCTCGATGGCCCGGTCTGGCCGTTTCTCGGGCGATATGCGTCCCAGAAAAGCGAGATAGCCGTCCGACCGGCCGGAATATCTGTAGAGTTCGGCCGGCATCCCATGATGGACTGTGGCCCGCCAGTTGGCGAACGACAGAGGGCGACGCTGGTCGTCGGAGATGGAGACGAGGCCGAACTCGGGCCACCGCGCATACACCCCCGCCAGATCTTTCATGTCCAGCCGCCCGTGCAATGTCGTCAGCGTCTTGCCCGCCCAGTTCCGGAACATGGGGAACTGGATCATGTCGGTATGGAAATGGATCACGTCGAAATCGTCGACCCGGTCCAGAACCTGAGCCAGCATCGTCAGATGAGCCGCCAGGTCAGACTTTAACGGCGAGGGGTCGAGCCTGATCGCCTGGTCGCGAACCGGAACGAGACGCGCCCGGGTCTCTGCGTCGGCGCTCGCGAACAAGGTCACCTCGTGGCCGAGGTCCACGAGGGCGTCGGTCAGATGCGCCACGACCCGTTCAGTACCGCCATAGAATTTCGGTGGCACGGCTTCGTACAGCGGTGTGACTTGGGCGATCCTCATCTGTAGAAGCTCCGGGGGACCATCGAGGAAGGGGCGCAGGGGCCGCCTGCTGGCCCCTGCGACGGAGCGGTGGGACTCGAGGTCATGGCGCATGTCTCCATCCGATGAGGCGCGCATCTTGCCAAGGCGATCGGCCGATATCCTTGATCCCGATCAATGCGTCGCCCGGGGCGAAGGGCGCAGTTGGCCCGAAACCGGAGCCAACCCCATGACCTATGAGAGCCTGATGGTCTATGTCGACCAGGGCGTCGAGACCGAGGCGCGCATCGCCTTGGCCTGCGATCTCGCCGAGCGGTTCGACGCGCGCCTGATCGGAATATCGGCCAGTCTGCCGGATGCGCCCCAGGTCGATCCCTATGCCGGCGGGGCGATGTTGGGTGAAATGCTCGGTCTGTTCCGGGACATGGCCGAGGCCGATGTGACCCAGGCCGAAACGACCTTCTGGAAGGCGGTCGGAACCCATGCCGATCGCTGCGAATGGCGCGGGAGGATCGGCTTTCCGTCCGATGTGGTGGGGCAGGCCGTCCGCGCCGCCGACCTGCTGATCCTCGGTCGTCTCGATCCCGCGCGAGCGCCGCAACGGTCCATCGACCCGGGCGACGCCCTGATGGCGCTCGGGCGTCCTGTTCTGATCGTCCCGCCCGCGCCGGTCCGCCTTTCTCCGGGAACGGCGGCGGTGGTGGCGTGGAAGGACTGCCGCGAGGCCCAGCGCGCGGTCGCCTCCGCCCTGCCGATGTTGAGAGCCTCGGCCCTGACCTATGTGATCGAGATCTGCGCCGAGGGCGGCATGGACGAGGCCGCGGCCCGCACGAACGATGTCGCCGCCTTCCTGGGACGCCATGACATCGTGGCGAGCGCCCAGGTGCTTCAGGGCGATGACGGCGCACGGTCGAGCCAGATTCTCAAATTCGCCGACGAGCATCAGGCGGGCCTGATCGTCGCCGGCGGTTACGGCCACGCCCGCATGCGCGAATGGGTGCTGGGCGGCGTGACCCATGGGCTGCTAGGCGCGTCCCCGGTCTGCCTGCTGCTCAGCCATTGATCCCGGCGCATCGAGGATCACGATCGTGGGAGACGGCGCGAGGCTCGTGGACCTACGCGCAGGGAGGTTTCGAGACGTTGGAAGGATCGTTCCATGACGGATGACCGCATCGCAAGCGCAAGGCACCGGGCCAAGGTGATGTCGGCCGAGGACGCCGCTATTCTGATCGCGCCGAATACGACAGTGGGGCTCAGCGGGTTCACCGCCTCAGGCTATCCGACCGCCGTGCCCCTGGCGCTGGCGGCCCGGATCGAGGCCGAGCACGCGGCGGGGCGTCCCTTCAAGCTGCGCATCTGGACCGGCGCCTCGACCGGGCCGGAGCTGGACGGTGCCCTGGCCAAGGCCGACGGCATCGAATTCCGGCTGCCCTACAACAGCGACCCGACTTGTCGCGACAGGATCAATCGCGGCGAGATGGCCTATTCCGACATGCACCTGAGCCAGGTCGCGCCTGTCGCCTGGCAGGGCTTCCTCGGCCCGCTGGACACCGCCATCATCCAGGTCACCGGCATCCGAGAGGACGGGGCGCTGATCCCTGCGTCCTCGGTCGGCAACAACAAGACCTGGCTTGACCGTGCCAGCCAGGTGATCCTGGAGGTGAACCGGTGGCAGAACCCGGAGCTTCTGGGCATGCACGATATCTACTACGGCACGGCGCTACCGCCGAACCGGGTGCCCATTCCCCTGATCCGCGCCGGCGATCGCATCGGCGAGCCGTGCTTCCGCTGCGACCCGGACAAGATCGTGGCCATCGTCGAGACCGACCAACCCGACCGCAACGCCGGCTTCACCGCGCCCGGGCCGGATGACCTGGCCATCGCCGGACACCTGCTGGAGTTCCTCGAGCACGAGGTGTCGAAAGGACGTCTGCCGCCGTCGCTGCTGCCGCTGCAATCGGGCGTCGGCAATACAGCCAACGCCGTCCTGACCGGCCTGATCGACGCGCCCTTCGAGGACCTGAGCGCCTATACCGAGGTCATCCAGGACGGCATGATGGCGCTGATGGACAGCGGCAAGCTGCGGGTCGCCTCCTCAACCGCCCTCAGCCTCAGCCCGGAACTGACCGAGCGGGTCAACCGGAGCATGGACGACTACCGCGACCGCATCATCCTCAGGCCGCAGGAGATCAGCAACCACCCCGAGGTGATCCGGCGCCTGGGCTGTATCGCCATGAACGGCATGATCGAGGCCGACATCTACGGCAACGTCAACTCGACGCACATCATGGGCTCGCGGATCCAGAACGGCATCGGCGGCTCGGGGGATTTCGCCCGCAACGCCTACATCTCGATCTTCATGAGCGCTTCGACGGCCAAGGGCGGCAAGATCTCCACCCTGGTGCCCGCCGTCTCCCACGTCGATCACATCAATCAGGACGTCCAGGTGATCGTCACTGAACAGGGCCTGGCCGATCTTCGCGGCCTGTCGCCCAAACAGCGGGCGCGCGTCGTCATCGACACCTGCGCCCATCCGAGCTTCCGCCCGGCGCTGGAGGACTACTACCAGCGCGCCCTGAAGGGGTCTTACGGGCTGCAGACGCCGATGCTGCTTGACGAGGCCTTGTCATGGCATTCCCGGTTTGTCCGCTCGGGAAGCATGGCCCCGCTCTGACCACGTTGGCCTCAGGGCTTGGCCAAGGCAGCGAGGGCCGCCTCGATGCGAGCCATCTGGTTTTGGCTGAGTTCAAGGCGGTCGTGCAGCCGCATGATCTCCAGCTCGGCCCGCAGATTGACCGTGTAGTCGTGCTCGGCCGCAAGACGGTCGCGGACCGCCTGACGCTTCTGGCTCATCATGATCACCGGGGCCTGAAGCGCCGCGACCGCCGAGAGCATAAGGTTGAGGAAGATGAAGGGGTAGGGATCGAAGGCGGACGAGAAGCGCGCAAGCCCCAGGTTGAGAACGGCCCAGCCGATCAGGACGCAGCTGAACACGCCGATGAAGGTCCATGATCCCCCCACGTCGGCGACGGTGTCGGCCAGCCGTTCCCAAAACGTCCGGTCGTCGGTCTCCAGAACCGGGCTGACGCCCGACGGCGCTTCGCTGACCATCAGATCAACGACGCTTCTCTGGACCGGGGTGAGGTCGGCGTACGGCGCGCCGAGCAGGCCTTGGGAAAGCTCGTCCTGACGAATCTTGAGGGTCATATCGGGCCTTCGTCCAATGCCGGCGAGCGGGCTCGCGTCGGCGCTAATGGCTGTGTTTGAGCCAGGCCGCTTCACGCGGGTTCGTGGTGTCGTCGGCAGCCGTCACGACCGCCATCTTGAGCACGCCAGTTTTCTGGTGAGAGAATAGGCCGCAAGCTGCTTCGAGTCTGTGTGATCTTCGGCGGGCTGCCGCGTGAGCGCCGGTCCAGCCGCGAACTGCTCCAGCGCGGCGACAAGGGCGATGCGAATCGTCCATTTGCGGCGGCGCCGAAGGGCGTCTGGCCCCGGCGCGCGGGGGAAGGCGAATCGTCCGGTGGTTCTGGAGGTGATCGCCCGCCTTTCGCACGCCGGAAGCCCATCGGAACCCAAGTTCCCGATTTGGTCATACGGAGCGCGCAGCGAACAGCGGGCCCGCGACACCCTGCCAGGAGCCAGAACGAAACCCTGGCAGGGTTGGGCATGGCAGGGTTGATTTGAATCAAGGCGGAGCGGGCCCAGGCCCTTCAAGGTCAGGCGAAGATTGTCTTTGACAGGTACGAACAGATGACCAAATCCGCAGGATTTCTCGGCGCGCTGGCGCTGGCGGCTCTTGTTGCCGGGTGCGCGACGGCCCAACCGCTGACGGCGGAGCAACGGCTCCAGTGTGAAACGATGCTTGGGGGCATGAGCAGCAACGCCGCCCAGGCGGGAAGCGCCAAAACCCCAGGCCCTACCCCGATGACAATGACACACGCCCAATGTCGCCGAGGACTTGCCAACTAGATGTCGCACCAGGAAGCTTAGCGCGCACCGCACCCAAGGTACTCTGGTCAATCGACGCCAAGGCGTACGAGGCCTAGTGCCTAGTGGGTGGATGTGCTTCCAGTCACCCCAAAAATGCCTGCAGGTAAGCGCCACCGTCTCGGCGGGGATGAGTTCAGGATGGGCCAGGAGGAGGCGCTGATCGAACTGACGCCGCTCGCCGGGGCGCCTGGCTTCTCTGAAGATCAACTCCCGGACCGACTGGTCTGGCTGCTCCTGGGGGGCGCCGGCTCAGGCGTGAAGACCTTGAACGCGATGCGGACCTCTTCCAATGGAAGCGAGCTTGATACCGGCGTTTCGCGGGTGTGGGCCTGTCGGCGAAAGCGCACCCACGACAACAATAATAACATTAGATTGAATAGTAACATTGCCAATGTTATCGTCCAATCCAATGTTATCGAACGCGACATCCTTTGGAACCCTGGGCCGTCTTTTCGACGATGCGGCGGCCTACGTCACGCAGCTGTTCGACATCCGATTGACGTTCGAAGACGCCGACGTTGGTCTCCTGCCGTTCTTCCTGACGGATCGCTATCGTCTCGCCGAAACGAGCCTGTTCGGACGAAAGCTGCTCATTCTCGCCACGCCCGGCCAGGACGCGGAAACGCCGGCGACGATCGCCAAACATATCGAGACCGCCCGCTCGACATCGGACGCGTTCGTGGTTGTCTTTCTGACCGACGCCCTGAGCTCGGCCAATCGCCAGCGTCTTATCCAGCAGGGCGTCAACTTCATCGTCCCCGGCAATCAGCTGTTCCTGCCCGAGCTCGGCGCCGATCTGCGCGAGTACTTCCGGTCAGAGGTCCGGCCGGCCGTGGAACAGTTGACGCCGGCCGCTCAGGTCGTGGTCCTGGCCTCGTTGCTTCGTGAGGACCTCGATGGCCAGACGCCCAAATCCCTGACCGAGCGGTTTCAATATTCCGCCATGAGCACCGGGCGGGTGGTTGATGAACTGCAGCGGCACGGCATTCTCAGCATCGATGTTCGCGGCCGGGAGCGTCGCATCGCTTTCAAGCAGGAGGGCGACGACCTCTGGCGGACGGTCCGTGATTTGCTTCAGTCGCCCGTCCGTGCCCGTCGCCTGGTCAGGCCGTTTCCCGAAGTCCGGGCGCTGCCGCTGGCCGGAGAAACCGCTTTGTCGGATTACACCCTCCTCGGTCCTCCCGTTCATGAAACCCGGGCGGTCTCCGCCCGTCAGTGGAAGGGGCTGGTCTACCAGCATGACCTTCAGCCGGCCGACGATCGGGACCCGGAAGCCATCCGCATCGAAACCTGGTCCTACGATCCCCGTCTGCTTTGCCATCACGGTCCCGTCGTGGATCGCCTCTCCCTGTATCTGAGCCTGGAGGATCGTCATGACGAACGCCTCGATCAGGCCGTCGACACCCTCATGGAGCCCTTTCAATGGTCGTAGGCATTGATGTGTTCAAGGCGGCCTTCGCGGGCTTCGAGGACCAGTACACGTTGATCGGCGGGGCGGCGGCCGAGATTCACATGACGGGCGCCGGTCTGCTGTTCCGACCGACCAAGGACCTCGACCTGGTCCTCTGTCTCGAGGCCCTGAAGCCGGAGTTCGTCCAAGCCTTCTGGGCTTTCATCGACGCCGGCGGCTATCAGACCCGTGAACGCAGCGACGGCGCGAGGGATTTCTTCCGGTTCACCCATCCTTCCGACAAGACCTATCCGGCGATGATCGAGCTGTTCTCGCGACTGCCCGATGTCATCACCGTGCCGCAGGGCGCGCGCCTCACGCCCATACCGCTTGACGGAACGGTCGAGAGCCTGTCAGCCATGCTGCTGGACGACGCCTATTACGCCTTGCTCAAGGACGGAACGACAGAGATCGACGGCGTCCCTGTCATCGACGTCCAGACCCTCATTCCCTTCAAGGCGTTCGCCTACAACAACCTGGCGCGCGACCGGGCTGACGGCCAGCAGGTCGATAGCCGCAATGTCACCAAGCATCGCAACGATGTGTTCAAGCTCCTTCAGCTGTTGGGGCCGACGGTGACCCTGGCGCTCCCGGATGGGATCGCCGCCGATCTGCGGGCCTTTGTCGAAGCGGTCGAGGCGGACAAAACCTTTGATCCGAAGGCGCTGAAACTCACGCCGCCTGACGCGGTGCGACTCGTCGCGCGGCTCAAGGCCGTCTACAACCTCTAGCGAGATCGCGACGGCGAAGCGTGCGACGGATCAACAAACAGCGCGGCGGAACAAAACAGGAAGATTTTTGGAAATCACGCTATGGTTCCTGTGTGATTCCATCATCTGTAACCTCGCCATCGCCTCAAACGCCCGCCGGACCCGGCCGACGCCTCGTCTTCATTAGCCATGCCAATCCGGAGGAGAACGATTTCGTCCGATGGCTCGGCGTTCAACTCGCCAGCGCCGGCTATGAAGTCTGGTCGGATGTCACCAAGCTGATCGGCGGGGAGCTGTTCTGGGACGACATCGAAGACGCCATTCGCCATCACACGGCGAAATTCATCCTCGTCGTTTCTGCCGCCGCCTTGAACAAGGAGGGCGTGAAAGACGAAATCCACCTCGCCGTCACGGTGGAGCGCAGCGACAAGATCGCCAATTTCCTCTTGCCGGTCAGGGTCGACGATGTCCCCTTTTCGGACTTCAACGCCAATATCGCCCGCAAGAACGTCATCGACTTCAAGGCCGGGTGGGCGCCCGCCCTGGCGAGAGTTTTTCAGGTCCTTGAGCGTGACGGCGTGCCGAAGGGCGCAATCGCTCCGGCTGACGTCGCAGCCTGGTGCCTCCGGCGGTCCGACGCCGATCAGATGCCTCGGATCGAGCCCGAGCAGCTCTACTCGAACTGGCTCCCAATTGCCGCGCTGCCTCCCCAAGTGTCCCTCTTCTCGCTCGGCGTCGCCGAGACGGCGGTCTCGAGCGTCATGTCCGGGACCCGTCTCCCCTGGTTCAAATACTTCAGGCTGGTGGGGACGTTCGGAACAGAAGTGGACCTGAAGCTCGCGCTGCCGGAACAGGTCATCGAGCGTCGCTACACCTTGCCGCTGGAAGACATGTTAGCCGGGATGCCGGCGGCGATGCCCGGCGTCAAACGCGCGGACGCCCGGCGCATGGTCGTCAATCTCCTGCGGCAATCCTGGAACAACGCCATGGCCGCCAAGGGATTGTCCGCGTTCGAGATGGCCGACAATTCGGTCGCATGGTTCTTCACCAAAGACCTGATCGAAAAGGATACCGCCTATTTTGTCGATCACACCGGCAAACGCAGGCGCAAGGCCATGGTGGGCCGGAGCGAGAAGCGGGGCGTCTATTGGCACCTCGGCTTCATCGCCAAGCCCGTCATGACGAACACACCCCATTTTGTCATGAAGGCGGCCATCATCTTCTCGCACGACGGCAAGACGCCGCTCGACAGCGTGGAGAAGATGCACAAGCTCCGGCGCGGTTTTTGCCGAAACTGGTGGAACGGACAATGGCGCGACCTGATGCTGGCTTACGTGGCCTGGATCGGTGACGAGGACGGCCATCTGAAGCTGCCGATGGGCGATTTCGCAGAGGTGGTCGTGGATGCGCGGCCAGTCCTGTTTGAATCGCCGGTCTCTTGCGCCGATCCCGCCGTAAAATCCCGGGCCGTGGTCCCGGACGATGAGGACGAAACGCCTCCGGAGGCGCCGGTGGAACCGGACGAGGCCTTCGAGATCGCGGGCCTCGCGGAGTCCGCAGATGACTGATCCGATCCAGGGCCTGCAGATCCTGACGGAGCCGCTACTCCAGTTCGGACACGGCCAGATGCTGCCCGACCCTAAGGATGGTCTGTTCCTTTTCGGCCCCATGATCGACGAGGCCAAACCCGCTGAAATGAGAGTCGGCGTCATCGGCACGGACGAAGGGATCGCGCGGTACAAGACGTGGGTGGCTCAGATCACGGGATATATCCCGGCCGCAAAGGCGGAGCAGCATCACCTGGCGTTTCCGGGCTTCGAGGCGGCTTTCAAGACCAAATGGCCCGCCAACCCCGTCGCGACCATCTCGGTTTCAGCGGCGGCCTTGTCGAGCACAATCCGGATCCCGGACGGCCACGAGCGCGTGTACAAGACCGTCGATCTCTTCGACCAGGCCATCCGCAAGTTCCTCCGCGAGGAGGACAGCGTTCCGGCGGTCTGGTTTGTCGTGATACCGGACGACGTACACCGTTTCTGTCGGCCGAAGTCGATCGTCCCCTTGCCCGAACGGACCCGGACCAGCCAGAGGTTCTCTGCTCGTACGGCGCGGAACTTCGTACAGGCGCCGTCGATGTTCGCAGAGGACAACGCCGCCGCCGAGCCCTACCGGTACGAGGTCGATTTCCACAACCAGCTCAAGGCGCGGCTGCTCGATCAGAAGGTGGTTCTTCAGATCGTCCGGGAATCAACGATCGATCCGGAGGGCGTCAATGCGCTCGGTGGCAAGCCGCGGATGCTCCAGGATCCCGCCAACATCGCCTGGAACCTGTCGACGACCGCCTTCTTCAAGGCCGGGGGGCGTCCCTGGGCGTTAGCGGGTGTCAGAGAGGACGTCTGCTACATCGGTCTCGTCTTCAAGAAGACCGATACTGCCGGATCGCCAGGGAACGCCTGCTGCGGCGCCCAGATGTTTCTCGGATCCGGAGACGGCGTCGTGTTCAAGGGCGCCGTGGGGCCCTGGTATTCGCTGACGACGTCCGAGTTTCACCTCGATGAGGCGAAGGCGAAGGAGATCGCCGGCCTGGTGGTCGAGGCCTACATCGCCAAGCACGGCCGCCCGCCGAAGGAACTTTTCATCCACGCCAAGCAGCATTTCAACGAGGCGGAATGGCGAGGCTTCTCCAGCGCCGTGGGACCTGACACACGGCTTGTGGGCGTGCGGATCCAGACGACACGGGAGATCAAACTCTTCCGTCAGGGACGGAGCCCTGTCCTGCGCGGTACGGCCCTGACGGTCAGCCCGCGCAAGGGCTATTTGTGGACCGTCGGCTTCGTGCCCGATCTCCAGACCTATCCGGGGCGCGAAGCGCCCAACCCGCTGTCCATCGAGGTGACCAAGGGCGACGCGGATCTGACCCAGGTCATGCAGGACGTCCTCGGTCTCACCAAGCTAAACTTCAACGCCTGCATCTACGGGGACGGCACGCCGGTGACCTTGAGGTTTGCAGACGACGTCGGCGAAATCCTGACCGCCGCGCCAATCGCCAACCTGCCGCCCTTGCCCTTCAAGCACTACATCTGAACGCTGCGCACAGCCGCAGCTCTGGCCTCGCACGTGGGGTGGGAGCAAGCCCTTGACGGAAACACCCACTTCGTGGAAGTTAAAACTTCCAGAGAGTGAGAGTTTACATGGGCCGCCCTTCGAGATCGACACAGGACTTACTGACCTCGCGCGAAGTGGCGTTGGCGGCAGATATCACGCCGCGCAATTTCGCGCTGCTCCACGATCAGGGACTCGCGCCCAGAGCGCGGGACAGCGTTTCGGGCAAGGCGGGCGCGCGGGTCTACGACGGCGTCGGGCTGGCGCACACCGCGCTAATCGGAGCGCTCCACCTCAGCGGTCTCGAGCTCCTGGTCGCCGGCCGGCTGGCCGCCGCCTTCGCGGACCAGTTCGACTTGAGCTACGGCAAGCTCCCGTCAAACCTTGGGGCCTATATCCACGCGCCGCTCAATCCGCGGTCGGGCTACAGGCCGTGGGACGACGAGCCGGGCGAAGCACCGATCGATACGGATCAGGACTACTGGCTCCATGAAAGGCTCCGGAACCGGTCGGGCCTGTATCAGCCTGCGACGGCGCTGACCGGCGATTTCATCATCGACATCGCGGACCACAGCTTCGTCACCACGGAGCACAAAGGCCGGGAATCGATCAAGGTTTTCTCGCCCGTCTCGGGCGGACTGCCCGTGAGTCCCGACTTCCGCATCGTCGGTCGGGGCTCTACCGCGCGGATCGTCGCGGTTCATGAGGAACTCGACAGTCTCGACGTCTTTAGCGATGCGCGGGCCGCCGACCAGTTGCGCCGCCTCGAACGGGACTACCTGGATGGTCGCGATAATGCGGTGACGCGCCTGCGCATCAATCTCTCCTTGGCGATTCGCAACGCGTTCGATCGCCTCCAGGATCAGCGGGCCGGGGTGGTGGCGGGCTGATCGCGCCCGACGCCTGGTCGGCTTTCGCTCAAATGGACAAGCCTTCGGTGAGTGCGCTCCATCTATCGGCGGCGGGCCAGGGGTCTTTCTCAGAATTCACCGGCCTCGCATCGACGACAATCTCGGCGATCAGCTGAACCTCGGCCGGTTATTCAGGCCACGGACGTCGAAGAGCATCTATCCCAAGCCCAACGGGTTCTGGCTTCCGACTACGCGGCGGCGCGCAGGGCAGTCTCCTCCTGGAAACTCAGACGATTCGAAATACAGATGGTGTCCCGGCGCGTGCTCCTCGAAAGCTCGAGGGTGAGGAGGCTATCTTCGGGGTAGGCCGGGCTGAGTTCCAGTTTCAGATATTCGAACAGCTGTCGGTCGTGAACAGCCAACATGACCTGGCGACCGTGTTGCTTGGACAGGGTTCGCAACAGGGCGGCGAAATGCGCAATGTGAACGTCGTCCATCGATTGAACGGGGTCATCAAGGATGAGCCACGGCAGCTGCGCCGGCACCGACATATGCATGGCCATGAACAGGGTCAGGGTCGCCGTGTTGAGATTGCCGGCACTGAGCATGGCCCCCGGTGTGCCCCCGGCGTCCCCGCCGTCCCGGTTTAGCGTGATCAACTTCGGCTGCAGACGCTGAGTGTTACCCTCAGGAATGCTGAACGCCGGCACGAAGGGTTCGCCCGGCGCGAGGCGCACGAACAGATCGCGCCAGAGGCGGTTGAGCCGGTCGTTAAATTCTTTCCGAATGACAGACGAGCGAACGGCGTCCACTTGGGCCCTGATGGTCTGTCCGGTCGCCCTGAGGGCATTTCCCCGAGCGATAGCGGCATCTGTGCGCGTTCGCGCGTCTTCATCTTCGACGATGGACGCCATCATGATGTCCTGTCGCTCCATCATGCCGGCGAGCGAAGAGAAGGTCTCGCCCGCGCGTCGGCGCAACGTCAGCCGGGTCTCCAAAGCGTGGATTTTTTCCGCCAGTCCCGAGGTCAACCTGTGAGCCGCTGCGGAGGCCGTTTCGCCGTCCATCGGTTCGTCCTGCCCGCTTGTCGTGGCATAGTCTCGCAAGGTCTGCAGAGTCGCACGGGCATCCAGGTCGCGCGCCTGATAGGCGCTGAACCGCTTGCGGGCATCGACTTCGGCGGCCTCCAGTCGCGCGCCCTCGATTAGAGGGGCGCGCAGGTTTGCGAGCTCGCCGATGATGCCGTCGAAGGCGGCCGTCCGCCGAGCGGCGTCTGCCAGCTCTTGTGGTTCGAGCTGACGGCCCATCAAGGTGTTGATCTCGCGGTCCAGCGCTTCAACACTCAGTTGAGCCTCTCCCCGCGAACGGCTCAAGGTCAGCAGCCGTTCGGCCGACCCCGACAGGGTCCTGACCTTGGCGTGCACATGATCGATGAGCGGACCTTCCACCACATCGGAGAAGTCGCGGTCGCAGACGGGGCAGACGTCGCTCGAAATGAAACTTGTCAGTTCAGCGAGAGCGGCTCCCAGTCCACTGGTATTGGCGCCTATGCGACCGATCTCGAGGTCGATGGTCGCAAGCTGCGTCTCCGCGACCGTTAGCTCGTTGCGAGCAGAGACCAGTCGTTCGGCGTCTAAACTGCTGCGGGTCGATCGGTCCGTCGCCTCGGTTCGCGCAAGCTGAAGAACCTTCAAGGCTTCGTCGTGAAGAAGGTTCAGTTCGGACGGCAGGGCCGTTCCAGGCAGAAGCCGTTCCATTCTGGAGCGAAGGGCGTCGATGCGGAGATCGTGCAGCAAACGCCAGGCGTCGATCTCGATTTTGGCTTGCGCCATAGTGTTGGCAAGGACATCCGGATCGGTGACGACTTCCTGGCCGAAGAATCGCTCCGCCTCCCTCCTTATGGACTCCAGCTGCCGCCGCCGGTCGACGAGCCGTTCGAGTGCGCCCTCGTCCGCAGTGGACCTGATCTCGATCTCCAGAGCTGTCAGGTCCTTCGTCCCGGCATCGTGCGGGAGGGCTAGCTGAGACGCCGTCTCCAGAATCGCTACCCTCGCCGCCGTGATATCCGACAGCAGACTTTCCAAGGCCTTGTGTTTGTCGGCGAGCGTTCGATCAAGACGGTTCTTTTCAACCTCGATGTCGCCCCAACCGCTCGCGAGCTTTCGCACATTGCGAACGTCGCCGAGATTCTTGAGGCCCGCCTCAAGAATATCCAGCCGATCAAGGCCCAGCAGGTTTCCGACGAACCGGGCTAAGGGAGAATCGAGCCCCGAGTCGGAATCCTGATAGATTTGCAGGAGCTGGCCCAGCAGGCTCTGGGGAAGGTAGCACCGCTCGCTGAAGAAGCCGGCCTGGGCGGCGGCGAGGGTGCGGCCTACTGTCAGACCCCTGGCGTCGAGGGTGGACGCGAATTTCGTCTCGCCCGCCTCGTCCCTGGCCCGTACCTCGACCGACCCCTTGGCCATGGTTTTGTGAAGAAGCTGAGCCGTATAGTTAGGATCGGCGCGACGGAGCGCGGCAACACGCCCTGTCAGGGCCAATTCTATCGCTGAAAGAAAGCTGGTCTTCCCAGCGCCGTTCTCGCCGTGGATAAGCACGACTTTTGCGTCGAGCGGGGCGTACAACTGCCCACGAATGCTGCGGAAGTTGGTGATTTCCAAATCGCAAAGGGCAAGGCTCAAGGCGCGGCCTCCACCATCAGCGCCTGATTGAGGCTTTGTCCCATGGCGTCTGCCACTGCCTCCTCGCCCGCTTCGGCTGCCTCCAGCAGGATGGTCAGGAGATCCTGATCGCCATCTCCGGACAGCGCAGCAATCAAAAGATCGACGGCGCCGCCGTTCGAATCTTCGGCCCCGACCTCGCGCAAAGGCAGATCGAGCGAGAGCAGCACGCGCAACCGGTCATCGAGAAGAAGCGCGGCGGCGTCCCCGTCGGGATCGCCCGCCGCGTTGATCGGAATGTCTCCGATCGTCAACACGCGACAGGTTTCAGCCAACACCTCAACCTCACCGGTGAGGACGGCTCCTGCGAGAACGGCCGTCAGGACATAGCGCGAACCGGTGACGTCCAGAGCGCGGCTCAAGGCTTCGATGCGCTGGCGCACCCTGACAATGTCCCGATCGCCGAAATCGCCGGTGGTCGTGTCGACGATCAGAATGAGGTCGAGCGCACGGCCATCGCTGCCACGAAGGGCGGCGGTGAAGTTGAAGCTCACGCTGGCGACCTGGAACGGCGTGGTCACATCTTCGTAGCCGTCGGCCTTCAGCCGTCGCACGATCATGTTGACGAGAGGAGCGTCACTCATAGAGTCACCTCGGAGACGAATCTTGCGCCAAGTTCGTCAAAATCACCACAGCCCGCCAAGATGTGTTCGAGGCTGACATGCCGGGTCTCGACCCGGTTGGTCCTGCCAGGGGCCCCGCGAGGGCGTCTCGCGCTTGATGCGCTTGCGCCCTTCATCGTCTGCCAGACATCGTCGGCGTGAATGACGATCGCGTTGTCGTTGGCGAACGCGCCGGCTTGTTCAAGTGCGATGGCTTCCTTTGCGCTCTTTACCAGAAAGACAGGGCGGCTGGCGGCTCCGGCCCATGCGGCCTCAGCCTTGATAACCCCAGAGGTCAGGGCGCCATCTTGCGGCGGCCCCAATTTCCAGAGTCCGCCCGACTGGCCGTGCTGAAACAAGGCCAGGCCGATCGCCAAACTCCCCAAACCAGCCGCGCGAGCATTCTGGTCACCGACGAGCTGCTCGGGACGGGCAACACTCAAGACTTCATAGGCGTTGGGATCAATGGGGCAGCAGCCGGTTCGAAACACCGATAGCAGGCGCGACCAAAGACTGATCGCCCGATTGACGGCGGCGGTCCGGTCGCCGACCGCCTGGGCTCCCGCCAGGTCTCGCAAGCTGAGAAGGGCTGTAGAAAGACCCTCCAACCCGCCCGCGATCGCGGTGCTGCCGAGCTGCAGATGCATCAGGCGGCCAAGCTTGTCTGTCAAAAGCTTCAGAACGAGGGAGATGAGCACCTGCTCGCCCCATGCGCGAATGTGCGCGCTCGCCTCGATCGGGGCGAGATTGGCATTGTAGGCATCGCCGTAAACGATCTTGAGAATAGCGTGCTGCCCATCCCTGATCTCATCTTCGCAGAAGATATGACCGGGCGCGTTCGGCTCGCAGGGCCAAGGCCACGGATGGACCCGCTTTGCAGCAGCGAATACGCCCTGAAGGTTCGCGTCCTGGATCGAAAGCCCGAGAACGAGGGTCTTGAGGTTGGTGGCGAGCTCGGTCACCGCGGCGACCATGGCGGCGAAATCCGCGTTGTGGGCCCACTCGGTGATCTGGGTCTGGCTTCCTGTCAGATATTTCCGGAACACCTCAGGTTCATTCGTGGCGTGAACAATGCACCCGTGGAATTTCAACAGCCGCGCCTTTCCGGCTGCTGCACGGAGGTGATCCGGGTCCACGACGGGTTGAAGGACGGCGGCGGCGCCGCTGCTGAGTCGCGCCACCGCAGCCTCTATGAAGCCGTCCCAGTTGCCAGAAGCGATCTGTTGGACCGCGCCTTCAAGTACCAATATTGCGATACAAAGGTGCTCCGCCGCCGGTTCAGAGGGATGAGCAAACGCGGCGCGGATATCGATCCCGTCCCACAACATCCAGTCCGCAGCCTGATGTTCGACCCGGATGTCCAGCAGTCGTGAATAATGCGTCCAGAGCTCGTCCGTGATGGCTTTGGCCATCGGCCATTCCGCGAATGGACGCTCGAAATAAAGCCTTGCAACATCGGGATCGGCGCGAGCTTCCCGGATCGCCGTCAGCAAAGCGGGTTCGAACTGCTCGCGTGTGGCCGGGTCCATGGCGCGTATCCGGAGCGCCTCCATACCCCGCGCGATGAGGTCGGGGAGGTTCGGGGCGTTTCGCGATATGCCGGATCCAACCCAGAGCGCGAACTCTCCGTTCTCGACGGCACTCGCGACAGCGGCGAACTCGCCATCAAGCTTGGCCAGAACCTCGACGACCGAAATGGCGGTGGCGCTCGGCGATGCCGGCATTTGACGCATCGCTCCGCGCTTGCGTTGAAAGGTTTGCACCAGAAATAACGGTTGCACTGAAACGCTTAGCTTGCGCGTTCAGCGTCGTCCATCCGCTACGATAAGTTGCGATGGTCGTGGGCTCGCGCGTTCAAGTCGGCCGCAATCAGCGTATTATCATCTGGTCTGGACTAGAGGTCCGGCCAAGTCACCCCAGCGGGCGCGATGTCGGCCGGGATCTGGGACAGAAAGTCCTTAAGGTGGCGGAGTTTCGCCAGCAGTTCGTCGAAAGTGATGATCTGCACATCGTGAAGATTATTTCGATAGAGCTCGAAAGACTTCTTCTGCGCCTTGTCCTTCAGGTCGCGGCCAACAATGACGACACCCTTGATGGCGTAGGACTCCAGATCCCATCGGTTTGACGCATCCTTCAGGCCGGGCAGAGCCTTCTGCAACTGATAGCGCTGGTCGAGGATCTGGGTAACGCTTCCGCTGAGATCGTTAGAGGGCGGATAGACGCCACCGCGGTACTGCGATCCCACCAGCGGCGAACCTGGCTTTTTGATCTCGATCAACGTCAGATTGTCCGTCAGTCCGTTCTTGTGAAGGAAATCTGCAATTTTGCCGCCTGCGCCGGAAAACGCCGTGCCGCCGACTGAAATCTGATCGCCAACCGCGACGACAGGCAGGTTGAAGGCGAGCCTGAGAATGAACGGGTTCTCGACAAACAGATTTTGCCAACTTTGTTCGCTGCGGTTGGCCGCCAACAGTGTTGAAAAGCGCTCGATGACGCCTTCCAGGGTGACTAATTCGATTTCCCGCTGGAGGTGCATCAAGGCCGGTGCGTCTTCCTTGGCCAAGGTCTTGGCCTGACCAGCGACGACATCCACTGCAGCCCTCCGATCGGATTTCGACAGGCCCGCGCCGCCCGAGGCTCCCACAACCTTGAACACCGTGTCGGGCTCGTAGGGGCGTTGCTTTTCCGGATAAAGCGCGGGGGCTGCTGCGGCTAGCAAAGTGTTATGGGCCAGGATGACCTTGTCCCGGTTCGCAAGGGTGACCGCCTTGGTATGTACTCGATTGAACGCCTTTCGCAGTTCATCGAAGTCACGCCATGAGACGATGAAATCCGAGCCCTTTATCTCAGTTTTTCGCTGTTTGCTGACGATCAGGCGCGTGACGTCCGGCGCCGTCTCGATGACGATAGGAATGAACCGAAGGTCCTTGACCAGGCCCAAACCGAAGTCCGGCTCCTTGATGAAACCCGAAGGCAGCCGGTCGAGGACGTTCCACGGATCGTCATCACTATCGTCAAGCCAGTCTTCGAACAGCCGAAATCCCTCAAGCTCGATGGCCAGTAGCGGGTCATACTTCGGCTGTAGAAAATCGTAGCCAGGCAGAGTGGTGTGGGGCCGAATGACCAACCGGTCATTGGCCTCGTCATACGTCAGTAAGCTCATGATGGCGTTGTCAGCCGTCACTTTGGGGTCAACCGCCGCCACTTGAGCGAGCAGTTCGTCAGAAATCCGGTACGTCAGGTCGATTGTGCCGTCCGGCCGCCCATGGGCGGTGAAGACGCCACGGCCGATCCGTGGACCGGGTCGAAAGTCATCGCTTCGAGACGCCATCGCCTTCTCCCCTTTAGCTGGACCGCTCGAAAATCTGGCTTGCGGACTGGACGATCTGGTCGAAGTCATACGTGGTTTGTCTTCCGGCGTATTGGAACACCGTGGGTGTCCTAAAGGCGCTCCCGATCAAACTGGCTTCCTAACTTTGTATCGGCCGATACCGCATTCAGTCGGGTGGTCTCGATCATCTTCAGGTCTTGGGACTGAACCGCTCACCAATCCGCTCCGCCAGCGCCCGAACCGGATCGTCGCTCAGATGGGCATACCGTTCCGTGGCGCGGCTGTTGGCGTGTCCCAGCGCCTTGCCGATCATAGGGAGACTGGCCCCGTCGGCCAGGGCGAAGCTTGCGAAACTGTGGCGCAGGTCGTGGATGCGCACGCCTTCCAGCTTGGCTTTGGGGAGCACCTTGTCGCGCCAGATCTTGGACTCGGAGGTCGCATATCCGTTGTCGCCCTTGGTGGCCGGGAAGACGAATTGGCTTCGACCACGGGTCTTGTAGAGACGCTGCAGGATTCCGAAGGCCATGTCGTTGAGCGAGATCCGACGATCCCCCGTGCGACCGCCGGCCTTGGTGCGGCTCGGCGGCAGTACGAGCCGGCGCCGGTCGAAATCGACCTCCGTCCAGCGCAGGCCAGCGATCTCGTTGCGCCGCGCGCCCGTCAGAAGCAGAAGCCGATAGACCGCGCCCTGCCGTTCGGAGATCGTCGCATCCGCCTCCAGGGAGTCGAGAGCGGCGATCAGATCCTGGGCTTGGGCCTCTGACAGGAAGCGTTCGACCGCCGGTCGGAGCTTTCGTTCGACCTTTGCGCAGGGGTTCGAGCCGGCGAAATGGCCCTTGTCGATCGCCCAGTTGAAGGTCGCCCGCAGGGTGGAATAGGTGCGGTCAGCGATGCCTGCCCCGCCCTTGACGATGGATCGACCACGAAGTTTGGTCTTCACATCCTTGGCGGTCTTCCCGGCCGTGATTGATCGGATCATCCCGGTGATGTGGTCGCGGGTGACCGTATCGAGCGCCATCTTCCCAAGCAGGGGCACGACGTGGCGCTCGAGGTTGGTCCGGTCCATGGCCCATGACGAATCCCGTTTGGTCGGTTTGTCGTCCGGCCCATTCTCCAGATACAACTCGACCAGGCCTTTGACGGTGAGACCCTCTATGCGCCTGCGGGCTTCACCGGGATCGATGCCGCGCCGCGCATCCACCACCACCGACGCCGCCTCCTTGCGAGCCCGATCCGCCGTGAGTTTGTCCGGCCCATCCCCATGCTCGCCGAGCGTCAGCCAGCGCTGGGTTCCGCGGACCCGATACTTGATGGCGAACATCCTTCGGACAGGCTTGGCGGCATGGCCCTGTCGGGTTTCGGTCCCAGGATAGATCCGGAGGCAGAAGCCTGCGATCTCGCTGTCCCAGATTCGACCCTCGCCGGTCTCCGGAACGGGCGCGCTCTCAACCACGCGCTTGGTGAGTTTTTGCTTCGTCATGGCGATAGAAATATACGCTCATTTCCGAGCCACCGCTACCACTCCGCTACCAACTCAAGTGAAACCGGGCGAAACGCTCCGTGACCGGATAAACAAGAAAACTTATGTAAAACAATATACAAAGTCGATTTTTGGAACGTCCTGAAAAGCCCGGAAATGCTGATCCCCAACATTGCCAAGGTTGGGGTCGAGAGTTCGAATCTCTTCGCCCGCTCCAAGTCGAGACTGATAAAATCAGGGGCCTGTCGTTCTCGGCAGGCCCCGATTTTTTGCCCGATCACGCTAGCGCGCGGAGATCAGTCCGGCCGCAAGGGTCAGAACACCCAGTCCGAGCGACAGTGGGATGCGCAAGGTCAGCCAGCCTTCAGGCGTCATGCCGGCGGCCTTGAGCCGCAGATCGACCAGCAGGCTGGCGGCGATGAAAATGCCAAGGAAGATCAGGGCCGGACTGGGCCAGGTTGAACCGGTCGCCAATTTCCAAGCGTTCGTCAGGGTCAGCAGGGTCGGTAACACGGCCGCGATCCAGACCCAGGTCGGCGCCTGGCCGCGCGCCATGGCGGCCAGGCCCCACCAGACGCCGCCCAGGAAGCTGAAGATCAGGGCGGCGTAGGCATAGGCGAGTCCGAGAGCGCCGAACCACAGGTCCGGTCCGCCGAATATCAGGATCGCGACCGCCGCCGCCTGGGGCAGAAGGCCTGCGAAACCCAGGACGCGGGCGATCGGCGGCAGTCTGTATCGGTCGGTCATTTCGTCATCCATCGCAAATCTGTCGGATCTGGCGCGATCCAGACTATGCAAGGCATCCGTATATCATGGCCGCCACGTGCTGCGTCCGAAGGAAAGCCATCGTCGTCGATGACCCAACTGATCGTCTGGTATGATGGAGGCTGCCCCCTGTGTCGTCGCGAGATCGCGCTGATGCGTCGGCTGGATCGCCGGGGCGCGATCCGGTTCGTGGATGTGGACAAGGGAGACGCGACCTGCCCCATCGACCGCGACACCCTGCTCGCCCGGTTCCACGCCAGCGAGAATGGGCGTCTGCTGTCCGGCGCGGCGGCCTTTGCGGCGATGTGGCGGGCCATTCCCCTGCTGCGGCCCATCGGGCTGGCGGCGCGTGTCCCGGTCGTTCTGGCCGCGCTGGAAGGCGCGTATCGGCTCTTTCTTCGTGTGCGTCCGCGTCTTCAGTCTCTGGCCCGCAAGTGGGGATGACGCATGTCGGTTCTGAGACTGGTGCTGGGCGATCAGCTGTCCGACGACCTGTCGGCGCTGGAGGGGCTGGATCCCGATATCGACACTGTCCTGATGGCCGAGGTCCGCGACGAGGCGACCTATGTCCGGCATCACAAGCAGAAGCTGGCCTTGGTGTTCGCCGCCATGCGGAACCATGCCGAGCGGCTGACGGCGCGGGGCGTGCGGGTGCGCTATGTGCGGATCGACGATCCCGACAACAGCGGCTCGATCACCGGCGAACTGGCGCGCGCCCTGGACGACGGCGCCTATGAGGCGGCGGTTCTGACCGAATGCGGCGAATGGCGGCTGGCCGAGCGTCTGGCGGCCTTCGCCGAGGGGGCGGGCCTGCCGGTCGAAATTCGCGAGGATCGGCGCTTCATCAGTTCGCAAGACCGCTTCCGGCGCTGGGCGTCGGGCAAGTCGCAGCTGCGGATGGAGTTCTTCTATCGCGAGATGCGGCGCGAGACGGGCCTGTTGATGGACGGCGCCCAGCCGGAGGGCGGGCGCTGGAACTATGACGCCGAGAACCGAAAGAAGCTGGCGAAGGGCGTGACGCCGCCGGGTCGGCTGCGCATCCCGCCCAACGCCATGGCGCGCGAGGCCATGGCGGATGTGGAGCGGCTGTTTCCCGAGCATTTCGGATCGCTGGACGGGTTCGGCTGGGCGACGACGGCGGACGAGGCGGAGGCCGCGCTGGCGCATTTTCTGGAGGCTGTGCTGCCGTCGTTCGGAGACTGGCAGGACGCGATGGCGGAGAATCAGCCGTGGATGTGGCACGGGCTGATCTCGACCTCGATCAACCTGGGCCTGCTGGATCCGCTGGGCGTCTGTCGTCGGGCCGAGGCGGTTTATCGCGCGGGCAAGGCGCCGCTGAACGCCGTCGAGGGGTTCATCCGCCAGATCCTGGGGTGGCGCGAGTTCGTGCGAGGAATCTATTGGCTGAAGGCGCCGGAGTATCGGGCGCGGAACTTCCTGGATGCGGACCGGAAGCTGCCGTGGTTCTACTGGTCGGGCGAGACCGACATGGCCTGCGTCGCCGATGTGGTGAAGACGACGCGCGACAACGCCTACGCCCATCACATCCAGCGGCTGATGGTGACGGGCAACCTGGCCCTGCTGCTGGGGGTGCATCCCGATGCGGTCGACGACTGGTATATGTGCGTCTACGCCGACGCCTATGAATGGGTCGAGATGCCCAATACGCGCGGCATGGCCCTGTTCGCGGACGGAGGCATCGTGGGGTCCAAACCCTATGCGGCGTCGGGGGCCTATATCGACCGGATGAGCGACTATTGCGGGGCCTGTCGCTATGACGTGAAGAGCAAGAGCGGCGACGCGGCCTGCCCGTTCAACCGGCTGTACTGGGGCTTTCTGGAGCGCAACCGCCACCGGCTGAGGGACAATGTGCGCCTCGCCATGCCCTACAAGACCCTGGACGGGTTCGGCGAGGCGAAGCGGGCGGCGCTGAGGGCCGAGGCGGAGGCCTGTCGGATCCTGCTGGGCGCGACGCCGATTGAGTGAAATCGGAACCTGGACCCGGCGGACGGGATTTGCTTGGCTGTTCCGCTAACCGTCCAAGAGGCCACCCGTGATCTTGTCCCGCCGTTCCGCACTCGTCCTGACCGCCGCCGTCGCGGCCTCGGCCCTGTCCGCCTGCGCCTACAATGAGGCGCTGGGTCGCAACCAGTTCCTGCTGGTGGACAATGCGGCTCTGTCGCAGCAGTCGACGCAGGCCTGGCGCGAGGCCATCGCCAAGCCCGGCGTGATGACCACCGGCGCCCAGGTGGACCGGATCCGGCGCGTCGGGGACCGGCTGGTGCAGGCGGCGGGCCTGGGCGAGCGGACCTGGGACTATGCGGTCTTCACCGAGGCCAGCCCCAACGCCTTCGTCCTGCCGTCGGGCCAGATCGGCGTGACGACCAGCCTGCTGAGCCTGGTCCAGAACGACGACCAACTGGCCAGCGTGATCGGCCATGAGATCGGCCATGTCGTCGCCAACCACGCCGCCGAGCGGGCCTCGAACCAGACGGCGACCAGCATTGGTCTGGCGGCCGTCGGAGGCGCGGCGGGACGCTATGGGGATGCGGTCAATGCTTACGGCGGTCTGGCGGCGCAGTATGGCCTGCTGCTGCCCTATTCACGGCGCGACGAGCTGGAGGCCGACCGACTGGGCGTCGACTATATGGCGGGCGCGGGGTTCAAGCCGTCGGAAGCCGTCGCGCTGTGGCGGTTGATGTCGGCGCAACGTCAGACCCAGACGCCGCAGTTCGCCTCGACCCATCCGTCGGACGCGACGCGGATCGACATGCTTCAGCAGTATATCGCCAGCCGCGGCTGGAACTGATCAGACCCGGATGTCGATGTAGGAGCCGGGGCGCATGATGCGCGGCTCCTCGCGCTGAGGCGGGGCCGCCGGCGCCTCGACCGGCCGCGCGGGATTGGCCGTGCGGATCGAGGACATGACGGCGGCAGCCGGGACCGGCGGCTTTGGCGCCGCAGCCTGGTCCATCGCGGCGCGGAAGAAAGCCGCCTGGGCGTTGCGGGCGCTCGGCAGGTCGAGACCCGGGGCGGGCAGGTTCAGCGGCAGGCCGGTGCGAATCGCGCTCATGCCGGTATGGTTAATGGAAACCCTCGAAAAAGGGTTAACGCGCGTTAGGCAGGATCACTGAGGGCGTGGCGCCGGGCTGGGCGCTGGACGGGGCGGGGCCTGCATCGAGGTCACCAGCCGCTCGATGTCGGCGTCGTCCAGCAGGGGGCCGGACTGTTTGGCGGTGATCCGTCCCATGGCGTCGACGGCGAAGGTCTCGGGCACGCCCGAGATGCCCAGATCAAGGCCCGCCCGCCCCTCGCGGTCCACCAGCACCATCGAATAGGGGTCGCCAAGTTCGTCCAGGAAGGCGCGGGTGGCGACCGGCTCGTCCTTGTAGGCGATGCCGACGACGGCGATCCCGCGCGCCTTCAACGCCAGAAGCTTGGGATGTTCGATCCGGCACGGCGCGCACCAGGAAGCGAAGACATTGACCAGCATGGGCCGACCGACGCCGGCGGTCTTGAGGTCCAGATTGCCCGGCCCCGCCTGGTCGCCCGACAGCAGGGGCAGGACGGTCTCGGGGATGGTCTGGCCGATCAAGGCGTCGGGCTTGAAGGCCGGATCGCGCTTCAGCGACCAGCCGACGAACAGGGCCGCGAGCGCCGCAAGGACGACCAGCGGGAGGAAGGCGAGCCAGCGGTTCATTCCTGTTGTCCTACCGCGCCTAGCGCTGCTTGAGGACGTTCTTTTGGCTCTACCGCGCTTCGCGCTGCTTGAGGGCGAGCCGCCTCATCGGCGGCTATGTCTAGGCGGTCGAGTTCGAGCTTCCATTTGCGCGAGGCGATGACGGCGCGGGCGGTCAGGGTGGTCAGGACCAGGGCGCTGACGCCCCAGGCGGGCCAGACGAAGGCGGCGTAGGGGGTCATGTCGAGGTCGAGCATCTAGGCCTCTTGAGCCGAACGGGCGCGCAGGGTCATGACGCGGCGGCGGCGGATCTCGGTGCGGATGGCCGTCAGCCAAAGCGCCGCGAACAGCGCGCCATAGGCCGCCAGCATGGTCAGGAAAGGCGGAAGATAGACGGGGTCCAGCCCCGACGAACCGGGGGTCAGGAAGCTGGCGGGCTGATGCAGGGTGTTCCACCAGTCGACCGAGAATTTGACGATCGGCAGGTTGATCAGTCCGACCAGGCCCAGGACGGCGGCGGCGCGCCCGGCCTTCTGCTCGTCGTCGATCGACGCCCGCAGCGCCATATAGCCGAGGTAGAAGAGGAACAGCACCAGGACGCTGGTCAGGCGGGCGTCCCACACCCACCAGGTGCCCCACATCGGCTGGCCCCACAGCGAGCCGGTGAACAGGGCCAGGGCCGTGAAGGCCGCACCGGGCAGGGCGGCGGCGCGGGCGGCGGCGTCGGCTAAGGCATGACGAAACACGAGTGCGAAGAAGCTGGAGACGCCCAGCGCCGCATAGGCCCCCAGGCCCAGGGTGGCGGCGGGGACATGGACGAACATGATCCGCACCGTGTCGCCCTGCTGATAATCGGCCGGGACCGAGAAGCTGAGCCAGGCGCCGACGCCCAGCAGCACGGCGGCGAGGCCCCACAGGACGGGGGTCAACGGGCCGGTGAAGGCCATGAAGCGCTGCGGATTGGACAGGCCGAACATCGGTTCAGCGCTTACGCGGCGAAGGGGCGGCGGGCAAGCTCACCCTTGCGCGTTCCGAACGGCGGCCGCTCCGGCAAAGGGGGCGATGACGGCGGCGAACAGGACATAGGCGCAGAGCAAAGCCAGGGCTGGGCCGACGGGCTGGCCGGAGGCGGCGCGTTCCAGGGCGCCGGCGCCGAAGACGACGGGCGGGATGAACAGGGGCAGGACGACCACGGCGATCAGCAGGCCGCCGCGCTTTGCGCCCAGTGCGAGCGCTGCGCCCAGCGCGCCGGTGAAGGCGAAGCCTGCGCCGCCGATCAGGGCGGTCAGGGCGACGAGAGGCGTCAGCGACGCGGGCAGGCCCAGGGCCAGGGCGGCGACGGGGGCGGTCAGGGCCAGGGGCAGGCCGACCGCGACCCACTGGGCCAGGGCCTTGATCAGGACGACCTGCTCCAGCGACAGATGGCCGAGCGCCAGCAGGTCCAGGCCGCCGTCTTCCATGTCCCGCTCGAACAGCCGCTCCAGCGACAGCAGGGACGCCAGGGCCAACGCCAGCCACGCGACGCCGCCCGCCACGGGACCCAGCGTTCGCGGATCGCCCCCAGCCGCCAGCGGCAGGATGGCGGTCAGACAGGCGAAGAAGCCGCAGGCCAGCAGCGGCCCGCCGCCCCCGCCCCAGGCCAGGTCCAGTTCGCGCTCCAGCAGGACGCGGGTGGCGCCGCGCAGGCCGGGCGGGCGCGGTTCCTGATCGGCGTCGCGGCGGCTCATGTCAGCGCCCCCAGGTCGAGAGCGCGGGTCGGCAGGGGCAGGGGATCGTGAACCGCGGCGACGATCAGGCCGTCATTGACCAAATGGCGCTGCATCTGTTCGGCGAAGGCCTCGCGCCAGCGGGCGTCGAGTGGGGCCATGGGCTCGTCCAGCAGCCACAGGGCGCGCGGCGATCCGACCAGCCGGCCCATGGCCAGACGGCGGCGCTGGCCGGCCGAAAGACGCCGCACCTCCAGGTCCAGCAGGGGTTTGAGGCCGAAGGCCTCGACGGCGTGATCGAGGCCATATTGGGTGTGGCCCAGCCAGTCGCACTGAAAGCCCAGCTCCTCGCGCGCCGTTCGGCCGCCTTTCAGCCCGTCCAGATGGCCGAGGAAATGGGTCTCTCGCCCGCGCGCCTGCCGCTCGTCCAGCGGATTGCCGTCGCCGTCCTGAAAGGAGACCGTTCCGGCGTCGGGCCTCAGCAGGCCGGCGATGGTCCGCAGCAGGCTGGTCTTGCCCGCGCCGTTCGCACCCGTCAGGGCCAGGACCTCGCCGGCGCGCAGGGTCAGGTCGAGGCCTTGGAACAGCCGCCGCTCGCCGCGTGACACGGTCAGGTCGGAGAGGGTGAGGGTGTGGATCATGCGTAATTCTCCCTCCCCGCGCCGGGGAGGGTGGCCGAGCGTAGCGAGGTCGGGTGGGGGCGGCGTTGCGCCGCATTACCGATCCACCTTGCATTAGACCGTGCGTCCCTGCCGGGCCGCCCCCACCCGGTCGCTGCGCGACCACCCTCCCCGGAGCGGGGAGGGAGAAGTGGGGTGCTGAATCTGCGAACCCTTCTCAATGTCCCTGTCGAGGGTGTGGACACATGGACGGTCGGGTCCCGTGGAGCTATAGGCACGGTCGCCGCAGCAGGCTTTCGCCGCGCGCGCAGGGGCCCTGTGAGCCGCTGCGTCTGTCGCGCGAAGGCGCAACCGGATTGTCGGGCGGCGCTGACCAGAGGAAGACTCCATGCCGTCGAACGACAGCTTCAAGACCCGCCAGGACCTTTCCGTCGGGCGTAAGAAATACGCCTATTACAGCCTTCCCGCCGCCGAGGAAGCCGGTCTGACCGGGATTTCCCGCCTGCCGCGCTCGATGAAGGTGCTGCTGGAGAACCTGCTGCGCAACGAGGACGGCGTGTCCGTCACCGAAGCCGACCTGAAGGCCGTCGCCGCCTGGGTCGAGAACAAGGGCTCGGTCGAGCACGAGATCGCTTTCCGCCCGGCCCGCGTCCTGATGCAGGACTTCACCGGCGTGCCCGCCGTGGTCGATCTGGCCGCCATGCGCGACGCGATGAGCGCCCTGGGCGCCGACGCCGCCAAGATCAACCCGCTGGTGCCGGTCGATCTGGTCATCGACCACTCGGTCATGGTCGATAACTTCGGCACGGCCAAGGCCTTTGGCCAGAACGTCGAGCGCGAATACGAGCGCAACATCGAGCGCTACAACTTCCTGCGCTGGGGGTCGTCGGCCTTCAACAACTTCCGCGTCGTGCCCCCCGGCACCGGCATCTGCCACCAGGTGAACCTGGAGAACCTGGCCCAGACCGTCTGGACCCTGGACGAAGGCAAGAAGACCGTCGCCTATCCCGACACCGTCGTCGGCACCGACAGCCACACCACCATGATCAACGGCCTGGCCGTCCTGGGCTGGGGCGTCGGCGGTATCGAGGCCGAGGCGGCCATGCTGGGCCAGCCGATCCCGATGCTGATCCCCGAAGTCATCGGCTTCAAGTTGACCGGCGCCATGCCGGAAGGCACGACGGCGACCGACCTGGTGCTGACCGTCACCCAGATGCTGCGCAAGAAGGGCGTTGTCGGCAAGTTCGTCGAATTCTTCGGCGACGCCCTGCCGAACATGACGATCGAGGACCAGGCGACCATCGCCAACATGGCCCCGGAATACGGCGCCACCTGCGGCTTCTTCCCCGTCTCGGCCGCCACCATCGGCTATCTGACCGCCACGGGCCGAGACAAGGCGCGCGTCGCCCTGGTCGAAGCCTACGCCAAGGCCCAAGGCCTGTGGATCGACGAGACCTCGGAAGACCCCGTCTTCACCGACGTGCTGGAACTGGACATCTCGACCGTCGTGCCGTCGCTGGCCGGTCCGAAGCGTCCGCAGGACCGCGTCGAACTGACCACCGCCGCCCCGGCCTTCGAGACCGCCCTGGCCGACGTCTTCAGCCGCCCGACCGACGCCGAGCGCGTGTCGGTCGATGGCCAGAAGTTCACCGTCGGCGACGGCGACGTGGTCATCGCGGCCATCACCTCCTGCACCAACACCTCCAATCCGTCGGTGCTGATCGCCGCCGGTCTGGTGGCGCGCAAGGCCCATGCGCTTGGCCTGAAGGCCAAGCCTTGGGTCAAGACCTCGCTGGCCCCCGGTTCGCAGGTCGTGACCGACTATCTGACTGACGCCGGCCTGCAGAAGGACCTGGACGCCCTGGGCTTCAACCTGGTCGGCTATGGCTGCACCACCTGCATCGGCAACTCGGGTCCTCTGGACCCGGCGATCTCCAAGGCGATCAATGACAACGCCCTGGTCGCGACCTCGGTCCTGTCGGGCAACCGCAACTTCGAAGGCCGCGTGAACCCCGACGTCCAGGCCAACTATCTGGCCTCGCCGCCGCTGGTCGTGGCCTACGCCATCGCCGGCTCGATGCGGATCGACATCACCAAGGATCCGATCGGCCAGGACAAGAAGGGCAATGACGTCTTCCTGAAGGACGTCTGGCCGACCAGCCAGGAAATCGCCGACATCCAGAAGAAGTCGGTCACCCCCGCCATGTTCGCCAAACGCTACAAGGACGTGTTCAAGGGCGACAAGCACTGGCAGGCCATCAAGGTCACCGGCGGTCAGACCTATGAGTGGGACGACAGCTCGACCTACGTCGCCAACCCGCCCTATTTCGACGGCCTGTCGATGGACCTGACCCCGGTCCAGGACATCGTGGAAGCGCGCGTCCTGGCGATCTTCGGCGACTCGATCACCACCGACCACATCAGCCCCGCCGGTTCGATCAAGAAGACCTCGCCCGCCGGCGTCTATCTGACCAACCACGGTGTCGAGGCGGCCGAGTTCAACAGCTACGGCGCCCGTCGCGGCAACCACGAAGTCATGATGCGCGGCACCTTCGCCAACATCCGCATCAAGAACCGCATCACGCCCGAGATCGAGGGCGGCGTGACCAAACACTTCCCGTCGAACGACACCATGTCGATCTATGACGCCGCCATGCGGTATCAGTCGGAAGGCCGGCCGCTGGTCGTCTTCGCCGGCAAGGAATACGGCACCGGCTCGTCGCGCGACTGGGCGGCCAAGGGCACGCGCCTGCTGGGCGTTCGCGCCGTCATCGCCGAAAGCTTCGAGCGCATCCACCGTTCGAACCTGGTCGGGATGGGCGTCGTTCCGCTGCAGTTCAAGCAGGACGGCTGGTTGAAGCTGGGCCTGACCGGCGAAGAGATCGTCACGATCCGCGGCCTGTCGGACGCCAATATCGGCAAGCTGAAGCCTCGCCAGGACCTGTGGGTCGAGCTGTTCCGTCCGTCGGACGGCAAGATGGCGCGCTTCCCGGTCCGCTGCCGCATCGATAACCAGACCGAGCTGGATTACTTACTGGCCGGCGGCGTCATGCCCTATGTGCTACGCAACCTGGCGCGCGGCCCGGAAACCGAAGCGCCGATCGCCGCCGAATAGGCAGCGGTTCGCCGAGATGAAGAAAGGGCCGGCGGAGCGATCCGCCGGCCCTTTTGCTTTGCCGATAGACGGTGGGTCAGTTGGCGCTGACGACCACCAGCTTGCGGTTGACGAACTCCTTGATGCCGACATCGCCCAGTTCGCGGCCGAAGCCCGAGCGTTTGACGCCGCCGAACGGCAGTTCGGGCATGGAGGTCGTGGTGGTGTTGATGAAGACCATGCCGGTCTCGATCCGTGACGCCAGGTTGCGGGCGCGGGCCGTGTCACCCGAGAAGATCGAACCGCCCAGGCCGAAGCGGGAATCATTGGCCAGGGCCACCACGGCGTCATCGTCCTCGACCACGAAGACCTGAGCCACGGGGCCGAAGAACTCCTGATAGAAGGCCGGGTTGCCGCGAGCGACGTCGGTCAGGACGGTGGGTTCGTAGAAGAAGCCGGTGCGGTCGGCCGGCTTGCCGCCGATGACGGCCTTGGCGCCGTGCTTGACCGCCTCTTCGACCTGTTTTGTCAGGGTCTTCAGCGCGTCTTCGGACGACAGCGGGCCCAGGACCGTGGCCTCGTCCAGCGGGTCGCCCATGACGGCGCTCTTCATGCCTTCGACGAAGCCGGTGGTGAAGGCGTCGGCGACCGACTTCTGGACGATGAAGCGTTTGGAGCCGGTGCAGACCTGTCCTGCGTTGGACAGCCGCCCCTCGACGCCCGCCGCGATGGCCTTTTCGATGTCGGCGTCGTCCAGCACCACGAAGACGTCGCTGCCGCCCAGTTCCAGCGTGGACTTCTTCAGCATTTCCGATGCGCGGGCCGAGACCTTGGCGCCGGCGCCCTCCGACCCGGTCAGGGCCACGCCCTGGATGCGGTCGTCGCCGATCAGTTCGGCGACCTTGTCCGAGGAGATGTAGAGGTTGGCGACGCAGCCTTCCGGCGCGCCGGCTTCACGCACCAGTTCGGCGAAACGGGCGGCGCAGCGCGGCACGATGCCGGCGTGTTTGTAGAGCACCGGATTGCCGACCGCGATGGCGGGGGCGACGACTCGGATCAGCTGATAGATGGGAAAGTTCCACGGCTCGACCGCCAGCAGCACGCCGACGGGATGAAACTCGACCCAGGCCTCGCCCAACTCGCTGTCGATCTTCTGGGGTTTGAGGAAGTCGGCGGCCTTCTCGGCATAGTAGGCGGCGATGCCGGCGCACAGGTCGATCTCGCCCTGCCCCTGGGCCAGGGGCTTGCCCATCTCCTCGGCGATGGTGCGGGCCAGGCTGTCGCGGTTCTCGGTCAGCAGGGCCGACAGGGATTTCAGCACGGCGAGGCGTGACTGGATGTCGCCTTGGGACCAGTCGGAGCGGAAGACGGCGTCGGCCTTGGCCAAGGCCGCCTCGACGGCGTCGTCCGAGTGTTCGGCGTATTCCTCGACCATCTGTTCGGTGAAGGGATTGAGGGTGCGATAGGCCATGCGGCGTCCTGAAGCTTCGGTCGGACGCCCGGGGCGGCGCCGATCCGTTGTCAGAAAGCCAACGCCTGCTGGGCGGGGGCGGTTGCCCTCGCCCCGACGCAAGATCTCTCAGTCCGCGTCGCTGAACGGCGGCGGCAGCTGACCGGACTTGAAGATGATGGTCGGCTCCTCATCGTAATCGCCCATTTCGGTGTCGGCCGAGACGGCGAAGGCGACGACGCCCAGACGCAAGGGCGCCAGGCGTTCGGCCTTGCGGCGCGCCTCTTCGGCGTCCTTGCAGCCGACCTGCGGTTCGGCGCGGAGAGCCTTGCCCCGGCCCTGGACATAGGCCTGGACGATATAGACGGTTTCGGTTGCCATGCGCTTCCCAAGCGGCCTGTTCGGCGTTCACGTCAACAGGGTCGGTCGCGTTTCAGTCTAGTTTCAGGGCCTCGGCCAGCAGCCGGGCCTCGGCGGCGCGGCTGGAGCCTGCGCGCCAGGCGACGACGATCTCGCGGTGGGGCGGGGCGCCGTCGGCCTGGTTCTCGAAGGCGCGGATGGCGACGGAGGGGTTGTCGGCGAGGCCCGCCTGCACCGCCATCTTCGGCAGGAAGGAGACCCCCAGGCCCGACCCGACCATCTGGACCAGGGTGTGCAGGCTGGTGGCGGCGAAGACGTCGTCGCCGCGCGGCGCCTCGATGTCCAGGGCCGCCAGGGCATGGTCGCGCAGGCAATGGCCGTCTTCCAGCAGGATCAGGTCCTCGGCCCGCAGCGAGCCGGGACGGATCGGGCCGGGTGCGGCCAGGGCATGGTCGTGGGGGGCGGCGGCCATGATCTCGTCGTCGCCGATGCGGGCGTGGGCGATGCCGGGCGCGTCATAGGGCAGGGCGATAACGGCGGCGTCGATCTGGCCCGCCTTCAGGGCGGCGATCAGGCGGGGCGTCAGGTCCTCGCGGATGAACAGTTTCAGGCTGGGATAGGCGGCCTTCAGCGACGGCAGCTTGGCCGGCAGCAGGAAGGGGGCGACGGTCGGGATGACGCCCAGCCGGAACCGGCCCGACAACAGGCGGCCGGCGTTCTTGGCCGCCTCGACCAGATCCTCGGTGCGGGCCAAAACGTCCTCGGCCCGGCGCACGGCCTCGACCCCGACGGCGGTCATGATGACGGCGCCGCGCGTCCGTTCGACCACGGGCGCGCCCAGGATGCGCTCCAGCTCCTGCACCCCGGCGCTGAGGGCGGGCTGGCTGACGTGGGCGGCCTCGGCGGCGCGCGAGAAGCTGCCGTGTTCGGCCAAGAGCTTGAGATACTGGAGCTGTCGCAGGGTGGGGAGCATGGGTGTGAGATAGGCTTGTCCTATGCCGACGCCAAGGATAATCGATTGGCCTTATTCGTTTGACCCGTGTCGAATGACCTCGTCATCTACAGGGCTATCGAGACCGGCCCTCAAGTCGCGCGAAATCAGCAGGAAACATCACCATGACCGACGAAGCCAAATGCCCCTTCTCCGGCCGGACGACCGAATCCGTCGCGGGCGGCGGGGTGCAGAACCGCGACTGGTGGCCGGGACAGCTGCGTACCGACCTGCTGAACCAGCATTCGAACCGCTCCGACCCGCTGGGCGAGGGGTTCAGCTATCGCGAGGCCTTTTCCAAGCTGGACTATGAGGCGCTGAAGGCCGACCTGCGCGCTCTGATGACGGACTCGCAGGACTGGTGGCCGGCGGACTTCGGGCATTATGGGCCGCAGTTCGTCCGCATGGCCTGGCACAGCGCCGGCACCTATCGCGTCGGCGACGGTCGTGGCGGCGGCGGGCGGGGCCAGCAGCGGTTCGCGCCGCTGAACTCCTGGCCCGACAACGTCAATATCGATAAGTCGCGCCGCCTGTTGTGGCCGATCAAGCAGAAATACGGCCAGGCCATCTCCTGGGCGGACCTGCTGATCCTGACCGGAAACGTGGCGCTGGAGACGATGGGCTTCCGCACCTTCGGGTTCGCCGGTGGTCGCGAGGATGTCTGGGAGCCGGATCAGGACGTCTATTGGGGTCGCGAGACGACCTGGCTGGGCGGCGACGAACGCTATGCCCACGGCTCGCACGGGGTGGTGAAGCCGGGCGACGAGGCTGTGCTGGTCAGCGATGACGACGCGGACGGCGACGAACATTCGCGCGATCTGGAAAACCCGCTGGCGGCCGTGCAGATGGGTCTGATCTACGTCAACCCGGAAGGGCCGGACGGCAATCCCGATCCGATCGCGGCGGCGCGCGACATCCGCGACACCTTCGCGCGGATGGCGATGGACGACGAGGAGACGGTCGCCCTGATCGCGGGCGGCCACACCTTCGGCAAGACCCACGGCGCCGGCCCGGCCGATCATGTCGGGGCCGAGCCCGAGGCGGACGGCCTGGAGGCGCAAGGCCTGGGCTGGGCCTCCAGCTTTGGCTCCGGCAAGGCCGGGGACGCGATCACCAGCGGACTGGAAGTCACCTGGACCCAGACGCCGGCCCAGTGGAGCAACTTCTTCTTCGAGAACCTGTTCGGCTTCGAATGGGAGCTGGAGAAGTCGCCGGCCGGGGCGCACCAGTGGGTGGCCAAGGATGCGGGCAAGATCATTCCCGACGCCCACGATCCGTCCAAGAAGAAGCGGCCGACCATGCTGACGACCGATCTGTCGCTGCGGTTCGACCCGGCCTACGAGGCGATCTCGCGGCGCTTCCTGCACAATCCGCAGGCCTTCGCCGAGGCCTTCGCGCGGGCCTGGTTCAAGCTGACCCACCGCGACCTGGGGCCGCGCTCGCGCTACGTCGGGCCGGAAGTCCCGCGCGAAGTGCTGATCTGGCAGGATCCCGTGCCGGAGGTGGATCACCCGCTGATCGATGCGACGGATGCGGCGGTCCTGAAAGCCAAGGTGCTGGACGCAGGCCTGAGCGTGTCGGAACTGGTCGGCACGGCCTGGGCTTCGGCCTCGACCTTCCGGGGCGGGGACAAGCGGGGCGGGGCCAATGGGGCGCGCATCCGCCTGGCGCCGCAGAAGGACTGGGCCGCCAACCAGCCCGAGCAGCTGGACCGGGTGCTGAAGACGCTGGAGCGGATCCAGTTCGAGTTCAACCAGGGCCAGACAGGCGGCAAGAAGGTCTCCCTGGCCGACCTGATCGTGCTGGCCGGCAATGCGGGTGTCGAGCAGGCGGCCAAGGCGGCCGGGCATGAGGCCAGCGTGCGGTTCACTCCGGGCCGGACGGACGCCAGCCAGGCGCAGACGGATGTGGAATCCTTCTCCTATCTGGAGCCGGTCGCCGATGGGTTCCGCAACTTCCAGAAGGCCCGCTATGCGGTTCCGGCCGAGGCCCTGCTGATCGATCAGGCGCAGCGGCTGACGTTGACGGCGCCGGAGATGACGGTGCTGATCGGGGGCTTGCGGGCCATCAACATCAATGTCGGCGGGGCGACGCACGGCGTGCTGACCGAGCGGCCGGGCGTGCTGTCCAACGATGTCTTCGTCAACCTGCTGGACATGGACGTGAAGTGGACGGCGACCTCTGACGCCAAGGATGTGTTCGAAGGGCGCGACCGCAAGACGGGCGAGGCCAAGTGGACGGGCACGCGCGTCGATCTGGTGTTCGGCTCCAACGCCGTGCTGCGCGCCCTGGCCGAGGTCTATGCCGGGTCGGACGCGCAAGGAAAGTTCGTGTCGGACTTCGTGGCGGCCTGGACCAAGGTGACCGAGCTGGACCGGTTCGACCTGCACGGTTGAGCCTGAGCCAGAACTGAAAGCAAGGGGCCGGACGCCGCCACGGCGTCCGGCCCTTTCGCTGTTCTAGCGCAGCTTGATCTCGAACAGTTGGGGCCAGCGTTTGCCGGTGACGAACAGGCGCTTGCCGGTCGCGTCCCAGGCGATGCCGTTCAGGACGTCGTCGTTGGGGTCCAGGCCGATGTCCTTGGGGACCAGGGCGGTGAGGTCGATGAAGGCCTTCACCACCCCGGTTTCGGGGTCGATGCGGGCGATGCGGTTGTCCTGCCAGATGTTGGCGAAGACCTCGCTGTCGATCCATTCCAGCTCGTTGATCTGCGTCAGGGGCCGGCCGTTAGCGGTGACGGAGACGCGGCCGGTTTCGGCGAGCGTCTCGGGATCGAGAAAGCGCAACTGGTCGGTGCCGTCGCTCATGATCAGGCGACGGCCGTCGGTGGTCAGGGCCCAGCCCTCGCCCGGATAGGAGAAGCCGCCCAGGGGCGAGAAGTCGTCCAGCTTCCAGATGAAACCGATGTGGTTGCGCCAGGTCAGGCTGTAGAGCTTGCCGTTCAGCGTGGTCATGCCCTCGCCGAAATAGACGGTCGGCAGGTCGCGTTGACGCAGCACCTCCCCGGTCTCCAGGTCCACCTTGCGGATGAAGGACGGATAGAGGCCGGTGCTCTCGTAAAGGGAACCGTCGTGGAAGAAGAGGCCCTCGGTGAAGGCCCCCGTGTCGTGCGGATAGGCCCGCACGACCTCCCAGGACTGGACCGGAACCTCGGCCCGGACGGGCAGTGACACGCCTGTCGCCAGCAGCAGGCCGGCGATCAGACCGGCGAGGCGGGGCGACAGGCGGGTCATGAGCCTCAGCCTCGCTCTGCGGCGGCTTCGGCCTCGGCTTTCTGGGCGCGGACCTCGGCGGCGTTCGCCTCGCTGCGGGCCCGTTCGGCCTGTTCCTTCTTGGTGGCGCCGCGACGACCCATCATGTTCAGGGCCTCCACGCCGGCCGAGAAGGCCATGGCCGCATAGATGTAGCCCTTGGGCACGTAGTAGCCGAAACCGTCGGCGATCAGCACCATGCCGATCATCAAGAGGAAGCCGAGCGCCAGCATGACCACGCTGGGGTTCTTGTTGATGAAGTTGGCCAGCGGGTCGGCGGCCAGCAGCATCACGGTCACGGCGACCAGGACGGCGACGACCATGATCGGCAGGTGTTCGGTCATGCCGACGGCGGTCAGGATCGAGTCGATCGAGAAGACGATGTCCAGCAGTATGATCTGGAAGATCGCGGCGCCCGCGTTCATGATCATGACGTCCTTCTTGTCGAGGACGGCGTCGCTGGGCGTGGGATCGACGGTGTGGTGGATTTCCTTGGTGGCCTTCCAGACCAGGAACAGGCCGCCCGCGATCAGGATCAGATCCTTCCACGAGAATTCATTGCCCATGACGGTGAAGACGGGCTGAACCAGGCCGACCAGCCAGGCGATGATCGACAGCAGGGCCAGGCGCATGATCAGGGCCAGGCCGATGCCGAGGCGACGGACCTTCTGGCGCTGATGCTCGGGCAGCTTGTTCGAAAGGATGGAGATGAAGATCAGGTTGTCGATACCAAGCACGACCTCCATCACGATGAGGGTCACCAATGCGGCCCAGGCGGCCGGATCGGAGAGCAGAGGGGTGATGCTGTCGAGCATTGGGGTTCCTGATGGGAGATAAAGCTTGAGCGGAAAGCGCTAGGGCCGACGCAGGTTCCGATCAAGCGACAGGGTGCGGCGTCATGGTCGCACCCCTCTGTCATTCTGCGACGGAAAAACGGCATGCGGAAGCGTCTTCGCGGCGTTTGGCCTGCGAAGTTGGTGGAGGGCTGGGCGGAGCGCCGGGCCTTCGCCCGGAGTGTGATTAGAGATTACCGTTTCGACGAAGGGTGTGACGCTCCGCGCGGTTGGTTGGCCTGCAAGCTCGGGGCGTCGAGCGGTGGCGGTCTTATCGCCTAACCCCATAAGCCTGCGACGGGTCGGCGGGGTCTGCGAAACCCCGTCCCGAGTGCGATCGAGTATCCCCCTCGACCCTCCGACACCGCTCCATGAGTCGATGTCAGTGCGGGCCGTTCCAGACCCGCTCCCGTTCCATCCGCTCCCGCCGCCGCAAGGTCGCAGGCCAAGCGAGCCCTCCGGGCGACGGGACGGGTGTATTATGGGGCGGTTTGACCCCGTGGGCAGGAGAATGGGGACATAAATCGGCAAGCGGTTGGATTCGTTAGGAATGGACCAGCGGCATTGTGATGGCTGGAGCGTGTTTCTCCCTCCCCTTCATGGGGAGGGGCGGCGAAGCGAAGCGCAGCCGGGGTGGGGGGGCGTTTGAAGCATTGCGCCCGTCCTTACGGCCCCACCCGGATCGCTGCGCGATCGTCCCTCCCCATGAAGGGGAGGGAGAGGCGTCTGTGGGACTTTGAAGAGTCCCTCCACCGCCCCCTGCGGCATCGACGCGCCTTCACGCAATGTTGCGAGCGGCGAAACCCCGTGCTATCAGGCGCCCGGCTTGAAGGGGGCGTATTCACGGATACGGCCTCTGTCGTGCTTTCCGTAAGCATTTCAAGCTTTTGACCGTTGCGAGCCTCGCAGTCGGTCGCGACCCTGACACAACGACCTCGGACCCTAATCAGTGGCTGATGATTTCAGAACGACGGAAGTCGGCGATCGCTACGCACAGGCGCTGTTTGACCTGGCGCTGGAAACCGGCCGCATGGACGCCGTGCGCGCCGATCTGAAGTCGCTGAAGGCGGCCTGGATCGAGAGCGCCGACCTGCGTCGTCTGGCCGCCTCGCCCGTCATCAGCGCCGACGATCAGGCCAAGGGTCTGGTCGCCATCGCCGCCAAGGCCAAGTTCGAACAGACCACGTCCAACTTCCTGGGTCTGCTGGCCCAGAACCATCGCGCCAAGGACCTGCCGGCTGTCATCGCCGGCTTCGAAGCCCGTTACGCCAAACACGCCGGCGTCGTCGCCGCCGAGGTCGTCTCGGCCCAGGCGCTGGACGCCAAACAGGTCGCCGCCATCACCGCCGCCCTGTCCAAGAGCCTGGGCAAGGCGCCGGAACTGACCGCGCGCGTCGATCCGTCGATCCTGGGCGGCCTGAAGATCAAGGTCGGCTCGAAACTGTTCGACGCCTCGCTGAAGACCAAGCTCGACCAGATGAAGTTCGCACTGAAACGAGCGTAGTCTCGTTTCAGAAACAAGAAAGCAGCGCGCGTAAGCCCGCTCCCGCCACCAAGAATGCGCGCCTGAACGGCGCACCCGCAGAAGACTGAAGAACAGAGAGCCCGTCATGGACATCCGCGCCGCTGAAATCTCGGCCATCCTCAAGTCGCAGATCGCCAACTTCGGCGTCGAAGCCGACGTTTCCGACGTCGGCAGCGTGCTGTCGGTCGGCGACGGCATCGCCCGCATCCACGGTCTGGACAATGTCCAGGCCGGCGAAATGGTCGAGTTCACCAAGGCCGGCGTCAAGGGTATGGCCCTGAACCTGGAACGCGACAATGTGGGCGCCGTGATCTTCGGCGCCGACGCCCAGATCGCCGAGGGCGACGACGTGCGCCGCCTGGGCGAGATCGTGGACGTGCCGGTCGGCCGTGGCCTGCTGGGCCGCGTCGTCAACCCGCTGGGCGAGCCGATCGACGGCAAGGGTCCGATCGAGTTCACCGAGCGTCGCCGCGTCGACGTCAAGGCGCCGGGCATCATTCCGCGCAAGTCGGTTCACGAGCCGATGCAGACCGGCCTGAAGGCCATCGACACCCTGATCCCCGTCGGCCGCGGCCAGCGCGAGCTGATCATCGGCGACCGTCAGGTCGGCAAGACCGCCGTCGCCGTCGACGCCATCCTGAACCAGAAGAACGTCAACAAGGCTGGTGACGAGGCGGGCGACGAGAGCGCCAAGCTCTACTGCATCTACGTCGCCATCGGCCAGAAGCGCTCGACCGTCGCCCAAATCGTCAAGACCCTCGAAGAGGCCGGCGCGCTGGAATACACCATCGTCGTCGCCGCCACGGCTTCGGAACCGGCCCCGCTGCAGTTCCTGGCGCCGTTCGCCGGCACCGCCATGGGCGAGTTCTTCCGCGACAACGGCATGCACGCCCTGATCGTCTATGACGATCTGTCGAAACAGGCTGTGGCCTATCGCCAGATGTCCCTGCTGCTGCGCCGCCCGCCGGGCCGTGAAGCCTATCCGGGCGACGTCTTCTACCTGCACAGCCGCCTGCTGGAGCGTTCGGCCAAGCTGAACGAGGATTACGGCTCGGGCTCGCTGACGGCGTTGCCGATCATCGAAACCCAGGCCAACGACGTGTCGGCCTACATCCCCACCAACGTGATCTCGATCACCGATGGCCAGATCTTCCTGGAATCGGACCTGTTCTATCAGGGCATCCGCCCGGCCGTGAACGTCGGCATCTCGGTGTCGCGCGTCGGCTCCTCGGCCCAGACCAAGGCGATGAAGAAGGTCGCCGGCACCATCAAGGGCGAGCTGGCCCAGTATCGCGAGATGGCCGCCTTCGCCAAGTTCGGCTCGGACCTGGACGCCTCGACCCAGAAGCTGCTGGCGCGCGGCGCCCGCCTGACCGAGCTGCTGAAGCAGCCGCAATATTCGCCGCTGGCGATGGAAGAGCAGGTCGTCTCGGTCTATGCCGGCACGCGCGGCTATATCGACGGCATCGCCGTGGGCGATGTGGGCCGTTTCGAGAAGGAACTGCTGGCGCGCATCCACGCGAACCACGCCTCGCTGCTGGACGGAATCCGCACCAAGAAGGACCTGACCTCGGACCTCGAAGCCGAGCTGAAGGACATCCTGGCCGCCTTCGTCAAGACCTTCGCCTGAACCCCGCCGGTAGTTAGAGGAAGAGCAACGCCGGATGGCCAGCCTCAAGGAAATGCGCAATCGGATCGGAAGCGTCAAAGCGACGCAGAAGATCACGAAAGCCATGCAGATGGTCGCCGCGGCCAAGCTGAAACGCGCCCAGGATCAGGCCGAGAGCGCCCGACCCTATGCGCAGAAGATGGCCTCGGTCATCGCCAACCTGGCCGCCGGCGTCTCGGGCGCCGACGCGCCCAGGCTGTTGGCCGGCACGGGTCAGGACCAGCGTCACCTGATCGTGGTGGCGACGGCGGACAAGGGTCTGGCGGGCGGTTTCTCGACCAACGTCATCCGCGCCGCCCGCGAGCGGATCAACAGCCTGATCGCCAACGGCAAGGATGTGAAGATCATCGCCGTCGGCAAGAAGTCGCGCGACCAGCTGACGCGTCTGTACGGCGCCAAGGTGATCCATACCTTCGAACTGAGCGAGCACAAGACCATCGGCCTGCCTTCGGCCCAGCCGGTCGCCGAGATGATCGCCACGGCGTTCGAGGACGGTCAGGCCGACGTGGTCACTCTGTTCTACAGCCAGTTCAAGTCGGTGATCCAACAGGTTCCGACCGGCAAGCAGCTGATCCCCGCCGTGGTCGAGGGCGACGCCCAGCCCATCGACCTGAACGGCGCGGTCTATGAATACGAACCCTCGGAAGAGGAAATCCTTGAGACCCTGCTGCCCCGCAACCTGACGACCCAGATCCTGGCCGCTCTGTACGAGAACCAGGCGGGCTTCTTCGGGTCGCAGATGGCGGCGATGGACAACGCCACGCGCAACGCCGGCGACCTCATCAACGCCCTGACGCTGCAGTACAACCGCAAGCGCCAAGCCCAGATCACCACCGAACTGATCGAGATCATCGCCGGCGCCGAAGCCCTCTGATCCCGACCGAACAGACATTCCGATACGGACCCCAGCCATGACCGACACCGTCGCCAGAAAACCCGCCGCCCCGAAGGCAGTCGCCAAGAAGCCCGCCGTCAAGAAGGCGCCCGCCGCCGCGACCGCGCCCGGCTCCATCGTCGCCACCGGCAAGATCGCCCAGGTCATCGGCGCCGTCGTCGACGTCGAGTTCACCGGCCACCTGCCGGCGATCCTGAACGCCCTGAACACCCAGAACGTCGACCAGAAGACGGGCGAGCCCTTCACCCTGGTGCTGGAAGTCGCCCAGCACCTCGGCGAGAACATGGTCCGCACCATCGCCATGGACACGACCGAAGGCCTGACGCGCGGTCAGCCCGTGATCGACACCGGCTCCTCGATCCAGACACCGGTCGGACCGGGCGTGCTGGGCCGCATCATGAACGTCGTCGGTCAGCCGATCGACGAAGCCGGCCCGATCCAGACCACGCAATACCGTCCGATCCACCGCGAGGCGCCGACCTTCGAAGAGCAGACCAACTCGTCGGAAATCCTGGTCACGGGCATCAAGGTGATCGACCTGATCTGCCCCTACACCAAGGGCGGCAAGACGGGCCTGTTCGGCGGCGCCGGCGTCGGCAAGACCGTCACCATGCAGGAACTGATCAACAACATCGCCAAGGCGTACGGCGGTTATTCGGTTCTGGCCGGTGTGGGTGAGCGTACCCGCGAAGGCAACGACCTGTATCACGAGATGATCGAGTCCAACGTGAACGTGGACCCGGCCAAGAACGGCGGCTCGACCGAAGGCTCCAAATGCGCCCTGGTCTATGGCCAGATGAACGAGCCTCCCGGAGCCCGCGCCCGCGTCGCCCTGACCGGCCTGGCCCAGGCCGAGTATTTCCGCGACGAAGAAGGCAAGGACGTCCTGCTGTTCGTCGACAACATCTTCCGCTTCACCCAGGCCGGTTCGGAAGTGTCGGCTCTGCTGGGCCGCATCCCGTCGGCCGTGGGTTATCAGCCGACGCTGGCCACCGAGATGGGCAACCTGCAAGAGCGCATCACCTCGACCAAGAAGGGCTCGATCACCTCGGTCCAGGCCATCTACGTCCCGGCCGATGACCCCACCGACCCGGCCCCGGCCGCGTCCTTCGCCCACCTGGACGCGACGACCATGCTGTCGCGCGACATCGCCGCCCAGGCCATCTTCCCCGCCGTCGATCCGCTGGACTCGACCTCGCGGATCATGGACCCGCTGGTCATCGGCGAAGAGCACTACCAGGTCGCCCGTTCGGTCCAGGAAGTGCTGCAGCAGTACAAGGGCCTGAAGGACATCATCGCCATCCTGGGCATGGACGAGCTGTCGGAAGAGGACAAGCTGGTCGTCTCGCGCGCCCGCAAGATCCAGCGCTTCCTGTCGCAGCCCTTCTTCGTGGCCGAGCAGTTCACCAATGCGCCGGGCAAGTTCGTCGAACTGGCCGACACGATCCGCTCGTTCAAGGGCATCGTCGCCGGTGACTACGACCACCTGCCGGAAGCCGCCTTCTACATGGTCGGCGCCATCGAAGAGGCCGTCGCCAAGGCCGAGAAGATGGCGTCGGAAGCCTGATGCTGAACAGCTCACCAGTTTTGAGGATCGAGGATTGCGTCAATCAGACGTGCCCCTGGTCCGGCAAGCCGGTGAGCGCCGACTCGCTCACGCTCTATCGTCAAAAGGTCGTGGGCTTCTGCAATCCGGGGTGTCGCGACAAGTTCGCGACCGCCCAGAGCGCTTTTGATGCGGCGCTCGATCAATCCAAAGGCGCCTGATCATGGCCGGCAAGCTGAACTTCTCTCTCGTCTCGCCGGAACGCGAGGTCTTCTCGGGCCTCGTGGACCAGGTCGATGCACCCGGCGTCGAGGGCGACTTCGGCGTTCTGCCGGACCATGCGCCCTTCATGACCGCCCTGCGCGAAGGTTTGGTGACCGTCTATAACAACGGCACCAAGACCCAGTACGACGTCCACGGCGGCTTCGCCGACGTCAACGGCGAAGGCCTGACCATCCTGGCCGAACAGGCGACCGAGGTCGTCGCGGGCTGATACGGTCGAAGGATCGAACGATTTGAGGCCTCCCGTTTCGGCGGGAGGCCTTTTTCGTGGGCGGCGGTCGCGCTAGGACTAGGCCATGACCGATCCCATCGACATCCAAGGCGTCTGCGCACCCGGCTATGAGGCCGTGCGCGAGGCGTTCGCCGCCAACTTCACCGAGGCGCCCGAGGGGCTGAACGAGCAGGCGGCGCGGTTCAGCGTCCTGGTCGAGGGTGAGGCGGTCGTCGATCTGTGGGCGGGCCATGCGGATACGGCCAAGACGACGCCGTTCACCGACACGACCCTGACCTCGGTCTTCTCGACCGGCAAGGCGATGATGGCGATCCTGATGGCGACGGCGGTCGAGGCGGGGCAGATCGATTATGACCAGACGGTCGCGTCGCTGTGGCCTGAGTTCGGCGCGGCGGGCAAGGCGGACGTAACCGTGGCCCAGTTGATGAGCCATCAGGCTGGGCTTCCTGGTTTCTCCGAGGCGGTCGATCCGACGATCTGGTTCGACGTGCCGGCCGTGCTGGCGCGGCTGGCGGCCCAGGCGCCGATGTGGGCGCCGGGGACGGCCTCGGGCTATCACCCCGTCACGGTCGGCTATCTGGCCAATGAGGTGTTCCGCCGTGCGACGGGGCGGACCATGGGCCAGACGTTGCGCCAGGACTTCCCTGATCTCGATCTGTGGATCGGCTTGCCGGAGAGCGAACACAGGCGGGTGGCGCAGATGCGCAAGCCCACGGCGGCGCCCAGCCTGGGCGTGGTCGATCCGATCAAACAGGCGGCCTTCCTGGATCGCGGCTCGGCGCCCGGCGGGCGGGGCTCGGCGGCGTGGCGCGAGATGGAGATCCCGTCGGCCAACCTGCACGGCACGGCCCTGGGGCTGGCGCGGATGCTGGGCGTGGTCGCCAATGGCGGAGCCTTGGACGGCCGGTCGGTGCTGTCGGCAGGGACGCTGGAGCAGTTGACGCGAGAACGCATCCACGGGCCGGACAAGGTGCTGCCGTTCGAGATCAGCTGGGCGGCGGGACTGATGCGCAACGACGGGCTGAAGGTGTTCGGGCCGGACGAAGCCTTCGGCCATTATGGCTGGGGCGGGTCTATGGCCATGGCCGATCCGTCGCGCCGGCTGTCGGCGGCCTATGTGATGACGCGGCAGTCGCCGCACCTGATCGGCGACCCCAGGCCCAAACGCTTGCTGGAGGCGCTGTACGGGGCGCTCTAGACCGTTTCCGACAGAGAGACGGCGCGCTTGGCGGCGCGCGAGCGATTGAGCGCGCCCAGGGCGAAGACGCCGGCGCCGGCCCAGATGAAGACGAACGAGACGATGCGCAGCGGCGTCAGGGCCTCGCCCGTCAGGACGCCGCAGGCGAACTGGAGCGTGGGCGCCAGGAACTGGATGAAGCCGACGGTGGACAGGGGCAGACGCCGCGCCGACCAGGCGAACAGCACCAGAGGGATCACCGTCGCCGGCCCGTTGACCAGGGCCCAGGCCAGGCCCGAGGGCGAGGAAAAGCCTGTCGCCTGGCCCTGGATCGTCAGCCAGGCCAGGAAGACCGCGCCGATGGGCAGAAGGACCAGACATTCGACGAACAGGCCGGTCTGGGCCGAGGCGGGCACGCGCTTTCGGATCACCGCATAGGCGCAGAAGGTGACGGCCAGGGTCAGGCCGATGATCGGCACATGGCCCAGGGCGATGGTCTGGATCACGACCCCGATGGCGGCCAGACCGATGGCGACGGCGCTCCAGCGGTCGATCTTCTCGCGGAACAGCACGGCGCCCGCCGCCATGTTGAGCAGGGGATTGATATAGTAGCCGAGGCTGGCCTCCAGCGTCGCGTGATGCGTGGTGGCGAAGACGTAGAGGCTCCAGTTCGTGCCGATCAGCAGGGCCGAAAGGGCCAGCCAGGCCAGGGTGCGCGGCGTGGCCAAGACCTTGCGCGCCTCGCCCCACTGACCCGCCAGCAGCAGGACGAGGCCGGCGACGAAGACCGACCAGACGGCCCGGTGGGCCAGGATTTCGGGCGCGCCGAAGCCATGCGACGCCATCGCCATGAACAGCAGCGGCAACAGGCCCCACAGGGTGTAACAGGCGATGGCCGTGCCCACCGCGCGGGGGTCGTTGGGGGTGGGGGAGGTCATTGGCGCATGTCCTTTCACCCCCTGCCGTCATCCTCGGGCTTGACCCGAGGATCGGACGCGGCGGGCGCCTATGCGTCGCTCGTTCGCACCAGCGGCTGAACATCCGGTCCTCGGGTCAAGCCCGAGGATGACGGAGCGGAGGATCAGACCGTGATCGAACGATATCCCGACGACGACTTGATCACGCCCGTCTCGTCCAGCAGCTGGGCGATCTGGATGGCGTTCAGGGCGGCGCCCTTGCGCAAATTGTCGGACACGACCCACAGGTTAAGGCCGTTCTCGACGGTCGGATCCTTGCGGATGCGGCTGACGTAAACAGCGTGTTCGCCGGCGGCGTCGACGGGGGTGATGTAGCCGTCGTGCTCCTGCTTATCGATCACCAGCACGCCGGGCGCCTCGCGCAGGATGGCGCGAGCTTCGTCCGGGGCGAGGGCGCGCTCTAACTCGACGTTGACGGCCTCGGAGTGGCCGACGAAGACCGGCACGCGCACGCAGGTGACGGTGACCTTGATGTCCGGGTCCAGCATCTTGTGCGTCTCGTCCGACATCTTCTGCTCTTCGTCGGTCGAGCCGTCCTCAAGGAAGGAACCGATGTAAGGGATGACGTTGAAGGCGATCTGTTTGGGGAACTTCTTGGGACGCGCGTCGCCCAGGCCGTAGATGGCCTTGGTCTGGTTCCACAGCTCGTCCATGCCTTCCTTGCCGGCCCCGGACACCGACTGATAGGTCGAGACCACGACCCGCTTGATCTTGGCCGCATCGTGCAGCGGCTTGAGCGCCGTCACCAGCTGGATTGTCGAGCAGTTGGGGTTGGCGATGATGTTCTTCTTGGTCGCGTCCTTGATAGCGTCAGGGTTGACCTCCGGCACGATCAGCGGCACGTCCGGGTCCTTGCGGAAGGCCGAGGAGTTGTCGATCACGATGGGGCCGGCCTTGCCGATCTTCTCGGACCAAGCGCGCGAGACCTCGCCGCCGGCGGACATCAGGACGATATCGACGGTCGAGAAGTCGAACTGCTCGATGTCCTGGCATTTGATGGTCTTGTCGCCGAAAGAGACCTCGACCCCCTTGGACTTGCGCGAGGCGATAGCGTGGATGGCGTCGACGGGGAATTCGACCTCTTCCAGAATGTTCAGCATTTCGCGGCCCACATTGCCCGTGGCTCCGACGATGGCGACGCGATAACCCATGATGCTTGGTCCTTCGGACGCGCTACGCTCGGCTCAGCGGAGCCTCGCTACTTGAGCGCATTTTGGTGTGGTGGTTGGGGACTGCAATTAGGCGTTCGCAGCCGCGAAGCAATCGCTTTTCGGTTCGGGGAACTTTAAGCAAGGCCGCATGACCTCCCGCATTCGCAACGCCTACGATATCCGAGTGGAAGAGGGGGTGCTGACGCCCGATCCGGCCCAAGCGGGGGTGATCACGGCGCTGGAGCGGCTGGAGGTCGATCTGGCCAGGCGCGGCCTGTTCGGCAAGGCGCCGGAGGTGCGGGGCGTCTACCTCTACGGGCCTCCGGGACGCGGCAAATCAATGTTGATGGACCTGTTCTATTCGGCGACGCCCGAGCCGCGAAAGACGCGCGCCCATTTCCACGCCTTCATGGCCCGCATCCACGACCTGGTGAAACAGTGGCGCGAGGGGGATGCAAAGACCCGGAAAGCCGTGTTCGGAACCCACAAGGGCGACGACCCGATCCCGCCGATCGCCAGGCTGATCGCTTCGGAAGCCCGGCTGCTGTGTTTCGACGAGCTGCAGGTGACGGATATCGCCGACGCCATGATCCTGGGCCGGCTGTTCGAGGCCCTGTTCGAGGACCGGGTGGTGCTGGCCATCACCTCGAACCGCGCGCCCGAGAATCTGTACAAGAACGGCATCAATCGCCAGCTGTTCGTCCCCTTCATCGACATCATCAGCGAGCGTTGCGCGGTGGTGGAAATGGCCGGAGCGCGCGACTGGCGGCTGGACCGGATGACCTCGGCCCAGGTGTGGCACACGCCCGACGACCGCGCGGGGTTCGAGGATTTGTGGCGCGAACTGAAGGGCGGCGAGCCCGAGGAGCCGGCGCACCTGACCGTGCTTGGCCGCGACGTGGTGGTGGAATGCACCGTCGGATCTATGGCGCGGGCGACGTTCGCGGAGCTGTGCAGCAAGCCCTTGGGGCCGCAGGACTATCTGGCCATCGCCCAGCGGTTCCATACCCTGTTCCTGGAAGACGTGCCGATCCTGAGCTCGGCCAACCACCACGAGGCGCGGCGTCTGGTGACGCTGGTGGACGCGCTCTACGAAGCCAAGACCAAGCTGATCGTGCTGGCGGCGGCCAAGCCGGAGGCCCTCTATACCGAGGGTGTGGGGGCGTTCGAGTTCGAGCGCACCGTGTCGCGCTTCAACGAGATGCAGAGCAAGGACTGGCTGGCGCACGTCCGCGACTGACGGCTAGGGTGGGGGCTGACTTTCGGAGTGTCTCCATGCGCCGCCTCGCCCTCGCCGCCGCCCTTGCATTGACCGTATCGCCCACGACGGCGGGGGCGGCCTTGGCCCAAACGGCGCCGGCGACGGCCAGTCGCGGTCTGACGCCCGCCGAGGTCGGGACCTGGATCACCGGGCTGGGCGGCCGCGTCGGGCCGGTGCAGACCGAGAATGGCCTGACCTTCTTCACCGTGACCAATGCGGGCCTGACCTGGGCGGTCTTCTTCTACGGCTGCGAGGCGGGCGTCTGCGGCGAGGTTCAGTTCAGCGCCGTCGTGCCGGGCGCCGGCGCGACGCTGGACAAGGTCAACGCCTGGAACCGCGACAACCGCTATCTGAAGGCCTTCCACACCTCAGCCGAAACTCCGACTGCGACGGTGCAATACGATGTCGTCGTGCTGTCGGGCGGGGGCGTGGCGCAACTGACGGACCCGCTGGCGGTCTGGCTGCAACTGCTGCCGAAGTTCGCCGGCGAGATGGGGTATGTCGCGCCGCAATGACCTCCCTCTCCCGATGGGAGAGGGCTTGAGCACACGGCGGCGATAGCCGTCGTCTTGTGCGAAAGGGTGAGGGGCGGGTCGTGCGATTTGGCCCACCGGCCGACCCTCATCCGGCCCTGCGGGCCACCTTCTCCCAATGAGAGAAGGGAAAACAAAAAAGGCCGCGGATTGCTCCGCGGCCCTTTCCCTACAGATCAAAGCGCTCAAGCAGCGCGGCTCCGCGAGCCGTGCGATAGCGCCCTTCGCTGGCCCTTAGGCCAGCGAGGAATCAATGTCCTTGCAGGCCTGCAGCAGGCCCTGGACCGAGGCGACGGACTTTTCGAACATCGCCTTTTCTTCGTCGTTGGTGGTGAACTCGATCACCTTCTCGACGCCGTTGGCGCCGATCAGGGCGGGGACGCCGACGTAGAGGTCCGACAGGCCGTATTCGCCCGACAGCCAGACGGCGCAGGGCAGGACGCGCTTCTGGTCCAGCAGGTAGGACTTGGCCATGGCGATGGCCGATTCGGCCGGGGCGTAGAAGGCCGACCCGGTCTTCAGCAGGGCCACGATCTCGCCGCCGCCCTTGCGGGTACGGTCGACGATGGCGTCCAGATCGGCTTGCGACAGCAGGCCGGCGGCGACGGCGTCGGGCAGAGGGAGCCCCCCAACCGTGGAATGCCGCACCATCGGCACCATGTCGTCGCCGTGACCGCCGAGGGTCCAGGCGTGGATGTCCTGAACCGAGACGCCGGTCTTCTCGGCCAGGAAGTAGGCGAAGCGCGCCGAGTCGAGCACGCCGGCCATGCCGACGACCTTCTCCTTGGGCAGGCCCGAGAACTTCTGCAGGGCCCAGACCATGGCGTCGAGCGGGTTGGTGATGCAGATGACGAAGGCGTTGGGGGCGTGGGCCTTGATGCCTTCGCCGACGGCCTTCATGACCTTCAGGTTGATGCCGATCAGGTCGTCGCGGCTCATGCCCGGCTTGCGCGGCACGCCGGCGGTGACGATGCAGACGTCGGCGCCCGCGATATCGGCATAGTCGTTGGCGCCCTTCAGGACCACGTCCTGGCCGAAGACGGCCGAGGCCTCGGCGATGTCGAGGGCTTTGCCTTGCGGCGTGCCTTCGGCGATGTCGAACAGGATCACGTCGCCCAGGGCTTCGCGCGCGGCCACGTGGGCCAGGGTTCCGCCGATCATGCCGGCGCCGATAAGGGCGATCTTCGCGCGAGCCATGGATGTCTCCGTTTATTGCGTGTGCGAAATGGGGATTAATCGTGCGGGCGGTCTAGACCCCTCAAGCGGCTGTCGCAAGAACCTCGCTTTACGGCCTTGGTCGGGGCTGCGAAGGTCTGGTCCCAACCGGAGGATTTCGATGCGCCCTTCATTGACCCTGGCCCTGCTGCTGGCCGCCGTTGCGACGCCTGCTCTCGCCCAGACCCCGCCCGCCACCATCGGCGACCGCTATATTCCCGCGCCCTGGTGGATGCGCGATCCGGTGATCGCCTCGGTCGGCCAGGTGCGGGTCGAGATCCAGGCCAACCGCGCCTTCGTCTCCGCCAGCTTCCAGTCGGTGGACCGCAGCGTAACGGAGGCTTCGCGCGCCGCCGCCGACCAGGTGCGGGCGCTGAGCCAGTCTCTGTCGGCCTATGGGGCGGACAAGGTGCGGGTCGAGACCAGCGTCACCACCCGGCCTCTGTATGACCAGTATCGCGACGAGAACGGGGTGATGCGCGACAACACCCGCGCCGACCGTGTGGCCCGGTATCAGGCCGACGCCTCGGTCAGCGTGACGGTGCGCAACGTGGCCCTGATCGAGCGGGTCTATGCAACGATCGTAGCCTCGCGCCCGACGTCGATCGGCCAGGTCAACTTCAACCTGGAGCCGGAGAACAGCTGGAAGGCCAATCTTCAGGCCGAGGCGATGAAGGATGCGCGGCGGCGGGCCGAGGCGGCGGCGACCAATGCGGGCGCGACCCTGGGCCGGGTCAAGATCATCGATCCGTCAGGGCGGGTGTGTCAGACGGACGTGCTGGCGGGCTGGCCCTCCTATGCCGCCGGAGGCCAGGCGACGACGGTGGACGACATCGTGGTGACGGGATCGCGGGTGAGCGCAGAGGCGGCCTTTGCACCGCCCCCGCCGCCGCCCGCACCGATCTCTGGCGGCGGCGGACCCAGCGAAACGGACATAGAGGCGGCGCGGCTGGCGCTGCAACCGCCGTTGCAGATCCTGACCGACAGCGCCTGCGTCATCTACGGGCTGAACTGATGGGGTTTGAGGTGGCGCCGGCCTTCGAGACCGGATCGCTCGCCGCCGCCGAATGGCCGCTGTGCCATGTGCGGCTTCAGGACGACGCGCGGTTTCCCTGGCTGATCCTGATCCCCCGCGTCGAGGGGGTGGTGGAGCTGGAAGACCTGAGCGTCGAGCAGCGTACGATGCTGATGGAGGAGGCGGTGCGGGCCGGGGCGCTGGTGCGACAGCTGGGCGCTGTAGAGAAGCTGAACGTCGGCGCCATCGGCAATGTGACGGCGCAACTGCATGTTCATGTGGTCGGGCGCCGTCGCTACGACGGCCTGTGGCCTGATCCGGTATGGGGGCGAGGGCCGAGTGTTCCGTATGCAGACGATGAGCGGGCGCGACTGCTGGGAGTGATCGCGGACGACGAGGGCGCGGGTCTGTAAAAATCCTGCCTGATCCCAACCCCTTCACCCTCGGGACAAGCCCTAGGGTGACGGATTAAAGCGTTGGAACTCAGATAATATCCAGCGGCACCGCGTGGTTCGGCGCACGGAACGCCTCGTCCAACCGTTCCAGGTCTTCCAGGTCGAACTGGATTTCCAGGGCGTCGGCGTTGGCCTCGACGTGTTCGACCGAACTGGCCTTGGGGATGGCGATGACGCCGTCGTGGCGCAGGACGGCGGCGAGCGCGACTTGGGCCGGGCTGGCCGAATGGCGATTGGCGATGTCGCGGATCAGCGGCTGTTCCAGCAGTTCGCCGCGTCCCAGGGGCGAATAGGCCATCATCGGCATGTCGCGCGCCTGCATCCACGGCAGGAGGTCGAACTCCACTCCGCGCGAGGCCAGATTGTAGAGCAACTGATTGGCGGCGCAGTCCTCACCCCCCTCGATCTCCATCAGCTGTTCCATGGCGCGAAGGTCCAGGTTGGATACGCCCCAGCGGGCGATCATCCCCTCGTCGACCAGGTCGCGGAAAGCCTCGACGGTCTCTTCCAGCGGGACGTTGCCTTCCCAGTGCAGAAGGTAGAGATCCAGCCGTTCGACGCCGAGCCGTTCCAGCGACTTCTCGCAGGCCAGCATCATCTTCATCTCCGAGGCGTTCTCGGGCCGGACCTTGGAGACCAGGAAGACCTCGTCGCGGCGGTCGGCGATGACCTCCCCCACCAGTCGCTCGGACCGGCCGTCGCCATAGAGTTCGGCCGTGTCGATCAGGGTCATGCCCAGGTCGATGCCGCGGGCCAGGGCCTGCTGCTCCTCGTCGCGCCAGGCCGGGTCGTCGCCCAGCTCCCAGGTGCCTTGGCCGAGGGCGGGAACGGTCGTACCGTCCGCAAAGGTGACGAGGCGGGTCATGTCCGTCCTGACGAAGATTAAGCGGCCAAGACCGCGAAAGAGGGTGGAATGCGAACGCGGCTTATCAAGACCGACGGCCTGGTCCAACAGGTTCTGGACGCCGGGTTCGAAGACCAGAACGCGCCGCTGGTCCTGCTGATCCACGGCTTTCCCGAACTGAGCATCAGCTGGAGGGCCCAGGTCGAGGCCTTGTCCCAGGCAGGATACCACGTCGCAGCCCCCGACATGAGGGGTTATGGCGGAACCGAGAAGCCGGTGGGGGTGGAAGCCTATTCCATCCTGCATCTGGTCGGGGACATGGTCGATCTGGTGCGCGCGCTGGGCAAGCCGTCCTGCGTCGTCGTGGGTCACGACTGGGGCGCGCCGGTGGCCTGGCATTGCGCCCTGCTGCGGCCCGATGTCTTCACGGCGGTGGCGGGTCTGTCGGTGCCGTTCCAGCCGCGCCGACCGAAGGGACCGCCAACCGTCGCCATGGCTGCGATCTCGAAACGAGCGGGGCTAGGCGATCTCTACATCAGCCGGTTCCAGGCGCCGGACGCGCATCTGGCGCTGGACGCCGATCCGGCGACGGCCTTGAGGAAACTCTTCTACGCCTATGACGGGGCGACCCCGGCGCCTAGGAAATCGACCGGCTTCATGTCCGAGGGCGTGGACTTGCTCGACACCATCGACGACGCGGCGACCTTGCCGCCGTGGATGAGCGCGGATCATTTCGACGACTATGTGCAGGCCTTCTCGGACGGCGGGTTCGACGCGCCGCTGAACTGGTATCGCGCGATGGATCTGAACTGGTCGCTGACGGCCTTCGTGCAGGACCAGAAGATCACGCCGCCGGCGCTGTTCATCGTCGGTGAGGACGATCCGGTGCGCCATTATGCCGGGGGGCATGAGGCGGGGCTGAAGGACTGGGCGCCGGGGCTGACCCGGTCGGTGGTCGTGCCGGGGGCGGGGCACTGGATCCAGCAGGAGCGGGCGGATGAGGTGAACGCTCTGCTGCTGGAGTTTTTGGCCGGGCTTTAAAAAGGCGTTCCTTCTCCCGTTGGGAGAAGGTGGCCCGAAGGGCCGGATGAGGGGCGGGCGGTGGGCCTAGTCGCACGATCCGACCCTCACCCTTTCGCACGAGAACGACGGCTATCGCCGCCGTGTGCTCAAGCCCTCTCCCAACGGGAGAGGGTGTGTTAGGCCGCCATCGCCATCTGCTCGCGCGCCTCGGCGACGATTTCCAGGCTGTGGATGCGGGCGGCATTGTCGAACATCATGCCGGTGACCATCAGCTCGTCCACGCCGGTCAGGACGATGAAGTCGGCGAGCTGGCGCTTGATGGTCTCTGGCCCGCCGACGGCGGAATAGAGCAGTCGCCCCTTGGCGCCCTCGATCTGTTGCCGCGTCAGGACGGTGGCGATGTCATCGACGGGCGGGGGCAGTTTGCCGGGCTTGCCGGTCGAGAGGCGGGCGAAGCTCTGCTGCATCGAGGTGGACAGGCGCACGCCTTCCTCGTCGGTGTCGGCGGCGAAGACGTTGATCGCGGCCATGGCGTGGGGCTTGGCCAGGCGGTCCGAGGGGGTGAAGCTGCGGCGATAAAGGGCCAGAGCCTCAAGCAGCAGTTCGGGGGCGAAATGGCTGGCGAAGGCGTAGGGCAGGCCTAGCTGGCCGGCCAGCTGGGCGCTGAACAGGCTGGAGCCCAACAGCCAGACCGGCACCCGCAGGCCGGCGCCGGGCACAGCGCGGACCGGCTGGTTCTCGGACGCCGGTTCGAACCACTGGATCAGTTCGACCACGTCGCGCGGGAATTGGTCGGCGCCTTCGAAATAGCGACGCAGCGCACGGGCGGTGGCGCCGTCCGTGCCGGGCGCGCGGCCCAGGCCGACGTCGATCCGGCCGGGGAACAGGGTCTCCAGCGTGCCGAACTGTTCGGCGACGACCAGAGGGGCGTGATTGGGCAGCATGATGCCGCCGGAGCCGACGCGGATACGCTGCGTCCCCGCAGCCACATGGCCGATGACGATGGAGGTTGCGGCGCTGGCGATGCCGGGCATGTTGTGGTGCTCGGCCAGCCAGAACCGCTCGTAGCCGAGACGGTCGGCGGCCTGGGACAGGGCCAGGGTTTCGTCCAGGCCACGGCGGGCGTCGCCGCCTTCGACGATGGGAGAGAGGTCGAGAACTGAGAACGGGATCATGACGCCTAGATCGGGGCTGTGCGCCGGGGTTCAAGGGCGCGGGGTGCGGAACCGCAACCGGGTCGGGCGCTTTAAGACTCAAATCCTCACTAAGGAGACCTGCGCCATGACGGACATTGATGCTGCCAAGCCCGACCGCGAGTGCGACGATGCGCGCGAGGCCGCCGACATGGGCGAGAAGCCCGATCTGGGCCACAAGGCGGACACGCTGATCGACGCCCTGGACGGCAGCGATTCGGGGTCTGACACGCGCGCCGGATCGCTACGTGGCGGATCGGCCTCGGGATCCGACGACGATCCCGATTCGCGCGAGATCAACGAGACCTTGGCGGAAGAGGGACGCGAGTCGGCCGACCCGGATTCGCCGTCAGACGCAGACCCAGACGCCGTCGAGGGATCGGGGCGTCGTTTCGATGGTTCCGGCGGTGATCCGGCGGAAGGCGCGCGCGTCGACTGACGACGGCGCCTTGCTGCCGCCGCACGCATGCGCCACGGTGGCGCTTCGACCAAATAGGTCCAGGGACGATCTTTCGATGACGCTTCGTTGGGCGGCAGCCGCCGCCGTGGTTCTGTTCTGTATCGCCGGATGCGACCGCACGGCCAAGCCGGCCGACGCGAAACAGGCGCCAGATGCGGGCGCGCCTGCGGCGGTCGCGGAGGCGCCGACGCCGGATCGTGTTGCACCCTCAGACGACGCGCCTGTTGCGGCCGCGCCTGCGATGGACGGCGCGCCGGCTTTCGCTGCGATTTATCCAAACTCTCAGATCGATGGACAGCCGCTGCTGGCCGGCGGCGCAGGCGGTCTGGTGACCTTCACCACCGACGCCTCGCCCGATCAGGTCGTGGCCTTCTATCGCGAGCGGGCGGAAGCTGCGGGCCTGCGCTCCGTCACCGGCATGAACCAGGGCGAGGCGCGGGCCTATGGCGCGGCGGGCGATCAGGCGAACGGGCCGTCGCTGCAGGTCGTGGCGGCGCCGACGGATGCGGGCGAGACTTCGGTCCAGTTGGGCTGGAGCGCAGGCCAGTGAGGTCGGTCGCCGCCCTGGGCGCGGCGACGGCGATATTGCTGGTCGTCGGCTGCGCCGGCGCCCCGAAACCAGTCGTGACGACGCCGACAGAAGGTTTTTTGGCGCCGGGCTTAATGTCGCGGCTAGCCGAGGCTGTTCCGCCGCCCCCGACGGTCGGGTCGGCCCAGGATCTGGCGGACAAGGCGGCGTCGGCGCGCTATGTCGCGCTGGAAGACAGTGATCGCTGGCTGCTGGCGACCTCCCATGCGGAACTGCGTCCGCCCCTGGCCCTGCAACATTTCGACTGCGCCCTGGGCGTGCGGCTCGGGTCCGCAGAAACACCGGCGCTGGATCGCCTGATGGCGCGGGTCTTCCATGATGCGAACAGCGTGGCGGAACGGGTCAAGGCGCGAGCGGCGCGGCCTCGGCCCATCGGCGACGATCCCAACCGGCGCGCCTGTCAGGTCGTGAACGAGGTCGCGCGAAACAGCGCCTCCTATCCCTCCGGCAGCGCCGCCGTCGGTGCGGCCTATGGCGAGGCCTTCGCCGCGCTGGAGCCGGATCGGGCCGAGGCTGTTCGGCGGATCGGTCATCAGATCGGCGTCAGCCGGCTGGTCTGCGCCATGCATTATCCGACCGATGTGTCTGTGGGCGAAGAGATCGGCCGGGCCGTCGCGGTCGAGGCCGTGCAGACGCCGGCCTTCCAGGCGGATGTGGCGGCGGCGCGAGCGGAACTGGGGGCCGCGCGTCGCAGCGGCCTGACCAACCCCGGCTGCGCGGCCGAACGCGCGGCCCTGGCGACCGTCCTGCCCTGACATGGCGCTATGGCTCGCCCTGGCCGCCCTGGCTTTTCAGGCGGCGCCCGCCGAACGGCCCTGCACGGCGCAGGAAATCCGCGACCTGACGACGCCGTCGGACCAGCCCTATCGCCTGTTGTGTCGGGCCGAACTGTCGGGCGTCGACGTTCGCCGTCGCGTCCTGATCGAGGGGGGCGAGGCGTCGGGCGCGTCGCTCGACTGTGGCGGGGGCGCCGTCCGCGCGCCGGGCCAGGCGACGACTGCTGCGCCGACTGTCGCCGTCTGGTCCCGGCAGGAGGGAGGCCAGTGGTTGCGGCCGGTCGATGTCACAGTGCGCAACTGCACTGTCGTCGGCAATGTGCGGATCTGGGGCATGGGGGCGGGCGGGTCGATGCGCGACCTTCTGGCCTCGTCGCGCACCGCGGGCCATACGCAGGCGGCCCAGTCGGCGGCGCCGATCCGCGTCATGCTGGACCGGGTGCGGTTCGAGGGCGTGGGGACCATTCCCCTCTATGTCGGGCCGGGCGTGACGCGGACGACAGTGATGCGTTCGACCTTTGTGGGCCGTTCGACTTCCGCCGCCGTCTATCTGGACGCCGAGAGCGCGGGCGCCCTGATCCAGGACAATGATTTCGACATCCGCACCGGGCGCGAGCAGATCGCCGTGGACGGATCGGGCGCCAACCGCATCGTCGGCAACCGGCTGGCGCTGGGCGGCAGGGGCGGGGTGTTTCTGTACCGCAACTGCGGCGAGGACGGGGTGATTCGGCACCAGACGCCGTCCTATAATCAGATTACGGACAATGTCTTCACCGGCGCCGGCTGGCTGCGTCCGCGCGCGGTGGTGATCGGCTCTCGCGAGGGCGGCCGGCGCTATTGCGGCGACGACCGGGGATGGCCGTTTGGATCCAGCATCGACGACGGCGACGGCGCCACGGGCAATGTGACGGCGCGCAACATCGTCCGGCGGTGAGGCCTTTGGGCCGCACTTGCGAAACGAGGCGGTTCGAGGCTGACTGCGGTTCTCACAGGAGGTGATCGTGCGGCTGGCCTTGCTTTTCCTCTCTCTCGCCGCCGCGCTGGGCCTGGCCGTCCTGACCAGCCAGACGCCGTCGCCCGTACCTGCACAGTCGCCGACAACCCAGTTTTCGGCCGTTCGCGCCATGATCGATGTCCGCCGGATCGCGCGTGCGCCCCACCCGGTCGGATCGGCCGAACATGCCCTGGTCCAGACCTATCTGATGGGCCGGATGACGGCGCTTGGCCTGAATCCGACGCGTCAGGTCGGTGCTCTGTCGCCGGCCGCCGTCGCACGCATCGAAGCGGAGGGAAAAAGCGCGGCGGGCCTGTCAGCCGTCAATCTGGTCGGCGTGCTGCCGGGCCGCGATCCCGTCCTGCCCGCCGTTATGGTGATGGCCCATTACGACAGCGTGCCCGGCTCGCCTGGCGCCGCCGATGACGCTTCGGGCGTGGCGGCGATCCTGGAGGCGGTCCAGGCCGTCAAGACGCGGGGACCGGCGGACCGGACCCTGATCGTCCTGCTGACCGATGCGGAGGAGCTGAATCTGGACGGCGCCCGCGCCTTCTTCAGCGAGCATCCGCTGCGCGACCGGGTCGGGTTCGTGATCAATCTGGAGGCGCGGGGCGGCGGCGGCCAGGCCACGATGTTCGAGACCGGCCCCGGCAACGCCCAGACCATCGCCCGGTTCGCCCGCCATGCCGGCGATGCGACCGGCGGGGTGTCCAGCAATGCGCTGGCCATCTTCGTCTATCGGCTGATGCCCAACGGGACCGACTTCACCATCGCCGCCGATCGCGGTCTGCCCGGATTGAACTTCGCCTTCATCGGCCGCCCGGCCCAATATCATTCGCCCAGCTCGACGCCGGACACCCTGGACCAGGGCGCGTTGCAGCACATCGGTTCGCAGGCGCTGGAGGCGGCGGACGGGTTACTTCGCGCCCCGACCCTGCCCGAGGCGACCCAGAACACCGTATACGCCGACATCTTCGGTCTGGTCGTGCTGCGTCATCCGCCCCAGGTTGGATGGGCGCTGCTGGGTCTCGCGGCTCTGTTCACGGGGTTCGCGGCCTGGGGTGCGAGGCATGCCACGGGCCTGACCGGCCTGTCGGTGGTCAAGGGGGCGGGTGGGGGGCTCTGGCTGGTCGCGACCGGACTGGTCGTGGCCCAGACCGCGCGGGTTCTGGCCGGCCCGGTCGGGAGCCGAATAGAGTCGGCCGAGACCTACTACACTCTGCTGCGCCGCCTGCCGTGGATGGAGGTCGGGGTCGGGCTGACCATCCTGGCGGCGAGTCTGATCCTGACGGCGGGGCGGGCGGCGGTCGGGCGGCGCGTCGTGGCGATCGTCATCGCCATGTGCGCCGTTCTGGCCCTGGCGGTCGGTGGTCTGAACCCTGTGGTGATCGGCGCGGCGGTCGTGGCCGTCCTGATGACGCTGTGGCCTGCGGGCGCCGACGAGACGCCTTGGGGAGGCTGGCTGGGCCTGATCGTCCTGGTGCTGATCGTGGGGGCTGTGGTTCAGGCCTTTGCGCCCGAGGCGGCCTTCCTGTTCATCTGGACCGGCCTCGCCGCCGCCCTGGCCGCAGCCTCGGCCGCGCTGATCGGCGCACGGCTGGTGCGCTGGACCGCCCTGGCGCCCGCCGTCGTCGCGACCGTCGTCGTCGGCGGCTGGCTGCTGGTTCAGGCGCACGGCGTCTTCCTGGGCGTGGGCATGGACCTGCCTGGCGCCCTGGGCCTGATCGCCTTGCTTATGGTCATGACGGCCCGGCCGCTGGCGCCGACGTCGGCAGGTGGGATGAAGGTGCTAAGCGTGCTCGTGGCCGTATGTCTGATCGCCGGATGCGGCATGGCATTGGCTGCTGGAGCCATCGCCTGACCGGACCGGCCTACGTCAGAAACGGTCGTTCTTTTTCGATGTTCTCGTTTTGATCAATGAGAACATCTTGTGAACCAGAACAAACCATGCACATAGTCGTCCTCACGAAACGGGGGCGGGTCCAGGCGGGTCTCTCCCAAGCTTAATGACGGGAATCATGGCAAGGGAGACGAAGGCAATGGCTTCACAGGCAGCACTCAAGTTGGTGGGCAAGGACGACGGCGACAAGCAACGCGCCCTGGAGGCGGCGATCGCGCAGATCGATCGCGCCTTCGGCAAGGGTTCGGTGATGAAACTGGGCAAGGGCGGGGTCGCGGATGTGATCCCCTCGGTCTCCACCGGATCGCTGGGTCTGGACATGGCGCTCGGCATCGGCGGTTTGCCGCGCGGTCGGGTGATCGAGGTGTTCGGGCCTGAGTCCTCGGGCAAGACGACCCTGGCCCTGCATACGGTGGCCGAGGTCCAGAAGGCCGGCGGCGTCGCCGCCTTCGTCGATGCCGAACACGCGCTCGATCCCGGATATGCCCAGAAGCTGGGCGTCAATCTGGATGATTTGCTGGTATCGCAGCCGGACACCGGCGAACAGGCGCTTGAGATCGTCGACACCCTAGTGCGTTCGGGCGCGGTGGACATCGTGGTGATCGACTCGGTTGCTGCGCTGACGCCGCGCGCCGAGATCGAGGGCGAGATGGGCGACAGCCTGCCGGGCCTTCAGGCGCGTCTGATGAGCCAGGCGCTGCGCAAGCTGACGGCGTCGATTTCCAAGTCGAACTGCATCGTCCTGTTCATCAACCAGATCCGTCACAAGATCGGCGTCATGTATGGCTCGCCCGAGACGACGACGGGCGGCAATGCGCTGAAGTTCTACGCCTCGGTGCGTCTGGACATCCGCCGCACCGGCGCGATCAAGAACCGCGACGAGGTGGTCGGCAACACCACCCGGGTCAAGGTGGTCAAGAACAAGGTCGCCCCGCCATTCCGTGAGGTCATTTTCGACATCATGTATGGCGAGGGCATCTCCAAGCTGGGCGAAGTCATCGACCTGGGCGTCAAGGCCGGGATCATCGAGAAGTCGGGCAGCTGGTTCAGCTATGACTCGACCCGGATCGGTCAAGGCCGCGAGAATGTGCGCGAGTTCCTGAAGCAAAACCCCGACATCGCCGTCTCGATCGAGAAGGCGGTGCGGGCCTCGACCAACAAGATCGCTGACGAACTGCTGGGCACGCCCGAGCCGGACGAAGGTCAGGATCTCGAAGGCTGACGCCAAGACAAGAGGCTGGGCGGCCGGGGCGGACCTTTCCGGTTCGCTTCGGCGGCGGCGCGGCCTTCTCACCCCCACTCCGTCGCCCCTAGCGACCCGCCACCGACCCCGCGAAGGGCGGCGGAGCGACCCGCTCGACCTCGTGTCGGGCGGGTCTTTTTTGTCTTGGCGTGCAATTGTGTTGGAACACTGCTGCGGGATAACGAGTGACCATGCGAAAGCGTTTTGGGTGTCTGGCGTTGCTCGCTCTCTTTGGTTGCGCGCCTTTCGTGGGTTGGCAGGCCTACCAGTATGTTTGGTCTCAAAGCCTTTTGCCTCATGGCGTCGAGGCAAGATGGATCGAATATCGCAAACAAGCCGCATGGGGCTTTGGACCGGGCGCCGACGAGGTCGGACTGATCATATATCGATTGGACAACGCTTCGCTTTCAAAGATCGAAAACGGAGGATTAGGCTATCTGTCTGACGCTTCTGAAAGCCCGGCGCTGGTGAATATATCCCAGCGGAAGGCGCGTGAGCGTCGAACCTACTGGGATTGGAAGCGGACCCCGATCGTTCCATTGTGGTCTGGACATGGGGAGCATAGCTGCGGCCGTGAGCCCGGCATCGGGGCCTTCCTGGATCGCAGTGATTTCCGTTGCAAACTCGATCCGAAAACCGTGTCCAGGGTCAATGCAATCCTTAGATCTGACAACGCGTTTTACGCCCACGGGCGAGGGGGGAGCGTCGTCCTCGTGGCTCCGGCTGAGAAACGCGTGATCCTGGCTTACAGCGGCTAGAAAGAAGCCTTTCAAACGAAAACGGGCGACCCGAAGGCCGCCCGTTCCGTGACTCGACGATGTCTGCAGCCGATCAGGCGGCGGCCTTCTCCGGGGCGAATTTGCCGTAGAAGGTCTCGTTCTTGGCGGCCATGTCGCGCATTAGTTGCGGCACCTTGAATCGGTCGCCGTACGCAGCGGCCAAGCGGTCTGCGGTCTCGACGAATTTCGCCAAGCCGATGCCGTCGATCATGCTGATCGGGCCGCCGGTCCAGGGCGCGAAGCCCCAGCCCAGGATGGCGCCCAGGTCGGCTTCGCGGGGGTCGTCGATGACGCCTTCTTCCCAGCAGCGGGCGACCTCGACGGCCTGGCGATACAGCAGGCGCGTTTTAAGCTCGTCGATCTGGGCGAAGGCGGTCGCCTCTTCGGGCCTGTCGATGCCCTTGGTGGTCGGCGCGAGCTCGGCGAGACCCGCCCACAGGGTCTTGGGCTTCTGGTCATAGTCGTAGAAGCCCTTGCCGTTCTTGCGGCCGAACCGTCCACCCTCGACCATGGTGGCGACGATCTGCTCGCCCTCGTTGGCGACATACTTGTCGCCCAGGTCGGCCCGTGTCTGTTTGGCGATCTTGTAGGACAGGTCCAGGGCGACGTCGTCGTGCATCTCCAGCGGGCCGCGCGGCATGCCGGTCATGCGACCGACATTGTCGATCAGGGCCGGGCCGTAGCCTTCCTCCAGCATCGCCATGCCTTCCATCAGGAAGGTGGAGAAGCAGCGCGAGGTGTAGAAGCCGCGGCTGTCGTTGACGACGATCGGGGTCTTCTTGATCTTCAGGACGTAATCCAGCGCCTTGGCGATGGCGGCCTGACCCGTCTTCTCGCCCAGGATGATCTCGACCAGCATCATCTTGTCGACGGGCGAGAAGAAGTGGATGCCGATGAAGTCCTCGGGTCGAACCGAGGCTTCGGCCAGGCCGCTGATCGGCAGGGTCGAGGTGTTGGAGCCGAACACGGCGCCCTCGGCCAGTTGCGCTTCGGCGCGTTTGGTCACGTCGGCCTTGATCTCGCGGCTTTCGAACACGGCCTCGACGACCATGTCCGAGCCCTTGATCAGGTCATAATCGGTCGTCGCGGTGACCGAACCCAGCAGGGCGTCATACTTCTCCTGCGTCAGCTGACCACGCGACAGGCGCTTCTTCAGCAGTTCCTCGACATGGGCCTTGCCCTTGTCGGCGGCTTCCTGAGTCTGGTCGATCAGGATGGTCTCGATGCCGGCCAGGGCCTGCACATAGGCGATGCCCGCGCCCATCATGCCGGCGCCGATGACGGTAACCTTGCGCGGGTCCGACTTCGGAATGCCCGCCGGACGCACGGCGCCCTTGTCCAGTTCCTGCTTGGACAGGAACAGCGAACGGATCATGGCCTGGGCCTGCGACGTCATCAGGGTCTTGATGAAGTAGCGGGTCTCGATGCGCAGGGCCGCGTCCATCGGCACCTGGGCGCCTTCGTAGACGGCCTTCATCAGGTTCACCACGGCCGGATAGTTGCCGTAGGACTGTTTGCGCAGCATGGCGTTGCCGACCATGAAGTTCTGGATGCCGGCCGGGTGATAGGGGCCGCCGCCGGGCAGTTTGAAGGACTTTTCGTCCCACGGCTGGACGGCCTTGCCGCCATTCTTGATCCAGGTCTTGGCGGCCTCGACCGATTGGCCCTTCTCGACCACTTCATGAACGATGCCGGCGCCCTTGGCGTCGTTGGGGCGGAAGGACTTGCCTTCGCTCATGGCCATCATGGCGTTCTGGACGCCGACCAGGCGCGTCAGGCGCTGGGTGCCGCCGCCGCCGGGGAACAGTCCGACCTTGATCTCGGGCAGGCCCAACTGGATCTTGTTGTCGTTCTCGACCACGCGATAGTGGGCCGCCAGGGTGAACTCCAGCCCGCCGCCCAGGGCCAGGCCGTTGATCGCGGCCGCGATCGGCTTGCCCGAGGTTTCCAGCGCACGGAAGGCGCCGTTCAGCTTCCAGCCGGCGTCGAAGGCCTTCTGCAAATCACCGCCGCCCGACAGCACGCCGCCGGCCATGTCGCCCAGGTCCGCGCCGGCGCAGAAGCCCGACGCCTTGCCCGAGGTGATGACCGCGCCCTTGATGGCGTCGTCGGTCTTGATGCGTTCGACCAGCTCGGGGATTTCCTTCATCACCGAAGAGGTCAGGGTGTTCATCGAACGGCCCGGCACGTCGAAGGTGATCAGGGCGATGCCGTCGGCGTCGACGTCGATCTTGAAGTTTTCCATGGGTGTGATCCTCAGACGCGTTCGATGACGGTGGCGGTGCCCATGCCGCCGCCGATGCACAGGGTGATCAGGGCGGTCGACTTGTTCGAGCGTTCCAGCTCGTCCAGGGCGATGCCGGTGATCATGGCGCCGGTGGCACCCAGGGGGTGGCCCATCGAGATGCCGCCGCCGTTCACATTCATCTTGGCGTGGTCGATGTTCAGGGCCTGCATGTAGCGCAGGACGACGGCGGCGAAGGCCTCGTTCAGCTCCCACACGTCGATGTCGTCGGGCGTCATGCCCAGCTTGCCCAGCAGTTTGCGGGTCACATATTCCGGGCCGGTCAGCATGATCGACGGCTCCGAGCCGATCGAGGCGCCGCCCAGGATCTTGGCGCGCGGCTTAAGGCCCAGGGCCTGGCCGGCTTCCAGCGAGCCGATCAGCACGCCGGCCGAACCGTCGACGATGCCGGACGAGTTGCCGGGGGTGTGGACGTGATTGACGCGCTCGACCTCGGGGTAGCGTTGGTTGATCACGCTGTCGAAGGCCAGTTCGCCCATCATGGCGAAGGAGGGGTTCAGGCCGCCAAGGGCCTGCATGTCCGTGTTCGGACGAATGGTCTCGTCGTGGTCCAGGATGGTCAGGCCCAGCTGGTCCTTGACCGCCAGGACCGAGTTCTTGAAGCGGCCCTCGGCCCAGGCCTTGGCGGCGCGCTTGTGGCTTTCGACCGAATAGGCGTCCACGTCGTCGCGGCTGAAGCCGTATTTGGTGGCGATCATGTCCGCCGACACGCCCTGCGGCACGAAATAGGTCGGGAAGGCCGACGACGGGTCGGTGGGCCAGGCGCCCATGTCCGAACCCATGGGCACCCGGCTCATGACCTCGACGCCGCCGCCGACGGCGAAATCGGCCTCGCCGGACTTCACCTTGGCTGTGGCCATGTTCACGGCTTCCAGGCCCGAGGCGCAGAAGCGGTTGACCTGAACGCCCGCCGTATATTGCGACCAGCCGGCCGAAAGCACCGCCGTACGGGCGATGTCGGCGCCGAGTTCGCCCACAGGGGTGACGCAGCCCAGGATGACGTCGTCGACCTTGGACGTGTCCAGATCATTGCGGTCGCGCAGAGCCTCCAGAACCTGGGTCGCCAGGCTGAGGCCGGTGATCTCGTGCAGCGAGCCGTCCTTCTTGCCCTTGCCGCGCGGCGTGCGGACGGCGTCGTAGATGTAGGCGTCAGCCATGGGAGTGCGTCTCCAGTTTGGTCCCCTACGCTCGCCGCACGGCGGCTCGCGATTTTAGGGGAAGGACGGATCTAAGCGTGCCCGCCAAGAACCCTACGTTTACGTCAACGTCAAGTAATAAGCCGCGTGATGCCGCGCCATGGGGCCGGTGTTTTTCCGGTTAAGATGAGTGTCGACGCCGCTAGCGAGCGGACCGGCGCGACGCTCGGCCCGCTCATGTTCATTCAGCGCGGCGGAATACGGGTCGCGCCGCCGGTTATCTTGCAGGCGTATTCCGTCTGGGGCCGGCCAGTCTGCAGGCCGGTCGGCGTCAGGATGCCCTGGCTGCGGGTGCATTCAGCCTCCAGCGCGTCCATGTCCTTCTGATAGCTGCTGACGCCGCCCATCGTGCTGCAGGCCGCCAGCAAAGGCAGGCTGATCACGGCGGAGAGAATGAGGATACGCATGGCTCGGTGCTCCCTGGAGCGTCGATGCGCTCCCTCATTAGCCCCCCGGCGTCCGCAGGTTACTGCGTCGTCGCCAGCCTGACCAGCTTGCCGTTCTCCTCGTCGGTGATGGCCCAAACCGCGCCGTCGGCGCCGACCGCCACGTCGCGGATGCGTTCGCCCAGGTCGGTCAGCAGTCGTTCCTCGCCAACCACGCGGTCGTTCTGGATCACCAGACGGGCGATGTGCTTCTCCTTCAGGCCCGCGACCAGCAGGTTTCCGTCCCAGCCGGGGAACATGGCGCCCTGATAGAAGGTCGCGCCGCCCGGCGCGATCACCGGATCCCAGTAATAGACGGGCTGTTCAGTGCCCGGCGCATGGGTCGCGCCGGTGTTGATCTGACCGCCGGCGTATTCGACGCCGTAAGCCGCGTCGGGCCAGCCGTAGTTCAGGGCCGGCTTGTCGATATTGACCTCGTCGCCGCCGCGCGTGCCGTGTTCGATGGTCCAGACCGCGCCCGTGCCGGGCTGGACGGCGATCCCCTGGACGTTGCGATGGCCCAGGCTCCAGATCTCGGGCAGGGCGCCGGCGCGGCCGACGAAGGGGTTATCCTGCGGGACCGTGCCGTCGGCGTTGATGCGGATGGTCTTGCCCATGTGCGAGCCCAGATCCTGGGCCTGGGGCCGCATCGGTTTGTCGGAGCGTTCGCCCAGGGTGATGAACAGCTTGCCGTCGGATGCGAAGGCCAGGGACGAGCCGAAATGCTTGTCGCCGTCATAGATGGGCAGGGCGCGGAAAATGACCTGGACGTTTTCCACCCGCGATCCGTCGTCCGACAGGCGCGCGCGGGCGACGGAGGTGGCGTTGCCGCCCCCGTTTCCTGTGTCTGGGCGAGGCTCGGAATAGCTCCAGTAGATCATGCGATCCTGGGCGAAGCCGGGGCTGACGATCACGTCCAGCAGGCCGCCCTGACCGCGGGCGTCAACGGTGGGCAAACCCGCGACCGGCTCGCTGATCTGGCCCTGGGCGGTGATGATGCGCAGGCGACCGGGCTTTTCCGTAACCAGCCAGCGGCCGTCAGGCAGGGCGGCAAGGCCCCAGGGATGAACCAGGCCGGAGGCGACGACCGTATGGCGCATCGCCTGTTCGGTCTTCACGCTCGGCGCGCGCGTCTGGCCGGCGAAGGCCGGTTGCTGATCGGGGTTGTTGGCCGGCTGGGTCTCCAGCGGCGCGCCGGCCTGGGGCGGGACTTTCGTGCTTTCGCCGTTCGCGCCACAGGCGGCGGCGAGAACGAGCAGGGACGTCGAGGCGGCTGCGACGATCAGGCGCATGGAGACTCCGGTCAGAAGGTTCGTTCTGGAACGACGACGCCAGCGTTACCGTTCCGACCCTGCGTCGTCTTGCGCCCTATCGCCGCACGATCTGCGCAGAGACGACTTGAACCCCGCGCCCGACGGCGATATAGGCACGCCTCTTTCGCGCTGGCCTTCGGCCTCGCCTAGGCCCGGGACTGGGTAGCTCAGATGGTTAGAGCGGTGGATTCATAACCCACAGGTCGGCGGTTCGATCCCGCCTCCAGTCACCACCCCTTGAAAGCGGGCATCGCCAGCGGGGCCTAGAGGGGACCAGCAGGGATGCCGACGATCCCTCGGTCATTCTGAATACGGCTGCCGCCGGCGAGTTCTTCCGCCTGTTTTCGCTTGGCTTCAGCGAGAGCGGCATATTGTTCGGGCGTGTAGCAAATCCTTTGCTCCAGCCTGCGTCCCGTTGGGGCGCGTTGCTCGCAGATACGACGTGCGCGGGACGGCGCCGGCTGCTGTTCCGTTGCGCCGACCTGGGGTGAAGGCGCTGCCGTAGCAGGTGATGTTTGAGCTGACGCCTGCGCTGCAAGTGCGGCTGCTAAAATGAGAGGCGTTGAAAACATGGCTATCTCCCTGATCAGGAAGGCTCTCACGTCTGGGTCTGCTTGGCAATCCACCTCCGAGTGCGGGCGCGATCTCGTGGGCTTGCCGGTTGCAACCTGCACCGTTGTGTTGCGTTGTCTGTCGAGACCTTAACCTTGACTGGAGATCCGCCATGACGATCCGAACCAAAGTCCTGATGGCGGCCGTCGCCGCCTTGACCCTGGGCACCGCCGCCTGCACCCAGGCCGAGCAGAACAAGACCGAGGCCCATGCCGAGGCCGCCGCAGACAAGACCGCCAATGTCGCGTCTCAGGCCGGCGAAGTGATCGAGGGCGGGGCGATGAAGGCGGCCCAGGCCGTCGAGAGCGGCGCCGGCAAGGTCGCTGACAAGCTGGAAGGCGAACAGGCCCATGCCGCCGCCGAGGGCAAGCCAGGCGCGATCAATCCCGCCACGGACGAACGCGTGCCGGCAAAGAACTAAATCCGATCAGGCGGGAGGGGTCACTCCGACTTGGGTTCTTCCGCCAGCACCGCATCGATCAGGGCGCGGGCCTGCTGGCTGGACCAGTCCGCCTCGCCCGCCATCGTGGCGCGGATGCGGCCCTGGCGATCCAGGATGATCGTTTGCGGCATGGCGCCCTTGCCGGGAAACTCGAACGGCAGCTGGAAGCGGATGTCGCTGTAGAAAGGCAGGGGGACGTGGTCGTCGAGGAATCGTCTTGCCTCGGCTGCGGCTTCCGGCGTCGCGTCGACGTTGATCGGCAGGACCACCAGATCCTCGTTCGCCTCATAGGCCTTGGCCAGAGCCTGAAGCGTCGGCATCTCCGCCTTGCACGGCGCGCACCACATGGCCCACAGGTTCACGACCACCACCTTGCCTTCGAAGGCCGAGAAGCGGACGGCCGTGCCGGTTCGGTCGCGGAAGGCGTATTCGGGCGCCGTCTTGGTCTCAATTGGGGTCGAAAGCGCCGCCAGAGGACCGACGGCGAAGCGCGCAAGGTCGCTTTTTGGCGTTGCGGCGGCGGTTGCGGCCTGTTCGACTTGCGCCTTCTGGCGATGATTGGCGTATAGCGACATCGCCATACCGCCGGCGCCGGCGATGGTGCTGACGACCACGACCGCGCCCACGACCGCCCAGACCGCCTTCCTAGAGCCGCTCATGACTGAATCCACCTCTTCCGACGCCAAGCCATCCGGCGGTTCGACTGCGCCGGTGAAGCCCGCGGGTCAAGACATGTGGGGCGGACGCTTTTCGTCGCGCCCGGCCGAAATCATGCAGGCGATCAACGTCTCCATCGGCGTGGATCAGCGTCTGTGGCGCCAGGATCTGGCGGGGTCGCGCGCCCACTGCCGGATGCTGGCCAAGCAGGGCATCATCCAGCAGGCCGACGCCGTGGCCATCCTGGGCGGGCTGGACGCCATCGAATCCGAGATCGAGGCCGGGACCTTCCCGTTCCGCGACCAGTTCGAGGACATCCACATGAATGTGGAGGCGCGCCTCAACGAACTGATCGGCGAGCCGTCCGGCCGTCTGCACACGGCGCGCAGCCGCAACGATCAGGTCGCCGTCGATTTCCGTCTGTGGGTGCGCGACGCCTGCGACCGCTCGGTCGCCCAGTTGAAGGCGTTGCAGGCCGCCCTGCTGGCGCGCGCCGAACAGCATGCGGGCGACCTGATGCCCGGTTTCACCCATCTGCAGACCGCCCAGCCCGTGACCTTGGGTCATCACCTGATGGCCTATGTCGAGATGTTCGGCCGTGACGCCGGTCGTTTCGCCGACGCGCGCGTCAGGATGAACGAAAGCCCGCTGGGCGCCGCCGCGCTCGCTGGTTCGCCCTTCCCCATCGATCGTCAGATGACGGCGGCGGAACTGGGCTTCGACCGGCCGATGGCGAACTCGCTGGACGCCGTGTCTGACCGTGACTTTGCTTTGGAGAGCCTGGCCGCGGCCTCGATCACGGCGGGGCATCTGTCGCGTCTGGCCGAGGAGATCGTGATTTGGATGACGCCGATGTTCGGCTTCGCCTCCTTGCCCGACGACCTGACGACCGGCTCGTCGATCATGCCGCAGAAGCGCAATCCTGACGCCGCCGAACTGGTGCGGGCCAAGACGGGCCGGATCATGGGCTCGCTGGTCGCCCTGTCCACGGTGATGAAGGGCCTGCCGCTGGCCTATTCCAAGGACATGCAGGAGGACAAGCCGCCGGTGTTCGAGGCCTTCGACGCCCTGGACCTGGCCCTTGTCGCCATGACGGCGATGGTCTCGGCGCTGCTGCCCAATACCGAGCGTATGGCCCAGGCAGCGGGCGCGGGCTTCTCGACCGCGACGGACCTGGCCGACTGGCTGGTGCGCGAGCTGAACCTGCCGTTCCGCAAGGCGCACCATGTGACGGGCGCGGCGGTCAAACAGGCGGAAGCGCTAGGCGTGGACCTGTCGCAACTGCCGCTGGAAGAAATGCAGAAATTGGAGCCGGGCATTACCGAAGCGGTTTACAAGGTGCTGACCGCCGAGGCTTCGTGCCAGAGCCGCCAAAGCTACGGGGGAACCGCGCCGGAACAGGTCCGTGCGCGTATCGCCGACTGGAGAAGCCGCCTGTGAAAAAGACACTGATCCTCGCGGGCGCGCTCGCCCTTCTGACCTCGGCTTGCGGCCGCATGGCCGATCTGGAATCGCCGGTGCGCCAGACCGAACGTGCGCCGCGCGACAGCCGCGCCCCTCACCTGCCCGAGCCGGCGACGATCAACCGTCCGTCCAGCAGCGTGCCTATCGATGGCGGTCCTTCCAATCCGATCGGCGCCGGCGCCGCCCAGAACGACCCGCGGTAACCGTTGCACCATTTCGACCTGAAGGACGGCGCCCTGTATGCCGAGGGCGTGCCGCTGGAGCTGATCGCGGACGAGGTCGGCACGCCGGCCTATGTCTATTCGACCGCGACGCTGAAGCGGCACTACGGCCTGTTGCGCGCCGCCGCCGATGCGCATCGCGACGCCCTGGGCGAGGCCCTGATCGCCTTTGCGGTCAAGGCCAACTCCAACCTGTCGGTGCTGGCGACCCTGGCGAAACTGGGGTCCGGCGCCGACACCGTGTCCGAGGGCGAAATCCGCCGCGCGCTGGCGGCGGGCGTGCCGGCCGACCGGATCATCTTCTCCGGCGTCGGCAAGACCGACGTGGAAATGGCCTTCGCCATCAGCGTCGGCGTGCGCCAGATCAATGTCGAATCCGGCGCCGAGCTGGACCGGTTGATCGCCATCGCCGCCATGATGGATACGTCGCCCGCCATCGCCATCCGGGTCAATCCGAACGTGGGCGCCGGCGGCCATGCCAAGATCACCACGGGCGGCAAGGGCGACAAGTTCGGCGTGCCGGTCGTGGAGGCGATGGACCTGTACGCCCGCGCCTCGGCCTCGCCCCACGTCACGCCGGTGGGGCTGGCCTGCCATATCGGCAGCCAGATCACCGACCTGGCCCCGCTGGAGGCCGCCTTCAAGGTGCTGGCGCAGATGACGCGGGACCTGCGGGCCCAGGGTCATGCCGTGACGCGGCTGGATCTGGGCGGCGGGCTGGGCGTGCCCTATTCCGGCGGGACCGAACCGCCGTCGCCGGCCGAATATGTCGCCATGGCGGCGCGGGTTCTGAACGGGCTGGACGTCGAGGCGGCGTTCGAGCCGGGGCGGCTTCTGGCCGCCAACGCCGGGGTGCTGCTCAGCCAGGTGATCCAGGTCAACGAGCGGTCGGACGGGCGGCGCTTCCTGGTGCTGGACGCGGCGATGAACGACCTGATGCGGCCGGCGCTCTACGACGCCTTCCACGACATCCAAGCGGTCAATCCGCGCAGCGGCAAGCGCCTGCCCCACGATGTGGTCGGGCCGGTGTGCGAGACGGGCGACACCTTCGCGCGTGACCGCGAACTACCGCCGCTGGAGGCCGAGGACCTGATCGTCTTCACCGGGGCAGGGGCTTACGGCGCGGTGATGGCCAGCGAATACAACAGCCGGCCCCTGGTCCCCGAGGTGCTGGTGGATGGCGACCAATGGGCCGTGATCCGCCCGCGCCCGACCTATGAGGAAATGCTGGACCGTGAGCCGTTCGCCGACTGGCTGTGACCACGAATTCTTCTCGACCGTTATAAAGTAACACGCTATAGGGCTGGTCATGTCCCCCGGTCCCGAACAGTCCGTCATGCTTTCCCTGCTGGGGGGCGGCTTCGTTGCGGCCTTCCTGCATGCGGCCCTGCCGACCCACTGGCTGCCCTTCACGCTGGTCGGGCGGGCGCAAGGCTGGCGACCGTCGCAGATCCTGATGGCGGTGACGGCGGCGGGCCTGGCCCATATCGCCACGACGGCGGTGGTGGGCGGTCTGATCGTGGCGGCGGGCCTGGTGCTGGATCAGTGGATTGGAGGCGTGCTGCCGCATCTGGCGGCGGTGCTGCTGTTCCTGTTCGGCGCCTTCTACCTGGCGCGCGCGACCTTGAAACGGCCCGCGATGGCGGGCGGTCCGGCCGTCGAGACGCCGGAGCCGGCGGTGTCGGACAAGGCGGCCTTCGTCGGTCTTGTCGTGATGATGGCGGTGTCGCCGGGCGAGGTTCTGCTGCCCATCTATCTGTCCTCGGCCTCGGCGGGTCTCGGCGCCCTGGCGATGCTGACGGTGGTGTTCGCACTCGGGACTGTCGCGGGCATGGCGACCTTCACGGCCCTGGCCAGCGCCGGCGCCTCGATCCTGCGGCTGGAACGGTGGGCGAGATACGAGGGGGCGGTGCTGGGCGTGGCCCTGATCGTGCTGGGCCTCGTCGTCGCCATGCATCAGCACTAAGGCTGACATTACATAATAACATTCAACACGTTATCATATATCGGCTTGGCTGTTTCGCCAAAAGGCGCATAGGCGAACCATGAACGCCGCGCACGATCACGCAGATCACGACCATGACCACGATCACGCCGATCACGGGCATAGTCACGGCCATCACGGACACAGCCACGGGCATGGCGGCCACAACCACGGCCCCGTGGATACCGGCGACTGGCGCTACGCCGTCGGTCTGGTCGTCAATCTGCTCTTTGTAGCGTGCGAGTTCGGCGCGGGCCTGATCGCGGATTCCACGGCGTTGCTGGCCGACGCCGGTCATAATCTGTCGGACGTGCTGGGCCTGGCGATGGCGGGTGGCGCGGCCTGGCTGGCGCGACGCGGGGCGCATGGGGCGGCGGGCGGGCGGCGGACCTATGGGTTCGGCAAGGCGACGGTTCTGGCGGCCTTGGGCAACGCCCTGCTGCTGATCTTCGCCTGCGGGGCCATCGCCTTCGAGGCCGTGCGGCGCTTCAACGAGCCGGCGCCGGTCGGGTCCGGCGTCATCATGGCGGTGGCGGGCATCGGCTTCGTCATCAACCTGGGCACGGCGCTGCTGTTCATGAAGTCACAGCACGACCTGAATGCGCGCGGCGCCTATCTGCACATGATGGCCGACGCCGGGGTATCGCTGGGCGTGGTGCTGGCTGGCGGGTTGATCATGATGACCGGCTGGTCGGTGGTCGATCCGCTGGTCAGCCTGGCGATCGTGGTCGTGATCCTGTGGTCGACCTGGGGCCTGCTGAAGGATTCGGTCAACCTGGCCATGGACGGCGCGCCGACGGGTGTGGACGTGCCGGCGCTGGAAAAGGCGCTGGTCGCCTTGCCGGGCGTGCGGGCGGTGCATGATCTGCACGTCTGGGGCCTGTCCACGACCGAGACGGCCCTGACCGCGCACCTGGTTCACGACCGCGAGGATGCGGCGGCCCTGATCGGCGAGGCCCAGGCCGTGGCGAAACGCTACGCCATCGGCCACACGACCTTGCAGATGGAGAACGAGCCGTTGCCGGATTGTCCGGGCTGCTGACCCTCTACGCCTGGGCGAAGGCCAGGGGCGCGCCCCAGAACTGGGACACCATCTCCGACTGCGGACCGGCCTGGCCGGTGGTCAGGAAGTCGCGGCGGCCGCTGTCGCCCAGATCGTATTCGGGATGCGCCTTGAAATAGCGCTCCAGCGCGTCGGCGACGGCCTTGGGCTGTTCGATCAGCGCCGTTCCCGCCGGCAGGGCCTGGGCGAACAGTTCGGCGACGATCTCATAGTGGGTGCAGCCCAGGATGGCCTTGTCCGGGTGACGGCCGATGCGGCGGCGCAGGGCGTCGACGTGGTCGTCGATGACGACCTTCAACTCCTCCGGCGGCGCGCCCAGCTCGATCAGGCCTGCCAGGCCGGGGCAGGGCTCGGAAAAGACGGCGATGTCCTCGCGCCGCTTGTCGATCTCGATCTCATAGACGCGGCTGATGGCCGTGGCGGCGGTGCAGAAAACGCCTGTGATGTCGATGGAGGCGACCTTCTCGCCCTCCTGCGGCCGCTCGGCCTCGAAGCTCCAGGGCTTTCCGGTCGCGGCCTCGATTGTCGGCACGATGATGCCCAGGATGTTGACCGGGCGGCCCAGCCGTTCGCGCAGACCCGGCAGCCAGGTCTGTTGCAGGCGGCGAAGAGCGATGGCGCTGGCGGTGTTGCAGGCCAGGACCACGACGGAGGCGCCGGCGTCGAACAGGCGCTCGCAGCCCGCCCTGGTCAGTTCGACGATGTCCTCGCCGCCGCGTCCGCCATAGGGGGCGTGGGCCTGGTCGGCCAGATAGACGAAGTCCCGTTGTGGAAACCGCCGGGTCAGTTCGCGGTGGACGGTCAGGCCGCCCACGCCGGAGTCGAAAACGCCAATAGCCATGGGCGCGCTTTAGAGCAGTGCGACGACGTATCCAACCGGCTTGGCGACAAGATTATGCCTGCATCAGGTGACGGGGCCGGTCAGTGCGCCTAAGTGTGTGGGCAATCATGATCTTCTTTCGGAGCATTCCATGCATAGACGCCAGCTTCTCATCGCGGGCGGCAGCCTGATGGCCCTGTCCGCCTGCGCCTCGACCGGCGCCGCCTCGGGCGGTTCCGCCGCCGCGCCGTCGGCCGCCAGCCTGGCCGAAGAGGCGCGCATCGCCCGCGCCGTCCTGCCGACCCAGACGCCGCGCGCCGAGCTGCTGCAGGTCTGGACCGGCCCCTATGACGGCGTGCCGCCGTTCGACAAGGTGACCCCGGCCAAGCTGCGCGCCGCCATGCTGGAGGCGATGGAACTGGCCCGTGCCGACGTCGCCGCCGTGGCGAACAATCCCGAGCCCCCGACGTTCGCCAACACCATGGCCGCCCAGGAATTGTGGGGCCAGCCTCTGGACCGCGCCTACAACATCTACAGCGTCATGACCGGCAACATCGGCGGAGAGGCCTATGACGCTCTGGACACCGAATTATCGCCCCAGCTGTCGGCCTTCTTCGACGAGATCAACTTCAACGACCAGCTGTTCCAGCGGGTCAAGACCGTGGCGGACAATGCAGACGCCATGGGCCTGAGCGCCCAGCAGAAGCGTCTGGCCGAGCGTCGCCGCGACGAGTTCATCCGCTCGGGCGCCAATCTGGACGCTGCCGGCAAGGCCGAGCTGGGCCGGATCAACACCGCCCTGTCCAACGCCTTCACCCGCTTCGGCCAGAAGGTCGTCGCCGACGAGAACGCCTGGACGCTGATCCCCAACGAAGCCGGTCTGGCGGGCCTGCCGGCCTCCAACAAGGCCGCCGCGGCCGGCGCGGCGCGCAGCCGCAACCTGCAGGGCTGGGCCATCCTGAACACGCGTTCGGCGGTCGATCCCTTCCTGACCTTCGCCGACGATCGGGGTCTGCGCGAGCAGGTCTGGAAGAAGTTCGTCAATCGCGGCGACAACGGCGACGCCAACGACACCAACGCGACCATTGCCGAGATCGTCAAGCTGCGCGACCAGCGCGCCAAGCTGCTGGGCTATCGCAACCATGCCGAACTGCGCATGCAGGACACCATGGCCAAGACGCCTGCGGCCGCTCAGGCCCTGATGGACCGCGTCTGGGCGCCGGCCAAGGCCCGCGTCGCCGAAGAGGTCGCCGACATGAAGGCGATCGCCGGCTCTGCCCTTGAAGGGGGGGACATCGAGCCGTGGGACTACCTCTACTTCGCCGAGAAGGTCCGCAAGGCCAAGTACGACCTGGATCAGAACGAGCTGAAGCCCTACTTCGAACTGAACGCCGTTCGCGCCGGCTCCTTCGCCATGGCCGAGCGCCTGTACGGCTTCACCTTCAAGAAGCTGCCCAAGGGAACGGTCCCGACCTTCGAGCCGGACGTCGAGGTCTATGAGGTCCATGACAAGACCAAGGGCCGTCAGATCGGCCTCTACTACACCGACGACTACGCCCGTCCGGGCAAGCGTTCGGGCGCCTGGATGACCACCTATCGGTCGTTCTCGACGCTGGACGGATCCAAGATCATCCTGGGTTCGAACAACAACAACTTCACCAAGCCGGAGCCGGGCGAGCCCGTCCTGATCTCGCTGGACGACGCCGAGACCCTGTTCCACGAGTTCGGCCACACCCTGCACTACTTCTCGTCGAACGTGACCTATCCGTCGTATGGCAACACGCCGCGCGACTTCGTGGAATATCCGTCGCAGGTTCACGAGCACTGGGTGCTGAGCCGTCCCATCCTGGACGGCTATCTGAAGCATTATCAGACGGGTGCGGCCATGCCGCAGGCGCTGGTCAACAAGATCGAGGCCGCCGCCACCTTCAATCAGGGCTATGCGACGGTCAGCTATCTGTCCTCGGCCATCGTCGACATGGACCTGCACACCCAAGCTGTGCCGCCGACCGACATCGATGCGTTCGAAAAGGCCAGCCTGGCGCGGATCGGCATGCCCAAGGAGATCGTGATGCGGCACCGCCTGCCGCAGTTCAATCACCTGTTCACGTCGGACGGTTACTCGGCGGGCTACTACAGCTACCTGTGGTCCGAGACGATGGACGCCGACACCTGGGCCTATTTCGAAGAGTCGGGCGACGTCTTCAACCCGGACATCGCCGGTCGCTTCAAGTCGATCATGCTGGCGCCGGGCAACACCACCGACCGCGCGGAAGCCTACCGCGCCTTCCGCGGTCGCGACCCGGACGTGGCGGCACTGCTGAAGGTCCGGGGCTTCCCTGTATCTTAAGGGCCTACCGCCCTTCGGGCTACTTGAGGCCCGGAAAGCGGCTTTGGCTTTATGAAATGGGACGCCGCCGGACGATCGGTCCGGCGGCGTCCTGCGTTTCAGGCCTCAAAGGCGACGCGACCGCGCGCGTAGTCGGTGCGGGCGCGTTCGGGCAGGAGGGACAGGGCTTCCTCCCGCACGCCGTTACGGCAGGCGGGTCGTTCCACGTTGCGGACGCTGCGGCAGAAGCGGTCGGAGGCTTGGCGGACGCGGGCGTCGAACGCTGTCGCGCCGGCGCGGCTCGACAGGTCGAGGTCGCCGTAGGAGATGCGGGCTTCGATCGGGGCGGCGTAGGCGGCGCCTGCGGCAAGGAAGGCGGCGGTCGTCAGAGAGGCAATCCTGAGCATGATCCTGGTTCCATTTTTCCTGCCCCTTGTCGTCCGGGGCAGGGAACGGTGACGCTGGATCGGATCGAAACGGCGAAGCTTCCGAGGCGGAAAGGCGGCGCTTCTATAATTCGACGTCATGACATTTCGGTCAGGTTCGACGCCAGGATGAACGCACGCGCACGTCAGGTGCTTCAACTGCGGCCATTGAGTCTCTAAGTCAGGGGCGGGCATCGGCCTGCTGGAGATTTCATGAGCGTCGTCGCCTCCTACGTCTATCGCGACGGTCAGCGCGTGCGCGAGGCGCCTCTGACGCCTGAAGGGCTGGCGCTCGAACCGGGCGAGTTCGTCTGGATCGGCCTTTATGATCCGACGGACGCCGAGATCGATATCCTGGTGAAGCGGTTCAAACTGCATCCCCTGGCGGTCGAGGACGCGCTGGTCGCCCACCAGATGCCCAAGGTCGAGGTCTATGGCCATGAGCTGTTCGTCGTGGCGCGAACGGCCACGAAGGTCGATGACCGGATCGCCTATGGCGAAACCCACGTCTTCGTCGGCGACGACCATGTCGTCAGCATCCGCCACGGCTCGGCGCGGGCGCACAATCTCCTGCGGGCGCAGTTGGAGGCGTCGCCGGTACAGCTCAACAAGGGACCGGATTTCGTCCTGCACGGTATTCTGGACTTCATCGTCGACGCCTATTCCCCCATCGTGGACGATGCAGAGGACAGCGTGCTGGAGATGGAGCAGCGGACGCTCGACGCCTTCCTGTCGCGGGTCGAGATCCGGCGCCTGTTCACCCTGCGCCGTGAGTTGCTGAAGTTCCGGCGCATTCTCGGGCCGATGGAGGAAGTTCTGGGGCGTCTTCAGTCGCTGGATCTGCCCTGTATCGACCCTGATGTAAGGCACTATTTCAGGGACGTGAGCGACCATGTGCGGCGGGTGAACAGCCGGCTGGGCGGGCTGAACGACATCCTGTCGTCGGTGTTCGAAGTGGCCAATCTGCTGGAGCAGCAACGCCAGGGGCTGATCACCAGGAAACTGGCCGCCTGGGCCGCCATCCTGGCCGTGCCCACAGCCATCGCCGGCATCTACGGCATGAACTTCGAGAACATGCCCGAACTGCGCTGGGACTACGGATACTATGCGGTTTTGGGCGTCATTACAGCCATCTGCGCGGCCTTGTACGTGACGTTCAAACGCACGAAGTGGCTGTAGGCGGCGAGGGACGCCGGCGCCCCTCGCCGTCATGCTTCAGCTGAGCACGAACAGATCGACGACCTGGGCGATCTGACGGCCGGTGCGCGGCGAACGCGCATAGTCGGTCTGACGCGCGCGCGGCAGTTCGCGCAGGGCTTCCTCGCGGACTATGGTGAGGCAGCGGCGTTGATCGACGGCCAGACGGCCAGTGCGACGCATGTCGCGGCACAAGCGAACGCCGGCCTCGTCGACGCGCGTGTCGAAGGCGGCGGCGCCGGCGGCCGTGGACAGGTCCAGGTCGCCATAACGGATGTGGGCGTCCTGAGCCGTGGCCGGGGCGACGACGGCGGCGGACAGAACGGCGGCGGCGAAGAGGACGGGGGAGAGAACCTTCATCACTTAGCTCCTGAGGCGAAAAATTATCGCTCGAAGTGGCGACGAGGGCGCAATAGTCTTGTCGTGCGACAGGATGATGAGGGTTCAGCCGCCGATCCGCGACAATGGGATTAAATCGTCGTCACGGTCGCGGCGCCGTCACCCGCTGTTCCTCAGCCCCGCCGCCACGCCGTTGATGGCCAGAAGGATGCCCTCGCGGACGCGGGGATCGTCGTCGCCGGCGCGGCGGCGGCGGATCAGCTCGATCTGGACGTGGTTCAGCGGCTCGACATAGGGCATGCGCAGGCGGATCAGCCGGTCCAGCTCGGGCTGGCCGCCCAGCAGCCTGTCGTGGCCGGTGATGGCCAGGATGGCGTCGTGGGTGCGCTGCCACTCCTCGCGGACCTCGCCATAGATGCGGGCCGCCAGAGAGGCGTCGGGGACCAGGGTGGCGTAGCGGCGGGCGATGGTCATGTCGGATTTGGCCATGACCATCTCCATGTTCTGGACCAGGGTCTTGAAGAAGGGCCAGGCCTCGGCCATCGCTTTCAGCTCGTCCATGTCCTGGCCCTGGACGGCCGATCCGAAGCCGAACCAGCCGGGCAGCATGACCCGGCTCTGCGACCAGCTGAACACCCAGGGAATGGCGCGCAGATCCTCGATCCGGGTGGAGGCCGTCCGCGACGACGGACGAGAGCCGATCTTCAGGTCGGCGATCTCGGCGATGGGGGTGGCGGCGCGGTAGTAGTCGACGAAGCCGTCGGTCTCATAGACCAGCTGGCGATAGGCGGCCATGGAGCGAGCCGACAGGTCCGAAAGGGTGGCGCCGTGTTCGGCGGTGAAGGCGTGATCCGTCCCCTTGCCCAGCGAGGCCAGCATGGCGCCGCAGGTCAGGGCGTCGAGATTGCGAAGCGCGATCTCGGGCTCGCCGTATTTGTTGGCGATGACCTCGCCCTGTTCGGTGGTGCGGATGCGGCCCTGAACCGTGCCTTCGGGCTGGGCCAGGACGCCGGCGAAGGACGAGCCGCCGCCGCGCCCGACCGTGCCGCCGCGCCCGTGGAACAGTTGCAGCTTCAGGCCATGCGTCTGCGTCACCTCGACCAGGGCGCGCGAGGCCTCATGCAACTCCCATCCCGAGGTCAGGTAGGAGCCGTCCTTGTTCGAATCTGAATAGCCGATCATCACCTCCTGCACCCCGCGCGCCTTGGCGACGGCGAGGGCGGACGGTTCCTGAAGCAGCCGCTCCAGCGTCGGACGCGCAGCGCGCAGATCCTCGATGGTCTCGAACAGGGGGGCGGCCTGAATCGGGCAGGCGGCGGGGTCTTCGGGGCTATAGAGACCGACCTCCTTGAGCAGCAGATAGACTTCCAGCAGGTCCGAGGCTGCGTCAGTCTTGGACACGATATGGGTGCGGATGGCCTGGGGTCCGAAGGCGGAGAGGGAGGTCGCAGCCGCCTGAAGGATGGCGCGCTCTTTAAGGGTCTCGGGTTCGTATTCGGCGTAGGGGCTGAACAGCAGGCGCGACGAGGCCAATTCCTCGGCCAGGACTTTCAACCGCCCTTCCTCGTCCAGCGCCAGATAGTCGGACTGGACGCCGGCGACCTTGAGCAGGTCCGCGACGACACGTTCATGGACGTCGGCGTTCTGGCGCATGTCCAGGGTCGCCATGTGGAAGCCGAACACCTCGACCGCCGTGATCAGGTCGCTGAGCCGGTCGTCGGCGAAGACGCCGCCGTGGTGCGAGACCAGGCTGTCGTGCAGGGTCTTCAGGTCGGCCTCGAAGGCGTCGGGACCGGGATAGGGCTGGGCCTCGACGGCGGGACGGCGCGGCGCAGGGGCGTCGCCCAGCTTCTGGTGCGTGGCGGCGAGGCGGGCATAGACGCCGGTCAGGGCGCGGCGATACGGCTCGTCCGCGCGGTGGGGCGAGGGGTCGTGGGCGGCGTCGGCCAGGGCCTGAAGCTGGGGAGACACCTGGGCCAGTTCTGCCGCCAGGCTGAGTTCGGCGCCCAGGGCGTGGACCTCGTCCAGATAGAAGGTCAGCACCGCCCTTGCCTGGGTGCGGAAGGCGGCGGTCATGACCGTGGCGTCCACGTTCGGATTGCCGTCGCGATCGCCGCCGACCCAGGTGCCGACCCGCATGAAGGGCTTGAGGTCCGGTGCGTCCAGCAGCCGCCGCCAGGCCGACAGCTGCTTGGGGGCGACGTGCAGGAAGATGCGGTCGAGGAAGGAGACGACGGTGTCGATCTCGTCCTGCACCACCAGGCCCTGGGTGCGGACCAGACGCGTGGCCCACAGGATGACGATCTGGCGGCGCAGCGGCTCGTTCAGGGCGTCGAGCGTGCAGGCGTCGCCGGCCTTGTCGCAGGCGTCCAGCAGGTCGGTGATGGCGGCGATCCGGTCGATCACGCTCTTTCGGCGCACCTCGGACGGGTGGGCGGTCAGGACGGGCGAAATCAGGGACTGGTCCAGCAGGGCGCGCACGGCCTCAAAGTCCACGCCCTGATCGGCTAACCGCTTCAGCGCGCCTTCGGGCGTGTCGGGCCGGGCGCCGGCCTCGGCCTGGCTCTGGGCCCGCCTGCGGGTCGAGCGGTCCTCGGCGATATTGGCCAGCAGCGAGAACAGGGCGAACCCGTGCGCCAGCCCGGCCGCCTGATCCACCGACATGGCGGTCAGCAGCTTCTCCAGACGTTTTGCGGGATGGGAGGCCGGGTCGCGGTGATAGGCGATGGAGGCCTGGCGCACCGCCTCGACGTGATCGAACAGGGCCTGGCCGCCTTCGTCGCGGATGATGTCGCCCAGAAGACCACCCAGCAGTCGGACTTCGTCGCGCAGGGCGTCGTCGGCGGCGGGGCTCATCATGTGGCATATCCTTGGTCGGCACGGGGAGATCGGCATCTGGAAGTGCGAATGCGCCCGCGTCAACGCACGATCCGTGACAGCAGTGCGCAGAGATTTCTTGCAGAGATCATGGTGAACCCGCCGTTAGGGTTTCTTAACCGACAGCGGGCGATGATGGCGGCGTAGGATTCCAGATCGGTTCCGCCTGTGCCCATGTTCGCCAAACGCCAGTCCGCCCTCGCCGCCGCCGCCGGAGCCGCTCCGCGCGCAAAGGATGGCCCGAGCCTGACGCCCGTCATCAACGCGCTGAAGAAGCCGCCGGTCGTGGCGGGCCTGGCCGGGCTGTTCCTGCTGAGCACAAGCGCCCTGTTCCTGACGGTGCTAGGCGATCCCAAGGCCGGCACGCCCTCGGCCCATGTCGCGCTGGAGCGTGAGGCCCCCGCGGCGCAAGCTCCGGCGGCCGCGCCCACCGGGTTCGAGGCCTTCTCCATGGGGGCGATGGGGCTTTATCAGAATCTGGCCGGCGGCGGCGATCCGGCGGCGGGCGGCGATGCGGTCATCACCCTGCCGGATGGCGGTAGCGTGTCGGGTCAGGGCGCGCCCATCAGCGCTCCGGTCCATGCGGCCTCGCCCTTGGCCAAGGCGCCCATCGCGGGCCTGTCGCAGCCCGGATCGAACGGCCCCTTGCCGATGATCGCGCCGGACGGCCGCGTTCCGGCCCAGGCCTATGCCCGGCCCTTCCGTCCGAACGGCAAGCCGCGCGTGTCGCTGATCGTCGGCGGTCTTGGGCTGAATGCGGTGACGACCCGCGCGGCCATCGAACGCCTGCCGCCGGAAGTGACGCTGAGCTTCGTGCCCTATGCGGACAACCTGCAATCCTGGATCGACCAGGCGCGGGCGCAGGGCCATGAGGTCATGCTGGAAATGCCGATGGAGCCGACCGGCTATCCCGACAACGATCCCGGCCCCTATACGCTGCTGGCCGACGGCGGCGCCGACGACGTGGGCGCCAAGATGGACTGGCTGCTTGGTCGGGCCACCGGCTATTTCGGCGTGACCAACTATCTGGGCGACCGCTTCTCAAGCTCGGACACGGGCATGAACGCCTTCCTGGGGATCCTGCGTCAGCGCGGCGTCGCCTTCCTGGACGACGGCTCGTTCCAGCGTCGGCCAGGCGCCTGGGCCCGGGCCAGCGCGGACCGCGTCATTGATCGGACCCAGTCGCCGGCCGCCATCATCGCCGCTCTGAACGGGCTGGAGGCCCAGGCCAAGCTGCGCGGCTCGGCGCTGGGAACCGGCTTCAGCTATCCGGTCACGGTCGAGGCCGCCGCCCGCTGGACCGCCGGTCTGGAACAGCGCGGCCTGCAACTGGCGCCCGCCTCGTCCATGTCGATGCGGCCGGGGCGCTAGTGTCCGATCTCGACGCCTATCGGCCCAATGTCGGGGTCGTGCTGTTCAATCGCGACGGCCTGGTCTGGTACGGCCAGCGCCACGCCACGCCCGGTCCGCACAATTGGCAGTTTCCGCAAGGCGGCGTCGATGCGGGCGAGGATCTGGAAGCGGCGGCCCGGCGCGAACTGCGCGAAGAGACGGGCGTCACCTCCGTCGAACTGCTGGCGCGGACGGACGACTGGATCCTGTACGACTTTCCCCCCGAGGCCATGAACAACGCCAAGGCCTGGCGAGGCTTCAAGGGTCAGAAGCAGCAGTGGTTCGCCTTCCGCTTCACCGGCGACGAGGCCGAGATCGATCTGGCGGCCGACGACGATGTCGAGTTCGACGCCTGGCGCTGGGGCCCGCTGTCGGACGCCTGCGACCTGATCGTGCCGTTCAAGCGGCCGGCCTATGAACAGGTCGTCGCCGCCTTCGCCCATCTGGCGGCATAGAAAAAGGGCGGCGCGAACACCGCCCTTTCATAATCTGGCCTGAGGGCGATTTAGGCCGCTTCAGCCTTGGCTTCGATCAGGGGCTGGCCGGCGCCGATTTCGATGCGGCGGGGCTTCAGCGCCTCGGGCAGTTCGCGCTTCAGCGAAATCGACAGCAGGCCGTTGACCAGGCTCGCGTCGGTGACAACGACATAGTCGGCCAGCTGGAACCGGCGCTCGAAATCGCGCTCGGCCAGGCCGCGATGCAGATAGGTCTTCTGCGTGGCCGCATCATCGTTGGCGGTCTTGCGGCCGGTCACGGTGAGCAGGTTTTCCTTCACCTCGATGTTCAGCTCGTCGGGGCCGAAGCCGGCGACGGCGATCTCGATGCGATAGGCATTCTCGCCCGTGGTCTCGATATTGTAGGGCGGATAGCCCGTGTCCTGGCCGGTCGTGCGCGAGGCGCTTTCCAGCAGATTGGCCAGACGGTCGAAGCCGACGGCCGAACGGTACAGCGGGGTGAAATCATAGGTACGCATCAGCATCCTCCTGAGGATCAGCAAGGTTGAGCCGCCCGGCGGTTTGGCCCGGACGGTAGGGATGCAGTCCGACGACCCGAGATCGGCGTCGTCAGTCTGGAGAACCCGAAATCGGCGCTCTCGCGAAAGAAGATGGTGGCCTCCAAAACGGCGTCAAGGGCGCGGGGTCGATGATTTTGCTTGCGTCAAATTGGCCTGCGTCTCGCGAACGTCATTTGCTCGGGCGGCGGGCCTGCCTATGGAGAAGGACTTGAACCCGGAGCTCCTGATCATGCGCCATGCCGTCTTCGGCCTCGCCGCCGTTCTGCTGTCCGCCGCCCCCGCCGTCGCGCATCAGTCGTTCCAGACCGAAGGGGCCTGGACGCCGACGCGCTCGGCCCTGTCCAGCGCCCTGCCGACCTTCGCCGAGGACACGGCGTTGCAGACCGCCGTCGCCGCGGAGACCCGGCCCGCCGCCGATCGGGCACGCGACGTCTATCGCCACCCTTACGAATCCCTGACCTTCTGGGGCCTGACGCCAGGCATGACGGTGGTGGAGATCGAGCCGGGCGGCGCCAGCTGGTGGCGGCATATCCTGGAACCCTATGCGGCGGCGACCGGCGGTCGCTACGTGCCGGTCAACCGCCCGCTGGAAGACATGGGCGTGCCTGAGGGCAGCGCAGACTTCATCCTGGTGGCGCGCGCCTTTCACAACTGGTCGCGCAATGACCGGACCCAGCCCTATCTCCAGGCCTTCTTCAAGGCGTTGAAGCCGGGCGGCGTGCTGGCCGTCGAACAGCACCGCAGCGCCGAGGGGCTGAGCGTCGCCGATGTGGCCTCGACCGGCTATGTGCCCGAAAGCTATGTGATTCATGAGGCGCGCAACGCTGGTTTCGTGCTGGAGGCGCGCAGCGAGATGAACGCCAATCCCAAGGACGATCACGACCATCCGTTCGGGGTCTGGACCCTGCCGCCCATCCGCCAGTCGGCGGCGCGCAACGATCCGTCGGGCCGAACCCTGACGCCCGAGGAACGCGCCGCCTTCGACGCTATCGGCGAGAGCGACCGCATGACCCTGCGGTTCCGCAAGCCGGAATAGGTGGTCTTGCGTTTTGACCGGGCCGGCGAACCTGATTAAGCCCAATGGGTCAGGGTGCGTCGGACGCGGATCCCGGCGTGCTGCGGGAGTTTTGAATGGCTGATTGTCTGGCGAGCGCGGGCGGGTTTTCGCGTCGGTTCCTGCTGAGCGGCGCGACCGCGCTGGCCCTGACCGGCGTGGCGGCTTGCGGTCGCAAGGACGAAGCCGCCAAGACCCCCGAGGCGCCGCCCAAGCCCGCCGGTCCGGCGGAAGGTTCTCTGGAATGGGCGGTCGAGGGTTCCTGGCGCAACGCCCAGGACAAGGCGCGCGACGCCTTCCGCCATCCAATGGAGACCCTGCGGTTCTTCGGGCTTCAGCCGCGCATGACGGTGGTGGAGTTCTGGCCCGGCAGCGGCTGGTACACTGAAATCCTGGCCCCCTATCTGGCCAAGGGCGCCGGAACCTATGTCGCCGCCCTGTTCCCCGAGGGGCCGACCGCCGATCCGGCCCAGGCCGTTCTGAACGCCGCCTTCCGCACGCGGTTTTCCAGCGACAAGAAACTGTATGGCGAGCCGCAGTTCACGGTGTTCGGATCCGGCTCTGGCCCGGTGACGACGGCGGGGACGGCGGAACTGTGCCTGTTCATGCGCACCCTGCACGGCTGGATGGCGGCGGGCATCGCCGAAAAGGCCTTCGCCGACGCCTTCGCCGCGCTTAGGCCCGGCGGCATCCTGGGCATCGAGCAGCACCGGCTGTCGCCGGCCGAGGACCAGGATCCAGTCGCCGCCAACGGCTATGTCCAGGAGGCCTTCGTGCGCCAGTTGGCGGCCGAGGCGGGCTTCGTCTTCGTCGAGGCGTCCGAGATCAACGCCAACCCCGACGACACCAAGGACCATCCCTTCGGCGTCGATACGCTGGCGCCCACGCGCCTGACGGCCCCGCGCGGCCAGCCGGTCGATCCCGAGTTCGACCGTTCGAAATACGAGGCGATCGGCGAGAGCGATCGCATGACCTTGAAGTTCAGGAAGCCCGAGTGAACCGCGCCCAAGCCTTCGCCGCCAACGCCCCCCTGATGGGGGTGCCCGGCGCCGCCTCACCCCCCGGCGGCAAGGGCGACTGGTTCCGCGGCGCGGGCGGGATGCGCCTGCGCGCCGGTCTATGGAAGCCGTCGCACCTGAGCGCAGACAAGGTGCGCGGCACGGTGGTCCTCAGCCCCGGCCGTACCGAGCCGATCGAGAAATACTACGAGGTCATCGGCAATTTCCTGGCCCGCGGCTGGTGCGTGCTGACCCACGACTGGCGGGGGCAGGGTCTGTCGGCCCGGCTGCTGCCCGACCGGCTGAAGGGCCACGCCCGCGCGGTCGAGGAGTTCCTGGACGACTACAACCGCCTGCTGAACGCCTATGAAGACCAGTGTCCCAAGCCCTGGATCATGGTCGGCCATTCGATGGGCGCCTGCCTGAACCTGCTGACGCTGGAGAGCGGCGAGACCCGGTTCGCGGGCGCGGTTCTGTCCAGCCCCATGCTGCGGATCAAGACCGGCAAGCGGTCGATGTGGTCGGTCAAGCTGGTGGTGCGCTGGAACATCCGCCACGGCCAGGCGGGCGACTATATCCTGGGCGATCCCGACGATCCGTTCGACCACAACTTCGCCGAGGACGCCCTGACCTCGGACGAGAGCCGTTACGAGATGTGGCGTCAGCAGCTTTACGCCTGTCCGCATCTGGCCATCGGCGGCCCGACCTATGGCTGGCTGGCCTTTGCGTTGGACGCCGGCGAGCGCGCGTTGAAGCCCAAGGCGCTGAAATCGGTCAGGACCCCGGTCGTCATCGTCCAGGCCGACGCCGACGACGTGGTGTGGAAACAGACCAACCGCTGGGCCGCCAAACGCATCCCGCGCGGCCGCTATGTCGAGGTTTCCGGCGCCAAGCACGAGGTCATCATGGAGGCCGACGACCTGCGCGCCGTCTTCCTGAACGAGTTCGACGCCATGGCCGACATGGTCGCCCCGACGGCGGATGCGGTTAAGGATCCTTCGGCGAGGACCGTGGACGTGACGGCGGAGACGCCGTCTGTTTCTTGAAGCTGGAGTTGGACTTCGAAAACAGCCCAAGAGTCCGTTCGTCTGATGGCGAGATCTAAGACAGAAAGCGCCGGTTGAGGTCCTTGAGTTTGGCGAGTTGCTGCACGGTCTCGGGAACGCGGTCCAGCGCGACAACGAACCGCCAGACATAGGCGAACACGGCATAGACATCGCCCGCCGCCACAGCGCCGCCTTGAGAGAGTCTCCATAAGGCGGCTGCGACCAGGACGATCACGCTGAGCTCCATCAGCCCGAACGCGCGGGCTTCCGAGTCGGACAATCTGACCCGCCATCTTGAAAGCGCGTCGAAATGGCGTCTCACGGTCGAAACGCGTCCTCGCGTCAGAATCGTCACCTCTTTTTCCAGTCGATCATTCAGTCCTCGGTTCAGAACGAGCGAGCGCCGCGCCAAGGCGAAGTTGACCAGGCCGAGCGGAATGAGAAGCAGAACACAGATTCCGCCTACGATCGGATCGAGCGAAAGCAGGATGACCATAGCTGTGACCAGTCCGACGAGGCCCATCAGCACGCCCGGAATGTCTTTCTCCAGGAAATCGACATACTCGCGCGACAGGATGGCGCGTGATGTGATGATCGTCGGCGTCATCCCCTTGCCATGCGCACGTATGACGAAACCGCCGGCCAGATCCGCATAAACCCGAGTGAAGACGCGCGTGTCGAACATCCTCGCGCCCACCTCCAGACCCGTCATGAGCAGATGCCAGACGGCGAGGACGATTATGGGTTTCCAGTCTCCCTTGAGAACGCCGTTGATCGCAAAGGCGGTCATCAACGGATAAAGCTGTCCCGACAGGAACATCAGGGTCGTAAGACTGTAGGCCGACGTCAGGCTCAGCGCATGTCGGCGAGCGAGAGCATATATCACTGAACCTGCTCCTTATCCCTGCGCCCTCTCAGACGCGTGGGACGTTTTGTTCGCCTTATATCGCCGCGCGTTTCAGCGTCACCAGGGCCTGGTCGATCAGGCGGGCGTCGCCGACGGCGAGGATCTGGCCGTTGTCGTCGGGGGCGGCGCCGCGCCAGTTGACGACCTGGCCGCCGGCGGCCTCGATCACGGGGACCAGGGCGGACCAGTCCCAGGGCTTGAGGCTGGTCTCGGCGACCAGGTCCATCCTGCCGGCCGCCACCATCGCATAGGCATAGGCGTCGCAGCCCAGGCGAGCCAGGCGGGCGGTCGCGCGGACCTGAGTCCAGGCGCCCAGTTCGGCGCCGTTGAAGATGTCGGGGTCGGTGGTCGAGATGACGGCGTCGGTCAGTTTCTCGCACGCCCGCACGGCCAGCGGCGTCTCGGCCTCGCCGCGCAGCAGCCGCGCGCCGGACGGGCCGCCGATGAAGATCTCGTCCAGATAGGGCTGGGCGATGACGCCGACCGTGGGCTTTCCGGACTGGCGCAGGGCGATCAGGGTGGTCCAGAGCGGCAGGCCCGAGATGAAGGCGCGGGTGCCGTCGATGGGGTCCAGCACCCAGACGTGCTCGGCCTCGGGCCGGTCCTGGCCATATTCCTCGCCGATGACGCCGTGGTCGGGATAGCGGGCGGCGATCAGGCGGCGGATAGCGGCCTCGGCCTGTTTGTCGGCCTCGGTGACCGGGTCGAAACCGGCGGCGCCGCCCTTGTCCTCATGCCCGATGTCCGAGCGGAAGAAGGGCAGGGTCACGCGCGCTGCTTCGCGCGCCAGTTCGATGGCGAAGGCTTCGTATTCGGTCATGAGGCTCCCTTACCGCGCTTTCGCCGGCTTGGGCGCCCCTCAGCGTCTCAGGCGGGGGCCACATCCGTGTGCAGCGACTTGGCCAGGTCCAGCAGGCGGCGGCGGGGCCGTTCGTCCAGCTGATAATAGGCCTGGATCAGGTCCAGGGTCTCCTTGCGCGAGAAGACCTCGCCGCCCTTGGTCGGGGCCGCGTCGTTCTCCATCGCCTCGGCGAGACCGTCGTAGAAATAGGCGACGGGCGTTTCCAGCGCCTCGGAGAGTTGCCACAGGCGGGCGGCGGAGATGCGGTTGGCGCCGCACTCGTATTTCTGGATCTGCTGAAAGCGGATGCCGACCTGGACGGCCAGCTGTTGCTGGGTCAGGCCCAGCAGACGCCGGCGCCGACGCAGGCGGCGGCCCAGGTGCAGGTCGATGTCGGCGGCCATGGCCGTGATCCTCGTCTCAACGTCTGTCCCGATGCGGGACGACATACGTCGATGGGGGCAATCACCGTGCCGGATCGCGTCCGAGGGGAATTTGACCTTATTGCGGCGACTGTGAAGGAAGGACGCAACCGTATGGCCCGAGTTGCATTTACTGCAACAGCTTGGCTTTACAGGAAGGAATCTCAGCAATGAACATCATCTTTTGGATCGTCGTCGGTATCATCGCCGGCTGGCTCGCAGAAAAAATCATGGGTCGTAGCCACGGCCTCATTACCAATCTGATCGTTGGTATTATCGGCGCAGTAATCGGTGGATTTATCGCTGGAGCACTTGGCATTACCTGGGGTGGTTGGATCGGCTCCACGATCATTGCAACCATCGGCGCGATCATCCTTCTGTTCCTTTTGGGACTGGTCAAGCGTCGCGCTTGATCCGGCAATAGGTTGAAGACGAAGAGGGCGGCTCGAAAGAGCCGCCCTCTTTGCTGCGCGCTGTTTCGCAGGGGCGCAATCGGACAAACGAAAGGGCGGCCGGGAAATCCGGCCGCCCTCGTCATTCAGCCGGTGAGGCCTGTCTTAGTTCGGCTCGGTCGGAGCCGGGGTCGCCGCGTCCGGCGCCGGGGCGGCCGGCTCGGTCGTGGCGGGATCCGTCGGCTCAGCCGTCGGAGCCGGCTCTGCGCCGGGAGCGGGAGCGGGAGCGGGAGCAGGAGCGGCGGCCGGAGCGGGCGGTGCGCCCGCGATGGGGGCGGCGGCGTCGAACTCGGCCTTGGTGTAGGCTACGACCACGCCGGCGCCTTCCTGGCGGATGCCGCTCAGCGGCACGGCGCGAAGCTGGCCGTCGGCGCCGCGAACGGTGAGTTCCTGCTTGCCTTCGGCATTGGACTGAACGCCTTCCAGCTTGCCCAGTTCGCCGTCAGGACCCGCGACGCTCGATCCAGGGTTGAGCGAAAGCGATTGCTGCGAGGACGCAGCGGCGGCAGGCGCAGCAGCCGGAGCGGGCGTGGCTTCTTGCGCCATAGCGGGCGCGGCGGTCATGAAGGCGGCGGCAGCGCCGGCCAGAAGAACAGTCTTGATGGTCATGGGAGAACGTCCCCGGTTACGCGAGCCCGACGCCCGCACCAGACCAAACTCGCCATGTTACGATATGTTTCACGCGCCTAGAAATGACCTCAGGAGCGCCCCGGTTGGACGATTCTTGGTCTATGTTCGGGCAATCCACGATTCGAGAGGCCAAGCTTGTCCAGCCGACCCAGGCGCACTTCCGGTCTGTACCGTCGTCTTCTGGGCCTGGCCTATGAGCTGACGCCGCAGATATTCGCCATCGTGGCGTTCGTGGCCGGGGCCCTGATGCTGGTCTCGGCGGTGACGCCCGAGTTCGACGACCGGCTGCGTCGGTTGACGGGGGTGGTGTCGCCGCTTCTGATCGACCTGTCCCATTTCGTCGGCAGCATCGCCGGCTTCCTGCTGCTGTTGCTGTCGGCGGGGCTGTGGCGGCGGCGGCGCGGCGCCTATTGGGCGGCGCTGCTGGTGCTGGCGACAGGGGCGGTGTTTTCGATCCTCAAGGGACTGGACTGGCAACAGGCGACCAATCTGGTGATCGTCGCGGCCCTGCTGGCGCCCTGCCGGTCGGCCTTCAATCGCCGGTCGCGGCTGAGCGAGCCGCTGCGGCCCAGCTGGCTGCTGCTGCTGACGGCGGTGGTGGCGTCCATGCTGTGGCTGGGCTTCTTCGCCTATCGCGACGTGGCCTATAATGACGAGCTGTGGTGGCGTTTCCTGAGCGATCGCCAGGAGTCAGGCTTCCTGCGCGCCGGTCTGGTGCTGGCGATCCTGACCCTGGTGGTGGCGGGACGGTCGCTATTGAGCTCGCCCGGCGCCGACAGTCATGGCCCGGCCGGCCCTGTGGACATCGAACGGGCGACGACGGCGCTTAAGACGGCGGATACGGCGACGCCCGAAGCCTGGCTGGCCATGCTGGGCGACAAGGCGCTGATGTTCAGCCCGTCGGGGTCCAGCTTCCTGGCGTATCGTGTGCGAGGCCGGCGCTGGATCGCGATGGGCGAACCGGCGGGCCTGAAAAGCGAGCGGCTTGAGCTGCTGTGGAACTTCGCCGAGATGGCCGACAGCCACGGCGGGGCGGCCGTCTTCTATTCGGTCGGCGAGGGCGTGCTGGGCGATCTGGCGACCATGGGGCTGGCCGTGCGCAAGGTCGGCGAGACGGCGGTGATCGAGGCCGACAAATTTTCCATCGAGGGCAAGGGCAAGCAGAACCTGCGGACGGCGGTGAACCGCGCCGAGCGGGAGGGCTCGTCGTTCGAGGTGTTGCCGGCCGGTTCGGCCGGGCCGATCGCGGACGAGCTGCGCGAGATCTCGGACGCCTGGCTGGCCATGCATGACGGGTCTGAGAAGTCCTTTTCGCTGGGGCGGTTCGACGCCGCCTATCTGGACCTGACGCCGTTGGCCGTCGTACGCGAGGGCGGGCGGATCGTGGCCTTCGCCAATCTGCTGACCGCGCCGGATGAGGCGGCGGTCGATCTGATGCGCCACCGTCCCGACGCCCCGCATGGGGTGATGGACTATCTGTTCATCCGCTGCGCCCAATGGGCAAAGGCCGAAGGTTTGGCCAGTTTCGACCTGGGCATGGCGCCGCTGGCGGGGCTGGAGGATCGCCGGATCGCCCCGGTCTTCGCGAGGGTCGGCGCCCTGGTGTTCGAGGAGGGCGGGGCGCTTTACGGTTTTCAGGGCTTGCGCAGCTATAAGGCCAAGTTCGGGCCGGACTGGCGTTCGCGCTTCATCGCCGCGCCGGTGTCGACGCCCTTGCCGATGGCGCTGCTGGACGTGGCCCTGCTGACCAGCGGCGGCTGGCTGGGGATGATCGGCCTGAAGAAGGGCTGAGGCTCAGGTCAGAAGCGCCTTCAGCACGCCATCCAGCACCGGGCGGCCGCGAGCGGTTGCGATCAACCGATCATTCTGAAGGATCAGAAATCCGTCGGCGATCAGGCCGGCGACCGGCGCGCGATCCGGCGACAGGCCCAGGGGCGAAAGCAGGGCGGTCGGCGCGCCCTCGGTGGTGCGAAGTGCCAGCAGGAACCGCTCCTCGGCCGCATCGGCCGAGGTCTGGGCGTCGCGGTCGGACCAGGGCGCAGCGGCCGAAACTCCCGCTACATAGTCGGCGATGCGGCGATGGGCGACGGTCGCGGTCCTGACGCCATCCAGCGTCAGCCGGCCGTGGGCGCCGGGGCCGAGGCCCAGATAGTCGCCGCCGCGCCAGACATGCAGATTATGCGACGACCGGGCGACCGTGCCTCGCGCGTGGTTGGACACCTCATAGGCGTCGAAGCCGGCGACCGAGAGCACGGCCTGGGTGGTTTCATAAAGAGACGCGGCGCGGTCTTCGTCCGGCGGCGTCAGTGCGCCGCGCGCAAAGGCCCGACCGAAGGCGGTCGTGGGCTCGATGGTTAGCTGATAGGGCGAGACGTGTTCGAACCCCAGGGCGAGCGCAGTCGTCAGTTCGGCGGCCCAGTCGTCGGGCGTTTGGTCCGGTCGGGCGTAGATCAGGTCGATGGACAGGCGGTCGAAGGCGCGGCGGGCCAGATCGACTGCGCGCAGGGCTTCGGCCGCCGAATGGTCGCGACCGAGAAAACGCAGGGCGTCGTCGTCCAGCGCCTGCACCCCCATCGACAGGCGGTTGATCCCGGCGTCGGCAAGGGCGGCGAACCGGCCGGCCTCGGCGTCGGTGGGGTTGGCCTCCAGCGTGATCTCGATCTCGCCAATGGGCGGGAACAGGTCGCGCGCCGCCGCCACGATGCGGGCGACGGCCTCGGGCGCCATCAGCGACGGCGTGCCCCCGCCGAAGAAGATCGAGGCCAGCCGTCGCGGGCCGGTCAGAACCCTCTGCGCGCGCAGATCGGCGAGGATCGCCTCGACCAGCCCGGCCTGCTCATCGCTTCGCCCCCGGTCGCGCACGACGTTGAAGTCGCAATAGGGGCAGATACGCGCGCAATAGGGCCAGTGGACGTAGAGGCCGATGTCGGTCCCGGGGTCGCGGGGATCAGTCAATCAGGGCGGCTTTCAGCTTGGCGAAGGCGCGGGTGCGATGGCTGATCGCGTCCTTGGCCGCCGGCTCCATCTCGCCGAAGGTCTGGTCGCCGCCGTCGGGAATGAACAAGGGGTCGTAGCCGAAGCCCCAGTCGCCGCGCGGCGGGAAGGTCAGTTGGCCGTGGACCTCGCCCTCGACCACCACGCAGGGGCCGTTGGGCCAGGCGACGGCCAGGGCCGAAGTGAACCAGGCGGCGCGGTCGGTCGCGCCGATCTCTTTCAGTCGCTCCTCGACCTTCTGCATGGCGACGGCGAAATCCTTGCCCGGTCCGGCCCAGCGCGCTGAGAAGATGCCCGGCGCCCCGTCAAGCGCCGCGACCGACAGGCCGGAATCGTCGGCCAGCGACACCTCGCCCGACAGTTGGGCCGCATGGCGGGCCTTCAGCATGGCGTTGCCGACGAAAGTGGTCTCGGTCTCGTCCGGCTCGGGCAGATTCAACTCACCTGCGGTGACGATCTCGTAATTTCCGCCCAGCAGCGCGGAGATTTCCGGGACCTTGCCGGGGTTATGTGTCGCGACGACGAGCCGCATCCCCTTGATAAGCTTTAGATTCATCGACGATCACGCCCCTGAAACAGTCTATTGCAAAAGTTTAATATCGTTAAACGATATGTAACGTGCCTTTTCCGTTCGCACGGCCTATCTATTGATCGTCAGGAACGAGGTCGCAGCGTTCATGACTTCCGCGAAAACGGAAACGATCATGCGATTAACAAATGCAAAGGGCGATAATCGCCCAAACAGGAAAGACGGAGAAATACCATGCACACGATGAACGCCTCGATGTGGCTCGACAAGGTCGGCGCTGCTTTTGTCGCCACCGTTCTGATCGCCGCCCTGCCGACCGCCCTGGTCGTCATTCTGTTCCAAGGCTTCTGATCTAGCCTTTTTCGATCAAGAGAGCTTTGACGACCAGCATGAAGACCGCGATGTATAGAGCCGCGCGCGGGTTCGCCGGACCCCGCGTGGCCATCGCCCCGCCTTCCCCGGCCTGAGATCAGAAAGACCATGCGCCTGCCGACGCCGCCAAATCCGCTGAAGCGAGGCGAGGCAAGCGCCCTGAAGGGGCTGAGCGCCCTGCGTGTTCCTTTCAAGGCCCCGTTCAAGGCGATGGGGCCCGGCTCGGTCTCCAGCATGTTGAAGGTGGTGCTGGACGTCGCCTATATCCTGCTCTGGCTGATCACCTGCGTGCTTCTGCTGCTGGTGATCGCCGCGATCTTCATTCCTCTGGATAATGTGAACATCACCGTCAGCGGGGATTCCGGCGGCAAGCAACTGCCGCTGACACGCACCCTGCTGCTGTTCGGCCTAGGCGCCGCGACGGCCTATTTCGGCGGCTTCATGCTGATCCTGCGCAGCCTGCGCCGCATCATTCGCACCCTGACCATGGGTGACCCCTTCCAGCCCGACAATGTGCGCCGTCTGCGCCAGATCGGCGTGACCCTGGCGGTCGTGACCGGCGGCGTCTGGGTGGCGCAAGGGTTTGTCGCCAAGCGGCTGGCCCCCGGCGTCATGGACCCGCAGGGGGTGGGCGAACTGCTGACCCCGATCTTTTCCGTGCTGATCGTCTTCGTGCTGGCGGAGGTGTTCCGCGAGGGCGCGCGCCTGCGTCGCGAATCCGAACTGACGATCTGAGCCGTTTCGAATAGGGTTTTCTGCATGGCCATCCGCGTCCAGCTCGACCGCGTCCTCGTCGAACGCCGCATGTCGTTGACCGAACTCGCCGACCGGGTCGGGGTGACGGTGGCGAACCTGTCGATCCTGAAGACCGGCAAGGCGCGCGCGGTGCGGTTCTCGACGCTGGACGCCCTGTGCCGCGAACTGGACTGTCAGCCCGGCGACCTGCTGGCCCATGAACCCGGTCCGGGCGACACGATCGAGGACGACGGCGAGGCATGAGGCGAAAGGGGCCGAGCCGCGACGAAAACGGACTGACGCCCGAGGACCGCCGGATCTGGACCCGTGTCGCCGGATCTGTTGCCGCGCCCAAAACCCGCAAGGCCGCCCGCGTCACTCCCGGCGCCGAGACCCCGCCCGAGATCGTCGTCACACCGTTGGAGCGACCGCGTCCTCTGGCCAAGTCGTCGCCCAAGCGCGTCGCCGCCGCGCCGCCGGTCGAGAAACGCCCTTCGCCCCCACGTGCCAAGCCTGCGCCCGAGGATCTGGAGCCGCGTCGCAAGCAGCGGCTGTCGCGTGAACGCGACCCCATCGAGGCGCGCATCGACCTGCACGGCTTCGGTCGGTTCGAGGCCGAGGATCAGCTGCGCGGCTTCCTTACCGCTTGCCAGGCGCGCCGGATGCGGGCGGTGTTGGTCATCACGGGGCAGGGGCGGATGGGCGGCGGCGTCATCCGCTCGGCCTTTGCGGAATGGATGCAATCGCCTGCGCTGCGCGGCGTGGTGTCGGGCTTCACTGTCGCCCACCAGCGGCACGGCGGAAACGGCGCCTTCTACGTCACCCTGAAACGTCGGACCTGATAGCCAAAGAAAAAGGCCGGACCCGCGCTGGCGGACCCGACCTTTTCGAGAACGGCTTGTCGCGGCCTATTTGGTGGCGATGGCGCCGGCCAGGATCACGTCGATCTGCTTGCCCATATGGTCCGACAGGGCCTGCGCGTCCCATTCGTCATAGGCGGCGCGGCGATAGTTGGACAGATAGGCGTCCCAGATCAGCTCGACCAGCAGGCGGCTGTCGGCGTCCTTGGATAGTTCGCCCTTGGCCACGGCGTCCTGAAGGATGCCGCCGATGGCGAGCAGCAGGTTCTTGGTCGCGGCGCGGGCGCGCATCTCGGCGGCCAGGGGCTGGAACCACGAGCGGGCGACGATGGCCTGGAACAGGGGCAACTGGTCCAGCGACGAATGGTAGCCGGCGCTGAGGGCGGTGACGAGACGCTGGCGGACGGGTTCGCCCTTCGGCGCGGCGGCCTCGACGACCTCTGCCAGGCGCGTCATGTCCTCGGTCAGGACGGCCTCGAACAGTTCGGCCTTGTCCTGGAAGTTGGCGAAGACGGCGCCGGTGGACATGCCCGCGCCCTTGGCGATGTCGCGGATGGTGGCGGGCTCATAGCCGCGCTCGGCAAAGAGCGAGCGGGCGGCGTCCAGAACCTTTTGTCGCGTGCGGATCTTGGCGGCCTGGCGCCGGTTCAGGCGGGGTTCGACGGCGAGGGTTGCGACAATATCAGTCATAAATCAGGCTTTTACTCTACTTTAAGTCGCGGATGAGGGGGAGCATCCGCAATCGACTTCAGGTGAATATCTCGGCCCGAGAGCGGGTCGGACGGGCGCTGCTGCTCCGAAGATGCAGGAATACGGAAGCTGTGCTTGCATCACGGAACCATGACGAAAATGGGTCCGTGATGCGACCGTAGGTATCAGCCCCTAGTCTTGGCTGGGGGCGGTTTTGGCCGGGCGGACCGTTCGACGCAGGGCGCGGCTGGGGCGATTGCGACGCTCGATCGGGGTTGCGGCCTGGAAGGCCTTTCGGAACTGGTCCCGCCGCTCATGGATGGAGGCCAGCACCAGGCCCATGGGCACGCCCAGATCGACAAGGGTGTTTTCGGCCAACTGAAGACTGGCTTCCGTCGTCTCCGGCACGGCGTCGGTGACGCCCAGGCCATAGAGTCGCATGGCGTGCTGGTCGTCACGGGCGCGGGCGATCAGGATCAGGTCCTCGCGCATGGAACGGGCGGCGGTCACCACCTCGTCCACCTTGGTCGGGGCGTCCATCGTTACGATCAGGGCGCGGGTGGATTGCACGCCGCAGTGCTGGAGCATTTCGCGGCGGCCGGCGTCGCCATAGAAGACGTCGAAGCCGTCGCGCCTGCCGGCGGCGACGATGCCGGGATCGGTGTCCAGGGCGATGAAGGCCTGGTCGTGCTCCTTCAGCATCTCGCCGATCAGCCGCCCGACGCGGCCGAAGCCGACGATGATGACGGCGCCGTCCGCGGCTTCTAGCGCTGGAAGATCGAGCTGTTGGCCGGCGGGCGCCGACTTGCGCGCCAATCGCTGACCCAGCAGGGCGAGAAGCGGAATGGAGAAGATGCTGACCGTCGCCGACAGGGCCACGGTATTGGTCAGTTGCGGCGGCGCCAGACCCTCGACCAGGCCTGTGGCGAAGACGACGAAGGCGAACTCGCCCGCCGGGGCCAGGACCAGGGCCGTCTCCAGCGCCGGCCGCGCGCCCAGGCCCCAAAACCGAGCCAGGCCGAAGATGACGCCCGTCTTCACGACCGTCAGCGCCAGGGCCAGTCCGAAGACGCCGACGGGATCGGCGGCGATGGCGTCCAGGTCCAGGCCCAGGCCGACGCCGACGAAGAAGACGCCCAGCAACAGGCCCTTGAAGGGTTCGATAGAGACCTCGACCTCGCGCCGGAACTCGGTCTCGGCCAGCAGCACGCCGGCCAGCAGGGCGCCGATGCTCATCGACAGGCCGCTGGCCTGGGCGGCGAGGCCGGCGCCGACCACCACCAGCAGGGAGGCTGCGACGAACAGTTCGCCGCCCTGATCGACCTTGCGGGCCTTGGCCACCGACCGGAACATCGGCCGCAGCACGACACGGCCCAACAGCACCATCAGCCCCAGGCCTAGCGCCGCCGGCACCAGGGTGAACAGGGCGCGTCCCAGGACGGCGGTATCCAGCGCGCCGCCCTGCTGCGCCAGGGCCGCCAGGACGGTGACGGTGATCAGGATCGGGGCGACGGACAGATCCTGAGCCAGCAGGATGGCGAAGGTGGAGCGGCCGACCGTCCCCTTCAGCCGGCCGCGCTCGGCCAGGACCGGCATGACCACGGCGGTCGATGACAGGGCCAGGCCCATGCCCAGCACCACGGCGCTGGCGAGGGTCTGACCCATCAGCAGGAAGCCGCAGGCCAGAACCGCCGTGCAGACGACGATCTGCATCATGCCCAGGCCGAACACCAGTCGGCGCATGGCGCGCAGCCGTTCCCACGACAGCTCCAGTCCGATCATGAACAGGAGAAAGGCGACGCCCAGTTCCGACAGCTGGGCCAACTGGCCCGGATCGCCGATGGTCAGCCACGAAACCCAGGGCAGGGCGTGCGCGAACCGGCCCAGTCCATCCGGTCCCAGCAGCACCCCCGCCGCCAGGAAACCCAGGACTGGGCTGATCTTCAGCCGGTTGACCAGGGGCACGATGACGCCGGCGGCCGCCAGGAACACCACCAGATCCTTGTAGTCCCCGCCCTGACCGTGCATCCGCCCTCCTCGTCTTCGCGTATGTGACCTTTATCCGCCGGCCGTGGCGAGAGGTCGCACGGCTTTCATGAACTTTTTTTAAGGTGCCAGCCCATCACGCGGGTCTAGGGTCCGCCCCGACCTGCCCGTTTCAGGGGCGGCATCCAGGAATCCGTGATGAAAAGACTGCTTATCGGGGCTGCTGTCGGCGCCCTTCTTCTGCCCGCCAGCGCCGTCCTGGCGCAGGACGTCGGCCACGACCACGCCTGCATCGACGAGACCTGCTCGATCGTTTCGCTGTTCTCGGGCGAAGAGACGGCGGCAGGCTGGCAAGGCACCGAGGCGCCTCGCTACGGCACCTGGGGCTTCGACATGGCCGGCCGCGACACGGCGGTGAAGCCGGGCGACGACTTCTTCCAGTACGCCAACGGCAAGGCGCTGGAAAAACTGGTCATCCCGTCGGACCGCACCAGCTACGGCTCGTTCGCCCTGCTGCGTGAACTGTCGGACAACCGCATGAAGGAACTGGTGTTGGGCCTGGCCAACCGCACCGACCTGGCGCCCGGGTCGGATGAGGCCAAGGTCGCCGACGCCTATCGCTCCTACATCGACGAAGCGCGCATCGAGCAACTGGACGCCCAGCCGCTGCAACCCTATCTGACCGCGATCCGCGCCGCCGACACCCATGACAAGATGGCCGTCTATATGGGCCAGACGGTCGGCCGCTTCGGCTCGTCCTTCTTCGGCACCGGCATCACCATCGATTCCAAACAACCGACCCGCTACGTCGTCTCGACGGGCCAGTCGGGCATCGGCCTGCCGAACCGCGACTACTATCTGGACGCCCGTTTCGCCGACAAGAAGGTCCTGTACGAGGCCTATGTCGCGCGCATGCTAGGCATGATCGGCTGGGCCAACCCGACCGAGACCGCCGCCCAGATCGTGGCCCTGGAAGGCAAGATCGCCGAGGCCCACTGGTCGCCGGCCGAGAACCGCAACCGCGACAAGACCTACAACGAGTTCACCATCGCCAAGCTGGCCGAGGATGCGCCCGGCTTCGCCTGGCAGGCCTATTACGACGCCGCCGAACTGGGTGGCGTACCGCGCGTGATCGTGCGTCAGGACACGGCCATGCCCAAGATCGCGGCCATCTACGCCGAGACGCCGGTCGAACTGCTGCAAGCGTGGGAAGCCTTCCACACCGCCGACGACATGGCGCCCATGATGTCCAAGCGTTTCTCGGACGCCCAGTGGGAGTTCCGCTCGCGCGACCTGTCGGGCCAGCCCGAGCAGCGCACTCGCGAAAAGCGCGCCATCTCCTTCGCCGAAGGCTCGCTGGGCGAGGCTACGGGCCGGCTCTACGTCGCCCAGTATTTCCCGGCTGAATCCAAGGCCAAGATGGAAGAGCTGGTCGCTAATCTGCGCACGGCTCTGTCGCACCGGATCGAGAACCTGACCTGGATGGGGACCGAGACCAAGGCGGCGGCGCAGGAGAAGCTGCGCAAGTTCACGGTCAAGATCGGCTATCCCGAGAAATGGCGCGACTACTCCGGCCTGGACATCCGCGCGAACGACCTAGTCGGCAACGCCGAGCGCAAGGGGCTGTTCGAGTGGAACTACGACCTGGCCCGTCTGAACGCGCCGGTCGACAAGTCGGAGTGGGGCATGACCCCGCAGACGGTGAATGCCTATTACAACTCGGCCAACAACGAGATCGTCTTCCCGGCGGCGATCCTGCAGCCGCCCTTCTTCGATCCGAACGGCGATGCGGCGGTCAACTACGGCGGCATCGGCGGTGTAATCGGCCACGAGATCGGCCACGGCTTCGACGACCAGGGCTCCAAGTCCGATGGCGACGGCGTGCTGCGCAACTGGTGGACGCCCGAGGACAAGGCCAACTTCGAGGCCCTGACCGCGCGTCTGGGCGCGCAATATGCGACCTATGAGCCGATCGCCGGCTATCACATCAACCCCGGCCTGACGATGGGCGAGAACATCGGCGACGCCTCGGGCGTGGCGGTGGGGCTGGAGGCCTATCATCTGTCTCTGAACGGCCAGCCAGCGCCGGTTCTGGATGGGGCGACCGGTGACCAGCGCTTCTTCTACGGCTGGGCCCAGGTCTGGCAGTCGAAGTATCGCGACGAAGCCCTGAAGCAGCAGGTCGCCACCGACCCGCACTCGGCCGCCCAGTTCCGGGTCATCGGCCCGCTGCGCAACGTGGACGCCTGGTACGACGCCTTCGACGTCCAGCCGGGCACGAAATACTATCTGACGCCTGAGGAACGCGTTCGCCTCTGGTAAGGCGACGCTTGTTCGAGAATGGAAAGGCCGGGGTTTGTCCCGGCCTTTTTCATATCGACAATCGCCTGTCGAAACCTCGACATCGCATCGACAATTAGTCGAGGTTTTTCAGAGGTTGCGCCGGGCTCAAGGCGCGAAAAAGCCCGCTGCGGGGGATACATCGCAGCGGGCTTTCGCGCTCTTTGCAGAGCGGACGTTTCCTCCCCGAAACGCCTTCAAGTGCTGCGCGCTTGAGCAACGCTTGCCCTTGAGTGAGTTCATTTGACGCATCGGCCCCGTCCGCGTCAACGACGGGTTTCGCCCGAGTCGAACTTTCTTCGACTTATCGCTGATAACTCATCTATGAGGCCTCTTATTATCGAAGCTTATTCGATAATGGATTTGATGGCGGCGACCAGGCCTTCGCGGGGGATCTTCATCTGGCCAGGACGTTCGGCCTTCCAGGCGTCGTTGTCGGTGATGGCGGCGGCGGCGGCGCGGCCGGCGTCCAGATCCTTGATGGTGACCTCGCCGGCGGCGATCTCGTCCCCGCCCAGGATGACGACGGCGGGGGCGCCGCGCCGGTCGGCGTATTTCATCTGGGCCTTCATGCCCGCGCGACCCAGATAGAGCTCGGCGGAGACCCCCGCGGCGCGCAGTTCGGCTACGGCGGTCAGATAATGGGCCATGTCGTCCTCGGAGAAGACGATGACCACGACCGGGCCGCGCACGGCGTCCTCGGCGCCCCGTCCCGCCGCGCGCAGAGCCGAGGCCAGGCGCGAGACCCCGAAGGAGAAGCCGGTGGCCGGCGTGCTCTGGCCGGTGAAGCGGGCGACCAGGTCGTCATAGCGGCCGCCGCCGCCGATGGAGCCGAAGCGGACCGGGCGCCCCTTGTCGTCGACGGTGTCCAGCAGCAGTTCAGCCTCGAACACGGCGCCGGTGTAGTATTCCAGACCGCGCACGATGGTGGGGTCGAACTTGACGGCCTCCTGGCCGACCGACATGGCGGCCAGCGCCCGGTCGATGGCGGCCAGTTCGTTCAGCGCCGCCTCGCCCGCTGCGCCCAGGTCGCCGGAACGCGCGACGGCGTCCAGGGTCTGCGCCCGCGTCAGGCCGGGGGTGTTGGCCGAGTCCAGGAAGCCCTCGATGGCGGCCGTGACCTTGGTCGGCAGGCTTGCACCCTTGGTATAGTCGCCGGACTCGTCCAGTCGGCCTTCGCCCAGCAACTGGACGACGCCTTCCCAGCCCAGGCGGTCGAACTTGTCGATGGCGCGCAGGGCCGTCAGGCGCTGACCGGCCTCGGTCACGCCACCGGCGTCGAACAGGCCGTCGAACAGCTTGCGGTTCGAGACGCGGATCTGGGCTTGGCCGGCATCCAGACCCGCGCTGGCCAGGCCTTCGCAGGCCATGGCGATGATCTCGGCGTCGGCCTCGGGTCGGTCGGAGCCGACCGTGTCGGCGTCGCACTGCCAGAACTCCCGGAATCGGCCGGGGCCGGGCTTCTCATTGCGCCAGACCGGACCATAGGCATAGCGCCGGAAGGGCTTGGGCAGGGTCTCCCACGTCTGGGCCGCGAACCGGGCCAGCGGCGCAGTGTGATCGTAGCGGAGGGCCATCCACTCGCCCGGCTCATCCGACCCGGCGTCGTCCTGAAGCGCGAAGACGCCTTCGTTGGGACGGTCGGCGTCGGGCAGAAACTTGCCCAGAGCGTCGGCATATTCGAAGGCCGGTGTCTCTAGCGGCTCGAAGCCCCAGCGCTCATAGACTTCGGACACGCGGGCGACGATGCGCCGCTCTGCGGTCAGGTCGCGGCCGCGCTTGTCGGCGAAACCGCGCGGATTGCGGGCGAGAGGTCCTCGGGTCTCGCCCGAGGATGACGAGGTTTTGTCGGCGATGCTCATGGCGCGCGCTTAAGCCAAGGGGCGGATCACCGCAAATTCCATGAGGCGACGGCCGGTGACTTCCAGACCGTCGAATGTCGGTTGCCGGACACAGGCGCTTGTTTACACGACGAGAAATCGCATTGGGGCGGAACCTGGGCACAGGCTTTCCGTTGTTGAGCGCCATGACGCCACACGCCCTTCTCGTATCCCGCACCTGCAACACGTCGGACCGGCGCACCATCCGCTGGTGGGAGTGCGAACTGGTCGATACCGACGGGTCTCGACGCATCCGCGATCAGGCCTTCTTCTCCATCGGCGAGGCGAAATCCTGGGCCTCGGCGCAGGGCTATCCGGTCAGCGACGACGCCGCGTCGTCCTCGGAGGCGTGATGTCCGACAACCCGCCGAGTGGCATATTGACTGCCGAAGCGTTCGACACGCCGCGTATTCTGCTGGCCGGCGCCGTCGACTATGAAATGTACGATCGGTTCCGAGAGCAGTTGGCTGCTGCACCTAAGAGCGGACTGACGGTCATCGAGCTGTCTACGCTGGGCGGCGATCCCGAAGTGGCGCGGATGATGGGCGAGGATGTCCGGTTTCAGAGCGACATCAACCCATCGCGACGACTGGTCTTCCTGGGCAAGGCGGCGATCTACTCCGCCGGCGCGACGTTCATGAGCTTTTTCGCCACGCCCAACCGTTATCTGACGCGCGGCGCGCGGGTCATGATCCATGAGCGCAAGATGGATAAGGCGCTGCACATCACCGGCCCGCTGACCACCTGCATCGCCTCGGTCCGGGCGATGTTGAACGAGTTGGAACACTCAATCGCCATCCAGAACGAAGGGTTCGAGAATCTGGTGCGTGGGTCGTCGGTGACGATGGAGGAAGTGCTGCAACGCGCCCCCGCCAATTGGTATATCGAGGCACAGGAAGCCAAGGCGCTGGGCCTCATCGCCGACGTGATCTGACCCGGCGGCCGGGTCAGGCCTGAAGCGTTTCCACCGTCAGATTGCCGTTGGTGTAGACGCAGATCTCTGCGGCGATCTTCATGGCCTTGCGGGCGACCTGTTCGGCGTCCAGCTCGGTCTCCTCGATCAGGGCGCGGGCGGCCGACAGGGCGTAGTTGCCACCAGAACCCACGGCGGCCACGCCATATTCCGGCTCCAGCACATCGCCGACGCCGGTCACGGTGAAGATGGACGACTTGTCCGCCACCAGCAGCATCGCCTCCAGCCGACGCAGATAGCGGTCGGTGCGCCAGTCCTTGGCCAGGTCCACGCAGGCGCGGGCCAGCTGGTCGGGATATTGCTCCAGCTTGGCCTCAAGCCGTTCGATCAGGGTGAAGGCGTCGGCCGTGGCGCCGGCGAAGCCTGCCAGCACCTTGCCGCCGGCCAGAACCCGCACCTTGCGCGCCGCGCCCTTGACGATGGTCGGCCCCATCGAGACCTGGCCGTCGCCGGCGATGACGGTGCGGCCGTTCTTGCGCACCGCCAGGATGGTGGTGCCGTGCCAGTCGGGAAAGTTCGAAGCGCTCTGTGTCATCCCCGTCAAATGGCGCGCCGGGCGGCGTGCATCAAGCCCGTGCCGGATTGGGATGGCCATGTCTTATTTTGACCCCAATAATGGCTAGAACGCACACTCCGTATCCATTATCACGCTAAATGAGGGCATTATCTTGCTTTATCGCGTCGTTTTCGTAAGCGAAATGATCGGCGCGACGGGCAGAGATGTTCAGTCGGTCGCCGAAATCCTGGGTGTGTCCGAGCGCAACAATCGCCGCGACGAGATCAGCAGCGCCATGATGTTCCACGAAGGCGAGGCGGCCCAGATCGCGGAAGGCGCGCGCGGAGATCTGGACCGACTGCTGGCGCGACTGTCTGACGACTCGCGTCATCGCAACATCCGAATCCTCGAAGACCGACCGGTGATGCAACGCCGGATGCAGGATGCGGCCCGGCTTTGCGCGCTCACCGACATCCAGGCGCGGGACATCCTGTACGGGCGGCGGTTGAGCGATCTGTCCTGTGCGGGACTGGAAAAACTGCTGTCGTGCGAACACGTCAAGATGGCCGCCTGACCCGCCCCTGATCCGCCCCTGGGGCGGCGCCTTCTGTTAACCCCGATCGCCTAGCTGTCACACGTCGGGCCCTGGCCCTGAGTTGCGTATAGAGTGGTTATGGCGTTGTTCCGTATTGTCTATGTCAGCGAGGCGACCGGGTCGGTCGGCTCAGGCCTTATGCCCCTGATCGACATCATCGGCGTGTCCGAACAGAACAATCGCCGCGACCATCTGACCGGCGTGCTGATGCGCCACGACGGGCGATTCCTTCAGATTCTCGAAGGGGCGCGCGCCGATCTGAACCGCGTCATGGCGCGGGTGAGCAAAGACCGCCGCCACGACAATCTGTGCATTCTTTCGGACCAACCGATCTCGGAACGACTGTTTCCCGCCTGGGCCATGGGGCGGCTGGAAGCGACACCTGAGGTCGAGGCCTTTCTGGCGACCGATATGACGCAGGCGGACGTCCCCGCCGAGGTAGACCGCCTGTTGGCGGGGCTGGTTCAGACGACGGCCGACGCCGTTTAGCGCGGCGCCCCTCGCGCACGGCCGTCTGGATGGCTAGATGGGGCGGTGATCTTTTCCGAAGACGAAGTCGAACGCTATGCGCGCCACCTCGTCCTGTCCGAAGTGGGCGGGCCGGGGCAGCAGGCGCTGAAACGCGCGCGGGTGCTGATCGTCGGCGCGGGCGGCGTGGGATCTCCGGCGGCCCTCTATCTGGCTGCGGCGGGTGTCGGGACGCTGGGCCTGATCGACGACGATGTCGTCGGCCTGTCCAATCTTCAGCGTCAGATCGCCTTTTCCACGGCGGAGGTCGGCCGGCCCAAGGTCGAGGCGGCGCAGCAGAGGCTGGAGGGGCTGAATCCCCATGTCTCCATCGAGACCTTTGCCGAGCGGCTGACGGCCGAGAATGCGCAGGTGCGGGTCGGGGCCTTCGACATCGTCCTGGACGGGACAGACGATTTCCAGACCCGGCTGTGGGTCAATGCGGCCTGCGTGGCGGTGGGCAAGCCGTTGGTGTCGGGGGCGCTGGGACGCTGGAACGGTCAGGTCGGGGTGTTTGCGGGCCGGCCCTGCTATCAATGCCTGGTGTCGGAGGTTCCGCCGGATGCGGAGACCTGTTCACGGGTCGGCGTCGTGGGGGCCCTGGCGGGTGTGATCGGGTCGATGGCCGCGCTGGAGGTCATCAAGCTGATCACAGGCGCGGGCGAGGTCCTGACCGGACGGCTGCTGCTCTATGACGGTCTGGCGGGAACGGCGAGGACCGTGCGGGTCGCGGCGGATCCCCATTGCCCGACCTGCGGCGGCTGAGCCTCAGGCGGCCGTGGCGAAGCGGACGTCGGCCAGATCCAGCCCCGGCAGGGGGGCGGCGAAGCCCAGGGCGGGGTTGCTTAGCACCGTCACCAGCCGCTCGCCGCAATAGAGATACAGGGTCTCGAACCCGACCCAGTTGCGGGCCAAGCCTTCCAGCGCGTGATTGGCCGCCGTGTCGTGAACCGCGTCGAGGACGCAGATGTCCCGCACCGGAACGCCGGGCAGGTTGACGATGCAATAGTAGGAGTCCAACGCAACACTTCCTCGAATACGCCGCCGGAAACGAAGCCCGCTCGCGGCGGTTCCTCCCCTGCCCGTGGTTTTCGACAGCCGTGTGAGTCCGGTCCGACAGACTTGTGAAGAAGGAGGCCCGATGGCCCGACGTCCCGCCTCGCCCAAACGCCTGAACGCCGCCAATCTGAGCGGGTTGGGGGCGGATCGCCTGGGCGAACTGCTGATGCAGGCGGCCGACGCGGACGCCATCCTGAAGCGCCGTCTCAGGCTTGTGCTGGCGGCCGAGGCCGGGCCGGACCTGCTGGCGCTGGAACTGGACAAGCGTCTGGCGACAATCGCCGCCAGCCGGGCGCGGGTGTCGTGGCGAAAACGGCCCGACCTGCTGCGCGATCTGGAGATTCTGCGCGAAGCCGTCATCGACGATCTGGCCGTGGCGGCGCCGGGAGCGGGGCTGGAGCGGTTGATCGCCTGGTTCGACCTGTTTCGCGGGCTGGCGACGCGGGTCAAGGATCAGAAGGGTGAGGTGGCGGCAACGTTCGAAACTGCGGCGCCCAATCTGTGGCGCATCGCCGAGGTGGCGGTTCAGGCAGATGAGAAGGCCATCGCGCCTCTGGCCCAGGCGGTGGAGCGTCAGCCGCTGGAATACGCCCGCTGGATCGGGGCGGGCGGCGATGACCTGACGGCGGATTTGGCCAGGCGGCTGCTGGACCATCTGGACAAGGCGTCGAGCGCGCGCGGGATGCGCACGGTCATCCGGCGGCTGGCCGACCGGGCGAGCGACCTGGACCTGTGGCTGTCGCTGACGACGCCGGAGGAGCGGGGCTCGCCGGACTTCGCGGCGGTGATGGCCAAGCGGCTGCTGGTCGCGGATCGTGTCCCCGAGGCGCGTCAGGCGCTGGAGGCGGCGCTCAAGCCCTCGGCGGGCAATCGGCGATGGACCTTCGGCCGGTCGCCCCAGGCTGGGCCGCCCGTCCTGACGCCGGCCTGGGAGGCGACCTGGATCGACCTGCTGGAGGCCGAGGGCCGAAAGGACGAGGCGCAGGAGCTGCGCTGGGCCATGTTCGAACGCGACCTGTCGGCGCCGGTGCTGAGGGCCTATCTGGCGCGCCTGCCGGACTTCGACGACGTGGAGGCGCTGGACCGCGCCCTGGCGCACGCCGCAGCCTATGCCGATTTCGAGACGGCGCTGGGCTTCCTGATGGACTGGCCCGCCCACCGCGAGGCGGCGGCCCTGGTCGAACGCCGCATCCGCGAGGTTCGCACGCCGTTGCCGCTAAAGTCGGATTGGGCGGCGCGGCTGGCACAGAAATATCCGGACGCGGCCGAGCGGTTGTTGGCGTCGGCCTAAAGCATCGCAGGGATGACACGGTCGGGCGGACGGTGGCCGTTCTGGTAGGTCATGACGTTGGCGATGACGCGGTCGCCCATGTCCTGGCGCGCTTCCAGGGTGGCTGAGCCCAGGTGGGGCAGAAGGACGACGTTCGGCTGGCCCAGCAGGCCGGGGTGGATGTCCGGCTCGTTCTCGAACACGTCCAGGCCGACGCCGGACAGGGCGCGCATGGCGACGGCCTGGGCCAGGGCCGCCTCGTCGATCAGTTCGCCTCGCGCGGTGTTGATCAGGATGGCGTGAGGTTGAAGCCGGGCCAGACGCTCGGCCGACAGCAGATGGTGGGTGTCTTTCGTCGCCGGACAGTTTAGCGAGACGATATCCATCCGCGCCAGCATCTGGTCCAGGTCGTCCCAATAGGTTGCGCCCAGCTCTTCCTCGATCAGGGCGGGGACGGGCTTTCGGTTATGGTAGTGGACCTGAAGCCCAAAGGCCTTGGCGCGGCGGGCCAGGGCCTGGCCGATCCGGCCCATGCCGACGATGCCCAGCCGCTTGCCCCACAGCTTGCGCCCGCACATCCAGGTCGGGGTCCAGCCCTCGAACCGGCCCTCGGCGACCACCTGGGCGCCTTCGACGATGCGGCGGCTGACGGCCAGGATCAGGCTCATGGCCAGGTCGGCGGTGTCCTCGGTCAGGACGCCGGGGGTGTTGGTGACGATGATGCCGCGCGCCACGGCCGCGTCGATGTCGATATGGTCCACGCCGGCGCCGAAGTTGGCGATCATCTTCAACTGCTCGCCCGCGCCATTGATCAGGTCGGCGTCGATGACGTCGGTGATGGTGGGGACCAGAACCTCGGCGCGCTGGACGGCGGCCTGGAGCGCGGCGCGGTCCATCGGCTGGTCCTTGAGGTTCAGTTCGGCGTCGAACAGCTCGCGCATCCGCGTTTCCACCGCGTCGGGCAGGCGTCTGGTTAATACGACCTTAAGCTTGCGGGCGGACATTGCGGGCCTTGGTTTGCGGGCGGCGATTCAGACGGATCGAAAGCCCGCGCGACGGGTCGTTCCATTCAGTGTCTAGCAAAGCAGCCGCCATCTTCCAAAGCCTGCGACGCCGCATCGCCATCGTTCTCGCCGTCACTTCGGCTTTTGGGGGCCTGGGCGTGATGGCCAGCGCGGGCGCCACCATGCCTGACGGGCGGCCCACGCCCACGGGGCTTGAGGTGCCGCGCTGGATTTCGCTGAAGTCCTCGCATGTCCGCGCCCGTCAGGGGCCGGGGCTGGATTATCCGATCCTGTGGGAATATCGCGCCGCCGGCCTGCCGGTTCAGGTGATCGCCGAGACGACCGAATGGCGCAAGATCTGCGATCCCGACGGCGCCGTGGCCTGGATCCACCGCACGGTGTCGTCGGGCCGGCGCTATGTCTTCAACACCACCGCACAGGAAGTGCCGATCCGGTCGGGCCGATCCGAAACGGCCTCGGTGCGGGCGCGTCTGTTGCCGCGCGCCCTGGTGTCGCTGGACGAATGCGAAGAGGGTTGGTGTAAGGTCCGGGCGCGGCGACTGGGAGGCTGGGTGGCGCAGCGGGCGGTGTTCGGAACCCAGGAACGGGCGCTGTGCAACGCCAATCGGCCGGCCGGCACGGGCCGCAACTGAAGCCCTGCTGTTGAGCGAAGCGGCGCGGTCGTGTAACCCGCGCGCAACGCCTTAAGAAACGGAAGCGCCTTGACCCAGTCCCAATATCCTTCGTCCTTCGATCATGAGGCCCTGCTGGCCTCGGGCCGCGGCGAACTGTTCGGTCCCGGCAACGCTCAGCTGCCCGCCCCGCCGATGCTGATGTTCGACCGCATCACGACGATCAACGCGGACGGCGGCGAGCACGGCAAGGGCTATGTCGAGGCGGAACTCGACATCAATCCCGAGCTCTGGTTCTTCCAGTGCCATTTCATCGGCGACCCCGTCATGCCCGGTTGCCTGGGCCTGGACGCCATGTGGCAGCTGGTCGGCTTCTACCTGGGCTGGATCGGCGGACCCGGCAAAGGCCGCGCCCTGGGCGTCGGCGAGGTCAAGTTCACCGGCCAGGTCACGCCGGACATCAAGAAGGTGGTCTACAAGATCAACCTGAAGCGCGTTATCAACCGCAAACTGGTCATGGGCATCGCCGACGGCGTGCTGGAGGCCGACGGCCAGGTCATCTACACCTGCAACGACATGCGGGTCGGCCTGTTCGGCGCCAAGGATGAGGCGGCGGGCGCTTAAGCCCCTATATAACCGCGAACAAGGCGGACGGTCTTCGGACCAGGAAGCATTCGAGAAGGAAACACCATGCGTCGTGTCGTCGTCACCGGCCTGGGCATCGTCTCCTCCATCGGCCACGGCGCCGAAGAGGTCACCCAGTCCCTGCGCGAAGCCCGTTCGGGCGTCGTCCATGCCCCCGATCACGCCAAATACGGCTTCCGCAGCCAGGTGTGGGCCCCGCCCAAGATCGGTCCGTGGGAGGAGCTGGTGGACCGTCGCGCCGCCCGCTTCCTGGCCAACGGCACGGCCTGGGCGCACATCGCTTTCGAAGAGGCGCTGAAATCGTCGGGCATGACGGCCGACGAGATCAAGGACGACCGCATCGGCCTGATCGTCGGCGAAGGCGGTCCCTCGACCCAGGTCATCCTGCAGGCCGCCGCCACGACGGTGGAGCGCGGCTCGCCCAAGCGCATCGGCCCGTTCGCGGTGCCCAAGGCCATGGCGTCCGGCCCCTCGGCGGTGCTGTCGACCTGGTTCCAGATGCGCGGCATCAACTATTCGATCAGCTCGGCCTGTGCGACGTCGGCCCACTGCATCGGCGCCGGGGTCGAACAGATCCAGTGGGGCAAGCAGGACGTGGTCTTCGCCGGCGGCTGCGAGGACATCGACTGGTCCATGTCGAACATGTTCGACGCCATGGGCGCCATGTCGTCCGACTTCAACGACAACCCGTCGGTCGCCTCGCGCGCCTATGACGTCGCCCGCGACGGCTTCGTCATCGCCGGCGGCGCCGGCATCGTGGTGCTGGAAGAATACGAGCGGGCCAAGGCGCGCGGCGCGACCATCTATGCCGAAGTCACCGGATACGGCGCCAACGCCGACGGTCACGACATGGTCGCCCCGTCGGGCGAGGGCGCCCAGCGCTGCATGAAGATCGCGCTGGAACAGGCCGGCAATCCCCGGATCGATTACCTCAACCCGCACGGCACCTCGACCCCGGTCGGCGATTCAAAGGAGATGGAGGCCGTGCGCGCCGTCTTCGGTGACCAGATGCCGATGATCTCCTCGACCAAGTCGCTGACGGGCCACTCGCTCGGCGCCGCGGGCGCGCAGGAAGCCATCTACTGCCTGCTGATGATGCAGAACGGCTTCGCCGCCGAGAGCGCCCATATCGAAAATCTCGATCCGGCGTTCGAGGGCATGCCGATCCTGCGTCAGCGCCACGAAGGCGAACTGACCCACGTCATGTCCAACAGCTTCGGCTTCGGCGGAACGAACGGCACGCTGATCCTGTCGAAGGTCTGAGGCCCGCTTACCCTCGCCCCCGTCATCCTCGGGCTTGACCCGAGGACCGTGTGGTGATCGGGCTGTGCGCTGGGATCAGGCGCAGCGCGGCGGAACCTCCGATCCTCGGGTCAAGCCCGAGGATGACGACGGGGTTGGATTGGCGACTTATTGCGCGATTGAGGCGTTGAAGCTTCCAGTCATAACGATTCTTTCGCCAACGCCAGTTTACACGACCGATTCTCGTCCTTAGAGAGCGTCGCCGTGTCCATGCTCATGACCAAAACGATTACCACGAAAACCACCGGCTTCGGCGGGGCGGTTTCGGGTGTTCGCAAGGTCTGAAGCGCCGAACCCCGATCCCAAGCCCCGCCGATGCGCGGGGCGGTCGATCCGGCTGAACCCCGCGCCTCCATCCTTCCAGGAGACGCCTTCCATGTCCTTTTCCCCGTCCAATCCGCCCCACGTCGGCATCGTCGGCGCCACCGGCCTCGTCGGCGAGATGATGCGCGGCCTGCTGGCCGAGCGGAACTTCCCGCTGGCCTCGCTGCGCCTGTTCGCATCGGCCCGGTCAGCGGGCAAGACTGTCCGCTTCGGCGAGACCGATGTCGTGGTCGAGGATGCGGCGACGGCCGATTACGCCGGTCTGGACATCGTCTTCTTCTCGGCCGGCGGCGACACGTCCAAGGCCCTGGCGCCCAGGGTGGCGGCGGCCGGCGCGGTGGTGATCGACAATTCCTCGGCCTGGCGCAACGACCCCGAGGTGCCGCTGGTGGTCGCCGAGGTGAACCCCCACGCCCTGGCCAACCTGCCCAAGGGGATCATCGCCAACCCCAACTGCACCACCATGGCGGCCATGCCGGTGCTGAAGCCTCTGCACGACGCGGCGGGCCTGAAGCGTCTGACCGTCTCGACCTATCAGGCTGTGTCGGGCGGCGGGATCGAGGGCATTCGCGTGCTGGAGGATCAGTCGCGCGCCGCCGTCGGCAAGGGGGCGGATCTGGCCCGTGACGGATCAGCCGCCGACTTCGGCACGCCCGAGAAGTGGGTGGTGCCGATCGCCGCCAATGTGGTGGCCTTGAACTACACCCTGAGTGAGGACGGCTATACCGACGAGGAGCTGAAGCTGCGCGACGAGAGCCGCAAGATTCTGGAGATCCCCGGCCTGCCTGTGTCCGGCACCTGCGTGCGTGTGCCAGTCTTCACCGGCCATTCGCTATCCATCAATGTCGAGTTCGAGCGTCCGCTGTCGGCGGCCCAGGCGCTGGAGCTGTTGGGCCAGGCGCCGGGCGTGGTGGTGACGGCTGTGCCCAATCCGCTGGACGCGACAGGCAAGGATCCGGTCTTCGTCGGTCGCGTCCGCCCCGATCCGACCGTCGAACACGGCCTGGCCCTGTTCGTCTCCAACGACAATCTGCGCAAGGGCGCGGCCCTGAACGCGGTCCAGATCGCCGAGGTTCTGGTGCAGCAGCGCGGCTGATGGATCGCCAGGCGGGGTTCAGTCGTAGCGCACGCCGCTGAGATAGAGCCCCGCCGAGGGGGCGACGGGGCCGCATTTTGCGCGGTCCTTCGCCTCCAGCGCCGACTTCACATCATGGGCGGTCCAGCGGCCCAGGCCGACCTCAACCAGGGTGCCAGCCATCGACCGGACCTGGCGGTGCAGGAAGCTGCGCGCCTGGAAGACCAGATGTACCTCCTCGCCGAAACGCGAGACGCGGGCCACGTCCAGCGTCCGAACCGGCGACCTGGACTGACAGCCCACGTCGCGGAAGGTGGTGAAGTCGTGATGGCCGACCAGCACCTGGGCCGCGTGGTGCATGGCCTCGGCGTCCAGGCTCTTCTTGACGTGCCAGACCCGGTCGCGCTCCAAAACGGGTTGAGGCCGGCGGTTCAGGATGCGGTAGAGATAGCCCCGGCCGGTGGCCGAGAACCGGGCGTGCCAGTCGGGATCGGGCGCATAGTCCGCCGACAGGACGCAGACATCCTGTTTGATCAGATGGGCGTTCATCGCGTTCAGCACCGTATCGACGGGCCAGTCGCGCTCCAGATCGGCGTGGATGACCTGGGCCGTTGCATGGACGCCGGTGTCGGTGCGGCCGGCGGCGGCGATGCGGATCCGCTCGCCCGAGAAGGCGTGGATGGCGGCCTCCAGCGCGCCCTGCACCGTCGGCTGGCCGTCCTGGGCCTGGAAGCCGTTGTAGGCCGTGCCGTCGTATTCGATCGTCAGCTTGTAGCGCGGCATCAGCCGAGCACGGTCCCGGCCGGCAGGGCGAAGCCGCGCAGCATCTCGTCGGCCGATTGCGCCGCCTTGCCCTCGCGCTGGACGCGGATCAGGCGCACGGCGCCGGTCCCGCAGGCCACGGTCAGGGCGTCGTCCAAGGTTTCGCCCGCCGCGCCCGATCCGTCCGCCAGGGCCGACAGTAGGGCTTTCACGCGCACAGGCCCCGTCTCTGACGGCGCTTCGAACCAGGCGCCGGGGAAGGGCGACAGGCCGCGGATATGGGCGTCCACCTCGGCGGCGGGACGGGTCCAGTCGATCCGGGCCTCGGCCGGGGTGATCTTTTTGGCGTAGGTTGGCTCGCCGACCTGCTCCGACGGCGTGACGCTGCCGCGCTCGATGGCGGCCAGCGCGCGGGGCCACAGGCCGGCGCCGACATGGGACATGCGCTCTGACAGGGTCGCGGCCGTGTCGTCGGCGCGGATATCCATCAGTTCGGTCAACAGGATGGGGCCTTCGTCCAGGCCGACGCCCATCTGCATGATCTGGACGCCGGTCTGGGCGTCGCCGGCCATGATGGCGCGCTGGATCGGCGCCGCGCCGCGCCAGCGAGGCAGCAGCGATCCATGCAGGTTGAAACAGCCCAGGCGGGGCGCATCCAGCACCTCGGCCTTGAGGATCTGGCCATAGGCGACAACGCAGGCGGCGTCGAGGTCCAGGCTCTGGAAGGCGGCGATGGCGTCCTGGGCCTTCATGCTGTCGGGCGTGAAGACGGGCAGGCCCATGGTCTCGGCGAAGGCGTGAACCGGCGACGGCGTCAGCTTCTGGCCCCGGCCCTTGGGGCGTGGAGGCTGCGAATAGACGGCGACGATCTCGTGGCCCGAAGCGATAAGCTCGGCCAGAGACGCAACGGCGAAATCGGGGGTTCCCATAAAGGCAAGGCGCATGGGCAGGCCTTTAGAGCATGATCGTTTCGGACGGAACCGCAATGCGGTTCAGGCCGGAGCGTGAATCATGCTCTTCAAGAAGGCGGTTTAGGCCGCCTACTGCCAGCGGGTGAAGACGCCGCCGCCCTCGTCCCATTCGCCGCCAGCGTCCAGGGCGTCGTCGAAATCTAGCAGCTTGTCCAGCAGAAGGCCCGCCACCACGCCCAGCAGGGCCACGCCGGCCAGGGTCGCGACACCGGCGACGCCGATCTTCTGGCTGCGGGTCAGACGACGGCGGCCCGAGGAATCGATGATCAGCGATCGGCCGCGCGGAATGGACGGTGCGATGCGGCGTGCGGCGCGTTCGATACGTTCGGGGCGGACGATCTTGGTCATCAGGCGGCGATCCTGTCGCGGGCGGCCTTCTTGACCTTGGTCACGGCGCGATCCCGCTTGAGACGCGACAGATGGTCGATGAAGAGCACGCCGTTAAGGTGGTCCATCTCGTGCTGGATGCAGACAGCGTAGAGGCCTTCGGCCTCTTCCTCCACCGACTGACCGTCACGGTTCAGATAGCGAATGCGGACGCGGGCCGGGCGTTCCACCTTGTCGAAATACTCGGGGATCGACAGGCAGCCCTCCTCGTAGGTGTAGAGTTCGTCTGAGGTCCACAGGATTTCGGGGTTGGCGAAAAAGCGCGGGTTCTTGCGGGCTTCGAACGCCTCGGGGGTGTCCTCTTCCTCGGTTTCGGGGATCGTGCCGTCGCGATCGCCAAGGTCCATGACGATGACCCGGTCCAGGGCGCCAATCTGCACGGCGGCCAGGCCGATGCCGGGTGCGTCGTACATGGTCTCCAGCATGTCATCCATCAGGGCGCGAACGGCGTCGTCCACCGTCGTGACGGGCGTTGAAACCTGCTTCAGGATCGCCAGGTCGGCGGGGATGTCGATGGTGAGGATACGTCGGATGGCCATGGCCGGGACGTAGGCCCGACCCGGCCCAAGGTCAAGATTTGCGCCTATTCCTTGCCGGCCCTATTCCTTGCCGGGAAGGGCGCGGGGTTTGCGGTGTTCGTCGATGGCGACATAGGTGAAGACGCCCTGGGTCACCCGCACCGAAGCGGCCTGGGGTTGGCCCCGTGCGCGCTTCCAGGCCTCCACGTGGACGCGGATCGAGGTGCGGCCCGAGCCGATGACGTGGGCGTAGATGCTGACCTCGTCGCCGACGGAGACCGGTTGATGGAAGACCATGCCGTCCAGCGCCACGGTCGCGCAGCGTCCGCAGGCCAGTTCGAACGCCGGGGTCGCGCCCGCCAGATCCATCTGGGCCAGCAACCAGCCGCCGAAGATGTCGCCCTCGGGGTTGGTGTCGGCAGGCATGGCGATGATGCGGCCGACGGGCTGATATTCGGGCGGGTGTTCGGGGGTGTCGGACATGGAAGAGGGCCTGCTGTTCGGGGAAGCGGGGTCTCTAGCGCGGCTTTGGCGGCTTGTCGCCTTTGAGCGATCTTGTCCGGGCCGGCACAGACAGCGTCAGACGGCAGTTTCGCACGGCCTGAGCATCGCGCAATGCGCGCCAGGCGGCGCCCAGCTCCATCGCCGTCAGCAGATGATCCTGGGTCAGGATTTCGCGCCGGGAGTTTCGCAATGCGGCCACATCGCCCAACAGACGGGCGGCGGCCCGGAGATCTTCGCGCTCTGACTGTGCGCCCAGATCCTGAAGTCGGGCGAACCGCCAACCCTGTTCCGGCGGATATTCCAAAGTCAGGGCGAACCGCTGTTCCGGCGCAAGGTCGTCGGACAGAAAGGTCCAGTCCGCACTGTCGGGGGCGCGGCGATAGTGACCACGCTGCGTCGGCAGGCCGGCGCTGGCGTAGATGTCGAGCGCGCCGGCCTCGACCTCGTCGAGCGCCAGGCTGAGGGCGTCGGGCGCGGCGGGTTCGAGGTCGGCGGGGCGTTCGAACGGATCGTTGTGATCGTCGGCAGGCGCAGTCTTGGTCCTGCGTGAAAACAGACCCGAAAGCAGCGCCCGCCGTTTGTCCATGACGTCAGTTGGTGTTGAGCGCGCTGGTCACCGACACGTCATAGACGACGCGGGTCAGGCTCTGAACGACCTCGAAGAATTTCCGCATTTCGGCGGCGCCGGCCAGGGGCACATAGATCACGTCTTCCGGCATGACCTGCATGTTGGTGGCGGCGAAGACATTGGCGGCGTCGCTGAAGTCCAGTTGATAGACGACAGGCACGCCCCGTGGAGTGGCGGGCTGGCTGATGCCCAGGGCCTGGGCCACCTCGGGCCGTTCGAAGCGGAAGATCAGCACCCGGCGGGCGTTGGCGGTGTTGGTGTTCAGACCGCCGACCTTGGACATGGCGCCGGTCAGGGTCATGGGGCCGGCCGGCATCTCGACCTGGGCCACGGCGTTCAGGCCGCCGAAGGTCGAGAAGCGGCGGGGCTTGTACTGGACGTTGACCACGTCGCCGCGTTGCAGGCGGACGTTCTCGCCGAACTCGGTCGTCACGGCCGACAGGGGGGCGGTGTAGGTCCGGCCTTCGCGCTGGATCGAGATGGTCAGGTCGTCGGTGGTGCGGGCCGAGCCGCCCGCCGCCGCGATGACGTCCAGAATGCGGTTGCTGTTGACGCCCAGGGGCGCGCGACCCGGTTGGCGCACGTCGCCCAGGACATTGACGGTGTTGGAGGCGTTGCCGGCGATCGACACCAGCACCTGCGGATTGCCGACCTTGCCGACCAACGAGCGCCGGATCGCCGACGCCGCCTGGGTCGAGGTCAGGCCCTGGACGCGAACCTGTCCGCCGAACGGAATCATCACCGAGCCGCTGCGATCGACGGTGGCGCCAGGCAGGGCCTGGTTGCCGCCGGACAGGGTCGTATTCGTGCGGCTGGACGACGACCCAGACACCAGGGATCCGCCGAACAGTGAACCCGACGGATCGAAGATCGAGATGGCCAGCGTATCGCCTTCACCGATCACATCGGCCGGTTGATCGCTGGACCCCGCGGCCAGGGTGCCGAAGAATTGCGGCGGCACCTGTTTCATCCGCTCGGTGACCTCATAGGTCAGCGGGACAAGGGCGTAGCTGCCCAGGGCCGAGGCGGTCGTAGCGCCGGCATTGACCGAGGCGCCCGACGGCCCGTCGCGCGGCAGAGTGGAGCAGCCGCCCAGAATGGCGACGATGGCAAGCGGCAGGATGGTGCGCGTCATGAAGCTGGTTAGCCCTTGTTCGCGGATTGATTACAAGCCTTTGAGCGCGCTCGCCAGAGGCTAGGCGTGTTCAAGGCCGATGGCGTCGGCGACGATGCGGAAATGCCCCGGCCAGTCGGGCGCGACATAGGTTGGCGGCGGGGGCGGCGCTGCCTGCGTCGCGCGCTCGATGGCGGCCAGCCAGCCCAGGCCGTCCAATGGGTCAATCAACTCGGCGCTCGGTGTCAGCTCGCGATGCGGCGCGATGTCGGAGGCGATCAGGGACAGGCCCATGGCGCAGGCCTCGACCGCCGGCAGGTCGAACCCCTCGACGGATGACGGCGCCAGCACCGCACGCGCGCCTCGCATCAGCCGAGCCAGAACGGCGTCGGACAGGTTGGAGGCCTGATGCACCACGCCCTGAAGATTGGGCGAGCGTTGCAGGTGGTCCAGCACGGCCTCGTTTTCCCAGCCGTAGCGACCGACCAGCACAAGCGAGGGGGTCTTGTCGCCGAGCCGCTCTTCCAGTCGGCGCCACAAGGTCAGCAGCAGGGCCAGGTTCTTGCGCGCCTCAATGGTGCCGACGTGGACGAAATAGGGGCGGGGCGCCGTGACGGCGTCGCCCGCGACGAAGGCCGGCTCCAGCCCCAGGTGGGCGACGTGGACAGGCGGCAGGGGCAGGCCCTCGCGCCCCGCGAAGGCGTGCAGTTCCTCGCCCGTATAGGCCGAGTTGACGATGATCCGGCTGGCGTGACGCAGGGTGTTGGCGACGCGGGCGTGGTGTTTCTCGCCGTCGCCAGGGCGGCAGAACTCGGGATGGGTCACGGGGATCAGGTCATGGATCAGAACGACCCGCTCGATTCCGGCCGCCTCAAGATCCTGAAGCGCAGCCGGATCGTGCAGGGTGGTGTGGCCTACGGTCAAATAGAGGTCGGCGTCCGGCAGGGGCGCCACGTGGCGCGAGCGGAAGAACTGCTTCAGCACGCGAGCCTTGTCGGCGGGCTTCTCTTGAACGAGCGCCGGGGGCGCGCCCAGAACCGATTCAGTCGGACGCGTCTCTGCGGTCAAAGCCGCAAGCAGTCGCTGTTCGTGCGCCAGGTCCGCGGGCGCGCTGGCGGCGCCATTCCACTTGGCGCGGAGATCGGTGACGAAACGCCGAAACCAACCGATCTCGACGGTGACCAGTCGGTTCTTGCGCCCGCGCACCGGAATGGTCGTCACGTTCGGCGAGGCCAGCAGCCATTCGGCATAGGCCAGACAGACCCGGTCCACGCCGGTCGGGGCGGAGCGGTCGGCCCGGCTCATCAGCCGGCTGGCGTCGTAGAGGATACGCATTTCAGGCGACGTAACCGGCCTGCATCAGTTCGGCGATGTGGACGATGGCGGTGGGGCGTCCGTCCTCGACCACGAACAGGTTGGCGATCTTGTTGGCGCTCAGCAGATCGACGACATCGCTCATGCGGGCGTCAGGATCGACCGTAATCGGGTTGGCGCCCATGATGTCTGCCGCCGTCAGATTGGTGGTGTCGCGCTGGAAGGCGCGGCGCAGGTCGCCGTCGGTGACGATGCCCGCCAGGGCTCCGTCGTGGGTCAGCACGGCCACGGCGCCCTTTCGACCCTCGGTGATGGCCGAGACGACCTCGCCGAACCCGGCGTTCAGCGGGACGCTGGCCGGGACGGCGGCGTTGTCGCCCATCCATTCGCGCACGCTCTGCAGGCTCATGCCCAGGGCGCCGCCGGGGTGGTGCAGGCCGAAGTCCATCGCCGTGAACTCGCGACGGTCCATCAGCACCATGGCCAGCGCATCGCCCAGGGCCAGGGCCATCAGGGTCGAGGTCGTCGGCGCCAGGCCGTTGGGGCAGGCCTCGGCGACGCTGGGCATGGTCAGGCAGACGGCGGCGTTGCGGCCCAGGAAGCTGGCGGGACGCTGGGTGATGGCGATGACGGGGATGCCGTTGCGCTGGCAATAGATCAGCGGATCGCGCAGTTCGCGACTCTCACCAGAGTTGGACAGCGCCAGTAGGGTCACGTCGGGGCGCAGCATGCCCAGGTCGCCATGGCTCATTTCGGCAGGGTGGACGAAGAAGGCGTTGGTGCCGGTCGAGGCCAGGGTCGCGGCGATCTTGTTGCCGATATGGCCCGACTTGCCCATGCCGGTGACGACCACATAGCCCGGTCGGCTCATGATCACATCGACCGCGCGAGCCATCGAGACGTCGATCGAACGCTCCAGCGCCTCCAGCGCCTCTATGTTCAACCGGACGACCTCGCGTGCGCGATCGGTCATGACGGCGATGTCTTCGGGGGTCGAGTGAACGATCTCGGTCATGCTGTGACGGCCCGCAACCGGGCTCTCCTTCTTTAGACGTGCGCGATCCGCCGTGACTGCTTTGCGCGCGCCGCCTCCCTTTCAGACGACTTTGTCGGTTTCGGGTCAACCTTTGCCGCATTGGCGCGTTACGGTGACGGGGAAGCCAACAAGAGAACCGATCGTCAATGCCGTCTCACGCCGGAGCCGCCGCGCTATTGCTCCCATCACCGCCCGTCGTCGCCGACGGGATCGCCCTGTTCCTGGACATGGACGGCGTCTTGGCGCCGATGGCGCCGACGCCGGGCGCCGTCGTGCCGACCCCTCGCCGCACTGCGGCGCTGAAGGCGGTCGAGGCGCGGCTGTCGGGCCGCGTCGCCATTGTCAGCGGCCGCACCATCGCCGAGATCGACCGTATCTCGGACCACGCGCTGGTGTCTGGCTCGGGCGTGCATGGGCTGGAGCGGCGGCTGAAGGACGGCTCGATCGAGCGCAAGGCCGCCGACGCGGGCGTCGCCCAGGCGATGGAGGCCTTCGAGGAATTCGCCGCCGACCGGCCGGGCGTGATCGTCGAGGACAAGGGCGTCTCGGTCGGCCTGCACTATCGTCAGGCGCCGGACGAGGCTGGCGCCGCCAAGGGCCTGGCCGCCGAGCTTCAGGCCGAGACGGGGCTGACCCTTCAGCCCGGCCATATGGTGTTGGAACTGAAGACACCGGGCGCCGACAAGGGCACGGCCGTCACCGCCTTCATGCAGGAGACGCCGTTCAAGGGCGCGGTCCCGGTCATGCTGGGCGACGACCTGACCGACGAATACGGGTTCGAGGCGGCGGCGGCGCTTGGCGGCTATGGCGTGCTGGTTGGACCAGAGCGCGAGACGGCGGCGCGTTACCGCCTGGACGATGTCGACGCCGTACTGACCTGGCTTGAAGCCGTAGCGAAGGCCTGAACCGATGAAGCCCAATCTGGACCTCTTTCCCATCGGCAACTGCGGCGTCAGCGCCCTGATCGACCGTCAGGGCCGCTTCGTCTGGGCCTGCGCGCCGCGCGTGGACGGCGACCCTGTCTTTTCCGCCCTGATGGATGGCGAGACGCCCGAGCACGGCTTCTGGGCCATCGAGATGGAGGGGATGAAATCGATCGAGCAGGCCTATGTTCGCAACACGCCGGTGCTGCGCACGGTGATGACGGCCGAGGACGGTTCGAGCGCAGAGATCATCGACTTCGCCCCGCGCCATCCCAAACATGCCCGCACCTATCGCCCGCTGGCTTTCGCGAGGATCGTGCGGCCGCTGTCGGGCACGCCGCGCATTCGCGTGCGGTTGCGACCCTCGACGGACTGGGGCGCGCGACCGGCGCCCTATACCTCCGGCTCCAACCACATCCGCTATATGTGCGCCGACGTCACCTTCCGCCTGACGACCGATTGTCCGGTGTCGCATGTGCTGGAGGAAAGGGTGTTCCGGCTTGAGCGGCCCCACGCCTTCTTCCTGGGGCCGGACGAGGGCTATGACCAGGATGTCGGTCACGGGGTGCAGGGCGCGCTGGACCGGACGGTGGCCTATTGGCAGGACTGGGTGCGCAAACTCTATCTGCCGCTGGACTATCAGGAGGCGGTGATCCGCGCGGCGATCACACTGAAGCTGTGCGCCTATGAAGAGACCGGCGCCATCGTCGCCGCCATGACGACCTCGGTGCCCGAGTTCAAGGAGAGCGGGCGCAACTGGGACTATCGCTACTGCTGGATCCGCGACGCCTATTACACGGTGCGGGCGCTGAATCGCCTGGGCGCGGTGGACATCCTTGAGAACTACCTGGTCTATCTGAGGAACCTGGTCGACGATTCCGCCGGAGGTCACGTCCAGCCGGTCTATGGCGTGGGTCTTGAGCCTGGCATCGGCGAGAGCATCGTCGATACGGTCGCGGGCTATCGCGGCATGAAGCCGGTGCGGATCGGCAATCAGGCGCACGAGCATCTGCAACATGACGTGTACGGACAGATCGTCCTTCCGCTGGTTCAGGCCTTCTATGACGCGCGCCTGCTGCGTCCTGGCACGCTCGAAGATTTCCATGCGCTGGAGACCATCGGCGAGCGGGCCTTCGCCATGCACGATCAGACCGACGCCGGCCTGTGGGAGTTCCGCACCATTGCGAGGGTCCACACCTATTCCTCCGTCATGTGCTGGGCCGCCTGCGACCGTCTGGCCAAGGCGGCGGACCATCTGGGCCTGCCGGATCGGGGCGAGTTCTGGCGCGAGCGGGCAGGGATCATTCGCGAGAGGATCGAGGCCGAAGCCTATCTGCCGGACGAGGGGCGGTTCGCCGCCAGCTTCGGCGGGCGTGAACTGGACGCCTCCCTGTTGCAGATGACCGATCTGGGCTTCCTGGAGGCGCACGATCCGCGTCAGGTCGCCACCTTCGACGCCATCGAACGCGATCTGAAGAAGGGTCCGTTCCTGTTCCGCTATGTCGAGCCGGACGACTTCGGCGAGCCGGAGACCGCCTTCAACTTCTGCACCTTCTGGTTCATCGAGGCCCTGCATCAGAACGGCCGGATCGAGGAGGCGCGCACCATTTTCGAGGAGATGTTGAGCCGTCGCACGGCCGCAGGTCTGTTGAGCGAGGACATCTCGATCGACGACGGCGAGCTGTGGGGCAACTATCCGCAGACCTATTCCCTGGTCGGCATCATCAATTGCGCCGTGCTGTTGAGCCGTTCGTGGACCGATGTGCGTTAATGTTCGGGCCCCGGGGCTGGGGTCGCCGTCTGAAGTGAAGTCATGAGCCGCCTTATCGTCGTTTCCAACCGGGTCTCCGCCCCGACCGACCCTGCCGCAGGGTCCGCCGGCGGCCTGGCCATGGCCCTGTCCGCCGCCTTGCGAAAATACGACGGTCTGTGGTTCGGCTGGTCCGGCGAGACGATCGAACACTATACCGGCGAGGTGAAGATCGAGGACCGGGCCGGCGTCACCGTCGGCCTGGTCGATTTGGAAGCGCAGGATGTCGACGAATACTACAATGGCTATGCCAACAAGACGCTGTGGCCGCTGTTCCACCACCGCATCGACCTGGCCCAGTACGAGCGGTCCTATGGCGAAGGTTACGAGCGGGTGAACCGCCGCTTCGCCGAGGTGCTGGCGCCGTTGATCCAGCCCGACGACATGATCTGGATCCACGACTATCACATGATCCCGATGGCGCGGGACCTGCGTCGCCTGGGGATCAGGAACCGGATCGGCTTTTTCCTGCATACGCCGTGGCCGGCGCGGCAGTTGCTGGTGACCCTGCCGCATCACCGGCGGCTGGTGGAATCCATGTTCGACTTCGACCTGATCGGTTTCCACACCCAGGAATGGAGCGACCTGTTCACCGACTATGTGGTCTCGGAGGCCCAGGGCGAACTGGACGGGACCGGCGGGCTGGAGTGTTTCGGACGCAAGGTCCAGACGGGCGTCTTCCCCATCGGCATCGATGTGGACGGCTTCCTGGCGGCGCGGAACTCGACCCTGGGCGCGCGGACCTATGACCGGATGGCGGCGTCCTCGGCCTTCCGGTCGATGATGGTGGGTGTGGACCGACTGGACTATTCCAAGGGGCTGGAGGAGCGGCTGCTCGGCTATGAGCAGTTCCTCCAGGACAACGCTTCGATGCGGGGCGAGGTCTTCCTGTTGCAGGTCACGCCGATCTCGCGCGACGATGTCGACAGCTACCAGGATATTCGCGCGCGGCTTGACGCCCTGGCGGGGCGGATCAACGGCGCGTTCGGCGACATGGACTGGCAGCCGATCCGCTATCTGAACCGCACCTATCGCCGGGATCAGCTGGCCGGCATCTATCGCGCGGCGCGGGTCGGTCTGGTGACGCCCTTGCGCGACGGCATGAACCTGGTGGCCAAGGAATATGTCTGCGCCCAGAACCCCGACGATCCGGGCGTGCTGATTCTGTCGCGCTTCGCCGGCGCGGCCGAGCAGATGGGCGAGGCCTTGCTTGTCAATCCTTACAGCCGCGAGGAGCTGTCGGACGCCATCCAGAAGGCGCTGACCATGCCCTTGTCCGAGCGTATTCGGAAATGGGAGGCCCTGATGGAGGTGGTGCGCGCCACCGACGTGGGCATCTGGCGCGACGACTTCGTGCGCGCGCTACGCGCCGACGACACGACGGCCCAATCGACCCAGTGGGCCGGGGCCGCCTGAAGATCAGTCCAGGTCGAAGGCCAGCATCAGGGTGCGCTGGGCCGGATTGAAATTGTCGTCGGACAGGATGTACAGGCGCGTCTTGCCATGGCGCGTCTCGGCGGCGATGCCTTCGAAATTGTCGGTTGTGCCGGGCAGTTTCAGCTCGATCAGGATCGGACCCAGGGTTCCATCCGGGGCCATGCGGCGAACACGTGCCCGCATGTCGATGGGCGCACGGTACAGGCGCTGAACCACGAACCATCCGTCGCCGGACGGATCACGATCCAGACCGGTTGTGCGATATTCGCTGTCGGGAACGGGCGTCTCGGGCGGAGCGGTCACGACGGTGCATCGGGCCGCTGAACAGTTCCACACGCCGCCGGCCTCGCCAGAGACACGCCAGCCGTTGGGCGCGACGGCCAAGCCCTCCATCCCGTCGTTTTCGGTGAAGGCGAAGTCGGGCGCCCGCATCGGCGTCGGCCGGGTCTTGAGAGCCGATAGCGGGCCGTAGTTCCAGATCCGGTGCCGCCGTTCGAAACTGACCAGCAGATCGCCGGAGGGTGTGACAACCAGGCCCTCGGCGTCGCCGTCCTGCTTGTCGGAAATCGCGCGCCCGTCTTCCAGCGTCAGGCGGCGTGAACGGAAATGATCCAGGCCGATCAGCCGCCCGCCGGCGTCCAGGCGAATGTCGCCGCGCACCAGATCGCCGGCATCCGACACGGTGACGAAGCTGCCGTCGCCGGTCAGTTTCAGGTCCGAAAGGCTGTGCAGCGGCGAGGTCGGTGCGGCGAGGAGCTGCAGACCCCCAGCGAAATCCACGCCGTCCGCCAACTGCGCCCCGCCAGGCAGGCCCAGGCTGACGCTTCTCAGTTCCGCGACCTCCGGCGTCCAGCCGTCCGACGACAAGGGATAGGGCCGGGGCGCGCCGAGCGAGGCGGCGCAGGCCGTCAGCGACAGGGCGATCCAGATCGAGGCCAGACGGCCGAAACGGCTCATGCCGCCAGCTTTCGTCTGACCCGCCGCGTGGGACCGGCCGCGCCTTCATTCTCGAACAGTTCGGCCAGCTTCTCGGTCATGGCGCCCGCCAGCTGTTCAACGTCCACGATGGTCAGGGCCTTGCGATACCAGCGGGTCACGTCGTGGCCGATGCCGATGGCCAGCAGTTCGACGGGCGAGCGATCCTCGATCTCGGCGATGACCTGGCGCAGGTGCTTGTCCAGATACAGCGCCGCATTGGCCGACTGGGTCGAGTCGTCCACCGGCGAGCCGTCGGAAATGACCATCAGGATGCGGCGCTGCTCGGTGCGGGCCAGCAGGCGACTGTGCGCCCATTGCAGGGCCTCGCCGTCGATGTTTTCCTTCAGCAGACCCTCGCGCATCATCAGGCCGAGGTTCTTCTTGGCCCGGCGCCAGGGCGCGTCAGCGGCCTTGTAGATGATGTGGCGCAGGTCGTTCAGACGGCCCGGATTGGCGGGCTTGCCGGCGGTGATCCAGGCCTCGCGGCTCTGGCCGCCCTTCCAGGCGCGGGTGGTGAAGCCCAGGATCTCGACCTTGACGCCACAGCGCTCCAGGGTGCGCGCCAGGATGTCGGCGCAGACTGCCGCCACCATGATCGGCCGCCCGCGCATCGAGCCGGAGTTGTCCAGCAACAGGGTCACGACCGTATCGCGGAACGGGCTCTCGCTCTCGGCCTTGAACGATAAAGGAGCCGTCGGATCGGTGACGATCCGGGTCAGGCGGGCGGTGTCCAGCATCCCCTCTTCCAGATCGAAGACCCAGGAGCGGTTTTGCTGGGCCAGCAGGCGGCGTTGCAGCTTGTTGGCCAGGCGTGACACGACGCTGGACAGGATGGCCAGCTGGCCGTCCAGCAGGGCGCGCAGCCGGTCCAGCTCGACCGGGTCGCACAGGTCGGCGGCGTCCACCACCTCGTCGAAGGCGGTGGTGAAGACGCGGTAGAAATCGACCGCGCGGCCGTCGTCGGCCGTCTGCTGGCGGTTGGGCTGCTGGCCTTCCTGTAGCTCGGGGCCTTCGTCGGAGCCTTCGCCGTCGGGATCGGCGGGTGCGCCCTCGGGACGACTCTCGCGCTCTTCGTCCGACGACTGATCGTCGGCGTCGCCCTCCATCGACTGGGAGCCTTCGCCGCCGTCCTCTTCTTCCTCCTCGTCCTGATCGTCGTCGGCGGCCGGATCCTGGGGGTCGGGTTCCTCGTCGCCGGGATCTTCGGAAGTATCTTCGCCGCGACCGTCGCCGGGATCCAGATCCAGAGCGCGCAGCACCTCGCGCATCTTCAGCGCAAAGCCTTCCTGATCGCCCGCCGTGCCCGCCAGGGCGTCCAGCTTGGCGCCCGCCTTGGCCTCGATATTGGCGCGGACCAGATCCAGCATGGCCCTGGCGCCGTCGGGGGCGGGCCGTCCGGTCAGCCGCTCGCGCACCAGAAGCGCCACGGCCTCGGACACCGGCACGCGGTCGGCGTCATTGATCCGCAGGGCGCCGGTCTTTTCCAGCCGGGTGATCAGGGCGGCGCCCAAGTTGTCGCGCACCCCCACCAGATGTTCCGAGCCAAACGCCTCGACCCGCGCCTGCTCGACCGCGTCGAACACCTCGGCCGCCTTCGTATCCGCCGGCCGCATCCTGGCGTTCACCGCCCCATCGTGATTGGCCAGTCGCAGCGCCAGCCGGTCGGCCTGGCCGCGCAGAGAGGCGCTCTCGGGACCGGACGGATCGCGCGGCGGATGGGGCAGGGTCAGGACGCCGTTCGACAGCTTGGGCCCGTCGGATCCGAACATCACCTCCAGCTCGGGCTGTTCGGCCAACGCCCGCGCGGCATGACCCAGCGCGCGTTTGAAGGTTTCGGCGGGAGTATCCGGGGCGGCCATGGCCCTCAGTTAATCCCTTCGCGCCTGCGATAAAAGCGCCGTCAGCCGGGTTTCTGGATCGGCACCCGACGACCATAGGTCAGACAGCGCCAAACCCACTCCAGCGGCCCCATGCTGAACCGCGACAGCCACAGCGGCGACCAGACCAGTTGCAGCGCCCAGACGCCCAGCACCAGGCCCCACATCTGCACATAGTCCACCTGTCCGAACAGGCGCGGCCCCCACGGCATATAGAAGATCGAGGTCATGATCAGGGTCTGGGTCAGATAGTTGGTGAAGGCCATCTGCCCCACCGGCCGCAGCGCCGCCGTGATCCAGCCTAGGCCGCGCGTCGTCGCCAGGACGATCAGGCTGACATAGGCCAGGGTGACGAAGATCGGGAAGGAGGCGACGGCCTCCGCCAGGCCGCGCGTCGGGTGGGTTCCGGCCGGCGCCATGGCCTCGGCCCATTCTAGCACGCCCAGCAGGGCCAGCATCGCCCCGCCCACGCCGATCAGCGTCGCATAGACCCAGGTCGGCGCCCGGCCGCTGAACACGCCCGCCTTGAACAGGCCCATGCCCAGCATCATCAGAGCCACCGTCGAGAAGACGAACATCGTCAGGCTGGCCCCCTGCAGGAACAGCCAGCTCTGAAGGTTCTGGCCCATGGCCCCGGCCCAGCCGCTGCGATAGGCGGCGATGGCCTCGGCGACCATGGCGGCGGTGTATTGCGGCTCGCCTTGGCCCATGGCCTCGGTAACCACGGGCGGGCCGGCGACCATCATCCAGGTGGCAAGGGCCTGCATCGCGCCCAGCGCCAGGGTCACGCCCAGGCCGACGCCGATCAGCGTCCTGGCTCGCATCGACCGCATCAGCATCACGAACAAAGCCGACCAGGCGTAGAGCAGGAGAACATCGCCGTACCAGAAGGCCAGGCCGTGGATCAGGGCGATGATCGCCAGCCAGAACAGGCGTCGCCGCAACAGCCGCCCGCGCGCCGGGTCGCCGCGCTCGCCCCCCACCAGAAAGATCGAGGCGCCGAACAGCATGGAGAACAGGGTGATGAACTTCTGATGGAAGAAGACGTCCATCGTCCAGCGCGCCACGGCGTTGGCGCCCGTCACCGCGAACGGGCTCAGGCTCGCGTCGTCATAGACCATGAAGGGCAGGGCGAAGGAGACGACATTGACCGCCAGGATGCCCAGCACCGCCAGGCCCCGCATCACGTCCAGGCTGGCGATACGCGATGTCGGCTCGACGGGCGACAGGACGGGCGGGTCGATGGTCATGTGCGGATCCCCCAATCCCGCGAAGCGGCTTACGACGCCGTGCTCAGCCTTTCGGCATCAGCCCCAGTCGGTCCTTGACCACCGGTCGGGCTTCGAAGGCGATGAAGGCGGCGCACAGCCCGGCCCACAGGGCGTAGCTGACGCCCACGATCATGGCGATGGGCAGGCCGCCGACGCCGAAGATCAGCAGGGTCGTCTCGGTGGCGCCCAGGGCCTGCATGAAGTCGCCGGCCTCGATCCAGCCCATGACGCTCATGCCCAGAGCGACGACGATCTGCACCAGGGCCGCCGCCAGGCCGCCGTACATCATGAAGCGCCAGACCACGCCCAGCCGCGTGCCGGGGCGACCGTCGCGCTTGCGCTCGGTCAGGATGCGATACAGGGCCAGCGGCACGGTGATCAGGCCGATCAGCATCACAACCAGCCGCCAGTCCATGTCGCGTCCCGGCATGAAGGCATGGGGCCGCCAGAACGGCAGGGTCAGCCACAGTGGAGGCCAGGCCGCGCCCGCCAGACAGGCCAGGACCGGATACAGAGGCGCGGGCCGTGCGGCGATGGTCGCCTGACCCGGCAGGTCGGAATAGCTCTCGAACCGGCTCATCGTGTCGGCGCCGGCGTGTCGCCGGAATAGTCGTAGAAGCCGCGTTCGCTCTTGCGGCCCAGCCAGCCGGCCTCGACATATTTCACCAGCAGCGGGCAGGGGCGGTATTTGCTATCGGCCAGGCCGTCATACAGCACGTTCATGATGGCCAGGACGACATCCAGCCCCATGAAGTCCGCCAGTTCCAGCGGCCCCATCGGATGGTTGGCCCCCAGGCGCAGCGCCTTGTCGATCGAGGCGACGTCGCCCACCCCCTCGTACAGGGTGAAGATCGCCTCGTTCATCATCGGCACCAGGATGCGGTTGACGATGAAGGCGGGGAAGTCCTCGGCGTCCGTGGTCGTCTTGCCCAGGCTCTCGGCGAAGGCGACGGCGGCGGAATGGGTCTCGGCCGAGGTGGCGATGCCGCGCACGATCTCGACCAGTTTCATGATCGGCGCCGGCTTCATGAAGTGCAGGCCGACGAACCGATCCGGCCGGTCTGTCGAGGACGCCAGACGGGTGATCGAGATCGAGGAGGTGTTGGAGGCCAGCAGGGTCTGCGGCCCAAGGTGCGGCAGGACCTGCGCATAGATGGCCTTCTTGACCGCCTCGTCCTCCAGCGCAGCCTCGATGACCAGATCGGCGCCGACGACGGCGTCGGCCATCACGTCGCTGACGGCGATGCGGGCAAGGGCCGCGTCCGCGGCGGCCTGATCGATCAGGCCGCGCGCCACATGGCGAGACAGGCTGGCCGCGATCTCGCCCTGCGCCAGCGGCAGCCGGTCGGCGACGACGTCATAGAGCCGGACCGAATAGCCCCCGAGCGCCACCGCCTGGGCGATGCCTGCGCCCATCTGTCCGGCGCCCAGAATGGCGACTGTGGTGATCGTGGTCATGAACCGTGGTCGAAAGTGGTCGGGCGGGCACCTTTAGAAAGGAAGGCGCGCGGCGCAAGAGCGGATCGTCGCCCATGCGTCAGATTTCCGCCCGCCGTGTCGCCTCAGCCCAGCAGTTGGACCAGGGCCGGCGCCGCCGTGCGGTTGAACAGCACGCTGATGAACTGCAGCAGCAGGATCACCACGATGGGCGAGATGTCGATGCCGCCCAGGTTCGGGATGATGCGACGGAACGGCTCCAGCAGGGGCGCGGTGACCCGGTCAAGGAAGGTGCCCACCGAATAGACGAAGCGGTTGCGATAGTTGACGACATCGAACGCCACCAGCCAGCTCAATATGGCCTGGGCGATGATGAACCAGATCATCAGACTGATAATGGCGTTGATCAACCAGACGATCGCGTAGCCCATGAACCGTAACTCCTGCTTGGATCGGCGCTTCTAGCGTGTTCGCACCCCGTCCGACAACGGCCGTCTCCGACCTGCGCCGATTGCGCGCACAAGCCCGTTGACACCACGCCCGCCCGCCTTCTATGTCCGCCTCGCCTGTGAACCCGATCCCACGCTGGAAACGGGGCCGTAGCTCAGTTGGTAGAGCGCGTCGTTCGCAATGACGAGGTCAGGGGTTCGACTCCCCTCGGCTCCACCAGGCCCTCCAGATACATCATATAAAATCAATGTTTGCGGAAGGTGCGGGTCGTGTCATCCGCTCTGTCCCGAGTTTCGGGTCGTCCTGGGCGTTTCCAAGGCTGGCGTTTGCTTCAATGCACATTTATGTAGGTGCCTACATAAATGTTGGGGCGGTTTCGGTGGGTATTCGGATGACACGGCGAGGGGTGATGGGCGCGACAGCAGGGCTGGGCGTCTTGAGCTGGAGCGGCCTTGGTCGAGCAGGGGACGAAGGAGGCTCCATCGCCGCCCGTCTGGACGCCGCCGTGGAACAGGCGATCATAGATGCAGATTTCTCGGGCGTCCTGATGTTGAGGCGCGGCGACCAGGTCGTCTATCAGCGTGCGGTGGGCCAGGCGGAGCGCGTGTTCGGCGCGGCGAACCGTATTGACACCCGGTTCAACGTCGCCTCCATCGGCAAGATGTTCACCGCCACGGCGGTGCTGCGTCTTGTGGAGAAGGGTCGGATCGACCTGGACGCCCCGGTCATTCGCTATCTGCCCGACTATCCGAACCGCGCCGTCGCCGAACAGATCACCGCCCGCCAGCTGCTGTCGCACAGCTCAGGCGTGGGCAACTACTGGGAGTCGATCGCGAACAAGCCGTCCAAGGCCTTCGTAGAGACCCGCGACTTTCTGCCCCTGATCGCCGACCTGCCGCTGGAGTTCACGCCCGGCGAGCGGCTCGGCTATTCCAATGGCGGCTATGTGATCCTGGGCCTGATCGTCGAGGCCATGACCGGCGAGACCTACGCCGACCACATCGGGCGAACCATATTCGAGCCCCTTGGCATGAGCGGCAGCGGCGACTGGCCGCTCGATCTCGTCGTGCCGAACCGGGCCGACGGCTATGCCCGCGACGAAGCTGTTCCCGGCGCCTGGCGCAGCAATCTGTTCGTCAACCAGTTTCGGGGCAACTCGGCGGGTGGCGGCTATTCGACCGTAGAGGACCTGTCGATCTTCATCACCGCCCTGGGCGACGGCCGGCTCCTGTCGCCGCAGATGTACACAACGGCGACCAAAGGTCTGTTCGATCTGGGCCGCGCGCGTTACGGTCTGGGCTTCATGGAAGAGACCATCAACGGTCATCGCATGGTGGGCAACACCGGCGGCCATGTCGGCATCGCCGGCGAGGTCTGGCGTTACGAGGATCTGGGCTATACCTTCGCGATGCTCACCAATGGCGAGGTCGATGGCTACTGGGGCCTGAACGTTGCGGTGAAGGACATCCTGTGTGGACCCGGTCCTGCGACCGACGGTTATCATCTGGGCATGGCGATGACGGCGGCGGCGAGGGACGATAGCGTGGGGGCCGCCCGCGCCCTGTTCGACGCGAGGCCGCAGGGCCTGAAACCGCGCTCGGTCTTCGAGGTCGAGGCGGCGAAGGCTCGCCACCGCGGAAATGCGGCCGGCGCCGAGCGGATCATGCAGATCGCCGTCATCGTGGAGCCGCCCGAGTGACCGATCTGAAGGGCGGCCATGGCGCGACCATCGGCGCCCAACTGCGCCGCCTGTCGGAGCGGATCGACCGCGACGTCGGCCGTATCTATGCGCACCTGGGCATCACCTTCGAGCAGCGATGGTTCGGCGTCCTGAACCAGGTTGTCCAGAACGGTCCGATGACGGTCGGCGAACTCGCCGCCGCGCTACGCATCACCCACGTTTCGGTCAGCCAGTCACTGCGATCGCTGGAAGCGGCCGGTTATGTGCGGGCTCTGCCGGATCCACAGGACGCGCGGCGGCGTCGTCAGTCCCTGACCTCGGCAGGCGAGGCTCTGGTCGTCCGCCTGACCCCGCTGTGGCTCGCCATGAATCGCGAAGCCGAGGCCCTGAATCGCGAGGCTGACGACGTCGCCGAACATCTCGACCGCTTGGAACGAACCCTGGATGGCCGTTCACTGTTCGACCGGCTGACCGCTTCGGTCGAGGCCGATGACGCGCCTCAGGCATAGTCGAAACTGATCCACGTCACCGCAGCGCGATATACCCGCGCTCGATGATGCGGCGCAGGGCCTCGTAGGCTTCGGCGAGTTCATCATAGGCGGTGCGGGCGGCGGTCAGGCGGGCGACCTGATCAGGCGTCACGGCCGAGCCGGAGTGGGCCAGGCGCAGCGATTCCGCCACCCATTTGGCGCGGGCCGTGGCGGTCATGACCGCCAGCTTTTGTAGAGAGCCGGCGTCGACGCCGGTCAGGGCCTGGCCGATCACCTCCTTGTTGGCGATGTAGGCGGCGTAGTCGATCTGTTCTAGCTGGCCGCGCAGGCGGCGCTGTTCCTGGGGATCCGTGTCCTGCGGCTCGAAATGATCGCTGTGTCGGCGGATGCTCGACGTCATTTTGGTCGACATGGGCGAGCCCTCCCCGGCCTGTCCTGGCGGCTGATGGCGACCGCTTGGAGACGAAGGTGCGCCGCATCGGTTAACGCCGCGTTGCGTCAGGCGGGCAGGCGTCCGATATGCGGGGCTGGAAATCGAAGCCGGAGATCGACCATGGACCTGAAACTGGACCGCAAGCGCGCCCTGATCTGTGGCGGATCATCCGGCCTGGGCCGGGCCGTGGCGACGGCCCTGGTCGCCGAGGGCGCGCATGTCGCCCTGTTGTCGCGCGATGCGAAAAAGCTTCAGGCCGTGGCGGATGGGCTGAACGCGGCCGGGCCGGGCAAGGCGGTCGTGGTCACGGCGGACCTGGCCGATCACGCGGCGCTGCTGAAGGCGGCGGACCTGGCCGAAGAGCTGCTGGGCGGCCATATCGAGATACTGCTGAACAACACGGGCGGGCCGCCGCCGTCGGGGGTGTCGGGGCTGGAGCCGGCGGTGTGGCGCGATCATTTCGAATCGATGGTGCTGTCGATCTTCCGCCTGACGGACCGGGTGTTGCCGCGCATGCGGGCCGCCGGCTGGGGGCGAATCCTGAACGTCGCCTCGATCACGGTGGTGGAGCCGTCGGCGGCGCTGGGCGTGTCCAACACCCTGCGGGCCTCGGTCGCGGCCTGGGCCAAGACGCTGGCGAACGAGGTCGGACCGGACGGGGTGACGGTCAACACCCTGTTGCCGGGGCGGATCGACACGCCGCGCATCGAACGGCTGGACCAGGCGGCTGCCGAACGCACCGGCGTCACGCCGCAGGAGGCGCGGGCCGACTCCGTCAAGTCCATCCCCGTCGGCCGCATCGGCACGACCGAGGAGTTCGGCGCCACCGCCGCCTTCCTGGCCAGCCCGCTGGCGGCCTATGTCACCGGGTCGCTGATCCGGCTGGACGGTGGGGCGATCAAGGCGATCTGACCGCGCCGGCGGCTGAGGGACGCCTGCGCAGCACGCCGCCGAAGGCCACGCGGCTGCGACCGTAATCCAGGGTGATCCGGCTGAACCGGCTCAGGATGTCGGCGCCCAGCAACAGGGCCGGCTGGTCGATCAGGCCCATGACCTGAAACACATGCAGATCGGCGAACAGCAGCGGGGTCGGTCCCAGCGACCGCCCCGCCACCCCCATGGCCGGCGCCGTACCCGACAGGACCGTCGTTGCGCCGCCGACGATGCCGACCATGCGAACGGGCTGCGACGGATCGGTGGTCCGGCCGATCCCGGCCGCGCGCATCAGAGCCAGATTGCCGATGGAATATTGGGCGCCGCTGTCGATGAAGGCGGCGACCTCCACCCCCGCCACGTCGATCCGGGTCAGGATCAACTGGCCGAACCGACCGCGATGACCGGCGACGACGATGTCCTGCCGCCGGAGCCGCGTGCCGTCGGCGCTGGTGGTCATGGCGATGCTGGTCGAGCCCGAGGGCGACAGGGTGGCCTGCCGCGCGTTGACGTCCAGCGTCAGGCGAAAGCGCGACAGAAGATCGAGACCCAGCAGGCCGTCGGCGCTCAATGCATCGCGCGGAAAGACCGGCAGGATCAGGTCGGTGAAGCGTCGTCGCCCGATCTCGATCTGTGCGATCTCGACGGTGGGCGTGACCTCGGCTGCGGTGATGCCGTGCACGACGACCGGGCGGCCGGGCGGCAGGGCCAGAGCCTGCGCCAACTCGGCCGAGAGCGCGCTGCGTTCGGCGCCGGTGTCGATGACGAACACCTGCTGGGCGCCGTCGTTCAGACGCACCCCAACGCCCATCCGCGTCAGCAGGTTCTGCAAAAGCCGGACCTGATCGGGCGGCGGCTCCGACGGGGGAGCGGTCTGGGCGGAAAGAAACGGGACAGCCGCCAGCAGGCTCAGCGCCTCGCGCCGCGACGAAGTGCAGGAAGTCTGGTCGCCGAATGCAAGGCGCAACCGCCTGTCCTCCTCACGCCATGGCCGGGGCGATCAGGTTAGGCGCTTTCCGCCAAGGCGGTGCGACATATTCTTGTCGGTCCTGTGGTTCGGCGCCGATCTGGTCAATCCGAGGTTGCTGGCTTAGGATCAGCATCGAACCCGGAGGATGCGATGCTGACCTTGCTCATGCTGGTCCTGTCCAACAGCGCGGCGATCGTCCATCCGGCGCCTGTCGTCGATCAGCCCATGGTGCGGATCGCGCCTGTCGTCGATCAGGCGATGGTGTGCGACGATCCTCTGATGCAGGCCCAGCAAGGCGGCGGCGACCGCGCCATGACGCTAGACCGTTCGCTCGATGACGGCCAGGCGCGGCGTTATATGCTGCTGGATCGGCGCGATCGGAACAACTGTCCCCTGCCGATCAGCTATGCGATCCCCGATCAGCCGCGCGCCCTGGGCCGCGAGTTCGGCCCGACCGTGTCGGTGACGCCGCATCGTCCCTCACGGCCGGGTCAGTAGGTTAGTCCGGGACCGGGGTGACCGGCGGCTTGTCCGCCAGGACGGCCTCAAGGTTCGCCATCATCAGTTCGGCCATGGCGTTGCGGGTCTCGACGGTGGCCGAGGCGACGTGGGGCGTCAGAACGCAGCGGTCGCTGTCGATCAGGGCCTGGGGCACGTTCGGTTCGTCCGCGAACACATCGAGGCCCGCGCCGCCCAGCCTGCCCGAGGTCAGGGCGGCGACCAGGGCGTCCTGATCCACCACCTCGCCGCGCGCGACATTGATCAGCACGCCGGTCGAACCCAGGGCCTCCAGCACCTCGGCCGAGACCAGGCCACGCGTCGAAGCGCCGCCCGGCACGATCACGATCAGCACATCGACCTCGGCCGCCAGATCGACCAAGTTCGGCACGTGCCGCCAGGGTGCATCCTTGACCGGATTGCGGGTGTGGTAGGCGATCTCGCCGGCGAAGGGCTCCAGTCGCCGCGCGATGGCCTGGCCGATCCGGCCCAGGCCCAGCAGGCCGTATCGCAGGCCTGTGGCGCTGCGCGACAGCGGCGGCGGCCCATCCGAGACCCAGCGCCCGGCGCGGACCCAGGCGTCCATGGCCGGCAGGCGACGCAAGGTCCCCAGGGCCAGCAGCAGGGCCAGGTCGGCGACATCCTCGTTCAGGACATCGGGCGTATGAGTGACGATCACGCGGCGCGACCGGGCGTGGGCGACATCGGTCAGGTCATAGCCGACGGCGTGGACGGAGACGATCTTCAGCGCGGGCAGGGCGTCGATCAGTCGGGCGTCCACGGACGCGGCGCCCGAGGCGGCGACGCCGACGATACGGTCGGCGACCTCGGGCGAAGGCAGGCCGTCGGGGCCGGGACGATGCAGGGTCCAGCCCAGACCGGGCGCGCGCTGGGTCAGCATTTGGTCCGCGAGGGCGGGCAGGCCTATGGCCAGGATGTCGATACTCATCCGGCCTTTTTAGGCGCGGGGATGGGCGGCCGCATAGGCATTCAAAAGTCTATCGGCGTCGACGCCGGTGTATTTCTGGGTCGTCGACAGGCTGGCGTGGCCCAGCAGTTCCTGGATCGAACGCAGGTCGGCGCCGGCGCCCAGCAGATGGGTCGCAAAACTGTGGCGCAGGGCGTGGGGCGTCGTGCGTTCGGGCAGACCCAGCCGGCCGCGCAACCGCTGGACCGAGGCCTGGACGTGACGCGGGCTGAGCGGTCCGCCGCGCCGGGCGCGGAACAGGGCGTCGCTCGGCTGGAGCGGGAAGGGCAGCAGTGCCAGATAGGCGTCCACCGCCGCGCGCACGGCGGGCAGGATGGGGGCGATGCGGGTCTTGGACCCCTTGCCGACGATGCGCAGGGTCTCGCCCAAGGGCGCCTCGGCGCGGGTCAGGGACATGGCCTCGGAGATCCGCAGGCCGCAGCCGTAGAGCAGGGTCAGCACCGCCCGGTCGCGCGCGGCCTCCCACGGTTCGGCGTCTGGATCGGCGTCCGGTTCGGCCAGCAGGCCGCGCGCCTGGTCCTCCGTCACCGGCCTGGGCAGGGACGGCTTGACCTTGGGGCCGCGCACCAGGGCCAGTTGCGGGGCGGGCGTGTCCAGCCGTCGGTCGAGAAAGGCGTGAAAGCCGCGAATCGCCGACAGGCTCTGACTCAATGACCGCGCCGCCAGCGGGTGATCGCCAGAGCGCCGCTCGGCCATATGGGCGCGGACCTCGGCGGCGGTGATCGTGCCCAGGTCGGCCAGCGACAGCGCCTCGCCGCGATGGCGTTCGAGGAAGGCGATATACAGCCGGCCGATATGGCCATAGGCCTCCAGCGTGCGCGGCGACAGCCTACGCTCATGCGCCAGATGGTCGAGCCAGGCGCGCAAGGCGTCGGGGGCGGTCAGTTGAGAGCTTTTCAGTTCAGGACGGGCCATCGCTCGGCCATCCGCTCCGTCACCCGCGCCAGGAAGGCGGCCAGTTCGCAGCCCATGTTCGGGGTGAAGCCTTCCGGCTCGGGCGAACCGAAGGCGCAGATGCAGGGGCGCGGCGGGGCGCCGGGCGTCAGGTGCGGGGCCATGCGGACCAGGGCGATGGACTTCACCTGATCCTCGGTCGCGCCAAAGAAATTCAGCCCCGGGATCATCGGACCCAGCCAGGTCAGACCGTGCTCGCCCAGCAGATTGTCGACGTCGCCCTCTTCCAGCGCGCGCCAGCCGAAGGGCACGCCGCCGGGCTTTTCCAGGGCGATGGCGGCGCCGGCCAGGCCGAACCGCCCCTGCGCCGCCGCATCCAGTCGTCGGGCCAGGTCGGAATGGTTCCTGGCCTCCATCAGGTCCAGGGTCGCGACGTGCGTCTGGGTCTGGGCCGCGAAGTTGGCCCGCGCGATCAGTTCGATCTCGCGCCGGGCGCCGGTCTCGCGCTCGACCACGGCCTCAAGCCGCGTCAGGGCGGCGGCGCCGAACTCGACCACGTTGCGGCCGTGCGGACGCAGGCCGATCTCCTCCAGCAGGGACCGGTCGTCCAGCAGGGTCTGGGGATGGGTCTGCAGCCAGCCGCGCACGTCAGGCCAATGCAGGCCGTCGCCGATGTGCGGCGTTACGTCCGATTCCGACGTTTCGAAAAGGTCCAATGAGCCGCTCAAACAGACCTCTCCGGGACGTGAATGCTACAGAATAGACTGACCGGTCTTGGCCCAGTCCGCCACGAAGGCATCAAGACCCTTGTCGGTTAACGGGTGGTTCACCAGCGCCTTGAAGGTGTCGGCGCCGAAGGTGGCGGCGTCCGATCCGGCGACGGCGGCGGCGGCGACATGGCCCACATTGCGCAGGGACGCGGCCAGGATCTGGGTGTCGAAGCCGTGGACGTCATACAGGACGCGGATTTCTTCCAGCAGGCCGATGCCGTCGGCGCCGTTGTCTTCCAGGCGACCGACGAAGGGAGAGACGAAGGTGGCGCCGGCCTTGGCGGCCAGAAGGGCCTGGGCGGCCGAGAAGCACAGGGTGACGTTGGTCTTGACGCCCTTGTCGGTGAAGACGCGGCAGGCGCGCAGGCCGTCCCAGGTCAGGGGCAGTTTCACGACCACGTTCGGGGCGATGGCGGCGAGCTTGTCGCCCTCCTTGACCATGGTCTCGAAATCGAGCGAGACGGCCTCGGCGGAAATCGGCCCCTCGACCAGGGCGCAGATTTCGGCGATGACCTCGGCGATGTTCCGGCCCGACTTGGCGATCAGCGACGGATTGGTGGTGACGCCGTCCACCATCCCGGTGGGGACCATGTCCTTGATGACGGCGACGTCGGCGGTATCGAGAAAGAGTTTCATGGGCGGCTTCATAGCCGAGGGCGAAGTTCGGTGAAAGTCGCCTCGGTCCTCATTCCCCTGCCGGTGCCGGAAGCCTTCGATTACGAGGTTCCCGAAGGCATGACGCTGGCGCGCGGCGATCAGGTCGCGGCGCCGCTGGGTCCGCGCCTGATGCGGGGCGTGGTGTCGGAGGTGTTCGAGACGACGGGATCGAACCGGCGGCTAAAGGCGGTGGACAGTCGGCTGGACGATCCGGCCCTGCCGGCGGGCGTCATGGATTTCGTGGAATGGGCCGGGCGCTGGACCCTGTCGCCGCCGGGCGAGATGGCGGCGACGGCGTTGAAGGGCCTTCGCGCGCCGCGTCCCCGGCCAGAACGGCGGGTGCGGCGGGTAGGCGAGCGGGCGCCGTCGCGGGCCACCCCGGCGCGAACGGGCGTGCTGGAGGCCCTGGGCGAGCGATCCATGAAGGGCGCCGATCTGGCGCGAGCGGCGGGGGTGTCGTCCGCCGTGGTCAAGGGACTGATCGACGAAGGCGTGCTGGAGATCATCGAGATCGCGGCCGAGGCGGCGTTCGACCGACCCGATCCTGATCATGCGCCCGCATCACTGAACGGGGATCAGGCGGCAGCCGCGGCGGCCCTGTCGGCGGGTGTGACCGGCGGCGGTTTCCGACCCTTCCTGCTGGACGGGGTGACGGGGTCGGGCAAGACCGAGGCCTATCTGGAAGCCGTCGCGCGGGTTCTGCGGGCCGACCCGACCGCGCAGATCCTGATCCTGCTGCCCGAGATCGCCCTGACGCAGGCCCTGATCGAGCGGATCACGGCCCGGTTCGGCGCGGCTCCGGCGGAATGGCATTCCGGCGTCGCCCCGCCGCGCCGTCGCCAGGTGTGGGAGGCGGTGGTCGCCGGCCGCTGCAACATCGTGGTCGGGGCGCGGTCGGCCCTGTTCCTGCCCTTCGTCAACCTGCGGCTGATCGTGGTGGACGAGGAGCACGACGGCTCGTTCAAGCAGGAGGAGGGGTTGGTCTATCACGGCCGCGACCTGGCGGTGGCGCGGGCGCGGATCGAGGGGGCGGCGGTGGTCCTGGCCTCGGCGACGCCGTCGCTGGAGACGTTGTGGAACGCCCAGAGCGGGCGTTACGACTGGCTGAAGCTGGGCGCGCGGCACGGGACGGCGGTCCTGCCGGACATCGCCCTGCTGGACTTGCGCCAGAATACGCCCGATCCCCAGACCTGGCTGTCGCAACCGCTGCGGCTGGCCATCGGCGAGACCTTGCTGCGGGGCGAGCAGACGCTGCTGTTCCTGAACCGGCGCGGATACGCCCCTGTCGTCCTGTGCCGCGCCTGCGGACATCGGCTGACGGCGCCCGACACCGACAGCTGGCTGGTCGAGCATCGCTATACCGGGCGGCTGGTCTGTCACCTGACCGGCTTTTCCATGGCGCGTCCGAAGCTGTGTCCGTCGTGCGGGGCCGAGGATTCGCTGGTCTCGGTCGGACCGGGCGTGGAGCGGGTCGAGGAGGAGGTGCGCCAACTGTTCCCCGAGGCGCGGACGGCGGTGTTCAGTTCGGACACCGCGCCGGACGCCAAGTCGGCGCGCGCGCTGATCCAGCGGATGACCGACGGCGAGATCGACATTCTGGTCGCTACCCAGGCCGCGGCCAAAGGGCACAACTTCCCGCGCCTGACCCTGGTCGGGGTGGTGGATGCAGACCTGGGCCTGCGTGGCGGCGACCTGCGGGCGGCCGAGCGGACCTATCAACTGCTGGCTCAGGCGACGGGCCGGGCGGGGCGGGCGGATCGGCCGGGGCGGGCCATTTTGCAGACCTGGACGCCCGAGCATCCGGTGCTGATGGCGTTGGCGGCGGGCGACCGCGACGCCTTCGTCGAGGCGGAGATGGCCGAGCGCGAGGCGGCGTCGCTTCCGCCCTATGGCCGGCTGGCGGCGATCATCCTGTCCAGCGAGAATGCGGCTGCGGTGGAGAAGACAGCCAACGACCTGGCCCAGGCCATTCCCAACGCCGAACGGCTGGAGGTCTATGGTCCCGCCGACGCACCCCTGGCCCTGGTGCGGGGACGCAGGCGCAAGCGGCTGCTGGTGCGGGCCGACCGCGACGTGAACATCCAGGCCTTTCTGCGGGCCTGGCTGGCGCGGGTGAAGGTGCCGGGCTCGGTCCGCCTGACGGTGGACGTGGACCCCTATTCGTTCCTTTAGGCGCTCAGGCCGCCATGACGGTGCCGAGCAGCACGCGGGCGCCGGCCCTGCCCAGGGTGGCGTTGGTCGCCGCCTGAAGCTCGGCCGACAACTGGTCGATATTGGGCACGGCGCCGGGACGCAGGCCGTTGGCGAACCGCTGGGCGGCCGTGTTGTAGGCGGCGCGCAGGCGCGGCGCGGACTGCTGGGCGCGGGTGCGCAAGGCGGCGTCCGGGACATCGACCCCCGTCTCGATGGTCAGAACCCCGCGACGGCCGCTGGCCTGGATGATCGAGGCGGTGATAACCGGAAGGCGGAAATAGGTGTCGGCGGACGCAGCGCCCCCGCCGCTCGACGAGGCGCGAGCGGTGGTCGAGGCGGCGGCAGTCGCGACGACGGCGAGACCGAGAAGTGCGCGGCGTTCCATGCCGACAGCCCTAATCCCAATCCCTTAATTCGCCGTTGCTCCGACGGGCATGGGTTGCAGGTCCAGCAGGGCGAACAGGCGGGCGTCCTCGTCCTGTTCGGGATTGGGGGTGGTCAGTAGTTTGCCGCCGACGAAGATGGAGTTGGCGCCGGCGAGGAAGCACAGCGCTTGCATCTCCGGGCTCATGGTCTCGCGACCCGCCGACAGGCGCACCATCGCCTTGGGGCAGACCAGGCGGGCGACGGAGACGGTGCGGACGAACTCGATCGGATCGATCTCGCCGGTCTTCAGCACGCGCTCTCCCAGCGGTGTTCCCGTGACGGGGACCAGGGCGTTGACCGGCAGGCTGTCGGGATGGGCGGGCAGGGTCGCCAGGGCGTGCAGCAGGCCGGCCCGGTCTCGCCGCGCCTCGCCCATGCCGACGATGCCGCCGCAGCAGGTGCTCATGCCCGCGTCGCGGACGTGCTCCAGCGTGTCCAGCCGGTCCTGATAGGTGCGGGTGGTGACGACCTCGGCGTAGTAGTCGGGGCCGGTGTCGAGGTTGTGGTTGTAGTAGTCGAGCCCGGCGTCCTTGAGCTGGCGCGCCTGATCGGCGGTCAGCATGCCCAGGGTGGCGCAGGTTTCCAGCCCCAGGGCCTTCACGCCAGAGATCATCGCCGCCAGCTTGGGCGTGTCGCGATCCTTCAACTCGCGCCAGGCCGCGCCCATGCAGAAGCGGCTGGCGCCCCCGGCCTTTGCGGCCATGGCCTCGGCGATGACGGTGGTCGGCTCCATCAGTTTCTCGGCTTTCAGCCCGGTCTTGAAACTGGCCGATTGCGAGCAGTAGCCGCAGTTCTCGGCGCAGCCGCCGGTCTTGATCGACAGCAGCTGCGACTTCTGGACTTCGCTTGGGTCGAACCAGCGACGGTGGACCGAGGCGGCGTCGAACACCAGTTCCATGAAGGGGCGGGCGAACAGGGCCTCGACCTCTTCCAAGGTCCAGTCGTGGCGGGGTTGCGCCGCGTCGATGCAAGCGTCGAGACGGGCGGGGAGGGTGCGGGAGAGGTCGTCGGCCATGAGGCACGACTAGCATCCGTTTCCCCTGATGCAAGCAGGGTCATACGCAAAAGCGTAATTTTGCAAATCTTCGCCTTCGCAAAATCGGGCGCGACTGCGGCGCATCACATAAGGATATCTTTATGGGTTTCTTGCTCATAAAGGCCGGGCGGGCTATGAGGCCCCAAACCTTCCTGAGGCTCGGAGCCCCGACATGACCGACTACATCGTCCGCGACATTTCCCTGGCCGACTGGGGCAACAAGGAAATCGAGATCGCCGAAACCGAAATGCCGGGCCTGATGTCCCTGCGCGAGGAGTTCGGCGCCAGCCAGCCGCTGAAGGGCGCCCGCATCGCCGGCAGCCTGCACATGACCATCCAGACGGCGGTCCTGATCCAGACGCTGGAAGCCCTGGGCGCCGAAGTGCGCTGGGCCTCGTGCAACATCTTCTCGACCCAGGACCACGCCGCCGCCGCCATCGCGGCCGCCGGCACGCCGGTCTTCGCCACCAAGGGCGAGACGCTGGAAGAGTACTGGGACTATGCCCACAAGATCTTCGAATGGGCCGACGGCGGCTATCCGAACCTGATCCTGGACGACGGCGGCGACGCGACCCTGCTGACGGTTCTCGGTCCCAAGGCCGAGAAGGATATCTCGGTCCTGGCCAACCCGCAGAACGAGGAAGAAGAAGCCCTGTTCGCGGTGATGAAGCGCTACATCGCCGAGAAGCCCGGCTTCTATTCGGCCATCCGCGACGCCATCGGCGGCGTGTCGGAAGAGACGACCACGGGCGTTCACCGCCTGTATCAGATGGCCGAAAAGGGCGAGCTGCCCTTCCCCGCCATCAACGTCAACGACAGCGTCACCAAGTCCAAGTTCGACAACCTGTACGGCTGCCGTGAGTCGCTGGTCGACGCCATCCGTCGCGGCACCGACGTCATGCTGTCGGGCAAGGTCGCCGTGGTCTGCGGTTACGGCGACGTGGGCAAGGGCTCGGCCGCTTCGCTGCGCCAGGGCGGCGCCCGCGTGATCGTGACCGAGATCGACCCGATCTGCGCCCTGCAGGCCGCGATGGAAGGCTATGAGGTCCAGACGCTGGACGACAGCGCCGGCCGCGCCGACATCTATGTGACCACGACCGGCAACAAGGACGTCATCACCGTCGAGCACATGCGGCAGATGAAAAACAACGCCATCGTCTGCAACATCGGTCACTTCGATAGCGAGATTCAGGTCGCCGGCCTGAAGAACTTCAAGTGGGACGAGATCAAGCCGCAGGTCCACCACATCGAATTCCCGGACGGCAAGAAGATCATCCTGCTGTCGGAAGGCCGTCTGGTGAACCTGGGCAATGCGACGGGCCACCCGTCCTTCGTGATGTCGGCGTCCTTCACCAACCAGACGCTGGCCCAGATCGAGTTGTGGACCAACGCCAAGGCCTACGACAACCAGGTCTATACCCTGCCCAAGCACCTGGACGAGAAGGTCGCCCTGCTGCACCTGGCCAAGCTGGGCGCCAAGCTGACCGTCCTGACCAAGGACCAGGCCGACTATATCAACGTGCCGGTCGAAGGCCCGTTCAAGGCGGACCATTATCGCTACTAAGACCCTCGAAACGAGGGGGCTGTCATGACGAGGGCGTCGTTCGACGTCCTCGTCGTGGGAGCAGGCGCGGCCGGGATGATGGCCGCGATCGAGGCCGGGCGGCGCGGGCGCCGGGTGCTGGTCGTCGATCATGCCGACCGGCCGGGCGAGAAGATCCGCATCTCGGGCGGCGGGCGCTGCAACTTCACCAATCTGGGCTGCGGGCCGGCGAACTTCCTGGGCGAGAACCCCCGGTTCGCGACCTCGGCCCTGCGCCGCTACACCCAGCACGACTTCGTCAAACGGATCGACCGGGCGGGCATCGCCTGGCACGAGAAGACGCTGGGCCAGCTGTTCTGCGACGACAGCGCCAAGCAGATCGTCCGTATGCTGACCGACGATATGGCGGCGGCGAGTGTGACCCTGACCATGAAGACCGGCGTTGAGCGGATCGCGCGATCCGGCGACGGCTGGTCGGCGACCCTGTCGGACGGCGCGCAGGTCGCGGCGACGTCGCTGGTCGTGGCGACGGGCGGCAAGTCGATCCCCAAGATGGGCGCGACCGGCTGGGCCTATGAGGTCGCGCGCCAGTTCGACATTCGCGTCACCGAGACGCGGCCGGCCCTGGTGCCGCTGACGTTCGAGGCGGGGTTGCTGGAGACGCTGGTTCCGCTGGCGGGGGTGGCGGTGGATGCCTCGGTCGCCTCGGCGCCCGAAGGGGCCAAGTCGCGCAAGGCCAGCTTCAACGAGGCGATGCTGTTCACCCATCGGGGGCTCAGCGGGCCGGCTATCCTTCAGATCAGCTCCTACTGGCGTGAGGGCGAGGCGGTGGTGGCCTCGATGGCGCCGGGTCGCGACGTGTTCGAGGAACTGAAGGCGGCCAAGGCGTCGAACGGCAAACAGGCCGTGCATACGGCGCTGGGCCATATCGTGCCGCGCCGTCTGGCCGAGAGCCTGTGCATGCGCGAAGGCGCTGCGGGCAATCTGGCGGACCTGTCGGACAAGGTGCTGAGGCGGCTGGACCAGGCGGTCAACGCCTGGGCGGTCAAGCCTGTGGGGTCGGAAGGCTATCGCACCGCCGAGGTCACCCTGGGCGGGGTGGATACCGCCGCGCTGGACCAGCAGACGATGCAGGCCAAGGCCGTTCCAGGGCTGTATTTCATCGGCGAGGCGGTGGACGTGACCGGCTGGCTTGGCGGTTATAATTTCCAGTGGGCCTGGTCGTCGGGCTGGGCGGCCGGGCAGGTCTGCTAGGTTTTCAGGGTGCAATCTGTGCACTTTGGCCGGCCGGACTGACGGAAAAACACCGTCTAATTCGTCTAATGTGTCTCGTTCGGCGTTCGATCTGGCGCGCGCGCGACGATGTCAAAGACCAAGTAATCCAGTTTAACCGGGTTTGGCCCCATGACAGGCGGATGGTCGCTGGTCGGTTTCAAAGTACGGAAAAGCTGAGCATTTTCCTCGGCAGATAGGATGGAAGGGCGTCGAAAGCACCCTGCGGCCCCGCGACGCATGGCGGCGGGGCGGGACGGCGCCTAGCTTGAAGGAGCGGAACGGGCCCTTTGGCGTTGTTGCGGTCTGGCGTTCCCCCTTCCTTGCGCCGGGCTGGGCGACGCGATGTCGGACCGCACGGGTGCGTCGATGCGATGGGCTTTGTCCCCCTCCTGGCCTGTCGTATCGACCACCCGATCCTGATTTTTCGACCGGAGCCAGATAATGCCTCTTCTGATGTGCCCGAACGACAACGCCGCCATGCAGACGCTGGAGCGTAACGGCGTGCAGTTCGACATGTGTCCCGACTGCCGTGGCGTCTGGCTGGATCGCGGCGAGCTGGAAAAACTGATGGCCGCCGCCGTCGAGGAAGGCCGCGCCGCCGCGCCGGTCGCGCCCGCGCCCCAGGCCTATGCCCCGCCGCCGCAACCGCAGCAATACGCCCAGCCTCAACCCCAGCCGTGGGGCGGGGCGGCGCCTCAGCCCTATCGCGACGACCGGGGCTACAGGAGCGACAAACATCGCGACGGCCGCCATGGCGACGACGACTATCGCTACAAGAAAAAGAAGCGCGACAGCATCTTCGACATCTTCGACTGAGTAGCCCAAAATCCGTCACCCTCGGGCTTGTCCCGAGGGCCCACCTGCGGTCGCGCTCAGGACGGGAGGGTTCAAACGGGCGGTGCGTAACCCCGACTTTCCGTGTCCAACTTGCCGTAGGCCCTCGGGACGAGCCCGAGGGTGACAGGTTGGGGGAGAGGCTAGGCGGCGAGACCCGCCGCCTGCATCAGGCTCTTCAGGGCAGCGACGCTTTCGGGCGCGGCAGACAGGGCGGTGCGGACGTCCGGCGCGCGCAGCAGCTTGATCGCCTCGGACCGGGCGCGGTCGGCCGCCGGCCCCAATGGGCCAGCCTCCCCCACCGCCAGTTTCAGCAGGGCCGCCAGCTTCTGGGGGGCAGAGACCTGGGCGCGGACGATCTGGGCGACCAGGTTGGCGTCGGCCTCCAGATTGGCGCCGACCGCACCGATGGCCTCGGCGATCTGGGTCTGGTCGTGTTCGCCCAGATGGGCGGCGCGGACCGCGCGTTGCAGCCGCGCCAGGGTCGCCAGTTTCTGAGAGGCGCTGGGGCCGCCGGGCACGGCCTGACGCATCTCGGTCTCGAAACGCAGCGAACCGATACAGGCGCTGAGCCAGCGGGCGGCGGCGCGCTTGTTGGCCCCGCCGGTGACGTTCTCGCACAGCCGTGTCAGCTGCTCGGCCTCGGCCAGGACGGTGGGGCAGGGGTTGACGTAGGCGCCGACGAAGTCCGCCGTGACCAGGCTCTTGGAGCGTTCGACGAAGGCGGTCTGAACCTCTTCCAGCGTCAACAGCCGGCCGGCCGAGGAGGTCAGGGCCATGGCCAGAAGCCGCAGGATGTCGATCTCGCCCACCGGGTCGGCGGGGCGAAGCCGGCGCGGGCTGGTCAGTTCGCGCGTCACCAGACGGGCCAGGGACGCGGCCAGCAGCGGGAAGTCGCCGGCCGCCAGATGCACGCCCAGGCGCGCGGCCGGGCCGTCCACATCGGGCATCATCAGGGCCAGACGCGGGTCCATGCGCAGCAGACCGTCCATCTCGGCCGGGGCCACCATCCGCACGATGGCCGCCAGATTGGCGCCCTGATCCAGCGACGGACCGAGGATTTCGGTCAGGTTGGTGCGCACCGCCAGCATCTCGGCGACGATCTGTTCGACCACCACCACGACCAGGGCGCGCGGCGGGCCGTCGGCCGGAGCCGCGTCCATCAAATCCATCAGCGCGCCCAGCCGCTCGCGCGCTCCGCGTCGGTCCTTCAGGGCGCCGGCGACGACGCCGCCCATGCTGAAGGCGCGATCCGAAGAACCGGCCAGACGGTGCGCCAGATCCGAGATGGAGCGGCCTTCCAGGGCGGGGAACATGCCGTCGCGGCCGGCCTTGCGCAGGCGCGCCATGCCCTGTTCGACCAGCTTCTGATAATGGCGCACGACGCCGTGGACGTCCTGGCCGGTGGCCTGGCTTTCGGGGACCGCGACCTTCTGGATGGCGTGTTGAAGCTCGACGCCCGAGGCCTCCAGTCGTTCGGCCACGTCCGGGCGGTGCAGCAGTTCGAAGGCGGTGACGCCCTCGCGCTTCAGCCAATCCTCCAGCACCCGGCCGATCAGGGCGCGGGCGTGGGGGGAATAGAGCTCGGCCGGTCCGCTGCAGGCCGGGCGCAGCGTCGGGTCGGCGACCTTCTTCTTTTTCTCTTCCGGCGCGCCCAGGGTCAGGATGGTCAGGGAGCTGAACTCCATCGTGTCGGGGTCCAGCGTCTCCTTGGTGACGCGCGAGGCGACGGCGAGGCGGTCGTTCAACTGGTCTTCGGCGGTCTCGATGGCGTGTTTGCGGTCTTCGGTGGCGATCAGCAGGGTCCAGGCGGACGGCGCGCTCTTGCGGACATAGACTTCGTAGTGGATCGGACCGGCCATGGCGCCACCCTGGCGCGCAAGGCTTTAAGGCGAGGTTTGCAGAGGCGAATTTGGCGCCGCGTTGAAATGGGCGGGGCGACGAACCATCTTGGGCGTTCGCGGGCTGTTGGAGATTGTGGAGCGAATTCCCTTCTGCCCGCCGGGCTCCAGCCCTAATGTCACCGTGATCGAACGGTTACGCTTGTTGCGCGTTGTCGTTCGCGAGAACGCAAGTTCAGGAGAAGACAGACTTGGCCAATATCACCCTGATCGATGACGACGAGAACATCGTGGCGTCCGTGTCGCTGGCGCTGGAAAGCCATGGCCACAAGATCACCGCCTATCACGACGGCGCATCGGGCCTGGCCGCGCTGGAATCCTCGCCGCCCGATCTGGCGATCCTGGACGTGAAGATGCCGCGCATGGACGGGATGGAGGTGCTGCGTCGCCTGCGCCAGACCTCGCAGATTCCGGTCATCATGCTGACGTCCAAGGACGAGGAGATCGACGAGATTCTCGGCTTCAATCTGGGCGCCGACGACTATATGCACAAGCCGTTCAGCCAGCGGCTGCTGATCGAACGGGTCAAGGCCCTGCTGCGCCGCACCGGCGCCGACGGCGGCGAGCCGGAAACGGCGGCCGAGGTTTCGGGCCGGGCGATCAAGCGCGGCAAGCTGTCGATGGACCCCGCGCGTCACGAATCCACCTGGGAAGGCAAGCCGGTCAAGCTGACGGTTACCGAGTTCTTGCTGCTGCAGGCTCTGGCCCAGCGCCCCGGCTTCGTGAAGAGCCGCGACAATCTGATGGACGCCGCCTACGACGATCAGGTCTATGTCGACGACCGCACCATCGACAGCCACGTCAAGCGGATGCGCAAGAAGTTCCGCGCCGTGGACAATGAGTTCGACGCGATCGAGACCCTGTATGGCGTCGGCTACCGCTACCGCGAGAGCTGATCTTCCGGGCGGGCGCGAGCCCGACGAGGACCCTGTGCGCCGGCCGTTGTTTCGCTTCGGCGGATCGCGGCTGGGCGGCTTCATCCTGGTGCTCAACCTGCTCAGCCTGCTGATCCTGTTCGGCGGCGCCTTGCTGCTGAACGAGTGGAGCAAAGGGCTGGTCGGCGCGCGCCAGGAATCGCTGAGCGTCCAGGCCGAACTGCTGGCCAACGTCCTGCGCGAGGAGGGCGTGACGCGGGGCGAGCCGACACCCGAGCTGGATCCGATCCGCGCCTCGCTGTGGCTGACCGACCGGTTCATTCCGGCGGGGCAGCGGGTGCGGCTGTACGACATCAACGGCCTGTTGCTGGTGGACAGCTATCAGGTGACCGAGGCCATCGGCGGACAGCCCCTGCCCGACGCCAATCCGGCCGGCGCCCCGGCGCCCGACAGCGCGGCGGCGAGCATCGTGTCCGAGCGCCGCGTCGCCCGCGCCGACAGCGAGCTGGCCGCCGAGGTCTCGGCCGCGCTGGAAGGCGCACCCCAGGCGACCCTGCGCCGCAACGAATCCGGCGACCGGGTCGTGTCCGTCTCTATTCCCGTGCGCCATGTGCGCCAGGTGCTGGGCGTGCTGACGGTCGAATCCGGCGACGTGGACGAAATTCTGAGCGCTCAGCGGCGCGCCCTGGTGCCGTTCGCCCTGGTGGCGCTGGGGGTCAATCTGCTGGCCTCGCTGCTGCTGCATCTGTTCGTGGCGCGGCCGATCATGCGACTGTCGGCGGCGGCGGATCAGGTCAAGCTGCAACGCGCGCGCGCCATCTCCCTGCCCGATCTGGAGGATCGCAAGGACGAGATCGGCGACCTGGCGCGGTCGCTGGAATCCATGACCGACACCCTGTCGACGCGGATGGACGCCATCGAACGGTTCGCGGCCGATGTGTCGCACGAGATCAAGAACCCCCTCACCTCGATCCGCTCGGCGCTGGAGACCCTGCCGCTGGTCAAGACCGATGCTCACCGCGAGAAGCTGACGGCGCTGTTGCAGCAGGACGTGCGTAGGCTGGATCGGCTGATCACCGACATTTCGAATGCGTCGCGGCTGGATGCAGAGCTGTCGCGGGATCGGCCGCGCCCGGTGGACGTGAACCGGCTGCTGGCCGACATCGTCGGCATCTATGAGACGACGGCCAAGCCCGGAGACATCCCGGTCGCGTTCACAGCGCCGGAGCAGGCCTTGCGCGTCATGGGACGCGACGGGCCGCTGGGTCAGGTGTTCCGCAACCTGATCGACAACGCCCGCTCGTTCAGCCCGGCCGGCGGCGTGGTCAAGGTGACACTGGAAGAGACGACCGACGACCTGCCGATCCGGGTCCGGGTCGAGGACCAGGGGCCGGGCATTCCGGCCGAGAACCTGGAGACGGTGTTCGAGCGGTTCTACACCTCGCGGCCCAAGGGGGCGGTGTTCGGATCGAACTCGGGCCTGGGCCTGTCCATCGTGCGTCAGATCGCCGAGGCGCACGGCGGACGCGTCCATGCGGAAAACCGTCCCGAGGGCGGCGCCCGGTTCGAGATCGTCTTCCCGGCGGTCGGCCGCAGGGCATGAGGATGGAGCCGCCCGTCCACGCCACCACGGTCGCCATTCGGCGCCGGGGCGAGTGGCAGGGGGTGATGATCCTGGGGCCGTCGGGCGTGGGCAAGAGCGATCTGGCGCTGAGGCTGATCGGGCGCGGCTGGCGGTTGATCAGCGACGATTACACCCAGGTCTGGACTTCGGGCGGGGCGGTTCATGCCTCGGCGCCGGCCTCGATCGCGGGTCGGATCGAGGTTCGCGGGGTCGGAATCGTGTCCGCGGCGACACGCCCCATGACCCGAGTAGTCCTGGCCATCGCCTGCGTGCCGGAGGCCGTCGAACGGCTTCCAGAGCCGCAGTTCCGGCGTTTCGCGGGGGTGGACCTGCCCCTCTTGGCGCTGGACCCCCGACCCGCTTCGGCCGTCGATGTGGTCGCAGCGGCGTTGGAGACGCTTTGAAACCCCGAAAGACGGGTCTATGACACGCCCCTTGCGGTCCACAGAGGGCGGCGTCCGGCCTCCCTTGCCGGGCGGGGGAATGCTTGGGACGGTTCGGGGCGGGATGCGAGTGAAGTCCTCATGATCGGTCTGGTGATCGTCACCCACGGCGGGTTGGCGTCCGAGTTTCTCTCCGCCATGGAGCATGTGGTCGGCCCGCAGCGCGGCGTCGCGGCCATCTGCATCGGGCCGGACGACGACATGGAGCGTCGGCGTCGCGACATCGTGGACGCTGCGGCCGCCGTGGACGACGGCGACGGCGTCATCCTGCTGACCGACATGTTCGGCGGCACCCCGTCGAACCTGGCGATTTCGGTGATGGAACAGACCCACGCCGAGGTGATCGCGGGGCTGAACCTGCCCATGCTGATCAAACTGGCCAGCGTGCGCGGGCGCGAGACGCTGGAGTCCTGTGTGGCCCATGCGCAGGACGCCGGCCGCAAATACATCTCCGTCGCGTCCTGGGTGCTCGCAGGCGAAAAATGACTGTCGCGGCGACCCTGAACATCTGCAACACGCGCGGCCTGCACGCCCGCGCCTCGGCCAAGTTCGTCAAACTGGCCTCCAGCTTCGAAAGCGAGATCCACGTCACCCGCGACGGCGTGACGGTGGACGCCCGCTCGATCATGGGCCTGCTGATGCTGGGGGCCGGCATCGGCTGCAGCATCGACGTCTCCGCCGAAGGCCCGGACGCCGACGAGGCGATGGAAGCTTTGACCGACCTGGTCGCGCGGAAGTTCGACGAGGATCAGTAGACCGAGGTCTGCACGACGGTGTTTGACCCTGGGGCCATGGCTTCAACGCATCCTGATAATCGCCGAAAACGGACAGTGTGTAGGTCGCCTTAGGGTGGAAGCCGACGCTGGAGTTGTTGACCCCCCAGCGCTTGCACGGAACTCTGGCGCTAGATGAAGGCGATTTGGGCCGCTGGTCGCGCTGTCGAGCGAACTGGCCGTGACGTGACCCCCGTTTCTCATCCAGCCATAACGAGAGTCCTTTGGTGATCTGAACTGGGGTTGGTGGGGTTGGCAAGAGGCCGGTCAGCGCAGCCTTCAACCAGCGCAGCGGACCGGCCGATTT